>JAESGV010000492.1_pt1 | contig 17514 bp, 18 predicted proteins | sample 9269781 | NCBI WGS metagenome assembly JAESGV01 (sample SAMN15741586, study PRJNA653496) | algae metagenome | isolation source: Tildeniella torsiva UHER 1998/13D and co-occurring heterotrophs from... | place: Slovakia: Slovak Paradise National Park, Hrabusice, Kosice Region | collected 2000-01-01 | reverse complement strand
CTATGAGACAGTTGAGTGATGGTCAACGCAGTAGAGCCGTGTTTTGTGAGTTGGCTTTATCTGTTCCAAATATGATTTTGTTTGATGAACCTACTAACGCACTTGATATTGAGACAATTGATTCGTTAGCTGACGCTATCAATACATACGAAGGTGGTGTCGTACTTGTTAGTCACGACTTTAGATTGATTAGTCAAGTAGCAAACGAGATTTGGCTAGTAGAAGACCAAACTATCACGAAATGGACGGGTACAATTCAAGAGTACAAGGCGAGACTCCGTACACAAGTTATGGAAGAGCAATAAACAGGTTTTAGCACTAGTCAACTGTAGTTGTAGATAACGCAACATGTACGTTTCCAAATATTGGAGTATCAAGCTTTATTTGGCCTCCTGTAGTACCATACAGTGCAATGTCGATTATGGAAACTCAAAAAGCTTTTGAAAAAGTAGAGAAATACGATGACTGTATCAGAGGATGGTATGCCAAGCTATTCACTCGAACAGTACTCGGTGTTATCACCTACACCTCTATCACCTGGTTGGAAAATTATTCAAAAGATGAAGACACTGAAACGAGCTGCATCGAAACGAATCGAAATACGAAAACAAAACAAAATTGAACCTATTGCTTCATTTGAGCCGTTACCGAACGAACAACCTACACCAAAGCTTAAAGAAGCTAAAACAATAGTAGATGAATTCATCGAAGCCCATTTGGAAGACAAAGAATTACTATTCCAAAATCGTAGGCGAAACAGCAGTAGTATTCTCAAAGAGCCAAGCACTGTTTCACCACCTTCGCCAACAAGATTGAAACGACCAATGTCTTCAATTGGACTTCGTAAAACACATGTCGAAGCAAACACTTCACGAAGACTAAGTGCAGCCAGTATGATTCACGCTCAAGTTGTTCCAAAAGAAAAAGAAATCAAGGAGAGTGCATTTTATCGTCGATTGGAATATGAACAAAAGAAGCGTGAGGAAAAGAGACAAATAGAGAGTGAAAAGATTATAATAGTATCTGATGTGAGTCGATTCTTGGGTGATACAGATTTTCCAATGTCGAAAGAGAAATCTAAACGTAGGCTATCACTTAGATTACATCGGTAGCAGTAAATTAATTTTTAAATAGTCTTTAGTTTAATCTGTTTACAGATTCTTTTGAGACAAGTACCTTGGATAAATGTCACACGCTAGTGTTCTGAAAACAGAATCTTCTATCTGTTTAAACAAATCCACATCACCCATAGACTTGTTGATTTTAATAGATTCCTCAATGACCACTTGGTTGGCCAAATTTAACTGCATTGGAGCATCGACTTTGATAAATCGATCAAAGATAGCAGATTTCATATCTACACGAGCTCTGAATTGTGCTTTCTTATATTCTCGAACTTGCTCTAAAAACAAGATATTCTCAACATTTTGGTTTTTCTCGCAATATTGTTTCAACTCTTCTCTAAATGATTTCTCTCGGAACAAACGCTCAAACTCGTGTCTTTGTACACGTTCTTGGGTATTAACTTCATGTGGTTTTTCAGAAGTACACTTGGCAATGATAACAAACGCTTCTTGTTGTTCGCTAATGTGCAAAGAATTGAGGTTATTTGGTCTCACATCGTTACTTTGTGAAGATGATTCTCCATCTTTTCTCAAATCTCGTACACGTACACTGACATCTATGACATCTCCGAAGCGTCGAGCAGCAACGGTTTGTATTTCTTTAGAGTCGTCACTGACGCGGAAAAAGTCACTAGCAAGTTCCGTGAATATGTCCCATGCATAAACACCTTTTTCCATCTCTTGTTGATTGAATGGAAACTCATTATCAAACGCAGCGTTAGTTTGGAGAATCTTTCCGCTAGATGTAATAACAAAAATCATTTCTGGTAGAGCGTTAATAACTGCTCTTGTTTTTGATTCTTGACTTGCGATACGATCGAGTAGTGTTTTTAATGCTGTCTGATTTGTTTTTAGCAAATCAATCTTGATACCTGATTCTGCTCTTTTTTTCCTGGCAATAAGCAGCTTGCGAGAAAAATACAAAATAACGCATCCGATGATTAGTATACACGTTAGAACGAGAGATACAGCTAGCGCTATGTATTTCACAGGAGCATCAAATTTCCTTCGATATGTATCGTCAGGAACTAGAGTAATCTTGAAAATGCGATCTGCAAATGTGACATTGGCACTAGAAGTAAAAGAAGCTTCTGCTATCGTTCTATTATCATTTCTAGACGAGAAAGTGTAGTTGGTTGTGCTTCTAGTTGAGTACAGAAAGTAGTTGCCTGATCCTGTCGCGTTTGTATCATAGATACTTGCGTCGAAACCAGAGATGATACCACTCAAAGCTTCTTTGATCAAGTCACTGAGTATAAGATTTGCTCCAATCATGCCGTGAGGGAATCCACCACTAGTGTTGTAGATACTGTTCATGATGGTAATAGAAACGGCAGCAGTACGCGATGTACTCACTGTAGCACCTGTTACTGCAGGTTTGTTAGTGGTAAAGGTAGCCAGACCTGCTTTTGCTTTTTCAGTATTTGAACATGCGTCATATCCAACAATAGACTAGAAATGTTAAACATGAATTTCACACGTACTTTCATTTCAGATGTAGGAACTACTTGAACAACCACACATCGCACAGGATTGAATGGAGCAGGAATTGGATTATTATTGGCATCTCTTCCCGTAATGGAAAAGTTCGCATAGTCTGGTCCGCTGGCCAGCATCTCTTGTATAAATGTATTTTCTTCTCCTCCATGTACGAATCGGAAGTATGATACGTCGTCAATATATTTTGGGAATGAGCCTCCGCTCATAACGTATGGCTTGAATTGGTCGTATAGAGTTATAGGAGTCTTCGAGACTTGAATCATCATTGCTGTTGATTGCACAACAGCAACAACATCGGTGATTGCATCTCCTAATTGCTTTGCAGCTACAGATGCTGCAGATTCGAGTGAATTTCGTGCAATATTGAGCTCTCCATTTTGCAGTAAAAAGAAGCTCAACAGTGCAGCTGTTAGGCCTAGACAAAAAACGAGTACCGCTAGAACTAGTGGAACTAGATCATGTTTGCTTGGTTTCAAGAACGACTCGGTACCTTCACTGCTGTTGTCTGTAGGATCATCAATAGACCCACCACTTGCACTGTCTTTACGTTTCACCATTGTTTGTTAGAAGTGCGCGTCTTTGCGTGTTTAGCGAGCAAATAGCTGCGTAGGCTTGACACGTGATGACACCTCATTACCAAACCAAGTGTGAGATTTGCTGCATAAAGCAGAGCCAAGTAGCGGACACAGGAAGCAAGATACTACAATCACGGCCTGTTGCGACTCTTTTGGGTCAAAGTAAAAGATAACATCATACTTGATTCCGTAGGACGCCGAGCTAGTCTACCTCCTTGTTGGTATGCATAACCATTCGTCAATTTCATACTCAATCAACTGCAAAAACAATACTAAACTCCACACATTACATGTGATATGCAACGGTATCATTTGATAAAAGCACTGTTTTTCCATTCAACGTCAATCTAATGGGACTTTGCAGCAGAAATAGATCTCCAGTCCGTATTGAATGAGATAGTGTTTGATTTCACAACAATACTTTCGGGTTTGATTTGTACTATACTTATTTTATACATCGCCAGTGCTTCAGTCCAATCGTGATTTTGGAGCATTTGTTTGGTCGTTCTCCATAATTCTTTGTTTGAAAACGTCGGCTTCCTCTTTTAGCCGATCTAATTGTGCTTTTTGTTCTTCATTCAACTCTTTGACTATTTCTGTATCCAACTCTTGTCCGAGATTTTCAAACGATGGCGTTTCTAGTAGTAGTTTTGCGTATTCTTTCCACTGCGTGACAAACTCCACTGACTATATTGTTAATTTTTTGTAATCCGTACTTGTTCTTCGGTTGCTGTTTTACTGAGTCGAAATTCTTGTTTTACGTACGAGTCACCGAGATATCGTTGATGGTACGGTAATTTTTGTGCGTGTTGTTTTAGAATTTGTCTGTATAGCGAGAGCACTACAAAACGCCACTGTTTAGTTTGGAACTTTGGCAGTAGTAGCCTGTTAACTTGGAAAGTCATGCTTGTTTTTCTTTTACAAATTTTGGAACAACAAACACAATGGCACAACGTTTCTCAGACTTGGATATCGTCATAAAGTGGAGTGGTGCTACCGACTTGCGTTTGGACACATTTCTTAACCGTGTATTTCGTCCAACAAAGAGCACACTTTCTAAACAATACAATTTGAACTACGTCTTCACGGGTGGACACGATCCAGATTTAAAAATATGGAACAGAAGAGACGGCACTCTGTACAAAAAACTATCAGGTCATACTGGCATCATCGCACGCATAGTAAACATTTCAGAAGGTAAAGTCGCATCAGGCTCACACGACCGCACGATACGTGTTTGGAACATACACAAGGGAGAGTGCCTACATGTACTTACCAACCCTTCGGAAGTTTGTGGATTAACTGTCATGTCACCAAATATCCTCGTTTGTGGCCTCTGCACTGGTAAAAATTTTGTATCTGTTTGGAATGTTTCAGAAAACAAAAATCTAGTAGATTTACAAGACCATAGTAACACAATTTGGACGACATTACGATTGACGCCGTCATTGGTCGTCAGTGGAAGCGCCGATGGAAAAGTAAATATTTGGAATATAGATACAAAGACATTGGTCCAATCCGTTAGAAAACATAAGGATTGGGTTGTCGATTTGTGTGCTCTTTCCGAATCTTCATTTGTATCATGTGATACTTCTAATAATATTTTTCTTTGGGAGTTTAAAGAAAATAAATTGGAAAGTACTGGAGAGTTGCAAGGTCACATCAAGGAAGTTTCAAATGTTGCCAAACTGGATGACAAAACATTGGTTTCTTGTTCATCAGATAAGACTGTTCGCATTTGGAATCTTGTTGCAAGACAATGTACAAGAACGATCACTTGCGATGCACAAGCAAAAGGATTGTCAGTAATTGACAAAAATGTGATCGCATGTGGAGTAGGTCCTAATGTTTTGCTATTTGATTTGTCAAGTACGAAGCAAGAACCTATCATGAAGATACGTACGCACAAGGAGCATGGTAACTATGCTGTTTTATAAATTATTTATTCTATTTTACCTATTTGTATCATTATAGGAATCAGCGTCCGAATCATCATCGTTTGTCGACAGTAAACCTGCTCTACTACGCATCTCTTCGTCATCTGTTTCATCTTCAAGTCTAACATGTTTCTTCTTCATACTAGTCTTGATACGAGTTCGCAAGTTCATGCAACCATCTCGCATCTTGCCAAACAACCAGACGTCGAAGAATTTTTGTCTTTCGAACATGATATAGATCACAATAGGGTATAACAACAAGCAACTCAAATCAGAGATTGGACCTCTGAACAAAACCATGAATAAACTCATTCTTCCTGGAACAGCTGTTTCTGCTACCATTACCATGGTCCACGCAGCGTAATGCACAAACAAAAACATGACTACCATCATAAACTTGGTAAACTTAAGCTTCAAAAAGTTCACTTCGCTGCTTTGACGTAGCATACAGTACATACGTAACCCATACACTAAAAAGCCAACAACTAGAACAGTAAAGAACACAGCAGCAAAGCACATAACAGCTACAAAGATCCAGTTACGGTAATCAGCTAGTACTTGATACAAAATAGCTGAAATAACGCACAAGATCACAACACTTAGATAGAAAATCAGTAGCGTCAACTTGTTCCAAATATTCATCTTATCATCAGTAGATAACGCTTGAGAACTGTGATAGATGTGAGACCAAAGTACTAGTAGTGATAAAAAGCCCATAGCAGTGGCAGCACCACTCACAACGCGGAACACACCACGCCAACTATGGAATGCACTTTGTGTTGTTTTAAAATCTGCAGAATCTTCAACTATAATGAATGCAATACCAATAGTCATAAAGACAATTGTATGCATACGAATGTCGGCAACTAGTTCATACCAAAACCTAAAGAATCCTTTCACGTTTCGAATATGCGTTCTTGCATGATTATTGATTCTCGGTATCCAATTAAATAGTACAATGGCAACGAGTAATAAAATTCTCAACACATAGTCAATAATTGGCCACGCGGCAAATCGAACATATTGCCATAGGTACACATAGGAATCGCATTTTGTTCCCCACAAGTTCCACGTGGAACAGTAAATAACATAGTGATATTCTTCTCTATTTTGTTCGGCTACTTCGTCCTTGTACGCGTTTCGTTGTTTGGTCAAGTACAAGAAATGGGTAAGATTTCTTTGCGGGTCCTTGTTGACTAGATCGTTTTCTCTTCCTTTTTGGTCCTTGTACCAGAAAATGTATTGAAGATGAACTTTGGATAATATTGTTGGATTTTCATCAACATTGGTTCCATCGTTACCCATATTGCGACTATGTTTCCAAAAGTATGGCAGGTTATTGTTGGCCACCTCTTTTAAAAAGGATTCACGGTCGTTGTGTCTGCAATACAGACAATAGTTTCGAATGTCGAAAAGTGGTGCCCACCATGGCATAATGTAAACTCCTTGCCACGCGACGTATGTGACTGGACGATACGAAATGTTTGTATTTGTCATAAAGTTGATCATTGACTCGTTTCTGAAAAATCTACTGCACGTGAATGGTGTTTTGCTTAGCGCTTCTAGTTTTTGAATAATAGGAAGAGTATAGTTACAGAGTTCTTTGAAATTCCAAACATCTGCGATGTGGAATCTGGTTTCATACGAAGTGGTTACCATGGTCATGGCGAATGGAACCCAGAGTTTCGTGTAACAAGTCGTTGGACTTGAATCTTTTCCCTCGCATCGAACGTTTGGTTCTAGTCCTCGTGCGTTGTAGAATACTTGGCCAGTTGTTGGAATAATCTGTGTTAGTGCGCTGCATAATAGCACAGAGAGAATTACACACGTACTGACACGCATTTGTTTGGGCTAACCGTAACTCAAGTTCCACGACTTGACAGTTGACGATTGTAACTCTGATTCTGATTTCACTTTTGAAATAATCACAAGTACTTTTTTACTGTTGAGGTGCTAACCATCTCATTTGCAATTCTGAAGCAGAAACCACACAAGTAGTTTTATAAAAATTTATTTAGTTTTCTGCGACTTGTGACATATTTGTAACGCGAATTAGAAATGCGAGCAAACACGCTCAATATCACACTATTCGTGCTTGTAGTTCTAAGTGCCGCTCTCAATTTTTATAGCGGTACAGTCATACGCGCTTCGCGAAAACAAAACGCAAAACATCCAGACGATCCAATAATTTTCGAACCAATAATCGATCTACCACTCGTTGTACACGAATCTTTACTGCGAATAGGACTTTCTACATCTGACTTAAAACCTAGAACAGAACCAGTACTCATTATTGACGGTTTTACCATCAATGATGAACTAGATATGCTCGAAGTGCGTTTAGAAGAACTATGGGATGTCGTAGATTATTTTATTGTTGCGGAAGCCAAGTTAACGTTCCAAAACAAACCAAAACCACTATTCTATAACGAAAACAAACACAAGTTTGCCAAATACGCCAGTAAAATTATACACGTTGCGTTAGAAAAGGGCAGTGATGTCGTAGTTGAGTGGGAGAACGAAGTGTTATTTAGAAATAGTATCGGACGCGTTGGCATTCCAAAACTTCAAGAAAAGATACAAGTCAAGAGTGATGATATTTTGTTATTAGGAGATATCGATGAAATTCCAGATCATCGTGTTTTGCGATTTTTTAAACAATATACTGGGTACCCAACAGCGGCTGTATTTTCACTGCGTTGGAGTTACTATAGTTTTTTATGGTTAAATAAAAGAAAATGGGAAGGTACTGTTGCTGTGACAGTAGGTGACTTGCGATCGTATAACAAAGACATGGACACGAATTGGATTCGTTATAATCGTCTTGGGAAACAAAGTAAGAATGAAATTTGGACAATTGGTAGATATGGTCTATGGGCAGGTTGGCATTGCTCATGGTGTATGACACCTGAAAGTATGATCAGAAAAGCAGAAAGTTTCTCTCATGCGCAAATACAGCATAAACCTGGAGCGAAAGATCCAAGTAAATTAAAAGAAAAGCGAAAGCAGGGTGTATGGTTGGATACTGATCAAGTAGAAGGTATTCGGATGTCATACACGGGATTACCTGATGATGAGACTGCACCTCAATTTTTGTACACTCCAGAGGCAAAAGCCAAGTTTGATTACATGTTTGATTAAATTATTACTTCCAATGTTTTATAAAAATTATTTCAATTTTGAAGTTAATTCTGGGAGCGTTAGTTGCGGATCTCCCTCCACAAAAAAAGTCCTACCTCCGCTCTGTGATGTCAATCTTGTTGATACTTTATTCAACTCCACAACAATAGCACCGTTTCTCCAAGCAATAAATGGTAGCTCTGCAGTAGGAGCTACGTTGGCATCCCAATCTACCACCAATGCTGCATCACACTCTAAGACTAATTTTACAGCTGCTTGAAGATCAAGTGGTCTCACCCGCTCTCCATCTAATGCAACATCAGGTCTCAATTTACCTGGCTTTTGAGTATAGTTAAAACATCGCTGTGTATCTCTATAGCAAGGACAATCTGGTAAACCTTGTGTTACCTCATAGTCAGAACATGGACCACAGTCGATTTGGCAATATGTACACCTTGTCCTACTCAAGGATCCATGCATTTCAATGACGTTTGCAACTCCTACTTTCTGTAGTAAGCCATCAACACTTTGCGTAATAACACCGGATACTAGTCCTGTATCATACAGCTGTGCTATTGTCTTGTGTATAACGCTTGGCTCCTGTCTCAATAAAGGACCAACTGAGCTCCACATTGTTCTTGGATGATCATTGCATGGACTATACCCTGTAATGATAACAATCTTTCTACAATTTTTCAACAACTTTGCAGCTTGATCTACAGTAGAGTTACCATGTACAATAACTTTGAACTCTTGTACTAATCCTACTCTAAGTGGCAATACTTCACAAAAATCCTCATTAGTATCGAACACTTGATTTAGTTTGGGAGTGTTGAAAACGACACCAGCTTGTGCACTCTTTATGTAATTTGTTACTCCTTGTATAGTTTCTATGCCAAGTATACGATCATATTTTGTTACAAAATCACCTGCTTTCTTCTCGATTGCTGTTACTTTGACTGGGAATTGGTTATGCATAAAGTAATGATCCAATTTGGGATATTCGACGGGATCTTCACCGATGTATGCGCTCTCTGCTTCGTCTATTAGTATAGACATGCTTGTTTCGTGTTTTTTCGACATTGTGTCTTGAATGATATCGGGAGCCCATCTGAAAGCATTCATTGCGTATGCGTTTTGGTCGAATGTAATGTTGTTTCGATATGCAACTTCGAAATGCTTTTCTGCTTCGACTCTTCGTCCTTGGTGAGTGTATAGAGTTCCTAATCCCAAGTGTGCCATTGAAAAGTATTGCTCCAACTCGATGGCTTTTTGGTACATTTTTTCTGCGAACAAGTGGTTCTCTTTTATGCGATATAGGTCTCCCATTCTTGTGTAAATCTCAGCGGACGGTAAAACGTTATTCAATCGTTCGAATGAGTTGATTGCTCTGTCGTGCTCTCCTGTTTGTTGAAAATGTATGCCCGTAACATACAGTACAAGCTTGTTATTTGTATTTTCTGCAAGTAATTTTTCTACTTCCTTATTAATTGGTTGGCACATAGGTTGCGCCGATACGTAATACTGGTGCAAATCCTTCTTCAATTGACTTGAAACTGTATCGTTGAATTTCTCTGGATAAAAGAAGTGACGAAAGCAGTTAGTTGGCATTTGAGCACGTGATACGACAGTTCTGACACGCAACATTTTTGATTTGTTTTCAAAACAAGTCATGACAACAGCAAACTTTGGTTCTGCTATGAAGTCTGTTTTTCAAGACCTCGACAGGCTCGATAAACGACTTCGGTACCACGGCAAGCAACATACAACCAACGACGTACTCCCAAATAGCATTACTCTAGCTAATGAAGAGGGACTGTCTGATGAAGAAGTGTTAATTGTTAAAACTGCAGCCCTATATCACGACGTTGGATACTTAGATCAATACGATAAAAATGAACCACTTGGAGTACAGCGAGCAAAAAACGACCTACCACGTTTTGGCTATTCAAACGAACAAGTCGAAAAAATAAGTGCTTGTATTATGGCAACACAGGTGCCTCAGCAACCAAAATCAAAACTAGAACAAATCGTTTGTGATGCTGATTTATCGAGTTTGGGAAGCGAGCATTTTTATATTGCAAGCGAATGGTTGCGTCTAGAACTAAACGAAATTAAGAATCTGGGAATGGCACCTAGAGAGTGGCTGATCAAACAATTATCTTTTTTGCAGGGTCATCAATACTGGACTGAATCGGCTAAACGATTGTATGGGAGTCGAAAAGACCAACATATCCGTGAAATTAAAGAGTTACTTGGATTAAAGTAAAAATATTGTACACGACGTTATGGCCAAATCGGAATACCGCTTTTCGTAACTAGTCGCTTGTAGAATTGCTCTGCACGAGCTACGTGACTAGATGGGTATAGTGGGTTATTCATAATCTCTTCTGCTTGCATTCGTGCTCTTCGTTCTTCATCCTAGTCGATTAGCATTCGAAAAGAACATACCTGCGTCAATGGTGTTCCACTTTGCGCTTTTTCGATCAAAGAGTTGTCTACCCTTCTATGCAACTTCAAGTTTGTTCCAACTCCTCGCATTTTAAAGTTACTACCTGCGTTGATGGCTGTTTTGATTTGTTCCATTTCTTTTCTCCCAATTCTACTAGTGCGATCGTTAATTGAGTGTACTGCAAGTTCTAGAGAATAGGTATGCGCAACATGTTGATCACCTTTGTTTTTCGAGTCAGATTGTTCACGGTATTTTCGCTGTGCATTATTATCTCGCAGTATATCTGTTTGATATTGCTTCTTTTTGGTTTGATTGCTCAAGCAGACTATGAACACGACAAGTATCAGCGCTTTCAAGATGTGTTTCTTCATAGTTATTTAAAGCATCGTCTTTGACTATATTAGGAACTGACATAAAGCTGTACTAGCTTCTCAAGAAGCCAAGAACAATGACCATTTTTCTTGAGTTTCGCTTTGTATCGCTTACATTGTTCTTGGACCTTGGTTGATTGAAATTACAATTTGTGTAGCTGCAAAATCTTGAAAATAGAATCTAAGAAACACAACTAGGACACAGAAGATGGTAAGAGCTTCATTGAACGAGAGCTTCGATTCAGACCAAGGAGAGGATGATGGATGGACTACGTACCATCGTTCACGAAGTCATGAGCGTAACCTAAGCGTGAATAACACCTACGATACTTGGATCGAGGGAGATAGCAGCAGTTTTCCAAAGTGTACAAATTTCTCTGTTCCTCCAACTGTAAGAGAATCTTTCTTTTATCATCTTCTAGGTTTGGAAGTGCTTACGTGACAAAGCTGAAGGTTTTAGTGGATACGACATGTCTTCTTCGCTTCGCGAACAAATTCTAAGCAATGATATTAAGGACACGATTGCCAACGCTCGTTTAATGTACCAAACCTCGATTATCCAATTGTACCACCGCAAGGCGTTCCTCTTGTATCGTACTCGAAGCCTATCTCCCAAGTTTATCTGCTGCTACTCTGGAATCTACTCGAACAGTGAAGGTATGAGTCTAACACGCTCGAGTAACGTTTTATAGGTCCGTTATTCTTGTTCCTCACTAGAACAACCAATATCAAGGAATCTGCGTACAAGACGTTCCCATGGTGCTTGAGTGCTGTTCTCTCGATTGGTGATATTGCTTTGTACACAAGAGCTCCTGAACTCAAAGTCAAGTACTCGTGGTCCAAGTTCATCGACTGTGATCTTCCATCCGTACAGTTGCTCGAAAGTATCTTCAAGAAGACAGAAGTTACAGAAATTAGTTTGGCCAAATGGGACTCTGATCGCAACGTCATCATGAAAAAGGAGAATCCACATGTATGGGATCGAAAGCATCGCTTGGACAGTGGTCGTATCGACTCGAAATCACTTCACACTGAAATCGCTCCTCACAGAGTTCAACCATTCATCTTCAAAGTAAGTTTTAGTCTCTTCGTACTGACTCTTTATAGGACAAGAACGCAAAGGACATCCAACATCAATTCTTGGAACAAATCCTCGATGAAGAAGGCAACGTCGATGGCTACTATGTTCTCAAAGAGATCAAAGAAGGCGTGTTCGTACGTACCACAATTCTAAGCAAAATCCAAGCAGAACGTAACTTGAGTTTGACAAGATTCATGTCCTCCGTGTTGGTCGATCCCAAAGACGACATGACCACTCTTCAAACCAAGCATCGACACTCGCTATGATAAATCAACAGTATCTACTTGCTCTGCTTCTTGTATTGTTGTATCACGTTCGTCCAGTGATTCGTTAGTCGTGACTCTTTGCATCCAACCTTTCCAGTTTGACCATTCTGCTTCCAAGTAGGAACGCACAACGTATTATGCTCATTCGCAGTAATCTCAACATGCTCGTGCTCAAATATTAATTCTTCACAATCAAACACAAACTCCAAGTGTAGCCATTGGTCTTTTGTTGGTTCCTTACATATCCACCATAAAACACCTTTCTGATCACGATACACTGGTAACAATCCAGAATCAACGTTAATGTTAATTAATGGTAACGCGTATCGATATATTTGTGGACTTGCAGTAACTAGAACAATTTGTGAAATTTCCTTCTTGTACATGCGCACGCCAAGTGAGAAAAAGTACAAATTGGTTTGAAACTTGTCTTTCGTGCGTTTTAGTACGGTATTAAATTCGAATTTGAATGTGATTGGTCCGTAACGACTTCCATTGGGTAACCATGCGTCTGATCGATATCCATCTTGCGGTATTTGTTCAGGTATAATACCCATCCAACTATTCGAGTTAATATAAAGACTAACAATTTACATGTACTTGCGCTCTGGTAGACAATGTAGCGTTTTGTTTTTAAAAATCTTTGGGTATCCTTTTAGCGTTACACATTCGCTGTTTATCATATCTTTGGCACTATTCGAGTGCGTGGAATGCACTAGATATTTAAACTGGAATCGTGATAACCATTTAGATCGTTGATAGAACGGCTTTAGCATGACATCTTGTAATTCTTTCGTTATGCGACGCTGTATGTCGGTTAAGCATTTTTCTGGATCGAAAACTTCATGTAGTGGTGTTCCAACGTCTGGAATGATAACATTGTTCCAAAACCAGCACATCAAGTCTTGGTAAATATTTGGTGTAACTTCTTTGTCGCCAATAAAAATAGTTTCGTTTTTGATAGCGCACTCATGTGCGGTAAAATTGTCTTCGGTCCCAGCGAGTAAATAGAACGTTGTTGGTAGCGTCTCAAAAGTTATAACTTTAAATTTTATGCGAAGGTTATAATTATGCTTAACACTGAGCAGTATGCGTAATACTAGCTCCGAGAATTGTGGCAGGTGTTGTTGTATCTTGAAGTCTTTGCCTAGAAGCTTTTCATAGTCTATGTAGGGGTGCTCCCACTTTTTTTGCATCGTGTTTGTAACGCTCTCCGGCTTCGTTTTAGCATGTCTATGGTGACTATCATATGTCACGTTCTTTCATGCATCGCTATATTTCCTAATAATTATAAATCGACCTTGATTCTCAATGTTGAGTCGTTCTGACAGGCTAGAGCACTCAGAGTTTAGTTGTTGGGACGCCCTTTGACTGCCAACACTTCGTACTCATCCATTGACAGAAAGACGTTGTTTCCTGTGTGCTCGTACTCCAAATAAACCTCCAACAACAAAGAAAAACACAGCTGTAACATTACACATCCATAGGAAAACTATTGCGACTTTCATACTCAAAGCATCTGAAATATAGCCGAAGATCAGTGGAGATGGAAAGTCGCCGAGGGCATGTAGGAAGAACACTTGAAATGATGCTGCGAAATGTCTCGCACTAAGAGGAACGGCACTATACTCGTTAGAAAATCACTAAAGCAACACACCTTATGGCTGCATATTGAAATGGCGCAGTCAAACAAATCAAAAAGAATGTCGCCAGTGCCAATAGAATGAAAAATACGTAGATGGGAAGACCTGGTATAAGAAACACGCATAAACCAAATGGAACAGATAATGCACAATACAATGCGCACCAAAACATGGAACGTGCAGTACCTAGCATGCCGACAGAGCTACCTGTTTTGTCGGCAAGAAATCCTCCAATTGTAGTTCCAAAAACACTCGATAAAAGAACTATTGCAGAGAAGCCAAAGTTTGCTAGCACGATGCGTAATTCCTGACTCATTGGGTACTCTTCAAGTCGTTTCTGCACGTAGGTTGGTCCCCAGAATATTAGTCCTCCGAGTACCGCACAATACTGCGTTGATCTAGCCACTGTAAGTAGAACTACTTAAAACTTACGCTGCCAAGTGACAAACATATGTTACATTGGTAAACAATGGTTTGAGTACTGTTATCAAGTTGTACTTGACTTCTGGTGTCTCTGATGGAGACTCGCAAAGGACAGTAGATTCCTCATTAGTGTGATCATAACCATGAAGTGGCACATATAGAAACAAAACTGCAAAGCTGAAAGAGAGTAAAAATTCTACAAAATAGATTGATTGCCACCACTTCACGAACGCATCTACGAGACCTGCTATACCGTACCCAGCAGCAATGCCAAATGGTGTACTACTCAAGAATATCGACATGTATGTACTCTTGTACTTTGCTGGTGCGATATCATCTATTACTGTAACACAAAGAGCCAAGAATGATGCTTGACCAAATCCTATTACGAACCTGCTGATGACAAATAGGTAGTATCCCCAGATGTTACTTCTTCCTCGAGAAATAGATGGCCAAAGTGTCGCTGAGGCAGCACCTATTGCAAAAACGAACATTCCTGCTGCAATGATACGCTGTTGAAGGTGTTAGTAGAGTAATGAGACTTACATTTACACGGTAACGAGATGTAAAGTTTGCCCATAATGGACTCGCGATGGTCAGCCCAATAGTAAACGCACTACCTATTGCGCCTTCTTGTGCTTTACTGAGTCCCCAGTTTTTCGACACTCGCGGTAGAATGGCCTGTGTTGTAAGTTATTTGTATGTGATGTTTACTCCTATCGCTCCCAAGTCAAAGTTCACTACGATATTTACCACACTAAAAAATAAGAGGACCAGCTTTGGGTACTTCCAAAACACGGTAAGGTAGCCAATATGTCGTCTTGTCATGTTTTGCTGCAAACGCGAATTTACAACTTTTCTAAACTAAAGCACGTCGCAACAAGAGCAAAGTCGAATGTGGCAGTTCGTCAATGTCGACATAGTTATAAGACGTCTCGATGAGTATGTGAGACTCTTATACATTAAAATCAGAAATTGACAATCCCCAAGACAGGATGACAAGAAATAAGTTTTTACATGATATCACACTTCTTTTCAATCAATGGCTTGCCATTAGATAACTTTTCACAAAATTCTTTGGGCACTATTGTCCTCTCCACAAGTAGTTTTGCAATTCTTTGTGCCATCTCTTGTACATTTTTTCCAGTCTTAGCACTAGTTTCAATATAGCAAGAGATGTGAAACTGATTCATCAATTTTTCAATACTTTGGTCCTCAACTGTTTTTTCCAAGTCTGCCTTATTCCCAACAAGAATCATGGGAACTGTTCCGTATTCGACATTCTTAGCATGATAGATTTCTTCTACTGTTGCATACAGTTGTTTTAATGAGTTTGGATCGTGTAAATCAAATACAAGAACAAATCCTTTTTGTTTGCGAATCGTATCTTCTCTAGAAGAGTATCCAAAATCATAAGAGTCGTATAGTTCAAGCGTTATCTCACGATCATACACTTTTATCGATTTTCGATAACTATCTTCACTACAATGTTGTGAGAATGAAACGAAACATACATTGTTGGGTCTATATCATAAAGAAAGAGGTTGTGACAGAAATGGATGCAAAGTGAAGACTTTCCTACTCCGCCATCTCCTGTTACTGTTATGTCTAGTTTTGTTGTAGCACTTTGATGTGTACTAAATAGTTTTGGATGCTGCGCCAGAGTTTTACGTATTTGAATGTAGGCGAATTTGTAGTTACTATTTAGTGCAGTTGAATACCGATTGTAGTATATTTTCTTCCAGTGTTTGTCGTGCGTGCAAATAACTTGCCATTGTTTCGATACTAGCGCCAGTGCTAGCAGTGTTTTAATTGATGTACATGGTATGTATTCGAGTATGTGTTCGCAAACGTCGGGTGGTATGTGAGTGGATGTTTTCGACATGTGTTGCAAAAGAAAACAATATATTACAAACGCGTTGTTTCCGAAATTGATAACTGTTTTTTAAAATCAGTGGAACTGTATGAGATTGTAGTTTCATAATGATAGTTCTTTTCAGTAATTAGTCCAAAAGTTTCAAGAAAGCAATATTACAATCCCAAAAAGTAACAAACTCGATCTAATGGCAGAGAACACGCCTTTGCAACCAGGAGTGTATGCAAGAATCGTTCTGATGAAAAATCACAACAAATTTATGACAGCAAATCAGATTGTGGAGCAAGGTGACAAGTATGGATTGAAATTAAAAACGATAAAAGGTGCTGCAGCTCATGAGCGTATTCTTACTGCACTAAGAAATGGTTCCAAGAACGTATCCACAGACAGTTTTCTAAAAAGTGAAAAGAATAGTGGACAATACAAATTAACGAGAGTCGGATTATTGAAGGCCTCAAAGTACTCGAAAGGACGCGTAGATCCTCCTGTTGGCATTACAGTATGCGAACTCGCTGTCAAAATTCTTCATAGTTGCGAAAATAATTGGATGACTGCCGATGAAATTGTACAAAAAGGAGGAGAGCTTGGCGTAATGCATCATACTAATGTACAGGTTACAAAGGGACAGCAAATCTACAATGCAATCAATACACACAAAGAGTGGTTTCAACGAAGAAGCGAAACGGGCAAGCAAGGGTTCCGACTCACAAGTCTTGGTCTTGAGCAAATACAAACGTACGAGAAAGAAAATGAAGTTGTTCCAAATCCCGAAATGGAACAAGAAAATTCGAAAAAGAGAACAATCGATCAAGTAACAGAAGAGTCTACTTCAAACAAGAAGAGAATATCATTACCAGAGTTCACAATTATCTATCCAGTCTATGACAACGAGGAATAGAGCGTTAACGAAAGCAAAGAATCTCAATGAAGTTTGGTATTCTATATTTACAAATCTATACTGATATTCCTGATTGTTGCATCAGTATATCTTCTGCTTTGATGAGTTCTTTTTCGTTCTCTATTTGCATTCCACTAGCACTCGATTTAAATCGAGAAAAGACATCTGACAAATCTTGTTCACAATGCTGCCGCAGTAGCTCGAGCTCATCTGGTTTCAGCACTGTATTTATGTCGCCGTTTTCTGCT
>JAESGV010000491.1_pt1 | contig 17519 bp, 19 predicted proteins | sample 9269781 | NCBI WGS metagenome assembly JAESGV01 (sample SAMN15741586, study PRJNA653496) | algae metagenome | isolation source: Tildeniella torsiva UHER 1998/13D and co-occurring heterotrophs from... | place: Slovakia: Slovak Paradise National Park, Hrabusice, Kosice Region | collected 2000-01-01 | reverse complement strand
ACCTTCATGAATAAACTCTAGAGTGTTAGTTTTGTGTTTAAAAACATACTTGTATGGTGCTTTTAGCATCTTCCAAGTCTCGTTTGGCTTGTACACCTGCTGTACTTTGTTTCCGAATACTAGACAAAATATCCTCGTCGACTGTGCGTATCTTTTTCTTAACTTTTAACGCGAAAGATTCAAGACCCTCATTTAACGCAGTTTCGTTTGGAAACAGTTGATTAATGTATTCTACTGGATCGAAAAAGGGAGAATCGAACACGTCTACTGGTGGTACGACTTCTTGAATGGATCTATCGACTTGCTTCGAGAAACGTAATAACTGGGTGTCGTCCAACGATAAAGCAGACTTCTTTGGTTTTTGTTCTTCTGAACCAGAAGGTTCTGACATGATGACTTTGTTGGTTGTAATTTATTGTAAGACTGCGTGCGTCGAGTTATGCAAAGCAGATTAAATTTATTCTTGTGCTTCTCGTAAAGAACGTCTAGTATGCTTTTTTCGCTTCTTCTTCTTCTTTTTGCTTTCGTGAATCATTTGAACTTTCAACTGGTAGCATGCATCTCGCAATGTTTGACTGAATACAAACTTATCATCTGTTAGGGTGTACACGAAGGACATTTTTTTATGCTCGAACTTGACCTTGTCAGAAAAAATAGTTATTAAAATCAAAAATGCTTGACGGAAATCTCTTCCCATCTCTTGTACTTGCAGTTTTCCTTGATCAGTATTGCAGATAATATCACCGAAACTGTACTCAAAAACAAGATCTATTCTTTGGCATGTAGGGAACATTGTGGTAATAAAAGACTGGAACATTTCATTGTACTTCGAGTTTACCACGGTCTCAAACATGTCATAAACATGCTCCAAGGGTGAAAATATGGAGCGAACACCATTAATATGTCTGTTTATTGTACGTAGCCTAAGCACCCTCCATTGCAGGAAAATGAGCGAATCTCATTATATGTGCTTCTTGGTGTGGATCGTGAAGAGGCGTGAAATGCAATCTATCAGCGCCAATCGTAATACTGAAACGATAGGTACATTTGTTAGATAGTGTTGCGTTGATGATGAGCTCTCTATTATCGCTGACAAACGCGCAAAATTTTTTAAATTGTCCTGTTCCGAGCGATATTTCCGCGTCTTCGATAAAGGTTATTCCTGGACACCAGGTTGCAGGCTTTGTTGAAAGATCGCAGCAACTGGTGAATGCTAGTCCGAAAATATTAACCGCCATAGGAGCATATGAAAAGGGATACTTGTGAGGAACATAACCAACTGCCTTGAAATTCCAAGGTTCAAATAGATTCATTGACATTTGTGTGATTCGTAAGGGTGTGCTAACGGCTGTTTTCATCTTGCAGTTTGTTCGTGTGGTATTACAAAAATTAAATGCATAATTCCTTATTTTCTCATCGTCTTTGAACAGCTAATTGTTCATTGAAATGTAGATGTACTTTATTTAGTACAACAGGCGACTTGATTTGTCACATTAGCTAGCGATTATGTTCGAGTAAAACACTATAATAGAGAAGGAGATGCGCATCCTACATTGCTGTTTGAGGTTTGTTACCCATATTCACGTCTGCCAGTGGCATGTTTACCACTGCAGTAATGACAGGCACCGACGACTGAGAATTACATACCATAATCCTGATATTATCTGCTCCTGCTTCTTCGTCAATCAGTACCACATCATAGCTAAACTTGTACTGGACCTGTGGAACCAATACTGGAATTTCAATGATACTCTGCTTCATACTGTATATATCTCGATTATACACAAACATGATCGGCACTTTTACCAAGCTCTTTTGGCCATTGTTAGTGATATTAATTTTGATTTTGAACAGAGGACCAAGACCTGTTACTTGAGCATTCAAGCGAATACTTCCTCCCAAGTTTCCCTGACTGACAGTTCCCTGTCCATCAGTGAGAATCTTTACATATGCTTTCGCAGTAGTTAAACGAAGCTTACACAACTCTTTTTGAAACACTCTATGTATCTCTGTAGCATGCTCTTTCTCACGCTCTGTTTGCTCTACATAAATCTTGGTTCGAGTTGGTAACTTTAACGGCACTTCTTGCTCTGGAGGAGGTCCACCTTTACCGGTACCTTCTAGCTTGGCAACACGAGAAATCATTTTAAACTCTAAACCACCATTACGGTATGACAACACGAGTGCATTTGGTTCAGTTCCATAAGTACCGAAACACAATCCAGATACAGCTTCATTGGTATGAATTGTGTGAATGAGAGTTTTTCCGTTATAAATTCGTAGTTCGTTATTATCGAGTATTGTTATCACGCATTTTACATTTCTTTGACCTTTCATATCTAATAATTCCATATTCTTAATTAATGCCGGCACATATACCGAAAATTGTTTCTTTCCCTAAAACGTGAGTTTTTTGTTTGGAACGCACTCTTGTGTGATAATAGTGTAGCGCATTGTTCATCGTTCCAACGCCAATACTTTTATCCATTCGTAATAGTCCACATGGTTGGGAATCCAGTTCTATAACAACACCACTTACTTCTCCTCCCTTTAGTGTGTAAATACTTCCATTTCTACATGCGACTATGACCCGATAATCCAAATCGTAAGCACCATGAGTAGCGAGAAACACTGGTACCGATGGTAAAGTAACTTGTTTCATTACCGTTGATGCTGTTGGATCCAAAATGATTAATTTTCTACTTTCTGTGCCAAGCACCAAACATCCAATTGTATCGACATCATCTTTATCTTTTTTCAGAACAGTCATACACGTAAGAGCAGTCTAAAATGTAAGAAGTAAAAATCGAACTCATACTTGACACAATAGTGGCGTAGATTTTCGTAACTCGATAAACTCTGCGATTTCATCTTTTTCTGTTAAACTGAGTAACTCGTATGATCGAATAGTTAATTGTTTGTTTTGTTCTCGTAATCGGAAAAGTTCCTCGTATCCCGTTTTTGTGTCGAATTTTCCAGAACTTAATTTTTCCCACACTTCTGCTTCTTCGACTTCGATTTGTACTGGTGGCAAAGTAAATTTGAAAAAGGGTTGAAGATTTTTGTACAAGAAGACGTGCATACCAGAGCCGACGGCAATGACAGGTCTTCGTGGTGATTTGTAATCAGTGTAGTACGAACAAACTGCTACTGGTTCTTCCAAAACTACATTTTCGCTAATAACAGATGTTCCTTGACAATAAGCAAAATAATAGAACATTTACCTTTGTAGACTTTTAATCGATTTGTAGTGACAACAGAACCAAACTTTGCTAGTGGATTGTTACCCGAACTAGCGATAATTAATTTACTATCACCATCGCCATTGATATCGCATAATGCCATACAAGACGAATGAGCACAGACACTAGCCAGTGGATCATACCACGCATCAATCCATATTTTACCCTTGACAACATCATCTTTATGTTCATCTTCAACAGCAGTCTTAGTAGGGCTACTCATGGTTGTCTAGCAAACTTTTGGCGCTGCTGCACTTAAAAAGAGGAACTAAGCCGAAGCTCCTTTCCATCAACAATAAATGGTGTAGTAGCGTTTAAAACAGCTTGTTGTTCAACATGAGATGGAAATTCTATCATACCAAAACCTTTTGTTTTGCCTCTTTCTCGTCTAATGTCAATACGAGTAGGGTTGTACGCTTGGAAGATGTTCAACACTGTTTGATCAGAGATGACAGCTTTCTTTGGTAACCCATTGATCCGTACAACCTTATCTTCCTCTTTGACAAGAGGAACAACTTGGTGATACGGAGGTGTTACGTCAGTTCCAAGTGGTATGACTTGTCGTACTTGGTATTGAGGTCCAAAACCAACAAATGTCATGATGTAGATTTCTTTAACGAAGAACTCGATAGGTTGAAAATCCTTCTCAGTGTCTTGCTTGACTTGTTGGAGAATTCTAACATCATTGAAAACACCCATGGACAAGTGGGGAGTAAACCCATTAGGATGATTCACTACATCGTCCAAGTAAGTGTAAACTTTAAGAAGTCGTTTACACAACTCGTCTATCGCGTTTGGTGGGTCGCTCACGGGTTTTAACCACAAAGTACTTGTTTTGTTGTGTCTGAAGAAATCCCACGACTCTAATCGTACTTTGAACGGTTGAAAGTCGCGTAACTCTTCTGTTAAGAGTTCTTTTGCTTCGTCAAAGTATTCATGAGAGATGAATGGGTCCATAATCGATATGTGTGGCCCACAGCGAACAGGATGAATGTGCTTGTTGCGAAACACGTTTAACTCATCGTACACTGTTTGCTCAGGCATAATACATATGAACGAGTTCAAAATCTTTGGTTTGGGTGTTCTGCTTGTCATGGTGTTGATGTGTTTGTTGTTTACAAATTTGCACTGGTTCACGTTGACCGCGAACATCATGAGCATGATTACCAGCCATGAAGTTAGCACATCAGCTACGATTGTTAAAAAGCTACCATCCGGAGAAGTGAAAGTTGTTTCTGTAGAAGAAGCTGCGATTGAAATCGTACAAAACATGCGTACGATTAAGAAAAAAGATTTAGGATGGTTCTGTCATGGATGCAACAAGAACTGTTGTATAATACGCGAAGAGTGTAGATGCCTTTGTGGTCATCGATTGAAACAACATCCAAAAAATGAAAAGTACGTGATACTATACTAGCTAATACTTTAAAAGAGGAGTGCATAAGTGCAAGGATGCAAAATGTAAATGCGTAGAATTTTTTTATATTGTTGCCGAGGGTAGCTGGATACTTCGGTGTCGCTGTAAACATAAACACATTGAGCACGATAGCTCTAAGAAGTCGCATCCATGTACCAAAGCAAAGTGTAACTGCGACGGATTCGACTCACCATGGGTGTGCAACTGTAATCACGAATGGGCATTACACGAACAACGAGTATTTGAACGAGAAATTGTCCCCTTATCCGTACGAATCGAAGAAGAAGGAATAGGGGACCCAACACAAATTCGAAGAGGACTAGATTAAATGTATGTACAATTTTACTTTATCTTTTATCTTTTACTTGTTTCGTTTTGAATTGACTAACAAATAGCTTTTGAATCTCTTCTTCTTTTCTGACCTCTAATTCTCTACGAATTTCCAAGTTCGTGCCCACTGGCGATTGTGCGTTGCCTGGTGAGTTCGGTGACTTATCAGGACTTCGAATACGTTCCACGTCCACATCGAAGAATGTCGGCTCTAATGACCTTCTCTTTCCGAAAGTAGGGAATGTCTCGGCATTCTTCTCGAGTGGCGGGAGCGTGGCAAGAGTCTTTCTTCTTTGAATTGGAGCTGGTTTTTGTTTAAGGGGACGAATAGCTTCTATTTGAGTTTCATCTGTGTTCATGTCTACTGGAGATTGAATAAATGCTAGTTCTTTCATAATAATATTTTGTCGTTGTAGTATTAGGGAACCTCGTTTCGCATGCCGTATTCTTTGAGCTTTCATTTGGTCATTCTCATCCAATGCGTCAGCGTAACGACGAAAGGGAATAGCTGAGGTCGAAACATCAGTAATGATAGGATTCATGTTCGTTTTTTGAATTCTTTTAAACACCAAGTGAACTTCTTGTGCTTCTTATACAAATCTAGGAATGAACATAACAGGAAAGATTGTAGGATTTACTTAACATAGGTCGAGAAAAGCGTTTTATTCATATTCAGTAGGATGATTGTGGAAGAATTACATTTAGTGATGCTCATGACCTTCATGGTCGTGGTCATCCAAACAACCCATCATGCTTGGAATTGGGAATAATGCCAAGTACACTCGTTTCATAACAATCTCTAACAAGCTCACAATACGTGGGTTTTCGCAGTGAATCTTTCCTGAACCAGTGACAACAACCTGGGTATCTTGAATAGTGAACTCGAGTGTTCTACCCTTCAAGCTTACCACCTTTACATCATTATAATACTCTTTTATGACTTGTTGCATAACGTTCAAGATTTGCATATCTTGTTGTACGTCATCATCGGCTTCTTTTTCTGAATCTTTCTCGTCTAGTATCAAGTAACAGAGTCCGTCAACAATAGCATCGTTTGCGTTTGTTGTACGCCATTCTAGCATACCTTCATCGCTCTTTGAGAGCTCTACTGTCATGCGAACCTTGTCACAAATGTTCAATACAACTTTATCTGTTGCGTAGACAATCTTTTGTTCTTTCTTTTCTTTTTTATCTTGTACGTCATCATCTGTTTGCATTTCTTTCAACTGTTCATCATCTCCTAACACTTCATCATCGTCATCAGAATCTTCTTCCATTTTTACGTTAGTTTCTTCTTGTTGAACCTCTCCAACTCGAGAGACAGTCTCGTAAAGCGTACGAATCTTGTTGAACCAAAAGTCATACAAATCTTCAACATTTTCACACTTTGCTGGTTGTGGTAACGGTATCATCATCTTTTGCGTTACTCCTGCGCATGAAATATCAGAATACAATTTCAAATCTTTTGGATCAACCAAATGGTGTTGGAAATCCTTATGTAGTAGAATTCCCTCAACATGCTCCTCATGTCGTAGCGTTTTTACTTTTGAATTGGCGGCCAATGTACCCAACACTTTTGCCGTCTTTTGTCCTTTGAAAATGATTTCAATTGTTTCACAATTCTTTGGTGTGTAAACGGACGTTCCTGCAAACTTTGTCGTCAATGCTTGTTTCAATCTTCCACAATTGGTTGGATCTCCATGTACTAAAATGATATGTGGTGGTTTGATCGAATCAATAAACTCTTCTGTTTGTTCACGATCCGAATGCGCCGAAAATGAGATCGATTTCACACTCATTAACAATCTCTTGCTAACACCATTGGAAAGTGTAACATATTGTGGTTCAGTAGTAATTTTTTTCGCGAGGGTTCCTTCTACACTGTATCCAGGAATAATAACTCCATTCTTTGCATCACTACACCACATCTCGAACAACTCTCTTGATAAACCTGATTGTAACATACCTGGAGATGCCATGATCACACAAGGTCCACCAGAATCATCAAACTCTTCAATGGATTTCAAATTGGAAATATGTTTGAAAATGAAAGGGTTCGATAAATCGAATTGTTTCCTGATACGATCGTTCATCATGTTGATATAAGTTTGGAAAACGGTCATACATTTCTTGGCCAATGATGACGCGTAGTAAATTGGTATTTTTTGTAGTTCTGGATGGGTCTCCCAATACTCGTCCAAAATCAATAAGAGTTCTTGTGCGCGTCCTAACGCGAATACTGGAATCAAACATCTTCCTTGTTTCTTGACTATTTCGTGAACCATGGTTGTGAATCTGACTTCACGAGTACGACGAGTTTCATGAACTTGAATGCCATATGTACTTTCTACGATCAAAACATCTGGTGAAACAGTTGGTGTTTCTGCTCCTAACAAGTGACGATCTGCTTGTCGTGAGAAATCTCCAGTGTATAATATTTTCACTCCTGCGATCTCAATCATAAACATGGCAGCACCTAACACATGTCCTGCGTTGTAGCACCAGAAACGGATACCATTGTGTTCGACTTCTTGGTGATAATCAATCAACTCGATCTTTTCTATTGATTTGTTCAAGTCTTGTTCACTAAAAAGCATTTCGTCGATCGAAGTGTCGGAAACTTTGACAAAATCGGATAATAGCAACTTGTAGATGGCTTTTGTTGGATGCGTCATAAAAATACGACCCTTAAAATCTGTCTTCTCTAAAAAGTATGGTACTGCACCACAGTGGTCCAAATGAAAACTATTAATTTTAAATAAATGTTTTTTATTCACATACTGGCTAATAAGAACAAGATCAACGGCGGCTGGGTCCATCTCATCAAAATATGGTAACGATGCCAATCCGCTGTTTGCGGGATGAATACCACAATCAAATAAGACAGAACGACCTTTGAACTTGCACAAAATAGCACTACGTCCTACTTCGCAACCTGCACCGAGTGGAACAATTTCTAGTTTGTCCTCATCGTTGATATGGATCGTTTGTGTACCGTTTGATGGTTGGACGATGACTGGTTCTTGCTGCATGTGTTGGTTTGCTTGAAGATTCAAAAAATTGGATGAGCTCAACTGAAAAAGTAACCGTTACAAATGGAAAGTTTTATGTGTATTATTATTTTATAGGTCTCACCGGTCCACCCGTAGTGACCTAACAATTGCTTTGGAAACTATGGCTGTTGCGCCTGAAGATAGGAATGCGAAAATGCTAAATAGTAATAATGAACCAGACACACCAATAACTAGTGTATCTACCCACGACAACTCGCGATTAATTTGCATATTGTACGTTTTGTATGGGTCGTAGTAACAGGGAACATTTGAGCCGAGAGTGTATTTAGACATTTCATGCTCCAAGTCCTCGTACTTTAGGAAACACTCCGTATTATAGTCGCCTCCCTGCGTTGTGTTTTGCGGCGCAACGTACGTAAAGTTGAATTTTCCAATATAACACATGCACCCTGAGCACTGTACCGAGCTGGAGGTTCCGTACGCTACACTTCTTCCGGTAGTCGTACAATTAGTTTCCACATAGTTTAGTTTAGCATTGATAGATTTGAATGGAAAGTAAAAGAATAGTATTAAAAATGCTGCTATAGAAAATAGTAATAGTAGTCCAAAAAGCAGTGTGAGCATCGCTGATACGGTGGAACACGCGGGTGCGCATATCGTGAAAAATGTACCATCATTCCTAACTAGTCCTTTTTGTGAATTGCATGAACCAGTGCTCACATTCGAGTTTGAGGTTTCTGAAGATGCATCTGATTTATGTTCGGTTTGTACAATATCAATACTGTGAACAGTCACAGGTGTATTCGTCAAGTCACTAGCGTTCATTTTTTCGCGTGGATGAGTTCTCGCTTTACTAGATTTGAAGAAGAGACATGGAAACTAATTGTGGCCTTATATAAAAAAGGAACTTCGTTTCTAAGGTACTAATTAGTACTGAACTAGGTAATTGTTTACTGTAGTGCGCCATTATTTAGCGCTACAGTAAACTGGAAAAAAGGTTGATTCGTGCAATATCGTATACTTGGTGTTTTTTACGAAACCAAGGTATAGCTATTGTACTAGCTATCGATTGCTTCTCACAAGAAAGTTTATTTTCAACGCAAGAATATATATATAATACGTTCCTATCTTTACTGCGCCGGGATATTATGAGGTACATAAACGTGCAGTGAACCAAGCTCTTCTGGCAGAGGTCGGGTTCAAAAATAGATCGTGAGAATTCTCACGCTTCTTGCGCAACACAAACATGGAGGATCTGTGCTTAATAACCAGCAATCGCGAAGACCTACGAGCACTTCGAGAACAAGAGTTGTATCGCTATAAAATCCTTGACACCGAAATGTAATCGCAGCTATTCAAATACTAACTTGATAGTGAAGAAAAATTTGAGGATCTGGCAACGGTTTGCTTGCATATGAGCAAAAAATCAGTTTGCAACAGTATGTTTATTTTGTACTCTAAATGTTAGTTAATTTTGTCGATGAAAAGAACAAACGAATTTTTTGCAAGGCCAGCAAAGCAATACGACCAGAACTAGAGATGAAAAATATACCGTGTCCCGACTTTAAGAAATCCTTTTGCGAAAAATGTTTCCGACAAAATGAAGTACTAGTAGTTGAAGATGCAAAAAACGATCCTTTCTACTATGACCACGTTATGGTCCAATCGGGACAGATTGGCTTCTACGCCGGTGCGCCACTATTCACGACAAAAGGTGTCGCGATAGGCACTTTATGCGTCATTGACACACAAGCAGGAACATTTGACGAGGAACAAAGAATGCTTCTCGCGTTACTTGCGAAACAAGTCATCATGCTTTTGAATCTTCGATTATCCTTATGCGAGTTGGAACAATGCAACGCGTTACTGAAAAAGTCAAACCAAGAGAAAAACAAGATTATTGGCATGGTCAGTCACGATATTCGACAACCATTACAGAATATCATGATCTGCACGGAACTCATGTTAGCCGATGAAGATTTTAAAATACCCGAAAACCATTTAGAAATGATGAACACGAATCACTCTTCGGCAAGACTCATGCATACCATGGTAGATGATTTGTTACAGCTCGTGCAAGTCGATTTTGGAAATGTTCCGATTAGCATAGAACCAAGATTCACCGACATTGTCGCTCTAGTCCACCGTTCTGTTTCTACAAACTTCTTGTACGCGTCAAGAAAAAAGATTGCATTTCATATGGGGATACAAGTTTCCTCAAACAAGAGAACAAACATAAGAGGAGGTCCAGACACTCAAGGCGGGTACGTCGTTTCTTACGATCAGTGGGAACATGATTTTGATGGTTTACCGATCACTTGTTTTGTTGATCCTGCAAAAATGGAACAAGTGTTGAATAACTTACTAACAAACGCGGTCAAGTACTCGAATCCAAACACGGAAATACAAATTGAAGTTGGAAGAAGAGAGAATAAAGCGTACATTGCTGTGACTGATCATGGATTAGGAATACCACAGAATGAGCTTGGAAACTTGTTCATACCGTATCACAAGATATCGGTGAGGCCTACAGGAGGTGAAACAAGTACAGGACTAGGTCTAAGTATAGTAAAATCTGTTATTCAAGCTCACCAAGGTGAGATAGAAGTAGAAAGCACGGTAGGAAAAGGTTCCACGTTCCGTATAATCTTGCCTCTGCCTACAGCGCCTACGAAGCCTGTAGCTGAAGAGACAAAACCACAAGAAACTAAAAAGAGGGATAGTGGTTCCAAACTAAGTGTACTCGTAGCAGATGACAACGCAGTCATTCAACGATTGGTATCTTCTGTACTAAAAAAGAGAGGTCACTCTGTAATTGTTGCTGATGATGGTAAAGAAGCGTTAAATGCTTGGAAAAGTGGTAACGTCGACGTAGTCATTCTAGATGAAGAGATGCCACGTATGCTAGGTTCAGAAGTTGCTTCAGCCATACGGCAAGTTGAAAAGGAAGACGGACGATCTAGGGTGAGAATCATTAGCTGTACAGGTCATACAAGTAAAGTTTACCAACAAAAGATACTAGATTGTGGTGCAGATGAGATTTGCAACAAACCATTTGAGATTTCAAAGCTAGTGGAACTGGTGGAGCACATGTAGATGTAAATTAAAAGATTTATTTGATGAGTTCACGATTTATCCACATAATGTTGATATAATTGGAAGGATTGATTGGAACAAATCTTCCAAGTACTTAAAGTGAGCGTGCTTTTACAAATTTGAATTTCCAGAACGCTAATGCCTGTGTTTTATTCCCTCATAGTGTTGTAGTAGCATTGCAAACTTAGTGATGTTTAGCTCGTCACGAAATACAGTTTAACGGTGCTATTATCTCATTCTAGTTTTGGGTGACAAGCAACGCAGAGGACTCCGAACAACCCAGAAGAAATAACTGGTAAAAACAAGTAATAACATGCCACTCAAGGTGAAAATAGGTACGTGTGACTGCATATTATTTACACTTTAAGCACTAGCAGGCAATGAAAAAGTCGGTAAGACTTCACTCGCAATGGCGTACCTAAATAGTTCTTTTGAATGGGAAGTCCCAGGAAACATAGATGATACTTCCAAAATGCGTACGTAACATAACGCTATTAACCATGTAGTCAAGATTATGGACAAAGATATTGAGCTCATTATTCGAGACACTCGCGGTGGTGAAGATTACGAACGACTTACTGCCATGGCATTCGGTGCACAAGATGGCTTTTTACTCTGCTTCAGTTTAGATAATCGAAAATCGTTTGATGACATAAACGACAAGTGGAATGACGGTACTTGGAGAGTTAAAGATTTGATGAACATTCCAAGGCCAACACCAAAGAATCCACTGCACTACACATGGGAACATGCGTGCATGATTCTTGTTGGATTGAAACAGGATAAGGACACTAATGTCATTACCAGACAAGAAGCGGAAGAAGCAGCCAAAAAGATTGGAGCCAAAAAGTATATTGAAGTTTCCAGTATGACTCAACATGGTATGCGAGAAGCGTTTGATGAATGCTTGAGAGGAGCAATAGTAAGCGCTGAGAAAGCAGCAGGAGGTGAGAAAGGATGTTGTGTAATTGCATAAAGAAACTCGACCAGAGTGTAATCTTCTCCAAAATATGACCATAAGAGAAATTTCTCACCAGTAAACTTGGAAATACTCATCAATCAATCAAGAAATGATCAAACAAGTACTAGTAGCAAGCATTGTTCTATTCGCACTCATTGCTCTTACACAAGCTCGTCGTAGAGTACACGGACGTCGTGTACAAAGAAACATCTTCGGAACAGTATACTTGGACCCTAAGCCAGTAGATGGAAGCAGTCCAGAATGCAATCGTTTTAATCTAAAGGGATCAGTACGCTCCAGTTCGGATTTAATTACTGGTACATTCAAAAGAAATACAGCTACCATTTCTGTAACGAGAGTGCCAGAAGATGTAGACCTTCCAATTACCGATTCTGCGGGCAACAAACTGACCATTAACTTTGGAAAGAGAGCACCGAGCAGAGTTGTTATCAAGCACCCTGGTCCCAATGGAAAACCAATTTCTTGCGTTTACATTGGAAATGATATGTAATTAAATTTTACGTTTCCAACTCTTTATCTAAAATCTTTGCCAATACTAGAGATCGTTTTACCATCGCGTCTTCGCCTTTGTAGTCTAAAATGGCGAGTTTCCACGCTGGCAAAAATCTATTAGGACGACCATACTCTTCCCCTAAAGCTGCTTTAGCGAGTGCGTGTTCGATGAACAAACAAACAGCAGCAACACAGTCCTTCTTCTCACCTTCATCCATTCTCCAGAAACTCACAGGTATAAGTTGAGCCAAATAGGCAAAGTACACGCTTATTTGTTTGATGTACAGGAATGAAAGCCGAAGTAAAACAACACAATAATTACACACCGTTAACGAATCTAGTAGCTCAGCATTATCAATGCTGTCTATCATGATCTCAACAAGCTGTGTCAAGTACTGATCTTGAAACGTACAAATTGATATTTCACTTCGGCTAATATACCGATTAATCAAGTGACCAAGAGCACACAACTCATTGTTCAGTAGAAAATGATGTAGTTTTGATTCTGCTTGCTTTTGATCCATACCTTCCGTAAGAGGAATAATGCGAGAAACATCTTGCATGATGGTAGGTACCAAGTTCACAACATACCGATCTACATCTTCGGTAGTTGTTATTTCTTCAAACATGCTCATTAGTAGACCATCTAACATGTACTGTTCACTGAAACGACTCATGAGATGGAAAGTAAAATTACGTGCCGATTGCCGAAGATTCTTTTTGACAAGCACTTTTTTGATCAACGCTTGTATGCGTGCGTGAGTGTTCTCATCATTGAAAAAGACTTGCAAAGTACCAAGATTTGAGAAGCTAGTAGCCATTTCACAAATAAAAGAGTAATAGTCCATGACATAGATGTCATAGTAGACATAGTCTAGTTTTTCTTCTAAATCTTCCTCCTGCGCATGTCTTTCGATTTGATCTAGTGCAAACCCAATGAATGTACTCACGTATGGTAGAAACCTATCTTTTGTTTTTGATATCGTTTGTGTGAGTACACAATTGAACAACATGGACATGTACCGAGTTGTACCGATGATTACCGAATCATTTCTACTTGTAATGTACATTTGTCGTTTAAATAGCTCGAATAGTTCGGTAATTCTGCGAACGAGTAGATCCAAGTGTGCAATAACGTATTGTTCCTGGATCATGCATACAGACGTCGCGAACCAATCCATGATACCTAGTACATGCATGTAGTCGACATGATAATGCATAGAAGTTGATAAAAATAACATAGGTGGCGAGCAATACCCAAAATTATAAAAATACTCATAGTTAGTGTGTTCATAGTCCTGCGACATGATACTAGTCACCCGTTCGACGATACTACTCAACATATTGCATAGTATTTCATCTTGTTTCTCATGTTCTTGTAGTACGATATACCCTGCATTCAAGTATCCACTCACATGTTGTGCGCATAACTGTACAAGTTTGTTACTCCCTTTTATGAACATTTCACATCGTTGGTGGATCTCTGATATACTATCTGTATTGATATCCACTAGTCTATTCGCTATAAAACGAAACATGATCAAGGTTGCACAAATTAACTCTGGGTATTCTTCTGCGTCCAAAAATGTGAATAATTGTTCTTCCATGCTGCGAATATCTTCATTGGTTACGTATTCTTCTTGGTAGAGTGTTACAAAAAGTGTAATTGCACCTTCTATTGTACTCCATGTTGATTCTGACAGTGGTGTAGAAACGATAATGCGACGAAGCATTTCCATCATGTTTGGTCTGGCTATTGTTTTCGCCAAGTGTTGGATCTTGTTTCGTAGTGAGTGTTTGTAGACAAAATCGGGAAGTTGCGTGTGGGGTATCAAAATCATCTCTGCCACGTGGTCATTCTGTTCGAATTTTGAGTGTGCGTACGTGCAGAGCGACGTTATAAATTTTTTTGTGGACTCCATATCATTTGTAAAGAGAACACTATTTAGTTGATCATTGAATAGCGTTTGAATGGTTTGTACACTGTTGCATAAAATTTGGTGCCAAATTTTATCGTATTTTCGTTTTTGTTCGATTATATGCATAAAGTGGCGTATCCAACGAGAAACGTTTAAAATATTGAATAAAGGGTTTTCTTCCGTACTAAACGCAAGAATAAATTCTAGTTGTGCAAGTAGCACTCGAGAGTCGTTAGCAGCCGCATGTGTATTCTCCCACTTTTCTTTTGGTAGCGTTAATGACTCCTCAAAGTCTTGCTTTATTACTGTCGCGACTTGTATGCAGTCTTCGGTGATTTCTTGTGTGCACAGTGCACCAAGGTAGTGCTCTATCGTCTGCTCCAGCAGGTTGTTTGCCAGTTCTGTCATGCGATTTGTAAAATTGTTTGATTTTTCAAAAAATCGCTAGAACATAGACTATAAACATAGTTTTATAAAATTTTAGTAATATACATTGATTTGTTCACATATTGCTACATCATTTTGTATAACCATACGCAGCAACGCGAGCAAACGCACGCTTCATTTCTTTTGCAAATGAATCAATCTCGTACGCTCTTTGTACAGTAAAACGTGTGCTTGTAGCTCCGTTGTACTCGTTAACTTCAGACTTTAACATAAAGTCGAATTGTCTAAAAGTTGCTGCGTTGATAACTCTCTGATATTCATCATTGTTAGAAATTTGAAGCTCATGCATCATTCTGTTTTCTATCATGATGATCCCTTCTGTAGCAGAGAACGTTCTGACCCACATCGAACCAGTGTAGTCGGCAATACAGAGGTCAAGAATATACCTATAATCTACATCATCGGCCGTGTATGATTCATAGCATCTGCGACAGTAGAAGCGTTCTCTGGTACAGTCAAAGATAACTTTCCTACAATAGCAGTCTGGTCTTGGGCATGCTTCATAACACATCGCTTTGATGTTCACAATTGTTGCCTTGACATGAATATACTTCTTGTTCATGTTACTATACTTTTCTTTGATAGACATAATCGTTTCGCCAGTCGCCCAACGACGTATAGTAAGGTTACGAACATTTAATGTAATTCGATCAGGATCTTGATTATGAAACCACGCACGTAAGTACAAAACGGCGTCATCTTCTGGTTCAAACACGATAGATGATTGAAATGATGTCAATAGTGTTGTACTGCTGAAATCTGATACACGTACATTTTTGACAATAATAATATCATTTTCGTTGATGTTTGTATGAGCGAGTATTCCCCATATTGTTAGGTCAACCATGGATGTTTTATCGACTAGTCTTAAAGTTCGTCTGAACGTCGATCTTTGATTTCTAAGCACGAATGGCTCACAACAAGAGACATCTTTTGCGATACCGAGTACATCAACAATGATATCTCTTGCGCATTTTGCTAATTGTTCTAACGCAACAAGTTCGAAAAGTCCATTCTTGATATTTTTATCGTTTTCAACTAGTTCCACGATGGAATTCATGGTCAATGTAATTTCGTAGTCGCATCTGATTGGACTAAATCTTTTGTTCTGAACTTGCTTTACATTTGCTTTTGAGACCAAATAGACGTAACCTATTTCGACTTGGTCAAACCATTTATCTGCGACTTCATTGAATGCGATTGCTCTTATTTCGTTATTGTCCTTGTCTATAAAATCTACAGAAAAGAGTTTCCCGATCTTTGTATCATTTGCGAATGTTCTCATGTTCGATTTTGCTGTCACTCGCGCTTTGATTGTCCAAACAGGATTGTAAATGTTCAAAGCGTTGATTGGAATAATGTTTGGTTGTTTTGTTTGAGGTGGTGTTGGTTTTGGTTGTTGTTCAATTTGTGGAGGCGCTGGAATCGTGTTTGGCGGCCCAGGATTAGTTTGACTTTTGTTTTGAATGGGACTGAAAGGTAGTTTGGGATGAGGTTTGAGATTGTTTGCGAGAGGTTTTGTTATATATTCTACTGTCTCCCATTCGGTTGCCACTAGTACATTAGCACTTGAATGTCAGTAGAAACCAAATTTACATACTGCGGCGTATTGCCAACTTTTTTAAATCTAAAAATTGCAAATTTTTGTAGTCCCATTAGTTGTTCTCTACTTCCTAGAAATATGATTCGTATCGCGTGTTGGCCATCAATTACAGCACCAGTACGATGTAGTATGCCTGTACCCTCTTTTATTTCTGCTAGTTGAATAATTTGTGCGACTTTTGGTGTATTCTTGATGGCATCCAGTCCCGCATCGGCGAGCTTGGCGATAAATGGTGTAAGTTGAGCCGTCATGTTCTACAAACTCGTTGTTGTAATGTTGTGTGGTTTGTAACGGCTATGTTTTATTATACAGCCGTTGCCTGTCCTTGGTGACAAATTGAAGACCAAAGTTATTGCATATAATCTCACATCAGTCATTTTACCAAGTAAAATATATCGAAATTGCTGTTACATTTTGGCTTTTATTTACATTGTTAATTTGAATCCGCTCTGGGCATATTTACACGCATTCGTTTTACTTTTTTTTCTTTCGCATTTAACAAGTTTCGTTCTCTCACTAAAGTATTCCTAATTGAAAGTGTATTTCGCCTAGTTTCAGTAACAGTGACGAGTATTACGAGCAAACACAGTAGTAAAACGATGTTCTTGACCGACATCAACTAAAGTTTGTTGTTTGTTTTATTTTCTATTATTAGCATCTCGAAACTACTTTTTGGCAAATGGTATTGGAACATCGCCACAATTATTGCTAGCACCTGAAACTTCAGTGCTACGAACACCTTGACGCACTGGTAGAAAGCGGGTATGTTGGGTAATTATCGCTTTCCGACTTCTTCAACTAGAAGTCGGTGAAACTTTGGCGGCTTACAAATTGACAACAAACGTTAAGCAGTGAACATGACAGTGGATGTGGTAGCGAACACCACATTAGACACTACAGTCGATTTATCACCAGAAATCAAAGTTTCACTTCGTAATAATCCTCCAGTGTTTATAGAGTGGAAAAATCTCGAATAT
>JAESGV010000490.1_pt1 | contig 17559 bp, 26 predicted proteins | sample 9269781 | NCBI WGS metagenome assembly JAESGV01 (sample SAMN15741586, study PRJNA653496) | algae metagenome | isolation source: Tildeniella torsiva UHER 1998/13D and co-occurring heterotrophs from... | place: Slovakia: Slovak Paradise National Park, Hrabusice, Kosice Region | collected 2000-01-01 | reverse complement strand
AGTACTTTCTCTCCACACAGTAGTGATGACATGACAGCCGTCGCAAGTACAAAGTATTCTTTACCAACTGCTGTACCATCTCCAGTTTGACCAAAGGTATTGTATCGACTGAATGTATAAACAGTTCCATCGGAAGTCAGTGATACTAGATTACCATCTCCTGCAGAGACATCAACAATTGTTTTGCTTCCAAGAAGTGTAGTGTTAACTTGGTAGGGTGTCGCATAGACATAATCACTAAAGCGTTAACGTATAAAGATTTTCTTACCCGCACATAAACACTGTACTATCAGTAAATAGCAGATACACTGCGCTAAACGTCGTCACAATTTTGGAGAATATTTTAGTAGCGAACAAGGTGTTGTTGGCTTGTACTCCACTTGTATAGTATTCTGAAGTTGGACCACTTCCTCCACTTACTCCAAAAGTTCCAATGCCAAGTTGACCATGAACATTCAAACCCCATCCATAGATTGCACCGTTTTCACCAACAAAGTATGAACTTGAATAGCTAGCTTCAATTGATACAATAAGACCAGTATAGTTTCCGTTAGCCGTTGATAAAACAGGTGAGCATCGCTGCGTAATAGTTCCATCGCCAATTGCTCCTGCCGTGTTATAACCCCAACCAACTATTGTTGATGAATCCTGTCAAGTTAGTACTGTCAAGAAATGACATACCGAGAGTAGTGAAATACATGAGAAGTGACCACATGCTATTTGTTTCACTATTTTACCAGATAAAACGCCAGTCATATCAACTGCTGTAGCTTTTGATACTACGTTAGCGTTACCAACGCCCAAATTGCACGCAGAGTTTTGATTATCACCGAATCTATGCTGTTACTCATGAAAACTATGCTTACGCGTATAACTTGTTGGTACTTGTCTTGATAAACACAGAGTAGAATGATCCATATATTTCTGTGATGTTTGAATCAAACGCTGCTGTTAGCGTAGATAGATCCACATTAACAAACGAATTGCGTTCAGTGTTAGTTGTATCACCAAGGTGGTACTTTTCGTTCTTTCCAACAGCTCTCAAAGTTGAACCACTCAAACTACAGGTACTATAGAGTGTTCTCTGATAACCACTTGTTGTTTTTGCTTTGGTACTACCACAAGTTCCAAAAATAGCAAAACCAGATGATTTTTCAGCAACGATTGGCATCATGGTTGAACTAGGACCTGTTAGTACAATAGGTGTAGCAGAGTAAGCTGTAGTGTTTGATACACCAAGTAGTTGACCGTTCTATAACATTAAGTAACAATAGAAAAACGTACAGTATTATCTCCCCACATTAGTACCCTGCTATGACTAGTTACAGCCATTCCATTACGACCGGCAACTAGTTTTGTTACTTGTTCTCCGTTAAATAATTTGGCAGTAACGCTTGTGGAAGTTACAAAATAATCACGATTTAGAATTGTTCCATCTCCTACTTGAGCATATTTGTTATTTCTACTGTATCCATATACACCTCCATCAGAGGTTAAAACCAATGCAAATCCACCTCCAGTTACTGAGGCTTCATTACTTCCGGCTGTGATATCAATGATGGCTCTACCTCCTAATAGCGTAGTGTTTAGTAACGTTGGTGAGAATAGTATGTTATCGCTAATGCATAAGTATGATATAAAGTAGCTTACCCCCACATGTACACAGAACTATCAGTTGTTAACACGTACACAGATATCACAGATGCAACTAGTTTGGAAATTGATTTAGAACCAAACGCTGTTCCATCAATAGCATATCCGTTTCTAGCGATTCCAAAGTGAGTCGCGTTTACAGTATTTGCAATACCACGATATCCAGATGCAACTAACAACGATGAGTAACTATGTAATCACAAACCTTGTCCATAAATATTCTCGCCCCAAGCGTAAATAATTCTATTCTCACCTGGACCCACAAAATAGTTTGTAGCATAACCAGATTCTACATTAAAGATGGAGCTCAAGTAACCACCTTTACCGGATGTAACAAGTGTAGGTACACATCTAGCGATTTCTGTACCATCTCCTACTGTAGAAGCATAGTTTGATCCCCAACCAATCAAAGTTGTCCAATCTGTACAAAGAGCAATACAAGAGTACCAACCACAACTTATCTTCTTGACAATTCTTCCTTGGTATTGGTATCCCATTTCAATTTGCTGCGGCTTTGTTACCGATCCTAGTGAATTTGTACCAACTAGATATAAGTAATAAACTAACACAACTTACGTAGACATCCTCCTGCGTAATTGTTATGACCGAACCTATGGCGTGTTATTACATTGAAATTGATCTTACGCGTATACTTTGTTAGTGTTTGTTATCACGTGCGTTGAAAAGTAACCACCAAAGATATCAACAATATTAGTGTCACCTGCTGTAGTCAACGCTGATGTATCAATGGTAACAACAGTACTACGGTTGAAATTTGTTGTGTCACCTAAGTAATAGTATGTGTTAACTCCAATACCACGCAATGTAATACTACTATTACATATATCAGTAGTAGGTTTAGTAAATGTAGCCGAGTTGTTACAGGTTCCTAGAACGTAATAACCTGCACTCATAGTGGCAATAGTAGGCAGTAAACCTCTACTATTTTCATACATCACAACAGGCGTTGGTAAAGGAGTGACACTAGCAGTGCTTAATTGACGATACTAACAAGTTATTACTAGTAACAGTAACTTACATCATTATGACCCCATCCTAACAATCTACCAAAGTTTGTCGATACTACGCCATTTGCAAACGATGCGTATATGTTTAGAATTCGCTCACCACCTTGTAGGCTATTCATAACTGCTGACGAGTATACAAAATAGTATCTACCTCCAGTGTTTGTACCATCACCTGCCTGCGCGTTACCGTTTGCTCTACTGTATCCATAAAGATTTCCATCTGACGTTAACGCTAATACCATTCGTTCTCCTGCTTCAATATCAACTATTGTTCTGTTGCTCATAAACGTAGTATTCATTACAATTGGTGACGTATACAAAACGTCACTTATGCATGTTAAGAATCAATGAAATAAACATACCCCCACATTAGCATTGTGCTGTCTGATAGCAGAACAAATGTCATGTACATTCCTGGTGACATTTTTGTGATGCTCTTTCCAGCCATAAGTGTATTCACTACTTGTACTCCAGTCGTTTTGTATTCAGCACTTGCTCCTGACGTAACGCCTGCAGTTCCAGAGGTCCCATCACCAAGCTGCCAATCAACATTGTAACCCCAAGATACGATCACACCATTTTCGCCTAGTATATGCATAGACATGTATCCTGCTCCAATCATAAAGATATTAGAATTTGCAAGGACACCTCTTCCTGAAGTGACAAGCACAGGTGAGCATCTCATCACAATAGTACCGTCTCCTACTGTTCCTCCGTTATTACCTCCCCAACCAATCATTGTTGTCATATCCTATGATATGTTAATAAGTAGTTGTCGCTTACGGCACATAAGGCAATACAAGAGTAATACCCACAGGCAACTTTTGAGATAACGCTCTTCATAGCTGATACCAAGACAGCATTAGCATAAACAGCTGTTGGTTTGGGAACTGAACCAACATTACCTACACCAAGATTACAACCGTCGTATGCTTCATTGTCACCAAATCTATGAATAGTGAGTTACAATATTGTTACTTACGCGTATAGCTTGTTCGTGCTTGTTTTGATATATGTACCATAGAAAGAACCCCAAATATCAGTAATGTTGGTATCTCCAGCGGCGGTCAATGTCGACACATTGACTTTCACATAAGCATTACGATTCGTTGTAGTTGTGTCACCCAAGTAGTACTTGGTATTTACTCCAATCGCTTGTAATTGAATACTAGAAGCGCATACAGTAGGGTTTGGTCGAGTGCATCTATTCACTGTGCGTGTAGTGTTAGTGGCACATGTTCCTAACACAATTGAACCCACACTGTTTCCTAAAACTAGTGGTGAAAGATTTTTGTAACCAGAGTTGTAGTTATCGTACAGTACTAGTGGTGCACGCACAGTTGCGATTGTTGATCCTAGTAGTTGACCATACTATTATTAGTAAATTTAGATTAATCTTACATTACTGTTACCCCACGCTAACACTCTACCAAAGTTTGTAGTTACTATGCTAGAATCAAACGTGGCATAGATATTATCTACTCGCTCACCACAGTACAACGCTGGTGCTACCATAGATGATGGTACAAAGTAATCGCGATCCGATGTAATAACAAAGTCACCCGCTTGAGCGTTCCAATTTGTACGACTGTAACCATACACTAAACCATCTGCAGTTAGTACTAGCGCATGTCTATCTCCAGCAGATATGTCGACTATTGTTTTACCTCCTATCAATGTTGTATTGACTAGTGTTGGATTAGGATATGTTGTGTCACTGTATGTTAGTTATGATAAATGTCAACAAACCCCCAGATAAATATTGAACTATCAGAGTAGAGTGCCATAGCAGCGTTTGCCATGGCTACAATTTTCATAAAACTTTTCGAGCTCATTAATGTGTTGTTGACAGCTAGTCCTGTTGGCGTGTATTCAGCGTTTGCTGGACCAGGAGCTATACCCTGTATACCAATAGATCCAATACCCACTAATCGTGTTAACAAGTTTCAAATTTACTTACGTTGTCCATACCAATTCTGACCCCATGCGTATATCAATCCGTTCTCACCAACAACATAGTTTGTTGCATGTCCCGAAGCAATTGTAAACAGAGTTCCTGTTAGAGAACCTCTAGCAGTAGTAGCAAGCACAGGTGCGCATCTTATGGTTATCGTTCCATCGCCAACTGTTCCTGCAGAGTTCGTACCCCAACCAATCAATGTAACCAAGTCCTAACGGGTTAATGATATTAAATCACTTACAGCAAGTAGTACTGTACAAGAATACACTCCGCACGAGACCTTTTTAACGTACTTTCCATTCATAACACCACTAGCGTATACCGCTGCTGGTTTTGCAACTGCACCACCGGCATTAGTTCCTAGAATACATCCACCATAATTGGCAACGTTATCTCCAAATCTATCAACGTTAGTAGTGTTGGTTCACATTACCTGTAGAGCTTTCCTGTACTTGTCCTAATCGTCATAGATATTGGACTTCCCCATCCATCTACAATGTTCGTATCGCTTGCTGCTGTCAACGTAGAAGTATCAACGCTAACAAAAGTGTTACGATCGGTATTTGTGTTATCTCCCAAATAGTACGCAGCGTTATTTCCAATAGCACGTAACTGTAAGTTACTTGTGCAAGTGTTTTGAGGTTTTCTTTCGCAACTAGTAACTGTTCTGGGACTATTATTCGAACAATAACCAAAAACAATGTAATTTGTTGTTTTCGAAGCAACAAATGGAGCTAGTTTGGTGTATGTTGGATTGAATGCATCGGTCATCGATACAGGACTTAGTTCGATACTAGGTTTAGTTTTTCCTAATACTTGACCAAACTATGATGTAAGTCAATAAGAACAGCAAACGTACTGGATTGGCGCCTAGAATTAGCAATCGCCCAAAATTAGTGGTCACCATGCTGTTATAACCAGCAGCGTACACATTAAGAGCATACTCTCCGCACAACATTCCTGCCAACATACTCGTGGAAAGCACAAAATAGTTTCGACCTGAAGTTGTAACACCATCACCTGCTTCTCCATACGTATTAGTCGTACTCCATCCATATACCATTCCATCTGATGTGATCACTACAACATGGGCATCTCCTGGTGATATATCTACAACAGTTCTAGTTGACATTGCTGTAGTATCCATTAACGTTGGTACGAGGTTTGATGTTCCGCTGCTGTTTTAGTTTGTATTGTTCCAACTTACCCCCACGTGTAGATACTGCTATCAGTCATGAGCACAAACGCTCTGTTACCAGTAGCGATCATTTTTACCAAGCTTTTGGAACCTATTAATGTACTTGTAACAGGTGCTCCGTTGATTATGTAATGTGCGTTAGTTGCAGGTGGAGTGACACCACCTTGACCCAAATATCCATTACCGACTATAGTGTTAGTATGTTACAACGATCATACGCTCTCCTGCTAAATTAGCTCCCCAGGCATAGATATCTCCTGTAGCTCCTACAAAGTACATGGTTGCTGCTGCTGCGGCAATAGCTACTATGTTACCAGAATATCCACCTTTTCCACTAGTTACCGCGACTGGTCTAGCCTGTACCGATGCTGTGCCGTCACCAACAGTGTATGCGATATTTGATCCCCATCCAACAAATGTTGTCTTGATACGTTAGTTAGAAAAATAAATGTACCGAGTCCTAGTAATGTTATATTTTTTAAACATGGTCTTACTGTACAAAGTGCAATACACGAGTATGTGCCACATGCGATTTGCTTTACTGTTTTACCTGCCAACAATCCACTCGTGTATACTGCTTTTGGTTTAGTAATAGGACCAGTTGCATCTACTCCCAAATTACTCCCTGAATATGGACCTTCATTATCTCCAAACCTTTTGTGTTAAATATATTGGAACTGTACGCATATAAATTGTTATTGCTTGTTCGCATATGCACTGAATTAAATGATGACCATAGCTCAACGATGTTTGTGTCACCGGCTGTAGTTAAATCCGCAATATTTACAGATACCAAAGAATTGCGTTCTGTTGCTGTGGTATCACCTAGATAGTACTTTGTGTTTAATCCCACTGCTTTCAATACAAGGCCACTGCTGCATGTGTTCGGAAAGCCGCGAGTAGAAAGCGTTGGAGCCACCCACGCGATCGCAACTAAAATGTAAAATGAAATAATATCAGTACGGTACCCTGCAAATACAAGAACAACAAAGAGAGCACTAGGCTCGTTCTCATTACTTAAGTTTTATGTGCCTGAAAAACAGCATCTACTCCAGTATCCAATCAATTTCCAAAAACATCAACTGATCTCGATGAACGAATTTTCATCGTCCTATATTAGCAAGATTCATCCACCGCGTCATATCTATGTCACCTATTCCTCATTCTACGACGTGGATAAGGTTTCTTTCAACCAGCGGCGCGCTTGGTTTGGTAATACTAAATAAAGCACTGTAATGCACTTCACCCGCAGCGTACTGATTGTTCAGCGAAGAATGCTTTATTGCATTTCCAAAGAGACTGGATTTATATCTGATCTGTTTATGAACTTGCCTTCCAATAAAACTATCTGCATGTTTGGTACATTTCTTTGTATGACAGTCTTTTATGTTAGTCTGGATGATGGTTTCCATTCCTTTCTACGGATCTCCTGAAACGCCAATGTGTATTCATCAGGTTCCAATCCTGACTCCTCTAACATCACAAATACTTTCTCTGCTTTTTCTCTTTCGCTCGTATTTATATACGCGTTGATCATCAAATTAAACGACATGATATCTCTGTGTTCTTTCAAAATGTCAAAAATATGCTCTGCGTCCTTGATTCTTTCTTGTCTAATTAACTCTCTCATAAATACATTTGCAAATGTAACAAAGTCATCTATTTCTGCAATGTCTATTTTGTACTTGTTCTTTAAGTCATTCACAATTTGTAACACGTGGTCGAGCATGCCAAGTCGTGTGTAATTAGAAAATAGAGTCATTAACGTTGTTGCCAACGGAGTTATCCCTTTTTCGAGCATTTCAAATAACGCTTGCTCTGCTTTTTGCGGTTCATTGTTATTCATGTGATGCGTTATCAGTATGGAATAGGTGACAGTGTCATAATTGATTTGAGAAAGAAAATGCGAGGTTTCGTGATGCATATTTGGGTTCTGGACGAGCGAGTGTAGCAGTTGGTTCGTTGTTTTGGTTTCAACAGGGTGTAGTTTTTGCATTTCGTAATAAAACTTTAAAGCATGTTGAATATCGTTTCTACGAAGGCAAGAACTAACATGATCATTTATGGTGTCGATGTTGTGTTTAGAGACACTTGTGTAAAATTTGTGTATAACTCGTGTTTTGTGCAGCGCTCTAGTAAACATTGTGCTTTTTTTGTAAGCAACGATATCTTGTAAGTCTAGACCGTCTTGCTGTTACGAGTTGCCACAGTCGTCTGACCGTATTATTAACACCGAATTCAGTGACTGAGAACAAAGAACACATTACTGGAGATTGCTGAGCTAGCCAGGGAAATTTGCGCCGGTTGTTCTAATAATCTCCGCGACCAAACATTCCAGCATGATACTTGTTATCCTCGCATACCTTTTGTCTGCAGTAGTAGCTGCGATTCACGTGTACATCTTCTATTTGGAAGCATTTTTGTGGAGAAGAGCGGGTCCGAAAGTATTTAAATTTACCAAGGAATACGCAGCCACCACTGCAGTTCTAGCAAGGTAACAATTTATTTTCAAGTACTAACAGAGTGTAGCAACGTGAGTCATATATTTTTTCTTAATAATTTTTAGCAAGGTTTGTACAACTTTTTGTTAGCAGGTGGTTTGTTGTGGGGATTGCTCGAAAGGTCACTTCCAACTCTGTTTTTCTTCACCACCGCGATCGTTGGTGCCGCAATATTTGGAGCATTGACCGTTACTCCACGCATCATGATTTCACAAGGCTCTCCAGCTATTGTTGCTTCTATTGTTGTCGCACTCGCTTCAGATACACTTTCCCTTCCTTCCATTGGAGTTGCAGTAATATTACTTGCTGTATCAGCGGGTAGTGGGTTCGTAATAGCCCAAAGAGAAAAAGAACTCGCTGCAAACCCACAATAAACAACTACGCATTTACGACCTTTGAAATTTCGTTGCATACATGCACTCCTAAATGGTCTCTGAATCCACTTACAACTTCCCACTTTCCAGGTAGTACAACTACTGAATTTGAGTAGTGAACTTCTTTCGCTTCGCATAGTTTCGATTCTACAGTTACTTTCAGTGGTCTTTGACACAGATTGTGCAGAATAACTTCTCTTTTGAAAATGTCCAAAGGTTCCATTCGAATACAGTTGTAATTAGAATCATCACTTTCTACTTCTAATTCTCGCAACAGCTGTACGATAGATCTAAGACTTGACGTCTGTACTAATAAAAACAGAGTAGATATAAGCAACAACAGTACTATCTTCATCTGAGTAATTATTTAATTTCTTCGTTAATACCGTTTGTACAAGTACGTCAACTGAGCTATACAGTGCCCAAAAAAAATAGATAGGGGCTTTTCTCAGTCCTTATAGAGCATGCACAAGAACATTTCATGAAATGTTACCGTGGACTGCTGATACCATCTGTGCTATTATACTCTTTAGCGATAGTTACAGATTTGTATCTTCTAAATACATCTTGCAGCACCCCTCCTTCTTCGGATAGTTCAAACTCGAGCTCCGCAAACAAATCGTTATCTACATCTCCGCGTTCTATTCTGTCAATAATTTGTACACGTAAGGATAGCGATGTGTTCAACTCGTAAGGTCCACCACTCTCAAAATATTTTTTGACCATCGATTTTGCGTATTTAACTTTTTTTCTGGTTGTTGGTGCCGTTTTAAAGTTTAAATTTAAATCTTCCCAGAACAAAAAGGCTTCTTCACTGTGTGCTGATTGTGCAAATCGCATGATATCTTGGCGGATAGCTTCGTCACGCATTGCGTCGCATACTTGTTGTATTTTCTCCAAATTGCGGATATCTACACATTGTCGTCTTGTCAACGCTGACACGCTGGGTATTTGAAATTCGAGTGCATCAAATTCGGAGCCTAGTTCTGTTGGTGTTGATGAGCCTATAGCCCTCTCTATTCCAGCAAGAGCACGTGCGCCACCTCTTGGTGTGAAAACATTTACTTCTGACGGTATACTTTCGAGTGTAGTAGCAGCACGTAATCTTCCTGACAGTGCTTGTGGGTCAAACCCCCAGTGACTCATTGTTTTTTGAAGTTCTCCGCGGTGCCTATGTTGTAAGTCTGATGTTTGCTGCCGGTTGACAAACCAAGAGACAAACACGATGAATTTATGCTTCGCGTATTGTCACATATCGTGTACTACTTCAAAATAGAAATTAACAGTAGATAAAATGATATAAATTAAGTTGTATTTATGTTATATATTTTACAGCATGAAGAATAGTGAGCAAATGAACAATGCAAAATTGGTTACTACTACAGCACTTGCACTGCTAGCATCTCTTACGGCTGGAGTACCAGAGGTAGTTTCTTCTGAACGAGGTACAGTAGTGCTTTGTCCTGGTGTGGTTGTACCTGGTGTTCCTGGTGCTGGGCTAGCGCCAGAAGTTGGAGTACCTGGAGCAGCTGTTGTTGGTGTAGTACCTGAAGTTGGAGTACCTGGTGCAGCTGTAGAACCTGTAGTTGGTGCTGATCCTGATAGCACTTGGATCAACAAATCAGAAGCTCTTTCAGCACCTGCCATGACAGTAGCTACTGGATGAGCAGCAGTTGGTGGTTTGTACAAGGAAGCATCAACAACGTGAATGTTTGTAGTTCCACGAACGACAAGTGTTGCTGGATCAACTCCACCTGCTGCAGCGTCTTGAAGAAGAGGTACTGTACCAGTAAAATGATTCATGATCATGTTCGAGTATGGAACGCCGTCCTTGGAGCTACCACCAGTAATGTAAGTCTTGCAATCTTCTCTCTTGGTTGGGTCTAACTCTGGATGAGAAACGCCACCAGGACCGAAAATAACACGTAATCCACTATTTTTTGGTAACATGGTATTAAGGAAGGTGTATAACGCGTCAGTGACAGCATCAACATCAATAGCATTGGTAAAGTAAACTGATGGGTAAGCTACGAAGCCATCGCTGTTGAGCTTGAGTTGAGAAGTTGCCTTTTGATCCATGTTGATCAATAAGACTTGGAACTCATCTGAAGCAGTGTAAGCAGCGTTGCTACCACCGGTAGAAACTGGGTTGACCATCACTTCAATGTTTGGATGAGCTTGGTTAGCATCTGATTTCATGTGAGCAAAGATGACTGGTGCATATTGTGAATATGGACCGTTACGAGATGATGTGTAACTTTGCAAATCGGCAGCGTTCTTTGTGTAGTCGCCATAGTTGTAGTTTGTTCCTGCAGAGTATCCAAGACCGACTTGAATACCAATGTGATCAGTGAGGATGCTTCCGACAGCTGGGTTGTCGATCACAAAGTTCAAACCAGTACCGAGGCTAGCTTCTTGACCCTTTGGTCCAACACCACTTTGGTACAAGATTTTCGGAGTGACTAAAGCACCAGCACCAAGAATGACTCTTCCTCCAGCCTTAACGGTAGCTGTTTGTTTTGTTCCTTGTTGAGCTGGTTGCAAATCTTGTTGCGTGGTACGAACATAGTATTCTACACCAGTAGCAGTTCCAGTGGCATCGATAACAACGCGGGAGACCTTTGCCAAATTGACAATCTTCAAATTGGCTTGTTTGGGTGCGCCATTTGCATCGATAATGCTAGTCAAGTATCCATCGACGATACCTCCACGTTGGCCATTTCCGTCAGTGACCAAGTATGGACGACTGAAATAGCCATTGGTTTGTCCAAGTTCAGAAGTGAGAATCGTGGTGTCGACTTCATTGTATCCGCTCGCTGTGAATACGGTACGCATTGCGTCAGCGATGTCGGTTAAATAGTTCTTTCCATCTTTTGAAGGTGTTGGAGTTACGAAAGTTTTTTGAATAACTTTTTGATAGTATGGCAAAAGGTCAGAAGATTTCCATCCAGTGGGCCAATTGTCCATATTGTTAACGGGAACTGATTGGAAAAGCATTCCGTTGAATTGAGAGTTTCCACCGTATCCCATTCCTTGCCACGTAAAAGCTGCTTCTTTTACTTTGTATTTATCACCTATTAACGTTAGAAAATTTCGTACACTGTAATTACCGACTGCTTTCCAAGCAATGTTGTTGTATTCTCCTGGAACATCTACGTAGCATAAATCGTTCGAGTATGGCACTTTATCAGTGCCACCTATTTTTACTGATGTTGGTCCTCCTGCATCTAGGACTAAAATTTGTTTTTCTGGGAACTGTTGTACAAGTCGCGAAGCAACGATGCTATTTGCTGTACCTAAGCCGACTAGAATTAAATCATATTCTTGCGCACTACAAATCCATAGTGTAGCGCATAGTAATAGAAGCGATAGACTTCGTTTCATTAAATGTTGTGTTTGGTGATTGCATAGAACAAGTCGCTTTTTAGCCAGTGAAACCAAAACAAAAATATCTTTTTGCTATGTTTAGTAATCTTCCTCTTAAAAATATCAGAGTTCTTGGCATTAATGGCGACACAACAAGGTCACATGGTTTTGTGTGAGTAAAATTGATTCCAAGGCAAAAGTTGGTTATTTAATGTTTTGCTCCATAAGAACAAAACTTATTCTGCTAAAGTTCTAATAAACTCCACTTGCATCTAGTACGATAGCTGGCCTCGTTTCTTTGGGAAAAGGATCTCACTAGCAGCTAACCCTGTGACCAGTGACGCAGCCGCAATGATAGCATTAAACAGTGTCGTAACAAACTGCGATGGATTGTTTGAGAGTAACTGGTTGATACTATTCGCAGAAGCATATCCAGGTACGAGTAACAAAATTGCACATGTTGTCACAATATTCGAGGGTCTTCTTGAAACAAAACTATACACGTTTCCAATAAATCCAATAATAAAAGCGTTCAACACTCCTGCAATTTCTGTGGACATGATCATGTTCCAGTAAATATCTCCAAAGAAGGCAGCTGTACAGGCAATAATTACAAACAAATAACTTGTGACTAATCTTGGTACCTTGAAGTAGATCAAAATGATAGCGATCATTGGTGGTAACGTGATAGCTTTGATCCATACAGCGTTCGGCACACGTACATAATTTGTAGTATCTTGCTTGTAGGCATACGCTACTGCACTACTATCGATTTCATTGTCCAATCTTTCCGTTAACAGTAACCCAAATCCTATTTTTACTACAGTTACTCCTACATTTACTAGCCGACTCGTTCCAGATGCCAAATGACCAACGGATAATTCATCTATCGCTGTCGTCAAACTCAAACCAGGTAAACACATTACAACACCCGATAACGCAATCAATGGAACATTCATGCGTACTTGTGTCGAAAAAAATGCAAATTTAAATATAATACCAACTAGTCCACATCCAAACGCACATAATCCAGTCGCCATACGAGCCAAGATTGGAAATCGTGCTTGTAATATTAATATAAATGAAACCAAAAATCCACCAATTAATGCTGCCACAATTTCTCCCCATGTGCCGTCTAGCAATACTGCAAAAATAGGTGCAAATGCGGCAGTCACTAGAATTGTCCAAAACCAATGGGTAAAGATTTGTTTCCCACGAATAATTTCTTTGATTCGTTTCTTGGCTTCGATCACTGTTTCTAGTGTTCCGGAACTGATTTCGTAGGCGAGCCGATCAAGTTCCATGAATTTTCCCAAATTGAGATCAGCACCATTGATACGTACAAAGGAGCTGAAACTGTTACTGGAACCACCTTCTTCGTCAATTTCTAAAATATTTCCAAAGTTGAACCAGATTCCCGTTGGCGTACTATTGTGAGTATGATTGTAAATATTGCATACCTAAAGTAATTGCCTTGTACACAGTAGTAATTACTTACAACCATCAAATTATGTTCTAATCTATGCGAAGGTATTCCGTAAATACTCATCGCGTACGCAAAATCGATAATAAACACGCGAACGTCTCGTTGCTCTTCAGCAGACATCAAATTATACGGAACGCGTGACGTTCTTGGTTTCTTCTTTTTTGTATAATAGTCGAACCAATCTTTGCATTTCTCTTTGAAAGTTGGTTTTTCCCTTTTTTTTCTTTCTACGTCTTCGTATGTTTTATCTGGTCCTATATTTACATCTAAAAAAGTACGCCATTCTCGTTGCCCTTTTCCTAGTCTCACTGTCATTTTTCGCTCTAGTAGTGTTTGTCGCTGACTAGGTAGCATAATAGTTGGTTCTACACCAAGCATTGGTGGTACGGTAGTCATTGTTTCTTGATTTACTTTTGATGCGTCAGAAAGTGCTTCTATTGTTGTAGATCGCGACATTGTTGAGATTTCTGCAAGCGGTGGAGGTTTTTGTTTTGTTTCATTAGCTACGGGTTCTGAGTCATCGTCCATTTCGATAGCTATATGCGCAACATCGGCAAAGTGTACTGTGTGAGCATACCCCTCCGGTTTTTCAGTAGTTTGTGGTGATGATACGCCTGCACCGTTTTGCTCGGTTGTAATTGGTGAAGAATTTGCTTCAGACACGTTTGTATCTGTTGGTGGCGATGAGTTTTCGCTTGGAGGCGTATTTTCTGATAGTGTAGTATCGTCTTGTATATCCACCATCGTTTTTCAAAGTTTCGAGTTAAAAAAAAAGGCTCTTCGCAAACATTGAATTTATACATTTATAGTAAGCATCCCCATTTACTTGGTTTCCCGCATGTAAATTTAGATCAGAACACCAGCTATTTGTTACGCCAGCAAAACTTTAGCCGTAACAGCTGCACTCGTTCGCATTGAGAATAGATTTCAAATTCACTAGATTGCAAAATACCAGATGAAATGCTGCATTCCACTTTAATTCGGAAATTAGAGTAGTGTCTAGGAAACAATGAGAAGTAGAACTACGAAAGATGTGTTCTGTTCAAGATCTTGTTGTAATGTTCTAATTTTACCTTTTAAAACAAATGCAAGCCAGAATTGCGGCAGAGGAGACACGTATACAGAAGTTAATAGATATTATGAACAGAACTAGCGACGCAATAAAGGCAGCACACCCTAGTTTGGTCTTGTTAACTGTAGAAATGATTGAGGAAGGTCAACGCACCATAGTGAAACTAAAACAAAAATGGCTATTAGGATCAGCTGCTTGTTTACTAAACAAAATAGCCATTAGCACTGTCTTTAAGGATAGTCCAGTGCCATCCTATGTGAATATGTCGAATATAACAAATTACATACAAACAAAAGAAGAAATGATGCGTCTACGAAATCTTAAAAATGAATGGGTACAAGACAAAGTTTGGGACAATCGTTTCGAAAATTTAGTTAGTTTCTGGAAGAGACTAACCAGACTTCAGGAAGGGAACAACGTATCGTGTGAAGTAGCAGAAAATACATCGACTGAAGAGCTACTGGATGCTGCAAGGGCGTCTTTCAGCCCAGATGAAGCAGTCGCGATTGTTACATGTATAAAATCAGTTTGATTAATAATCAACAAATTCAAATTTACTAATGAAATGGTTTCTTCTTTGTAACAATTAAATCCTAGACAAGGCCAGGCTAGGGTCTGCTGCCTTTTGTTCACAGTAATTACGTTTACTTTTCGTTGTTCGAATATATTACATCGACGTTGTTGTCCCTTTAATTTTAAAACGTAATTCGAGCCAGCTAGCATCAACTGGTCATAATGGGACAGTTAGTCCTGGTTCTTGTCATTATCCGTCTGTCTTAGTCGGGTAAAACAAGTTACCCAACACTTTTCACAACAGAGCGATGGAACGAACCCGCGAATACTATTGTGATTTGTTGCAGAAAGAACAGCACTCGTTCGCACGCTTCTTTCATCAATGTGCACAACAAGAACCAGACAAAAAACTATTTACTTTTTTGAATGATATCGGCAAAGAAAAAGAAACTGTCACAGCAGGCAGTCTGAACGCAATGGCAACTGCGGTCGGTATGTGGTTACGCACAAAATTGTCAGGTGCAACTGATCATGGTATGGGTGAACGCGTTATTCTGTTATGCAACCCAGGTCTCGAATTTGTCGTATCGTTTTTAGGGTGTATGTACGAACAACGGTGTGTAGCAGTTCCCTGTTACCCTCCACTCGGTAATACTATATATTCAATTATTTACAACTAGACGAAAAACATTTCAGAAAATTGTTTGCCATCGGAAAAGATTCACGCGCAACTGCGGTAGTACTCAGTGGTGAATTCTACAGACTCATACACACCATGATACCAGAACTAGAAAAAGAAATGGGACTAGAGTGGCCACTACAGTGGCTAAACTTGGACGACGTTCCCAATTTACTTGATATGATGAGTGGACAAGTGTTTGATCCAGTTCCTATGGACTGGACAATTTGTGAAAGTAAAAAATCCACAGAAAAGTAAGTCCTTGACCACAAACTCACATTAAGTGTCATGTTTATTCAATACACATCCGGAAGTACCGGAGAACCAAAAGGAGTTGTTGTCTCCCACAGTAACATAACAAACCACACAAGTACGATTTTGAACAATTTTGAGTATGGTCTCAATGAAAGTAGTGTTACTTGGTTACCAACATATCACGACATGGGTCTCATCGGCGGAATTTTGACACCTATCGCAGGACTTGTTTCTACAGTGGTTATGTCGCCATTGACATTTATAAAGCAACCTGAAGTGTGGTTGGACGTTATGGACCGGTATCATGCAACTTGCACTGGAGGACCAAACTTTGCGTATGAGTATGTATCGAATCGTTTACAAAACAATGCAAAAAGTTATGATTTTAGCGCATGGAAAGTGGCGTTTTGTGGTGCTGAACCAATTCGCGCATCCACAATTAGAAAGTTTGCCGAACAGTTCAACATACCAATGACAACCTTTTACACGTGTTACGGACTTGCCGAAGCATGCCTTATGGTCACTGCCACTGTATGTTTTATTTTTCACTTTCTAACGGTACAAGGGTCGTCAAGACGAACCAACAATTATTCGTGTTGATGAAGATGTGTTCAACCATCACAATCGTATCAAACTCGTTTCAGAAGGTGGAAAAGAGCTAGTATCATCTGGTCTTTCCAGTGACAAAATTCAAAAAGTTGTCATTGTCGATCCAAATACGCTTACTCAACTAGAATCATACCAAATCGGTGAAATATGGATACCAAACAACAAACACACTCCACTAGGATACTTCCGCAATGAATCACTTACCGATGACATTTTCAGAGCAAAACATTCTGGTAGTGAAACAGTTCACTTGCGTACTGGTGATTTGGGATTCTTAACACCAGAAAATCAACTATTTGTTTGCGGAAGACTAAAAGATATGATTATTATCAATGGAAGAAACGTTTATCCAAACGATATCGAAAGTGTTTTGGAAGATACTCCAGGACTTCGCCGAGGTTGTATTGCCGCGTTCGGTATTGAAGACCAAGGTGTCGAAAAAATCGTAGTTGTCGCAGAAGTGAAAACAAAAGATAATTTCTCAGAAATATATTCACATATGAGAAGAAACGTAGCCAGTATGTATGGTGTGGAAATTCATGAAATATTATTGATCAAAGAAAAAACAATTCCAAAAACAACGAGCGGAAAGATTCGTCGTTTTGAGTGCAAACAAAACTACAAGAACAACGAGTACAAGATTGTCGACCGATCAAAATTAGAAAAGAAACAAGCACCAGTACAACAAACAACCATATCTCGTGACTTGTCCCAAGTTGAACAAATGATCGTTGACGGTATGAGAAGAGTACTAGGCGATGTTAAAATCGATGTCACACGGCCATTTATGGAGCAAGGCTTGGATTCCATCAAGAGCATGCAACTCATCGGAGAACTTTCTAGAATTCTCAATCGAGAACTCTCA
>JAESGV010000489.1_pt1 | contig 17571 bp, 16 predicted proteins | sample 9269781 | NCBI WGS metagenome assembly JAESGV01 (sample SAMN15741586, study PRJNA653496) | algae metagenome | isolation source: Tildeniella torsiva UHER 1998/13D and co-occurring heterotrophs from... | place: Slovakia: Slovak Paradise National Park, Hrabusice, Kosice Region | collected 2000-01-01 | reverse complement strand
TCACTTCATATTTTGTCAAGTTATACTTAGTAGATAAATAATCCAGCCATTTCATTTTACCCTTATATCGAGTTTGTTCATAGTGCAAACAGTATCCTAGTTTATACATTGTTCTAACTATCCAACAATTACTTGTATTGATAAATCGTCTAAATTCTTTGATTTTTAAGGAAATGTTTGTATTATGTAAAAACATTGGTAGTTCTAAATCAACTACTTTGTGCTCAGAATCTATGATGAGTATATTTACAATAAGTATACCAATTTGTGGTAACGTATTATCTATTATTTCTTTTAGACGCTTTTCATTATTGGCTAAAAAACACTTACTACTTGTTAGAAGCACTTTGCGCTCTTTTTTAGGCTCTACAAATCTAAGATAACTAAAATTAATGCATACCTTCTTTTTTATCATCTTTTTTGTTATGCAATAACAAATTGATTGATTTTTTAACTTTGTCTAACTGCTTTTTTTATTAATATTTGGTTTACTATAATCTGAAGATATCTGCTTTGCAGCTAAGCAAATCAAATCTATATGATTTGTATTTAGTGCATAAATTAAAAGTTTAACAGTAAATGATAAGTCATTTTCTGGTTGCTTGACCTTTAAAAGAGTAGTCAATGCAGAAATGACATGTTTAAATCTATATTCTGGCTCATCTATGAATTGTAGTTACTCGTTTGTAATAGGTACAAGTTTTCTGCTTTACTAAAACTAAAAGTGTGCAAATGCATTATAAACAATATATAAGTTACAATAGTTATAAAAGTATAACAAGTTATATATGTTTTATAGTACTGATAGTTATGTTTTATAAACAAACTTACAACAAAAAGGTTATTAATTATGCATAATTATCAGTTTGCCAAATATGCTATTGGCGTATAATGAGAGGATATTAAAAATCGATGCAACCAGTGAGAATTCGGCTTATATTGCTTTGACAATTGACATATTTCACAACTTTAATTTGTAGGAAGATGTCTAAACCTAATACATCAAATATCACAAAGAAAAAAAATTAACCACACTTTTGTGTGACCACGTATTGGATGAGGATAATTTAAAACTTTTGGGTGAGTTGTTTATACGACAAATATATTTAACCAAGTACAAAAGCAATAAATCTAATATGAAATTCAACTTGTTGAATTCTATACCCAATTTCAACAGTAGTGTGATTCACGCTACATATTTGGTGCAAAAAGAAAATTTATTTGTACTATTAGTATCAAACCCACTTGACATAGAAGTAATTCATGACTTTAGTACTGTAAGTTTAATTAATTATCAAAGTAACACATAGGTACTCAAAGATGCAGCAAAGAAGGAGGAGTTAGAAATAAAAATGGAATCAAAGGATAAATACTTTAAAAGTGATATAAACAAGTGCAAGATTCAAATTAAACATTTGGAAGAATAGTATCCAGTCTTGAAGACATAATAAAAACACAAACAACAAAGTTAGATGCTGTGACATCACAAAATGAAAAGCTAACACATGAAGTAAGAAATTGAAAATTTTAACAATAGATAATGTTACTAAAAAAGAATATTAATGCTGCACAAAACATACTTAGTAAAATAGGCGGAATAAGCAGCCTACTATTGTTATCAGTAAAAAGCTCACCAGGAAAAGCTCAACAGCAAGCACTATTACCTGCAAAGGCAAACATTGAGGACAACTTGCCCAAATACATTGTGTATGCCATGTTTTATTCCCATAAATTCATTAGTAAAAATCCAACACTATTTAACAATGATGAAAAAGACGTCAGTGAAATTAAACATGTGAATAATGTTATTGGTCTACTTTATACCCACCTGCAACTTAAGTTTAAAAGTACATTGCAGAGTGTCAGTGGATTTAAACCATCGATTATACAGCATATGATTACAACAAAACCACAATCATTATCTAATATCAAGAATTTGGTGAAGCCAACACACATTATTTCAGTTATTCCAATGGTAGTAGTTAGTGAGGTAAATATTATCTACTATTAACATTTTAGATTGTTTCATAAGATCACAATTAAACCAACTGATATAAACTTAATAGATCAAATTAACTGCAGTACTAAAGGCCAGGTTGTGTTTGATAAAAGTAAAGCAAAGATAGAGTTTAAAACTCTATTGAAAGTGAGAAAACAAGAAGAAACAAATAAAAGAAAGTGTGTCTCAAAAAATTCCGCAAGCAAAAAGAGAAAAACTTCAAGTGAAGTGAAATGAGTGATGACAAGCCTGTTTATTAAAAGGTTTATAAGTATAATTAGTTGTATAACTTATGTTTCTTTCTTGTTAAATACTAATAGTACTAATAAAACTTAAATGTTGTAACAACTACATTATAATTAGTTGTAAGTACATCTTACAAACAAAATCACTATGAACGATTAACAAACAAAAAAAGGGTTTGAGAAAGCATTGGCAAACGTTGGCGAACAAATAGTTGCAATAAGCAGCAAAAAACAGTCTTCACTTTTTATTGCTCTGGCTGTGGACATATGTTCAGATGCATCACAATGCAAAAAACTACGCAACAACTATATCTAATATCGAGTAGATAAAAAACTTTCAGAGCTACCAGAAGACCATATGTTTGACATTGAAGATGTACGGCTTATTACAACCATGTTGAATAAAACTATTATTGTTAGAAAGTATGACACAAAGAAAAAATGTGTACTTCCATTGTGTGAACTTAATAAGGTGACAAAAGAAGATGTGCCACTACGTGTTTCTCATTTATACTTAAAAAGTGGAGCGTTTAGCCTTATCATTACAGAACCAAAAAATACTACAGTAACATGTGATCTAGCATTGGTACATTTATAAATACTGTCTAAACTTTAAACTTTAAAGAAGTTTAAAAAAGAGAAAGCAGAGTTAGAAGAAAAGATGTTAGAATTAGAATTAACAATAGCATTTAATGATGTCACAGATGCGAATGAAGTTAATTAGGAACAGAAGTACAAAAAAATACATAAAAAGAATATTGCTTTAAAAGAGCAGGTATGTAACTAATATATATAATGTAACTTACATTTATGTAGGTACGTAGGTAATATAAGTTATGTAATTGATTATAGATAAATTCCTTGCAAGAAGGAATTCAAGCTGCTGTTTTCACTTTACAATCCGGTGCAGATGAAAAACTCGCAAAGACAATAAAGATAACCAATTTCGATCTTACAAGCATTCAACATGTTAATAATCACTGTTTTGAATTAACTGGTTGCGTTATATACTTCACAAAAAAGTTCTTTGAGGTGCAGAAAAAACTAATAGAGGATATTAAAGGATTTCAAAACAATAAACAGACTACCAAGACAGCCAAGCTGTTGCATACATACATTCAAAGAAACTTGAAACATTACATTAACCGTTTTATTTCTGGTTTCAAAGTTACAAAACTTGAGGCTTTAGTACTGACAAAAGCTAAAGCCATTGCAAAAATGAAGAATTTGAACACACCTACTGGTATTATATCTGCCATTCCTGTATTAGCAATAATTTTGATGTAAGACATTAATGATTACTAACATAATAGTGTGTATCATAACAAGATATTTGATTTGAATGATGATATTTTATTAGTCAATAGTGCACTGACAGATAATGCTGGTATTTACAACAGTAAGCTAGCATAAGAAGCATATCAGTATACAGTGTAACATTATAAAGCTACTTCAAGTAAAGGTAAAAAATGCAAATAGTCTCAAAGTCTATGTAAAGAAAGTCCTGCAAAGATACCTAAGATAACTTTAGATGAAAGTGATTAAATTTATGTTACTATTATTACTATTGAATACTTTATAATACAAGTTCAAAGTATTTACAGTTGAGTAGCTGTAAATGTTGCTGTAATGAATACTTCTATGAATCAAGTGGGTTTTTATACTGGATAAATTAGATTGTACTAATAGATATTCATTAGCTAAAATTAACTTTTACTACAGCGACAAAGATATAATCATTCCTACACCCAGAAGTGCAACATGTAATGAACATTAAGCCATGAATATAACGCTACTAGTAGCACTATTACTAGGTCTAAAAGCGTCAGCAGGGATTTTTGGTGCTGCTGCATTTAGTATAAACTTTTTATTCAATATCCTATCTGCAAAAACAGTATAAAAAGCATGTTTATATTTATTATGCAGTGTTATACCAAGTACACGGCTTAGAATCTGCATAACATCTTATATGAACAATAGACTAGGAATCACAATGATTAAATAAAGTTATATATTAGTTATGAAAGTATTATAAGTATTTTACATAATTTATGCTACTAACAAAACATTAAAACACATATTATAGGTTAGTTTACTTATGTATTGTAAGATTTGAACTCTTCTATTTTACAAACAAAAGCAAAATGCCTAAGACAAAACTCATATCACACAAAAAAAGAAAGATTGAGAAAAATTTGACAAAGAAGGAGGAAATCAAACCGATTACGGACCTTGCTGAGCAATTTAAGAAGCTATGTGCATTTGCTAACAACTATTTTCATGAAAAAAATCAATTTATTGTTGATCTCCCACATAACAGAAATTGCTTTTACTATGATATGGCTTTAAATGTGCTTTACAACGCTGATAAAATGCAAACCATACGCAATGCAGTTGCCACGCATATAGAACAAAAAAACCTCTGTTTGGAAGATCTCTCATTTCCAATAAAGATTAATATAAGCAGCTAAAAAGAAGTGTATGAAAGCATAAAAGAATATTTGAAGGCTATAAAAAAAAATAAAGAAGCAAATACATAAGAGATACGCATTACACAAGAAATTCTCAAAAGGGAGTCATTATCTACTTGGTTGCATTTGACAAGAATGAACCACACATGATTAAAGCTGCGTTAAATGCCTATAATGACAAGACAACTACTGACCTGCCTATTACATACCTTGTTAGAATGGAGGGCTACTACGATTTGCTCACAACTGCAGCATTATATGATCAAAAAACAAAATACTACTTACAAAACCAAATCAAAAAGTATAGTAATGAAGTGCTATCATACAAGATGTTGCTGTCTGAAAAAGAAGAACCAAGTGAAGTTGATAGAGAAAATTTAAGAAGAAAAAAGGAAAATTTGAAAGCACTTAAAAGTAAACTAGTATATTAATACAATAATAACTAACTTTAAGAACGAAAAATACAATGAAAGTAATCCTAATTAGAAACAGGTATAATATAGTATTTATAGAAATAATATTAACAAAATAATAGTTAAAAGAACAGAATCATACATTAATAAAGAAGAAAACTGAACTTACTGATAAATTAAAAAAGTTACAAGAAGTAAAAGAGAGTAAGAAGTAGCAAACTACAAAAGTATTTTAATTCATATACTTATTATTAAGCAAACGCTATTCAAAAAGAATGTAAGACATTGAAAACCTAATGCAAAAAAATTGAAAAAAAAAAGAATGAATTTAAACTTGAAATTAAAAGTTTGAAAAAAGAAGTAGAAAAGCTCAAAAAGAATGTACTTCAATCCACATATACTAATTTTATTAGACTACAAAATTAGAAATGCTTAAAGTAGAGAATGCAAAATTAAAGTCTTTCTCTATAGAGCAAGGTGCAGAAATCCACACTATAAGCAAAGTATAGTTACATTACTAATATTAGTTATGTCAAAAAAAAGATAGTAGTGTAAGTTACTTAAATTCTATAACATAGAAGGATGAAAAGCAGTCAAGTATGGTTGTTGACCTAAACAATGAAATAAAAGAGCTAAATAGAAAGATATAAGCGCTTAAATCAAAGATATGCACTGTAATATATTCACAAAAAGATTAATATGGTAGTTGCAACAAAACATTATAGCAACAAAAGTATTATTACAAAAGAGAAACAAAACAATTGAATCATTATAATCAACTGTACGATTAGTGAAAAAAAGTAGTACAAATACAAGCATCACACATTTAGAAAAGAAAGTAAGCTTTATATTCCTTACTTACATAGATTTCTACTTTGCAAGCTGTAATCAATGAAGGAGTAGAGTTCGCAAAAGCAATGTTGTGCTATTAAACACAAGATGAACAACCTATTACTGTGTAACAATCACCGCTTTTTAGAGTGCATGTTTTTTCTAACAACGCACACAACATTAGTAATATAAGTGCTATTGCAGCATGCTTTTGCCTTGTGATAGTTAAAGCCAAAGTACGCCAAGCTTTAAAATCTATTTCCAATGAGCATAAAGAATTGTTTTATGTTAAACTCAAAAAAGCCATGAAAGTTGTTGTATTAGCAGCAGAACAACTGTTAAAAGGAAGAGATATAATAATCAATCAGGAAAGTGCTGTTAAAGTGCTTTGTAAAAACGTAATTCATCAACACAACTTGACTTCATTGATATTTCAGATGAGTAGTGATAAGCAATATAGCATTCCAGCCTAGTTGATATCTAAAATGTAAAGCTTTTTTATATTATTAACTTTAAGGATATCTAGTAATACATTACAACAATATACATCAGAAGTATTTGAAAATCATGCATTTGAAGCGCTGGAAGGGTTTGATAAAGAAGAAGCAAAAGCACAATTTAACCTCAAAAAAACAAATAAAAGACATACTGAAAGCAAAGAGGATAATGCAAAGAAAAAAAGAAGAATTGGACTTCCTTTGGGACAAGATGAATAAAACATTTATTACTTATAATACTTACCTATATAATGAAAATAAATAACTAACAAAAGATATATACTTATCAAGTTTCTGGTAACAGTAAAAGTATCCATGATATTATATTTATAGAAGCATTTATAATGTACTCTCACTTCTAAAAGTGTTAATAATCTTATTTGGACACATTTAACAAATATATTATACTTGTGTGGCTGCATGCTTTGTGTGGGTCTTCCATAAGTAAGAAGAATTAAGTTTCCAATAAATACATCCAAGTTTCACTAATAACTTGCATATGTGTTTGTTTATTTGCATGCATACATATCTGTTGTAAAGGTAAATGTGATAAAGCAACATAACTACAAGTATGCCACATGCTTCACATCTGCAAGAATTACTCTCTCTTAGTTGTTTCATCAAAGGCAAAAACCTGTGGCAGTACTTCTTGAAGCAGAAAGATCAACTTTTATTATCTTCGAACTTATTACATGAGTGAATACCAATATGTGCATTATACTCACTATTAACGCTTTATTAAAAACTAAATTTGGTTATTAATGATGCAAAGACATACGGAGCAGTGAGAGACAAAAATGTGTTTGCATATCTTTTTACATGAAAACAAATAGATGATGACTTTCACAGACAAGACATGTTTCGTTGGCGACCAAGAAAGCATATTAAATATGCTGCTGAGTGCATAACAGTTAAATATTACACCTATTTGATTACAGTAGCAAAAAAAGACTTTTCTATGTATAGTGGGCTAACCAAGCGAAAGTACTTTTTGTCAAAGAAGTTGAATGAAGAGACAGAATATTAAGGGATTATAATATACTTTAGGCCAACGACTGTGCCAAAAGATCATGTGTTAGCACTATATGGAAATCTGAAAAATTTAATAATCAATTACAGTCGAACAAGCAAAGCAAAGCTAAAAACTTTAAAAGAAGGAATGGCTACAAGTGAGTATGGAAAGGTAATAGCAAATATAAAAGAAATAGGAGGAGCAACCTACAAAAGCACTAATCAACTTTCAGTCATGCGATACCAGCAGAAAGACCCACAAAAGGCGTTTAAAAACACTTATATTCTAGTATTGCAACACAGTGATGCTATTTGATCACTTCAATATATTGGAGTTAAATATGTGGCTGTAAGAATGCGAAACTCTCTAGCAATTATAATGAAACATAAGATGCTGATGACAGACACTACTTTCAAGGTTAGCTGTAACCATATTACAGCTGTGGTAGTTGAAAACCAAGATTTTACAAACCTTTTATATGTAGGATTTATATACTTACATAAGGTATGTATAAACATTACTATTATAACTTACATTACTAATAAGATTAAAATTGAAAGGAATACACACATGTTACAGGTTTGCGTGTTTTGGAAAAAGCATTAAAGGATGAGTTTAATGAGTTAATTGCAGGCAAAACTATAGTTCACAATGAAGAGCAAGGATTGATAAATGCCTGAGATACTGTGACAAACAACACTGTTGAGCATCTTTTGTGCTTAAATTATTTTAAAGATAATATTAAACAAAAATTAACAAAGCTAAGTATTACAAGTGACCAAAAAAAGCTTGTATTAGCCCCATTGTTTGAAGCCAAATGGTGTGGAGGAATGATAGATCAAACAGAACATTACATTGAAGAGAACCTACCTGCAATATATGAATACTGGTAAGCCTTTATTTTTATTTAATAATTAGGAAACATAAAAATGTTATTGGAAAAGCAAAAGAACAGATTCTACAGAATTAGTTCAAAAAAAATAAACAAGAGGATTTGTTAGAGTATACATCAAAATTTTAACGACAAGCAAAAGAACAAGTAGATAAAAGAAGAGTTTTTACTAATTTGATAGAATCTATGAATGCACAGTTCAAATTTAAGTTTCAAATAACTGCAAACTCATCATTTGACGAAATTGTTAGAGCAATGATAGATTACCTTGACCAGTAAAATGTTAATACATATACTAGATATACAAACTTTAGTCGAGAGAAACCGTTGTCTACAATGAAAGTTAATAACCTTGCAAACCTTGCAAACCTTGCAAACTAATATAATGCCATAAATGTTAAGAACGAAATTGTTCTTTAATAAACTACCGCATAAAAGAATATAAGTAACAAAAATAATGTTAGTATAGAAATTAGAATAAGTTGCATAAAGAATAAAGGTATGTAAAATTCATATACCCATTTCTTTTACTTTTGAAGCTTTATTTTTAATAAAGATTTTAATAAATACAATCAAGTTTATTCTAGCTTTTGTGCTTTACATGACATTTCAGCTTTAAATGGCCTTCTATGTTTGCGCTTTTCAGTACATTTGGAAGATGAAACACTAGTGGTACTGCTTTTAAGCCTTTCTCATTTGGCTTTTAAAGCTGTGGTAACTACATTCTTGCTATCAAAAAAAACTACTTTTGGAGGCCTACCACATTTCTTAGATACTTTGGCAGTAGCAACAACAATATTTGTTCAATTTGATATATTTATGCTTGATTCACTTGATGTTTCAATAGCTATGTTCCCACAATTGCCAACATCATAATTAAAATTATCTTTCTCTTCAAACATAATGACCAATGGCCTTTCTTCTACATATTTATCAAGGAATATCAAATTATCCTCCTTCTTTTTCAAAAAAGTCTCAAACTCAGCATTACTATCACTGTCTTCATCAAAACTGTTGACAATCTGATTGCTGTTGTCGTCGTAGTCATTAAGGATATATGCCGCTTTTTTACTTGCTTTTTGATGATTCTTTGTATGTCAAGCACTGTGGCAAGGTCTGCTACCTTTACGCCCAACATGTTTCTTTAACTCTCTTTGTTGAACTTGAATTATCTGGGTAGCACTTAGCTTGAACGACTTGCTGTAGTTGCACAAGTACATAGAAGCACCAACCTTCTGACATGTTAAGATTACGTAGATACAAAGCTTTTTTGCATAGTAAACAAAACAGCTACACCTTGCAGTTGTCCATTTAATGTTGTTTGTTTGCATTGTCTACTATACAGGCTTGTTCTTATCTGTCACTGTATTGTATATGCAAACAGCATTTAGTCCATCTTTTCTCTTCAATATCTGTATGTTATCAGGTTTTATCATAATTTACCTTGTGGCAACCTTATATGCTTCTGCCTCTACTGATGTAATCAAGCACATTATATCAAGCTTTAATATATATGCAAATGAAGCAAAAGATGCTGCATTAATGCGATGCAAGAAATTCTCAACATGTAATCAAATGAACTTGGACGCATATGCAGTTAGCTGTTTTTAAACTGATTTTGAAGCGCTATCCACCAAACAGTACTTTCCTTTGCCTTATAATCCAAGTTCAATGTGCATGGCTTGTTTGATATAAAATTTGACAATCTTTTCAGTTAAAATAAGGACATTTGAGTTTTAGTTTATTCCACATTGTGTAATCATTGCGACATTCCAAGATTTAACAGAATTTGTGGTATAGTGTTTTTGTAGATCATTTTCAGAGTTTCTATTGTATTTAAGTACACGAATGTACAATATAGGAAGCTTCTTGTTTAGAATATACCTGCAAGCTTTGATAACATTGTCTTCTGTGTATTTAATGTCAGAAACGATTAATGTGTTAGTGTTATAAAATTAGTATTAAAAAGGAAACCACTTACACTAAATGCAAAATCTTGTTTTTATTTTCTTTTACTTTGTTGGCAGGTAAGTCAAGCAGACCATACTTAACAATACTTCTATTGAAGATTGACAGAACCTTTTTGACCTGGTTTTTGGTTGGCCTATGCAGTAAATGATACCACAACTTATTATAGATGTTTTTGAGAAAATACAAGCTAAAACGCTTTTGTGGTATATTTGAAAAGTGGGTACGCCAAGTGTTAATAATAGCTGCTTTGCCATTATTAATAAGCTTATAGTTTACTTGTTCTTCTTTGAAAAGTTTCAAAGCAGACGCAAGATAATTCAATGCTTTTATATGCTTATGAGCCTCCTTAGTCTCATGAAGGTATACAAAGCCAGTTATATACCAATTGAAGATTTTAGACTTATACACTACAAAGCACACATAGTTTTGCCACATGTCAAATATAACATCAATAAACTATTCTTTTGCCTGTTTTATTAGAATTAGGCTATAATCAGTGAAAAAACAAATAATTGCATTAAATGTTGCCTAATATAGCAAATTATATCAGGACAAACAGTTGCTAGCCTCATCTGGTAATCAAGCATGTTTGCAGAATTGTGATATGCATATTGCATGTTAGAAACCTGCTTTATATTTCTCGCAGGATTCTTATTAAAGTTGTCAGCTAAACGATCATACTGCTCATTTGAGTTGTTCAAAAAAGCAACTTTTATTCTTATTCACTTGCAGCGCTCATTATTATAACACTTATAAGGAACTTTTAATGAACTTTTGGAGTTTTTGTGTGGTGAAACTAATGTAGCATTAACTATGATAGAAACACCCTTTGACTTGTAGTATATTATAATTCTACAGTATAAACTATCATTAAACTCAAAGTTTATTAAGATTGCCAGTTAGAGTTTCTCACAAATCACCTGCCAAGTATGTTAAAGCAGGAGATTAAAAACATTAATCTTGTTCAAAAAAGTCGTCCAATGACAAAGTTAATGAAAATACTTGTAAATCACAGTGTTTGTTGGAACAAGTTGCTCGTTTACCAAGCAAGAAAGGTTTTATTGCTAACATTGCACTTGTTGATATGCATTCACTCATTGAAAAGTTGATTAGCAGGGTCTACTATGTACAACCTATTAAATTCAAAGAGCTTAATGTAAATGACATGGTAGAAGCTCTTAACAAGAAAGACATTCGCGGCACTAAGTTCATCAATCTTGCTTGTCAACTCAGAGACGATAAGCTGAATGATAAAAAGCAAGACAACCTTATCTGTTTGGCCAATACAAAGATCTTTGTAACAAAAATAATTAAGCTTTAATATATAGCTGTATTAGGAAAAGCATACTTAAACAAGTTCAAGTGCTTTAAGGAAGGATACTGTAGCTCAAAAGTGGCAAACATAAAAGATGCCGCCAAGATAACATGGAAATGATATATCAAACTTGTTTACAGAGTATTATACTCCACTGTAAAGCAAGCTTAAAACGTTTTTATGATTTGCGCTTAGTTTCCTATGCTGTGCTGGTGTGAGATAGCACTATCCAATTTGTATGATGGTTAAGCCAAAGTATTTCAAAATGCTTTGTCTGACTGTAACTTGTACAAGCGACTTAAAAAGAAAGTACAAGAGACATTTGACGTAAGAATATTTTAACAAACATTAACAACTAGTTGGAAGATGTCAGTGCAGATGTATTTGCTACAAAGTCTGAAATCAACGCGTTACTTGCTACAAGATCTGATTTAGAACCTGAAATTGATGAAAAGGATGCTAAATCTCATCAAAAAGGAAAGCAGCCAACGCTGTATAATGAAAATAAAACACTTTTGTCAGAGTACTTAAACAGCAATGAGTACATTCAAGTTAAAGCTTATAAAGTCTCTTGTTTTGATTTTAATTGTTTGAAAGATAACATGTTTGCTAATAGCAATTTGTTGAATGCTTTTATAGCATTGTCAGCAGATGGCATACCAAACGTAAGATTTCATTTCTTTATTTAACAATTAGCTATTTTACATTAAAAGTTATGATTTATTAGTGTATGTTAAGCAGTATTCGAAGTTGTTCAAAAGCAAAAGGAGGCTTCTTTCTAACAGCTCATACAACTATAAGCAGAATCTACAACAACATAAGTGAATTACACTGAAATCTGTATGTTTGTCATGTTGTTGATGCCGCAACAGTGATTATGTGGTCAGTTTTTGACTCATTGACCTGTGAAAACACTGTTATACCAGAGAGCTATAAAAAAACGCTTATTGTTGAAGGTGCTCCTGTTCTTAGCACTATCAAATATTACTTTAGTCTAATCCAACGTAAAAAAGCCAAGAAACCAAAGCAATTATTTAGATATGTACTAGACATCATCACAAATCAAGGCAATAACGAAACAAGTTGTAGATATTATGCTGCAGCTGCAGTGGTGCAAGTTATCCAAGATAAAGTTTTGTTAAGTACCCATCTCTTAAAGAGATATCCGAACATGCCATATTATACCAAGAAGGATATGATTGCCTGCTTTAAATGGCATATAAACTTGGATAAAGGCATTATAAGAGGCTTTGAACTATTGCAAAGGGTTCCACCACCATTTGATGAAGGAAAAGGTGCGTCAAACGAGATGCCAGTTGAAGAGCCAAAGACATCAGAGAGAGTTATCAAAAAGACGCAAAAGTCGTCAAGTCTCAAGCAAAAATTATACAAGTGCAAGCATGTACATACCAAGACTTTAAAGTAAAAGAGAGGTAGACTAAAGAAACATGTTTATACTGAAGAAAAAGAGGAAGAGAATGACAACGAGAAATGCAACAATAAACTTAACACCATTAGAGGTTTACTTACACAAGACATGGAACCAAATAAAGATACTAAAGAATAAAAATTTGCTTTTCTTTATTTAATATTTTATTTTTCTGTATAATATGTTTAAAAAAATTCTACAAGTGGCAAACAGAATCCGTTTTTTAGACAATCTCATACTAATACCTATTTTTCATCTTTATTTTCAATACTAATATCTATTTTTTATTATTATTTTAGATATTAATATCAATTTTTTAATATTATTTTGAATATTGATACCTATTTTTTATTGTTATTTTGAATATTAATACCTATTTTTTAGTATTAATTTTGATATTAATACCTATTTTTTTGTTTTTGTTTTTTAATATTTTTTAATTATTATTATTATTTAATAATATTAATTAATTAATATTATATTAATTAATATTTATTTAATATAATATAATTATTTTAATTTTTTAAATATTATCAGATAATATATATAAAATATTATTAAATAGCATACATGTTTTTTTAAAAAAATTCCGTATTATCAAACAATATATATAAATTTTTTATGTATTATTATTTAATATATAATTATTTTAAAACTTAGCATTATAAAAATTAAAAAATAAATTAAAAAGTATTAATGATAATTTTTAATACTTAATATAATATTATTAATATATAAATACTTTACTCCTACAAAAATAATTTTATATCTTTTTATTTTAATTAAAATAATTAATGCTATATAATTACTTATTTTTTATATTATAAACTTGAATTAATATAGAAGTATAAAAACTATTAATAATTTTAATTTAATTAATAATTTATTGTATTATGGAGATAATCTAAACTAAATCTTAATTTTATCTAGCTATTTCTAAGTAGTAAATCATTTGAAGATAGTTAGTATAATATCTGATAATTATGGTATAAGGCTTAAAATACAAATTTAGCAATTAGCTAGTTGACAATAAGCCACGCAAATGATATTGAGGATCTATAGTGCACTGCTTGTTTTCTGCTCGCTCATTGTACTATACAATGGCCAAACTTGTGACTTTGAGCTAGCACGAACATGTGATAGTATCACGTGTGGCATAGATACAAATGTTAAATTCTCAACAAATATAACAGCTTGCAGTACGCCTATTTAACAATGCTAACCATAAAGATTGCACGGATGCTCATATAGGAGCACGCTTCACAGATTGTGACCGATCAACAAACACAAAAGCTCTGTTTTTCTTTTGGAAACCACCAGCTACTTGCCAAAGCACAACACCTCTACCAGCACCAATCAATGACCTTCCATGCAACTTTAAATGCAGCGCAGGTCAATATTTCAATGTTACCGACAAAATCTGTAAGCACTGTGACGCAGGATCATACTATAATGGAGGTGTTCATTCGGTAACAAAATGGAATGTTTATCCACCACAAATGAAGACTTATTGTGAACAATATATCTTTTCTAGTGGATGTAACGTGTGGAGATTACAAGGTGATTATATTGATTCTGGAAACAATTGGAATAACAACCTTATGCGTTCCATTCTTCAATACAACTTTGAAGTCACTGCCGATCAAGGAGAATTATCATTTGATGTTCAAGTTTCCGCCGAAGAGCGTTACGACTATTTAATTTTCCAGCTAGACGATATCAACATGTGGAGTTACTCAAATCGCATGTGGACACGTGTTGCACATGCTATTGGAAAAGGATTCCACAAAGCAAGATGGATTTACCAAAAAGATGGATCAGATTCTAGAGGTGAGGATATGGCAAAGATTCGTATGATTTCACTAGCCGGCGGAAATGAAATTAGTATTTCATGTTCCCATTGTCCACCAGGACAGTTTTCAAACGGATCGGAACCATGTCAAGCGTGTTCTGCAAATACTTATAGCGATCAACCAGGAACTGTGGCTTGTACACCATGCCCACCTTCTTTCACATCTGTTGCAGGTTCCACACAATGCTTTTTGGCAAATGTTCCATGCAACATTACAGATTACTATTCGTACACAACAGAGTGTAATGGTAACGATCAACAAGATCTAGTTTATGTTTGGATACAACCCCAGAACTGCAATGCGTCTCATCCAAATAGTGTTTCATTACCAAGTACTGTCGCTAGATCATGCGTTCAACCAGTTTGTAAACCAGGTCAATCCATTGTGGTAAACAAGAAATCATGTACAAACTGTGGACTAGGATTCTACTCTGCGACAGGTGGAGTTTGTTCTCCATGTCCATCAGGAACAGCATCGTCATCATTGGTACAATATTATGATACATTCACAGGACCATGGCCATCAAATTTTACAACTGGTTGCAAAGGAGAGTGCCGTAGTATCGGATGGCGAAGAGCAGGTTCATACATTGACAGTGGAGTTTTCAATGGTGAATCAGATTCATATTTTGAATTGTCGTTTGACATTGCAGACACGCGAAACGTTGTACCGAGAAATCGTTCTGTTGCATTTGATTATTCATTGTCTTGTACCGATGGAAGTTTACAGTTCAGTATTGACGGTTATTTGGTACAAACTGTTGTTTGCGGAGGATGTTCCGACTTGACAAAATCAAATAGTTTATCATTAAACTATATCACACCCGGCCGACACGTTCTTAACGTGAATTTAAGAACATTGAGCGTAAATTCGCAAAAAGATACATACAAATGTTCAAGAGCGATTGTTCGTCAAATTGCAATTCATTCCTCAAAAACAGGAGGTGCAGCAGCTTGTCAACTGTGTACAAAAGGAGAGTATGCTGATAATGTGCAAGGACTTTGCGAAAGTTGTCCTGCAGGTCAAAAATCAGATCAAGATGGAGCAAATTCGTGTACAACGTGTCAAGCCAATACATTTGCTCCAGGAAATTCTACAATGTGTTATCCATGTGGACAAGGAACTATTTCTAAACAAGGAGCAGGTTTATGTGAATACGAACACGGGTTATGTCAATTCAGATTGGTATCATCAAATCGTTCGATTGATTTTAGACAATTAGGTCGACTTACAAGTAATATCACGGCAGAAGCAAATGCTGAGCAAGGAAGCACTTTCCACTTGAATTTATGTGGAGATAACCAACATTGCAATGCGATTGGCGCAAAAGCGTGCAAGTATATTGAAAGTATTGACGAATGGATCAACTTGGGTTCAGATGTATCTATATCTTACGTACAAACACTACTAGAAACAGGATTATCGCTCACATTGACAAATTATCAAAATTTGTGCACAAATAATCGAACAGGAAAAACAGGACCAGTGAAAACTCAAGTTAATTTGATATGTAATGCAGAAAAAGACGCGTCTTTGTTAGGCCCGATTATTACTCGCATTAATAATTGCGATTATGAGTATTATGTTTACGATCAAGGAGCATGTCCCACTTGTCAACTAGATGATTTTAAACAAGTAGAAGGCGAATGTGATCCAAATACTTTGAAACAACCCATACAATATGTAAAGAAAGCGATTAGGTGTCTAGGTGGTGACGACAAAACAAATACTGTCACTTATGTAGATTGTGTAGTCCCACAACATGTAGAGATTTGGATTCCTGTTACTATCGTAATTGTTGTGTTGGTACTTTTAGCAGTCGTTAGCGCAGTTGCAATTGTATTGTACTTTAAGTACCGTGACATTTCCATGAAGTTTAATAGGTTACAAGAGGAAGAGACAGATACAGCTGCTTCACTATAAAAGTTGGTTTTTTACAGTTAACTCTGGCGTTGAAATTCCATACTTTTCTCGTTCACGTTCTACACGATTTCTTATCGATTCTTTTACTTCTATTTCTCTCCTTCGTTTTATTTCTGTTTCATCTTCTGGTGGAAAGTGTTTATCTCGCGTTAGTGGTTCTCCGTTGCTACTATTACTGTCACTACTTGTTGGTGTTGTTGTTTCACCTCCTAGCACTTCTTTTAGCAACTTGGCGACATCATCTACACTTAGCTTGTTTAAAATCGCTGATAGATCAGAGTTACTGGAGTCTTCACTCTTCCTTGGCGATTGACTTTGTTCAGTAGAGGTATGTGACGTTGCTAACGAGTGTCTTCTATTCACAGTAGGTTTAATTTCTCGTGGCTGAGCTGTACCAGTTGAGTTTTCAAGAAGCTTCGCTATCTCATCAGCAGCTGCTTCTTTTGACATTGAAACTCGTCTAGGTGGTGTAGTGCTTCTATCTTTCTGCCCTAGGGCACTCTGCGACCTCATCGTTGGCGCAGGTATCTTTCTTGTCGGCCGTAACGATGACCCCCAAGTATATGTACTAGAATTCGCACTTGGTCCCGCCAAATGTTTTGTATCATTAAAATTTCTTAACAATGGTTCTTGAAGTTGATCAGAAGTACCGGTACTTTGTCTCCGTGACAATCTTTCATACAATTTATCATGTGGATTATATTGTGTTAAAATTTCTTT
>JAESGV010000488.1_pt1 | contig 17573 bp, 15 predicted proteins | sample 9269781 | NCBI WGS metagenome assembly JAESGV01 (sample SAMN15741586, study PRJNA653496) | algae metagenome | isolation source: Tildeniella torsiva UHER 1998/13D and co-occurring heterotrophs from... | place: Slovakia: Slovak Paradise National Park, Hrabusice, Kosice Region | collected 2000-01-01 | reverse complement strand
TAAGAAGTATGACTGCTACTACAATCACAACAGAAACAACAACTACAGTGATAATGATGGGAGTGTCGTACTTTTGAACACGTGGTTCATCTGGGTCAATGTGGATGGGCTGCCTTGTAGGCTGATAAGGTGCTCCTGATAGTTGCAGCGAGAATAAGTGATCACTTCCGTTAACAGATTTGATCAGCAATATTGTACCATCCTCTTTAAAGTAGAATGGAGGAGTAACGAACGTAGTAAACTGATCTTGAACCAGGTTAGTTACTTGATACAAGGTATTGGATGTGATATCGTAACCAAATAAGTTGATCGTGATTGGAACATAGGTTCCTTGTCTCTTTGCGTATTCAGAACCAACAACAAGCACCTTACCAGTTGGCTCATGGTATTGGACTCGGTCCCATCGCAGAAAATGATCATCGTCATCTACGCTCATTTTTAGATCAGTAAGCTTATTCCTGATATTGCTATAAGTTCTCACATACATTAACGCATTACTGTCTTTGGGAATGTAAAGGATATACTCTAGTATTGGAATAGAACCGAGCGAGTATGCTTCAAAATTGTACATTTCGCATCGGTACAGCTCTTTGTAACATAGATAGGTGTTTTGTCCGTTTGTGCTGACAAGATAATAAGATGGGTTATCAGGCATTGGAGTTGCTTGGATTGCAACAACAGTTTGATACAACGTAACCATTGATACACGATCGTCTGTGATCGAATATCTAGAGAGATCTGTGGCTTTAGAATGGTAAAATATACCATCGTTCACCAAGAACATTGCGTTTGAGGAATAGTTCCACTGTTGAACTTTGGTTGTGTTGTTCTCATGTGGATTGTACTTGTACAAATATCCTTTGGCGCTTGTGGAGTTATCGTTGTATATGTAGTAGAAAACGCCACCTGGTTGGTAAATCTTTACCGATGGTTGTTGTACATTTGTTAACAATTCAACAATTGTCTTGTCTTGCAGACATACGGCGACCAATTTGTACGCGTTGGCCAACGAGTTGAAAATAGTCACCACTACATAGTCTCTTCCGCGAGTGTCGAGATACTTCACGTCGGTTATTGTGTAGTCATTGTACTTGTTGAGTCGATTGAAACGTTCCATCTCTTTTTTTCCATCTGTCCAGTAGAATGGCACTGATGTTGAATTGTACGCAAACATTACCACTCTTGATGTTGCATTTACCATACTTATTTGTTGAGATAGTAGTTCAGCAGGTATGGCCAATTCATATTTTTGATTTACCAAAGTGTTGTTCGTGGAGCGATACCAGACACTCTCATCTACAAAAATAGTGTTGCTATCGTGTCGTACAGCGATTGTAGACAGTTGCGTTAGAGTATCGCAAGCGACAAACACTAGCAGGGTAAATAGTAGCCAGAGTGACGTTGAAGTTTGCATATTTACAAAAGAATAGTTCAAACGGTTACCTCGGTTATTAATACCAACCATGGCCATAACAATATTTGCAGAAATCTCGAGACTTTATAACACATCTTGTTGTGGTACAGCGCTGATCTTGAACTTTCTGAAGCCAACAACAGAAACAAATAGAATAAGTACAGCTGCAGCTGCTACAACACTCGCAACAGCACCAAGAATGATTGATATTTTTTCTGGAACGCTATCATCATGGGTTGGATCTATGTGTGTTGGTCTTGGTCTATATGTTGTATGGTACGGAGAACCTGACAATGTGAGCGAGAACAAGTGATCATTTCCATTAACAGACTTGATCACTGCTACCGATCCATCTTGCTTGAAATAGAATGGTGGTGTTCTAAATATCGTCCACTGCCCACTAACCAAATTTGTAACTTGATTCCAACTCTTAGTGGCAAGATCCAAAGAGAACAAATTGATGTTGTTTGGTTCATAATAGATACCTTGTTTCTGCACCAATTCTGAACCAATGAACAACACTCTTCCAGATCGAGCATGGTACTCGATACGACTCCATTGCACGAAGCCACTGTTTCTAGTTTTATTCATAGTTAACGAGTCGATGAGTATTTCTTGCTTTTCTGTCACAATGTCAAAAGACATCAACTTGTCTTGAGTGAATTTTGGAATGTACAAAATCTTGGAATATTCTGGAATTTCGCCAAACGCGTACGCGGCGAATGGATACGCCTTGCAGTCGAACAATCCATTTTTACAAATGTATGTGCTGTCGCCGTTAGTATTGATCAACCATTTCTTTGAGCTTGGATCCGATACAGCTCTAACGCCAATAACTGATTGGTCAAACTTTTTCCAAGATACACTTTCAAGATCGATTCTATATTGGGAAAGTTCATTTGTTCCTGTATGATAGAAAATGGCGTTGTCCACTAAGAACATAGAAGTGACGCTGTAACTCCATTGTTGTACAAGTGACTTTTGCATTGTGTTTGGATCGTATTGGAATAAATATCCATTGGTTTTGGATGTGTAGTCGGTGTAGATGTAAAAGAAGACGCCAGTTGGTTGGTAAGGCTTCACTGTTGGCTGTGCTGAGGTAGTTAACAGATCAACTTTTGTCTTGGTTTGCAAACAGACAACCACAATTTTGTATTTGTTGGCACGTTTGTGGAATATGGTTGCCGCAACATAGTTCTTGTTATAAGCATCTAGATGTTGCATATCGACAATGGAGTACTCTTGGTATTCACGCAGTTGGTCAAACTTTTCCATCTTTTTTTTTCCATCAGTCCAGTAGAATGGAATAGATGTGAGGTTGTGAGTGAATAAAATGGCGCTGGCTGTTGCATTAATAATTTTGGTATCATATTGTTGTAGTGCTGCGGGAATAGACAGCTCATTGTTTTGTTTTACCAAAGTGTTGCGAGTGGAGCGATACCATACGTTATCGTCTGCAAATATAGTATACCCAGCGTGGCGCATAGGTATGGTTGATACTTGCGTGAGCGTGTCACACGCCACTGTCACGAAGAGCACAACTAGAAGCCAAACTGATTGCATTTTTTACAATTCTAAGTGGCAAAACCCGTGCTTAACATAAGATCAACGCTTCTAAAACAACGTGAACAATCTAATTTACCGTTGCAAAGCGTTTTGTGTAAATAAGCAACGAGTTCACAGTAAAAGCCAACGTTGGGTACAACATTAACTCACCACATGAGAAGTGTAATCATCTCAAGTAATAAAGTAGCGGCAATTATTTACTAGCAATCCAATGTTACCTCTTGTGCAGCTTGTGTGGATCTTTTGAACCCAACAACAGTTGCAAATAATACAATCATGGCAGCGACTACAGCAACACTCACTAACACAGTAAAGATGGTAACGATAGGCGTTATCTCTGTAAGACTGTTGTCTGGCTTTGTTGGTGCGTATGTATTACTTGGTTTCGGTGAACTTGTCGACATATCAAATTTGACACTATACATGTGCTCTTTTCCATTTTTTGACTTGATCACAACTACAGATCCATCCTCTTTGATATAGAACGGAGGTGTTCTAAAGATTGTCCATTCATCGCGAACAATATCAGTTACTTTATAGTACATCCCGCTTGAAAGGTCATACGCGTACAAGTACAAGTTCTTTGGCTCATAGTAGATACCTTGCTTTTGGAAGTAATCAGCACCAATGAGTAGTACTCTGTTACTTGGTGCATGATACTCTAATCGACTATAATGCGTCATACTTCCCGTGTCGAGTAAACCAGTGAGAGTGTCATGTGACTCTGTCACAGTATTAAACGTTTTCAACTGGTTGGTTGTTCTTGGAACGTATACGATCAAATTGCGTTCGGGAATTACACCGAATGAGAAAGATGCAAAATTATATGTCTTGCATGAATTCAAATCCGAAGTGCAAATGTATGTCTTTTCGCCATTCACACTAATTAAAAACTGTTTTGGTTGGGCAGCAGAGGGAACTGCTTTTACCGCAATAGGTGATTGTTCAATTGTCTTGGTAGATACACGTCCATCAACAATTGAGTATCTTGAAATTTGATTTGTTCCGCTTTGGTAAAACACGGCATCGTTAACCAAAAACATTGTAGTGATACTGTAGTTCCACTGTTTCACAATTGTTGTTTGTTGACGGAATGGATCATACTTGACTAGATATCCATTCGAAATAGCAACGAAATCGGTATATAAGTAGTAGAAAACTCCTGTTCTCTGATAGATCTTTACCGACGGTTGTCGCGAGGTAGTGAGGAGTTCCACTGCTTCTTTGGTTTGGAGGCAAATAACGAGTAATTTGTAGATGTTTGATCGTGCATGGAAGATTGTTGCCATGACGTAGTTCTTGCCTTGGGTGCCGAGGTGTTGCATGTCAGAAATAGAGTATCCTGCGTATTCACTGAGAAGATCAAACTTTTCCATGTGCTGTTTTCCATCAGTCCAATAAAATGGGACAGAAGTTAAGTTATAGGTGTGAATCACAGCTGTAGATGTGGCGTTTAGTATTCTAATGTCGTGTAGTCGGAGCTCTGCTGGTAGAGGATATTCTTCGTTGTCTCTAACCAGAGTATTCCTGCTGGAACGGTACCAAAAAATGTTATCTGCTAAAACGGTATGTCCTGCGTGATACATAGGTACCGTGGTCACCTGAGTAAGGGCATCAAAGCACGAAGCAAACGTGGCCAGCGCAACTAGAACCCACAATGACGTTGAAATTTGCATCTTTTTACAACGTTGACTTTTATCAATAACACGTTCGTAGGTTCTATGAAGTGGTTTTGATAAATAAAAAAAAATTCTTATACATTAAGGCGATTGATGCATTTTAGCTCACCTGCTACGAGGTCCTATGCAGCCAAGCTTGTACTCTTTGTGTCGCGAATATCTCTGTCGATGATCTACTTGTACGTTCCAATTTGTTTTTTGGAACCTGCAAGTAAGAAGTCCTTGCTGTAGTTAGCTAAGTTTGGCCTAAATAAGTCAAAAATTACGGTTGCAAACTATCTTTGTTGATCAAAAGTTCAGCAAAAACAAACATGAGCAAAGAGAACCCAGAGCTCCCAAGACAATCTACACAGTACGTTGGTGCAATTTATCCACCAAATGCAGAGCCATCTGCACCCATGCAGGTTGCTCCGAACGTACCACAGTCGCCACTAGTCACACAACACATGACAATCTTTGTTGTTGATACTTCCATTGTACCTGTTGGACATAGCACCGCGATAGTTTGTTCACACAACAAACTACAATTACGCGCTACGAATGTTGCCAACAATCAACCAGTATACGTGTGGAGTTCAGAAAAGAACGACCAACAACGATGGATTTTCACATTCGATGGCTACGTTGAATGCGCTGCCGATAGAAATCTAGTCCTCGATTGCAGTAATGGAGAACCAGGAACACCAATCATGCTTCGACACAAACGCTTATCGCCTTCTATGGATCCTTATGACCCATATGTAATTTCACAAAAGTTTAGAGTCGTGAAGAACGGTAAACACGTCGTCATTGTTCCCGCTGTGAATGAAAAATGTGTATTGGACTTGTCGGGCGCCATACACGACTTTGGAAAAGGTGATGTAGTACGATTGTGTCCTATTCCAAAAGCGAATCCAGTACTCGCCACTTCAATAGAAGATGCTGAAAATTTCACTCCACAACAACGCTGGCGATTCAGCGGTAAAAAGTATGTACCTTCGTACGCTCCACTAAGAACTCCTGTTCTTATCAAACACAAATCTGCCAAACAATACATTACGACGAATGGACAAGTCAGTGAAGGTAGCGCTCCAGTAATGTTCAAATTAGGATTTAAAAACAGGGATTGGCGTAGGTTTATCATTGACGAACATGGTTTCATCTCCCCTATCGGAAATATGAATTGCGTGTTAGCATGCGCTGGAGATGAAGCAGGATCAAACATAGTTCTTCAAAAACGTTCAGAAACGAATGCACTTCATCAACGATGGTTGATTGGATTGTGTCATTTGAAAAAGTATAGAGTCATCACGAGTGCGTTGAACCCAGAGTTGGTACTAGATGCAAAAGATGGTGCTCTAGTGTTAAATACAAACAACAAGTCATTAGATAAGTCTCAAAAGTGGTCTATCAAGATAAAATAAAATGTACACAAATTGACAAAATTGATTTACGCAAAACCTGTGTAGAGTCCAACAACACCTGCAAGAAGTACACCTGTCATACCCAAATTGATGATGTGACCACTGTGCTTCTTGATGAAACTCCATCGACTGGTTTCTTCTCTATGTTCGACGGGTGATTCTTCTACCTCTTCTCCACCTTTCGAGAACATTGCTTTCATGTGTGCAACTGTTATCGTCCACTTTGCTTGTTCTTCCGAAGGTGCTGGTGACACCAAACTTACAATAATCATTATAATAGAACTAATCAACGTGAAACACGCACTAAAGTGCAAAAAGTTACTCTGCACAAAGATTGTTAGCACAGTAGCAATAAACTCTGGTGAATCTTGTATCATGTTTGGATTTGAAGTAACAATAGCTTCTAAAATGAGTCTACTCATTCCAAACACAAAACCAAACAACATAACTGTCAATGCACCATATGCATTCGCTCGTTTCCACAAAATTCCGAATAAAAACACAACAGCAATCGGTGGTGCAGTATAACTCATCACTTTGTGAGTATAAATATACAATTGTTGACTCAACAACTGTACAAGTGGAATCCACAACACACCAACAAGTGTAACAACAATTCCTGCAATTCTACCAACTAGCACATACTCTGTACCTTCACCTGCTGAACTTTCAGTGCTTGATGAACTATGATCTTCATTTGATGATGTATGCTCAATGTGATCTTCCAACATAACATCACGTTCTCCTGATCGTGCACGTTTCCATGATAAATACTTGGCCTTTGCAACACGATAAATATCCATTGTAAATAACGTTGATGAACTATGGAAAACAGATGCCAATGAAGACATGAGTGCTGCTAACATGGCTGCGATCATGATACCACGTGCACCCATTGGTAAACGTCGTTGTACGAGTACAATGAAGGCAGTATTTGGATCATCACGTACTGATTGGAACATGACTCTACTGATCATACCTGGAACAACCATCATGACTAGAAATTAGCAATGTTATAGAAACTTACATGGTGGTAAAATTTTCAAGAAACCTGCCATGAGACAACCTCTTGTTGCACTAGGTAATCCATTTGCCGATAGTACACGTTGTACGATTACTTGATCTGTACACCAGTACCAAATGCTTACAAATGGCATACCAAATACGACACCAGTCCATGGAAAGTTATGATGAGTTACAGGTTGCCATAAATGTGACATATCCGAAGGAAGTTTCGAAGCTAGTTCTGACCAACCACCCTAGAATGTAAATAATCGTAAAATGAAACGTACAATGTCAACCATAGAGATGATAAATACTACTACACCACCTACGACTAGAATAAATGTTTGCGCAACTTCGGTATAGATGACAGCTGATAATCCTCCTGATACTGTATAAATTCCAGTTGCAACGACAAGTACCGACGCACTCACCCAAATGTTCCAACCTAATAGTACACGAAATACGATGGAACCTGCAAATAACGCAACAGAGATTTTTGTTAACACGTACATGATCAGTGACATAATTCTATCTGTGTGAGTGTTGAATGATGAACATACGTGAGATACATGCGACAGTATTTGCTGAATCGCTTCTCAATAAATTCTGGTAGTGTGTAAACTGATGCTCGTAAATAGTATGGAACGAATAACCATCCTAGTAGAATAATCGCCAAAATACTACCGTGTTAGATCAGTGGTGTTTGTTGTACCTTGTCCATTCTCCGAAAGAAACACAAATACCATCTTTTGCACCTGATGACGCGAGTCCAATAAAATGTTCACTTCCTACTGTGTGAGACTAACACTTGATATTTACCAATATTAGAAGCGAAAAGACTGCATCCAATTGCGAACCAGCCAACACCTTTGCCGGCCAAGAAAAACGATTTTGAAGTTGTTTGATTTTCAGGAATATTTAGATCCTCCTCTTCTAACTCTGTTGGTGGCCGTCTACTGTTACGATATTTTCGCCATTTATCACGAGCCCATTTATATAATCCGAAATAAAACCCTGTTGCAAATACAATAACAAAATAGCCAACAATAACGCAGATATCTACCCAGTGTATAGTAGCTGCCTCGTCTGGGGACGTAGTGGGTGTTGGAGTCGGGGTGAAAGTAGCTGTGGCTGTTTCACTCATTTTTTTACAACATTTAGGCTAATTCTGAAGTGGGAAAAAGAAAGGGTTGTTTTTTTGAGAGCCAATCTATAATCGTTTATTCGATTCGTAATTTAGCCAACATTCGCAACTTGTAACCGCGATTGTGGAACCTTACCCTACGTTCACCCGCCGAACGTCTTGGGAGGACCGGTTAACAAAACTTGGAATGACCTAACACGCACGAAAGTACATTATAACATTGACTTAGTGTTTCTTAGCCTCGATGACCTCTTGTTGGGTCTTCTTGGCCAAAACGATGGATTGTTGTCTGACTTGACTGTTAATAGTAGGCTTGCCAATGATTGCAGAACGCTTGTTGAATTGAAGACGTCTCTTTGCTCTGCCAGTGACTTCCTTGGATTTTTCTTGTTGTTCTACCTTTGCTGTTTGGGCCTTGACCTTACCAGCACGAGCGAGTGAACCGTGAACTTTTCCCATTGTGTTTGTGTGATGAGCTGCTTTGTACCTGAGTACTTTTTGTTTGTTGTTGAATAGACAACCAGATGGTGTGAATTTAAAGAGTTCGTGACCGCAGTTCGAAATGCGTCCTTATAGTTGGCCTTGCTCAACTACAATTTACAATAGCTCATTAGTAAACTTTGCTTGTGCTTTACTGTGTTGTTTTATTACCGTGCTTTTCATAAAGCAGAAATTATAAATTCATAATGTTCAAGTTATACTATATCCATTAGATATTGGATTATTAAAATTTTTTAAATTTAGTATTGGCGACAAGCTTTCGTGCGATCTTCTTGCCAACTTGTAAGTTAGCGTTGATCTCTTCTATTTTGGTTTATTGTCTGAGGTATGCTCAGTTGTAAATCATCAACCTCAAATTCACACAAACATGCGCAGAGTCTTCAACCCATCTCGTATCTTATCCGCTCAAAAAGTCTATTTCGACGTCACTGTTGGTGCAGGTAAACCAGTACAACGCATCAATTTCGAGTTATTTGAAGAGACAGTCCCAAAAACTGCAGAAAATTTCAGAGCATTGTGGTGAGTCTGATCGCGTTTCATTTTCTAAAAATTGCAGCACTGGGGAAAAGGGAACCTCCAAAGTATCAGGCAAACCTTTGTCATACAAGGGAAGCATTTTCCATCGCGTTATTCCTGGTTTCATGTGCCAAGGTGGTGATTTCACCAGATTCAACGGCACTGGTGGTGAGAGCATTTACGGATCAAAGTTCGAAGATGAAAATTTCAAACTCAAGCACGATAAACCATATTTGTTGAGCATGGCCAACGCTGGACCAAACACGTACGCAAATATTTATAACGATGTTAACAATCTAGCAACGGCAGTCAATTCTTCATCACTGTAGCACCAACCAGCTGGTTAGATGGTCGTCACACTGTATTTGGTAAAGTTGCCGATGAAGCATCCATTAAAGTTGTCAAAGAAATAGAAGCAGTTGGAACCAACAGCGGATCTCCAAAGCAAACAGTAACCATTGTCGATTGTGGCGAACAAAAATAAATTTACAGTAAATTTCGTGGTACGAACTGATCTCCACGTACTTCATGGTCACTCAATTGTGGCGCAGATTCATAAACAGCTTCTACCACTGCTCTTTTGTATGTTGTACTTTCACCTTTGATTCCAATATAATTAACACGTGTATTCTCTGCTCCGTGATTAGCAGGAAAGTAGATCACTAATGTATTGACGTTTTGGAATTTACTTGCGCGAAGCATGTAGTCGAAAGTTCCATTTTTGTCATATGCGACTTCAAAATCTTGGTCTGGTTTTACATCTTCACAATTATCGAGATCTATGTCGTCACGATTACGGAAGAGTTTCATAGACGAAGGGCACGAATCTGGATCGCCACCGATAATGCTTATACTTTTCAACTTTACGGAGACTGTAAAGGGAATATAAAATATTAACTCTTCATCAACGGCTGATTCGCAATACTATTTTGTTAGTAAAACAAAATATATTACTTTGTCATTTTTGCGTTGATCAAACGGTTTGAAAACGTTTCTACTTGCGTGTAGCGAATGCTCGTTTATACTAGTCGTTATTTTTCTGTATTAAACAATGTACCATGAAACTTTTGCCATATCAATGTACGGATAAAGCGTTTGCTCGAATCCTGATTCTATTTTATCGTCAGAGTGGTCGTGTCCGCAATTATCGTCGTGTACATGCCCTTCTTCTGCTTCTTTCGTGCAGCTAGTTGGTGTTCTTTCGTTGTGGTGATCGTGGTTGTGTGGCATCGTTTCAAAAAGTTGTTTGATGTTTACCGCGCACACTAGAATAGAACAAATTGCGATATGAGCACAAAGCATAGACAATATTAGTTGCTACGATTTTACGCTAGCCATCATAATTATATTTATCCAGGGATGGAATATCAATTGATGTAGCATCAAGTGATATAGAAAGGACAATTAGCTACTTGACAAAGCTAAACAAACACGATGCCAAAAAAACGTCCCTGCAACATCATTTCAGTCTCATTTGCTTTCTTGTAAAGACTTTTAACACAAACTGCGATGCAAGTGACCAACTACGTACACACGACACCTGGATTCGGTACAAACGCTGAAGATTCATGCTTGGATTTTCTGCTACCAACAGAATTTGTAGAAACCGGAGCTGTAGAACAAGATTTCGAAACACGTTTCAACAATTTGAAAATTACACCAACAGAATGGAAAGATACAGACCAAACAAACCCAGAACAATTCCACAAAATTATATCTGAGCAATTATCTCGCGATAGACACGTTGCCGTTCAATCCATTTGCACCTTATCACAAAACAAAGAACTACGTTCAGTATTGGCAACACCAGACATCATGAAGGCACTCATGGTCGCCTTAGATGAGGAACAAGAGTCCATGTGGCCACAAATCGTTGAATCGTTACGACTACTCTGTTCGCACGCTCCCAACAGAAAACTATTCACAACCACATTTATAACTAAAATATTATCAACAATTTCCCAACAAGATACCAATACCGAACAAGGATTATCCATGATATCCAATTGTTGTGGGTTACTGTACACTATCGGGTTCGGCGACATTGGCACTTTGTTAAATCGCATTTTATCCTCCAACTCGTTCAATTCAAAATTATTCACACAAACACTTTTCACATACCAAACAAAAAAAGCCGATTTATTCGTTAGTTACATTATACTAGCAATAATCATACGCGGAGTAATCGATTATGTTGAAAGAGCCGATCCTGACCAAATGCCAAAATGGTTCCTCGTTGTACTAGGACAAATGTACCAAACAGATTGTTTCTCAGCCATAACCCAACAAGCGTTAGATACAAGAAACGTTGGTGTACAACGTGACATTTTATTCAAGATTTTAAATAATGTCGTTTTTGGATCTCCATTGCAAGCCATTGCCACCAATTTTGTTCAAGCCATGCAAAACCATTTCACCGATGTTGAATTGCAATTACCATGTATTTTAGCAGTTGACGAATTGTTACAACGTGCTGCTTCGTTTCCACAAGGAACAATGGAATCAATGATACAGCGTAGTATCGTTAGTGATGAATCGATTCAGTTGGTTTCACGAGTTGACGATTTACAACTTGCAAACGCAGCGATGAAACTTATTATGCGTTTCTTGTCCAATCAAGTGATTCTTTCACAATTGCACACCATTCGACCCAAATTCCCAACATTGATAGATAATTGTGCAGCTGTGTTGACACATGTTTCTGGTGAAGCAATGTCTGCCATCAACTTGTCTTGTATTCGGCAATCTACTTGTATGATCGCCATTTTGTTACAAATGTCAACGGAAAGTGCAAACGCAGAGAGAATGATCTATAAAGGTGTTTTAGACTCTGTAATCTACTTGGCACCCATTTTACCCAAGTTGTATATTGATAATATTCTATTGGCAGTTGCTATGCTGTTTAGATCAGCACCACAAGTTGCAATTTTGAGAATGGATCGCTCGAAAAAGTCAAAAGAAGATATGGAAAAGTTTATTGAGTTTTTGAAACCATTTGTTGTGCAAAGAGATGACGAGTTGTTAGATAATCCATTCGCTGCTCTAAAAGCGATAAATGACGCGTTACAGTTTGTCATGCAGAAAAGAGAGAAGAAATCAAAGAAGAAGGGGAAGAAAGGTGGCGAGCCACAAAATGAATAAATGGTGATTGGTGAATTGCTGCTCCCATAATTTGTCAGGCAAAATTCAGCATTCTGAAGCGATAACAAGGAAGCTGTCAACTACTTGCACCCTCAATTACTTAAAAGCAATTTTTTTAGTTCATCGTTCATAGGTCCAAAGGGCCTAGTGGGTACTAGATCTTATTCCAGATTCTAGACCCATTTATTTAATAAAAGAGAAAGTTCACCACACAAGGACCACGTTAGGGATACTTCTTATGAAGTGAGTTTTATAAAAATAAATTTTCAATTATTTACTAAAGGTACCATATTGCTGGTTCCATTGTTCCAATTTGACCAACAATTCTCTACTCGTACTTGGTCTTATTCGCCTTGTCGACGCTTGGAAATCTTCAAAGTCCATTGGTCGCACATCTTCTGCACGAATAGTTAACACTTGATTTGGTGGCATTTCACGTAGTGGTAACAACGCTGTCTCTTGACACAAATTTGCCAAATCACTTCCACTAAACCCTTCTGTTAATTGAGAAACTCGATCCATCTCTCCTTTTGATAAACGTACATGTTGTCCCTTGATCAGATTTTGTATTAACGCTTTCCTAGCTACCGCATCAGGTAGCGGAATATGTACACGTTTCGGGAAACGACGCAAGATGGCGTCATCTAATTCAAATGGACGATTCGTTGCACCCATTAACAATACACGATATGGTTGTTCACCACTATTACTGACAACACCATCCATTTGTACCAGAAATTCTGTTTTCATACGTCTAGATGCTTCATGCTCATCACTAGATCTTGCACTCAAAATAGAGTCAATTTCATCAATAAAAACAACACTTGGTGACAGATACCTTGCAGCAGCAAATAACGCTTGCACGAGTTTCTCAGATTCACCATGGTACTTACTCACAATAGAAGACGCACTAATACTAAAGAATGTAGATTTGCTCTGTGAAGCAACAGCACGCGCTAACATGGTCTTACCATTACCTGGTGGACCAAACAACAACACACCTTTTGACGGTGCACGTAAACCATTGAATAAATCAGGACGTAACGATGGTAAAATAACCGTTTCGTATAGTGTTTGTTTGGCATCTTGTAGACCTGCTATATCGTCCCAACTGACAGATGGTTTATGTTCCACAACTTCATTCAAAATGTGATCAAGAATCTTTTTGTCTATTCCTTTTAGTTCTGGTGATTTTGTCCAATCTTGGTTTACTGGTTTTGCTGCACCTGTTTGTTTTTGTTTTGGTTGTGAAAGTGGTCGTTGGTGTGGTGTTGGAGCGGGAATGTATTGTGGAACTGGTTGTGAAACGGGACGTTTGGGAGGATCATCATAGACATAGATTGGATTTTCTACACGATTGCCTTTTGGTGGTGTCGCTTTAGGATACGTTGATGGTGCTCCCCAGAAAAAGTTTACCATTTTCCCTAACATTCCAGATTCTTCGTCTTGCTGTGGAGGAGGTTGGACATATTGGGTTGGTTGTTGCGCTGGACGTTGCGTTTGTCGTTGTTGTGTCTGTGACCTCGTGTTTGGTCGTTGTTGCATATCTTCTATTTCACTAACGCGTCGAGTAAAACTATTTTTGTGTTCGAGTAATTTTGCACGCATAGGACCAGCTGTATGATACTCTTGTGGTGTAAATTTAAACGTCAAAGCGTCGTCGATAATTAACAATGCATCCTTATAATATTCTTTTGCTTGTTGCGGTTTGTTTTGTTCGTCTGCTTTTAAACCAGCGTTTAGTAGTTGCCAAGCGTTTTCGTATTGCTGTTTGAATGGCTCTAGCGCAGAAGGTCTGCCAGTGTTCATAGTTCTTTGTTACTTTTGCTTGTTCTAATTTGATTCTGGAAGTGAGCTATTTTAAATTACAATTTGGTGAACTAGCGTGGTTCATAAACTTTCATGATCTAACTGATTACAGTAGATCAAGATAGCTGAGTAGAATTTGGTTCACCACAGAATTGTAACTTCAAAAATATGACCAACCACTACCATGACATCTCTGTTGACGTAATATCTACCACCCCTACGTTACGAGACAACGCTTTCTCACTATTATGCGCGAAGCTACGTTCTCGCAGGCAGCGACCTCGTCCTAGTTTAATGGCGACTGCATCAGATAGTGGTCACAGTTTTGTCCATCGTGTTTCTCAGTACGGCAACGAGTGTATTCGAGAAATTCATAACGGTGGCACATTGTACGGTGTTTTGCTACTAGATGAAAATCATGTACTAGTGGCAGGAACAGGAGATTATATAATTAAAAAGTGGAGCATAAGTGAGAACAAAGTCGTAAAAGAATTCAAAAAGCATACAGACACTGTTATATTCCTAGTTCGTGTAGACCAGAATCGTTTCGCGAGTTGTAGTGGCGACAAGACAGTCATCATTTGGGATTTAGAGACCGGAAAACCGACAACGATGAAGGGTCACTCCAACAACGTCTATATTATGTGCAAAATTAATGATAAATACCTTGCAAGTGGTAGCGAAGATAAAACGATAATTATTTGGGATGTACAACAAGCAAAAAGTTTTAAAACATTGACAGGTCATTCTGGAAACATTTGTACAATTGCCAAAGTAGACGAAAAGAAAATAGCAAGTGGAGGTAGCGATAAAACAGTACGCGTATGGGACTACAAATCAGGAAAAACATTGTTAGTAATTAAACAAGAAGGATGGGTTGGATGCGTACTTCCATACGACAAAAATACATTTTTTATAAGCGATAATGTTCGTCGTATTAAGAGATGGAAAGTGGATGACAATTATGAAAACTTGAAAATGGAACAAGAGATTGCCACGTGCAATATAGATTGTATGTATCGATGGAGTGACAAAGAGATCATGGTTGGTGGTGAGAATGGATTTGTTGCAATTTTAGACTGGTAAGATTTCTTAATTGTTGTTCACAAAATAGGAAAGCAGAAGAGTACACCATGCAGTTCAAGAGTAACGCTAATTTCGTTCGTAGAATTAGCTTTTGGCCACCTGAGAATCTACCAACAGCATATGAGCCATAAGATCTAGCTAATTAAACAAGCGAATATTTTCTGGCGCAACAATGATAAATTTAGCCTTGGAACATGAACCTTGACGTTAACGAGCGGCTGACATTTACACATCTCAAACAAATAATTATGCAAACCACTGGCCTACTGGTTACTCTTGCCTGTGTGGCCGCAGTAGTGTTCTGTTCCCAATGTAACGGTGGTGATGGTACTGGTATGCAAAGTTATGAAGGTAGCAACACGTTAGCAAGCGCTATCAAAACTTTGTCAATTTCCTCAACATTTAGAAGCAGTAGCTTTATATCTTCAAGCAGAATTGCACCAAGAATGACCGCCTTTACCAATACCATCACTAGTTCAAGCCAATGTAATTCAGCGTTTGGAACTAACCAAGTTTGCATAAGACCATCAGTCCTCGACAGACGTTTCACTAACCGCCCAACAAGTTGCTCAGTTAACTGCTATGGTCTAGTGGAAAACAAGAACGGTGTCAACAGCAAACCATTATGCTCAAGCTGCTCAAACAATGGCATGATGACGAGTCCAGTAGTCTTGACATGCAGCCCAGTTCCCGATGATAGTTTCTACGCTAGATACCAATCCTACGCTCTCAACTGCATGTGTCGTACCATTTGTTCATGCACCTCACCAAGCAATTATAACAATCTGAGATATGTTGAGCCAACAATATCCAAGGTAGCGTTGAAGAACTTTGGTCAAACAAGCATCTTCAAAAACTTTGCTTAAATTTGTGCTTTAAAACGTTACTGTGTATTTATGTGTTGTCACTTGCTCCGATTCTCCATCTTGAACTGCAAACGAAAAATGTACGTCTTTTTTGGTGCACATACCACTGTCATTACACACGTACAAAGACGTATCAACAAGAATAGATCCCGATCCTGCTTTTTCTTTTTTGATGACGAGTTCGATTTTATCGTCGGTGATCTTCGTTTTGCCGGCGTGTGTTGACGTAACATCGTTTTGTGATGTTGCTGTATATCCGTTTGGTGCATCGTGATTCAAGTGAACTGATTTATCTTTCATGAATAGTCTGATGACCACTGTACGAGACTCGCCACTGTTGCATGATAGCGTTGGTAAATCGACTTGTTGCGCTTCAAACATGTTTTTTACACTTTTATGCAGACAACCACAACAAGAGACTAAAAGAGGGATTCGAACCAAACTCACGAAACAATATTTAACAGGAACTATCGTTTAAACGCATGACTTGACCACGTTCTTGGTAATGGTGTTCCTGGATCGTCATCATCAAAAAACAATGCTAAACTTCCTTCCTCTCCAACATCCATCGTTTCCTCAATCGTTGATTTAAAATATCTAGCAGCCAAAAATACAAACAAGGCTAATAAATTCAAATAAATTCCAAAGTTGAAAGAGTCAGATTCTACAGCTTCATAAATATTTGTTAATAAAGCAATCACAAATCCAACATCTCGTTTCCAATCTTCTGTTTCGTGTTTCATTAACCAGTATCCACTAAAGACAAACATTACACAACGTAAAACTTGTGGCCAAAATGCTCGCAATAGAAAAGAATTAAACGTCTCGTGATTACGCATGCGCCATGATGGCAAATGTTTCTTTTTTTGTTGCATTTTTATATTTTGAATGTACTTGCGTTTGAATTGTGTCGATCGAATGTTATTGGAATCGTTTGACGTTCCTATTTTCGAAAACAATCTAGAAACTACTCCTAGTTTTAACCATCCTGCGGGATTGAATAGATAACGAATGATATTTGCATAGTTATCGTTACAGAGATCAAATATTCGTCTACCAAGTAGATATATTGCTACTAGTCCATTTGATACAAACACGAAACGACTGCTGTATTTTAACTTCCATTCGTCTGCTTTCTCTGCGACTTGTGCAAACTCTTTTTGTAGTGCACGTAATGATCGCGTTAGATTTTCGTAATCTTCTAGCACGATTCGATATGCTGTATAGGCATCTGCTGGAGTTGTAACGTCGAAGTAATCTGAGAATGTTCGTGAAAGCACTGCTTCTGATGCACTATGTGGTGCGTGTTCCACGTTATCAATTGGGTGTCCATTTATAACGAGTGGACTTAATTCAGATTTTGACCTCTTCATAGAGATGAAGATGTTTGCGGGTTGTCTTCAGGTTGAGCGCTAAAAGTAGCGCTTGGAATTACAATTCAAA
>JAESGV010000487.1_pt1 | contig 17576 bp, 18 predicted proteins | sample 9269781 | NCBI WGS metagenome assembly JAESGV01 (sample SAMN15741586, study PRJNA653496) | algae metagenome | isolation source: Tildeniella torsiva UHER 1998/13D and co-occurring heterotrophs from... | place: Slovakia: Slovak Paradise National Park, Hrabusice, Kosice Region | collected 2000-01-01 | reverse complement strand
CTTTGGCACGTTTGAAGTGTGGCTAAATAGCTGCGGGCACACCAGGTTGAGTTTCGAGCTATAAAGATGGTAAGCTTTCTTAATGTGATCGGTGCTGCGTGGGAATACTATGTTTCCATACTCAATGTATTGCTAAAATTCCTGTGCCATTCGCTAACATGTCCAAACACAAATAGTGCTACAACTAGGGATGATCTTCAAAATGAACAACTCTTTTTTTTTTTTTTAAGTAAACTATGTTTATTGGGAGGATATGATCAAGTATGTTACAAGAAATAGCTTCTTGAACCTATCGTCGTTCTCCTTGGGTCCCAATACTTTTCACTGATTTCTTTTGATGGGACGACTTTAAATTTGAGACTCGTAGTTGATTATATTTCTTCCAAGTCTCATGATTTGATTTTATAAATATTTTTTGTACACCTTGAGTGATTTTTCGAAAACGTTTCTGTTCGTTATTGCATTTGTGTTGAATGAAGGTAAATAGACGCCATAGGATTAGTCCATGTTCCAATAAATACCTCTCTTGGTCCGATAATTTTCTCCATAGGCTGAACCATTGCTTTCGTATTTTATGATACGCTGAATGAAGTCTATGGCTAAGGTATTTACATGTTTCTGTATGCTTTTGCACTCTTTGCGCTTGAAAGAGAATACATTGACTGAAGATATGGAATGGAGATTCGTGTTCCTGACATAAACACTTCCGAGAGATAATTTGTTCATAATTCTTGCAGTCATCGGTAAATAATTTTCCTACCCAGAGTTTGAGAGTGAATGGAATATAATCTAATAAACTTGCTCCTCTTTGCCTCATAAGATCACATGACGCCGACCATATGTTGTCATTATAGCATGGGTAGTCCATATGTGTGTCTCGAAATATTCTATTTGTTTTAGCCCTTGTGATTTTGTACGTGTATTTTCGAATATTTGTTTCGATGAGTGTATTGTTCTGCATGATAAATGTTTCGTCTGTTTGATGCCAATGTTCTACTATCCTACAGATTGTTGGTTTTGTATGAGCTTGTTTTGCTGTTTGGTCAGCTCGGTGATTGAGTCTTGAGTGTAGGTCTGTATTTATGGTATGTGCCTTAACATGTATGATTTGAACTTGTCTCTCATTCAAAATTGACAAAACATCTCGAACAATTGATCGACAGGGTATCTTGTTCCATTTGTTTGAGTTACTAGTAAGATTCTTAGTAAGACGAATTAAATTGATACATGACTTGGAATCAGTAAGGACAATGGAGTTAGGGATAGTAGTATTCACTATTGCCACATACAAGGCTATAAGCTCCGCTTTAAGAACTGAGTTAAAACCTTGTACACGTCCTCCAATAGTGACACCAGTTTCTCCATCTACCACCGCCCATGTATTAGCTGCAAATTTGTCTTTTATCAACTTGGATCCGTCTGTTGCTACGATAGGTGATGTCCATGGCTGAGTGGGTAGTCTATCTAGACTTCGAACAGTAGTAATTCAAACTTCCCGACGTAATACTAATAGATTGAAGAAATTGAGTCAAATAAACTCACGAACTAATAATTCTAGTTCATGGTAAATTCTTGGAGTGATACTGTCATCTAATTGATTTTTTGGTAATAATGGAGCAGGTAAAAAGTCATTTGGCAGGCCATTATAGCCGTACATAATATACTGCTCAGCTATTGACGTATTGTAATTATCGGGTAACCAGAATAGTGCTGAAACTTGCGACAATCGAGTAACTCCATGAGTATGAAGTAAAGTAATATCATGTTGTTTGAGGTGTGGAGGTTTGAAAATATTGAACGCATGTTGTATTGTCGTTTTATTGATGTCGATAACTGTGTTTCTCATAACTTGGAAATGGTTGGCTTGGCATGTATAATGAGCTAAATCTGGGAATTGAGGTGAAGATATACGTTTTCTAAAGATGAAATGATCATTGAAAAAATCACGATTGGTAATTGATTCAATCTTGTCAATAGATGCCTTGGTAGTGAAGCTAGCAACTTTGTCTTTAGAGTTAAGTAGTTGTACCACCAGGTTCAGTTTTTCTGCATCCCACATGCAATTTAAATCTGTAATTCCAAGCCCACATTTCTTGTCATGCATAAGGTTGTATGCGAGTGAGTTGTGAGTATGACCTTTGCAATTGATGGTTTCTGCGATAAGATGGAAAAGTTTACTGATTAGTGTACTCCGGTGAGAGTAACACCCAATAATTGGTAGATAGTACTGAATTATAGAAATAACGTCAGAATTTATAAGACGGGCTGTATGCAATAGTGATAAAGCAAAGTTACGAAATTGAGTACAAACTCCAACAACTTTACTAATAACCTCTTTGATAGTCTCTTCCCAGTCTAACCGTAGGTTAATAAAGAACCCTAAGTATTTGACTGATTTATAGAAACTATTAGCGATTTGAAGGTTGTTAGCAACCAGAAGTGGAGTATTGTTTGCACAATTGAGGTAAAACGACTTTGATTGAGAAATTGTCATTCCACTAGCCTCTATGTACTGTTTGCATGTATTTACTGCTAGCGTAATATCCTGTCGTGATGTCGCAAATAATAATAAATCGTCCATCCATGCAATCCCTGGAATGTTCATAGAACCAAAGTGGTTGTTGTTCCAAGTAAGACCAATTTGAAAATTAGTGGTGAAAGTCCATCACCTTATTTGATTCCGTTCTTATGATACACTTCCTCAGAGTATCCACCAAATGTTTTAATCTTTGATCGAGTGTTTGTCATGATGTCAGAGATAAACTGCACTGACATTAAAATGAACAACTCATCTACCATTTGTTTAGTAGTAAACCCTAGTTGTACGTACCCTTTATTGCTGCTGCGGTGGATGTTTAGTCAATAAAGTAAGACGCAGCGTTATTAGGACTAAGCTAGCAATAATGATCATCAGGTAAATCATATTTCCTTTGAAGTGATAATACTGTGGGCACTATTCAGTTGTCTTTTACCTAGTAAGCCAGTAGTACTACACTTATTGGACTCTAATTTGTTTTTTTTTTAATTAAATTCGTTCTTTATTAGGTGTTCTAACAAAGTTGAGTACACAGAGTGGATGGGCATTTGCGGGTTACCGCCACCGTATCATATTCTCTGGATACAGCTTCATGAAATTTTGTGAGGCACTTGTGAGAGTCTGTACTCCCATATTGACTTGTTTCTTTCTACAATGGTTGTTGTGAGTTTGTTTATAGCGTTTTTTCGACCTTTTGATTTTTCTATTCTGGTGTTGAGTAGACGGCTAAAGCAGGTGGGAAGTAAGGAGTGTGCAATTGTTTTCCTGAACATACAGTCAAATTTCCACTTGGTTATTAATCTGCTTGCGTGTTCGCTTTTGATTCTACACGTAAAGGCTAGTGTCTGTGTAAGTGATTGGTATTTCTGTTCAATTTGTCTTCTGTTTCTTGTACAATACTCAAGTGCGTGTACTTGCGTTTCTGTGAAGTGGCCACATTTGCATCTAGTATAGGTTAGTGGTAGATCTGCGCACATGGTAGTTAGGTTAGTTGGTAGTTTGCCTGATCGTGATTTAATAATAAATGGGTGGTTTTGTTCAGAGTCCTTGATGTTGTTGTTGTATATAGTGTCTCTGATGTAGTTGTTGGTGTACCAAAAATATTTTCTTGCACTGGTGAAGGTATTGTTCTCCATGTTCCTGGATATGTTCACACATAATTTGCGTAGGTTGGATTCTATGAGTTGGTTATGGTAGTCTGTTATGTAGTTAGAGTCTATGTGTTGCCATTATGTTCTTAGTAGCACAAATGTGTGATTGTTGGTTGCAGCAGCTTTGGCACAGTTGTCAGCAATGCAATTTAAGTTTGACCATGCATCAGTGTTGTTGATGTGGGCTTTGACATGCCATAAGGTAATTAGAATTTGATTTGTGTTGAGGACTATTTCGCGTACTATTGATTTATGTGAAATTTTTCTCCACATGTGACTATTAGGATGGAGTTGGTTGGCTTGTTTAATAATATTGATAGATAGTTCTGAGTCTGTTGGTACAACTGTATGTGGTGTGTTGTTCTTGTATGTTGCTGCTAAGATAGCTTCTAATTCACTTTTGAGGATAGAAGGTATTTCTGTCGATTTACTGATGATTTTTTCTCTATTATTGGTAATGCTCACCCTGCTTTTAGGCCTTTAGTTGTATTGAAAAGGGAGCTGTCTGTAGCTATCATATTTAGATTTCATGTACTTCAGTCTAACATATCTGTTGCTTGTACTTAAACCTGTTTCTTATGTTCACTTAGATAATGTACGTTGCTGACCATGTCTTGTATGATGTTGTTGTAAATTACTATTGGGCAGTCTTTTGAGTATTAGCAGAACATATCATAATTGTATAATATTGTGTCCATAATAGCTGCATAGGTTGATTGGTTTCCAAAGATTATAATGTGTTTGATAGGTGGTAGTGGTTCATTTGTCTAAAGTGGGGATAAATAGTATATTAAAATGTCTTTCAGTCTGTTGTAGATGGGGTCTGATGCTTTAGATGAACTTTCTTCCATAAGTCTCCCAATGTGGGGAAATCCTCCATTGCAGCAATACAGCTGGACAGAACATAAAGTCTAACTAATAGAACGCGAACGTTTATTTCATAAATTTCTTAGTTAGCTATTGCCAAAACCAATAAACAAATAGTATCGTTACGATACTACACTCCCCAGTGACTGTTACTGAGCTATCAAGCGCTGTGTAGGCTTAACTGCTCTTGTACTTTTCTTAATACTCTGTGTGACAGGTCTACTTCTACTGTTACACACAAGTTTAGCCTTCTCAACAACCTTCATCAACTTTAGTTCTTTACTAACTTTGTTTGCTTCAGCAACTTCATTAATCTCTTCATGATACAATCTTCCATCTTTCTTAAGACTAAATCTCTTAAAGAAATTAGCTAGTGCATGAAACAAGTTTATTTCTGACTTGATTTCATATATGTTATTATCACAAACTTCAACTATTTCAAAGGGGCCTTTATATCTATTGTCACCTTTCTTTTTGGGGTTGGAGATCATCCAGTCTACAATTTTTCCAACTTTGTAGGTTGTTAACTTCTTACAATAGTTCTTCTTTGTCTTCTGTTGAGCTTGCTCACGGAACTTATTAATTCTAGGAATAACAACCTCTTTATAGTTATCCTAAAAGATCTTTATATAGTTAGTTACTTTGTTATTAGGGACATTGCTACCTTCACCACCTTGAAAGAAAGGAGTTCTGCCAAACATTAGCGAAAATGGTGCAGACTTGACAGCTGAGTGAATCTTAACATTCATATAGAGCATAGCAGGGTATACAAACTGATCCCAATATTCTACTCCAATAAAATCTTTGGTTAGCTTAAAAACAACATCTTGTGTGGACCTATTTGCACGTTCTGCTATACCATTAGCATGATGGTTGAACGCAATAACGCCTCATGTGCAACTTGATTACTAGAGTTAACAGTGTCAATAACTTTGCTAAAGTATGCTTGGTCTGACTTAATAGCATTTGAGAAGCCAAAAGTACAAAATAAAGAAAGTAAATGCTTAGCAAGTGCTACAGCATCCTTGGTACTTGAAGTAATCATCCACGTAAAACATGAAAACTTGTCAGTTACAACAAGTATAAACTTCATATCACTGACACTCTCTGGCATATCAATAACATCACAGTGCTAACGTTTGTGAAGGTAAAACAGTTTTCCTGCTAAATAGTAGTGGTAGTACTCCATATAGTAGTAGACAACAAACAATTCTTTCTTTGGGATAAAATAGTTTTGCTGTGTACCTGACAACATCTTGGAGTGGAAACTAAGCCAACGCATTTTATTATTAATACACTGGAACAATGCTGCTCCAACAGCATAATCTGATGCGTTTGTAGCTAGTTCAACAATAAAATCTTTGTTAGGAAAGTGGAGAAATGATATTCCATTGAGCATAAACTTAACAATGTTAGCATAAGCGTTTTCTAAATCTTGTGTCCACTTTCATAAGTCTTTTTTGATTTTGTGAAATAGTAGCAATAACTTTGATACTGCTGAAATAAAACGGTGAAAGAAGTTAATAAGTCCAACAAAGCTTTGCAGTGTGCTTTATGTATCAGGTTGTTTCTAATCCATAATATTCATTATCTTCTCATAGTTAAGTTGCAGTCCTTTGATGCTGATAACCATACCTAACAGAGGTAGTTTGGACATAAAAAGGTAACACTTATCAGGGTTGATAGTAAGTCTGACTGAAGTAAGAGCAGCTAGTACCAACTTGATATGTTGGATATGCTCTTCAATAATGCGACTTCAGATGACTATATCATCAATAAAGTTCATAGCAAAGTCCGTTAACCCATGTTGCTGCAATAAGTTGCAAACAGCCTTTTGAAACCATCCTGATATACCTTTGAAACCTAACTATGCGACTAAAAACTCATAACGAACGCCAAACAGAGTGAATGCAGTTATTCCTCTATCTTCTTCTCTAATTGGTATTTATAAAAACGCCCATCTTAGATTGATGCATGAGAAAACTTTTGGTTTTGCATCATCTATTTGTAAAAAGATGGCATTAATGCTTGATACATCATTTAAATCATCTTTAGTGATATCATTGACCTTGATATAGTTGCCAACTAGACGTAATTTCTTTCCAGAAGTTACAACCATCATAGGTGTATTGAACAACCCAGTAACAATTTCAATAGTTGTAGTTGGTATGTGGCGCTTGATACTCTGTAACTGCTTGCGTATAATTCCCTCAGCAAGCCAGTTAACAAGCTGCTCCTTGACAAATTCAACTTGATTCATTGGAATTGGTGGTTGTTTGGTATAAACTCCCTTCTTACAAACTATATCACTCTTGATATGAATCAAGATTTGACCAATAGTACTATGTTTACCTATAATCTTGAGATTGGTGTTGATATCATCGCATAATAGGTTCTTCAACTCTTTATAGTTGGTAATATACTCATAATGATTTGTTTCTGCATGAACGTTGTCTGCAATGATCTTTTTAATGTTAATAAGCTTGAACCTGCTCATAATCTCTTCAACTTGATCCACTTTGATAGCTGGAACATTAAGTTTAAACAATAGCATAATGTCGTTCCCAACAATCACCTCTGGAGAGCTATTCTTTAATAGTATGAACGGATAACGTACATAGTTGGTATTAATGATAATATCTAACCAAACACTTGGTCTGTTGCTGACACCTTCGCCAAAGTGGACAGGTCGCTCATTGCAAACTCTTTTCTATGAACCTTTGGGTAGCTTCTCTAACATAGCAGTAGTAATGCATAAGTTGAAAGCTTCAGAGTCTAAATGCATTGGAAACGAGGTACCATTCAATTTAATAATGCTAGTTTCTCTTTCAATGGGTGGAGGGAGATAATGCTGTTCATCTAGTTGTGAACTGATAGAGAAGACAGATGTTTCACCTCACAGATGATCAACAAAGTCTTGAGTATGAGTAACACAACATAAACTAGAAAATTTGCCTTTACCAAGTGCGCTGGCTGTTGCGCTTGATCCAATATCAGAAGTAGCTGCTTGTTTAACTCCTGTACACTTGGATAGGCATTTGCGAGCGGTATGGTCACCTCTGATACCACAAATCTTGCAGGTTTTGTCCTTAATCCACTCTTCAAATGGAATCCTAGTATGCTGATGAGTATTTGACGTTTGTTGCTGCTGCTCATAGCGCTGTTGAGTCAATCCATGCTGTTGTTGACGTTGCTGCTGTTGTTGCTGCGGCTGTAGTCTTGGTGGATTAGTTGGTGGTGGTGGGCGGCGGTTATTAGTGTTGGAAGTCATCATTCTGTAGCTATGTTGCAGTTGGTTCTCACCACTGATTAGATAGACTACAAACTGAGCAGTGTTGGCAGTTAAAAACGTTAGCATCTCTACAAACTCATTAAGTGTGTTTGGGAGTTGAGGATGTTTGTTATGTACAGCCTATTTGAAGTACTCAGGGAATGATGTGTAGAGAATACACATGTCCATCTTGGTAGAAATAATGTTTAAATTCTTGAATGATACTAATTTGGTCATTTTAAAACGTTGAATTATCTTGGACAATGTCTCATCTACTAAAGCTTGAAAACGATAGTAGGCCAACTCAAAGAATAGAGGGTTAGCCATGATGTTTAATGCCAAACGGATGTCAAAGATGATGTTATTCCAAACAACTTCTGGATCAATAATCTTATCCTTGATATCAATAATACAATAGGCAATATCTGTAGGTATGACTCCAAGTAGTGTTTTATAATACTCATTTGAGTCAATATTGTACTGGATGATAAAACCAGTGAATGCAGTAATGAATAAGAGAACAGAGGTACTACTACTACTAATTAGGAGCCTAGGGACAGCGTCCTTGTCTAAAGTGAGGTATTTGAGTTTCTTGTTGCTCAATTTCAAAGATGGTCTTAAATTAGGAGTATATAGTGAAAAAGAGTTTAGATTGGGAGTATTTGGTAATGGAGGCAATTGATAGGCACCAGTTGGTGAATTTGCTCAAATGGATGCATTTGATCTAGTTTGATTGTTGATGATTTGTATTTGCTGCCGATTTAGTTCTGCCTGCTCTTGTTGTTTCTTGAACTTGTTCATGGCCTTTGGTGCAATATAATTCTCAATTAATGTTCGAATACAATTGATGGGTCCACGTTGATTTCCAGTTCCAAGTCCACCCAATAGTTCTTCCTATTTCTTTGGAGTGTTCTTGACAACGAATTTGGCATATTTTAGTGCTAACTCCATGAAAGACATCTTCATATCTTTTAAAATTTGTGCAGTCTGCAGAGCTGTTGGTAAAAAAGTTGTCTATGACTCTATTGAGTCTAGATCAGCCTCCACTATAAATTTCTTGTACTTCTTGTCTTTTATGTCCAATGAAAGTTGTTTCTTTAATAAACAATTTGATTTTTTGTCTTATTTAGTTTTGACAAGTAACGTGTAGCATTCTATTCAAACTGAAAATGTGGGGAAATCCTCTGTTGCGGCAATACAGCTGGACAGAACGTAAAGTCTAACTGATAGAACGCAAATGTTTATTTCGTAGATTTCTTGGTTGGCTATTGCCAAAACTAATAAACAAATAGTATCATTATGATACTACACCCAAAGGTTGCATTATTAATGTTAAGTGCATGTGATCAGAAAGTATAGAGGTTAAGATTAGATGCCGCATAGTGCACTACTTTTAAGTACGCTGGAAAGTGGGATGTGGAGGTTGAGTATGGGAAGATTGATAGTTCACAACTTGTTAGCCTATGTCTTAATAGTTTTTTCATATTGTTATATGATAATAGTGTTAAAAGTCAGCAGTAGTAGTTAGATGAGTTGAGGTTGTTTAGAAATATATTAAATTTTTCTGATCTCCATAAGTCTAGGACAGACATGAAACCAAGTCCTTTTTTCTTGTCAAAGAATATTTTGTACAATATGTATTGGTGGAAGTTGCCCTTGTAGTTCACTAATTATATGATAGGTTTGTTAATTGCAGCTATTAGTTTTTTGTGGTTGTTATAAGTGCCAAGTAGTGGTATATAGAAGTGTACAATAGGTATGATGTCAGTGTTAATCAGTCAAATAGTTTGTAGTAGATTGCATACACTGTTGTGAAGTTTTTTGCATTTTGTGTGTATTGCTTCAAGCATAACGCTTTTAGTCCGTTTAAAGTTTAGATTTCATTGTAGGTAGAACTTAAATAGTTATACTGATGTCTTGTTTGTATTTAAGATAATTGTTTGTCTGTCATCAACTGTTACTGTTAATTTTTCTTCATCTTTGGTTGACATGTAGTAACATTTTGAAGGTTCAATTTCTATTGCACTGGCTTGTAGAAACTGGAGTGTAAGTGATATTATAGTTGCGATTTCTTCTTTGTTATTTGCCATTATGTGTAGGTTGTCCATCTAAGTACTACCTGAGAATATATATATTTGATTGTCTGCTGTACTAATAATTGGTTACACCTAATTGTGTTTGTAGGTTTCTTTTCAATGTATTCTTGTGTGCTTCAAAGTTAGGTTTATTAATTAGTAGTGCATATGCTGCGTGCGTGGCTCTTTTAGCCTATTATATCTTTTCTAATTAGTTTTTTATTAGTTTATTGCAGTTTAGTTTGTTCCTTTCACCAGTTAGTTTTTTGTCAAGTGCGTTTGATATATCTTTGGTTAAAAGTTTGATTGTGTATGTTAATGCTTTGGATATGTGTTAGGTACATCTTTCAAAAGGTGTATCTTTTACATATATTTCTCTGATGTGGTTTGGTAGTTGATTTATTCATACAATACTCGCTTCTTTGGCTGCCTTTTTTACTTGTTCTTTGAATGCTATAACAAGCATAAAGTTTCTTGTAGTTAGTTTTCTTGGTATAATGATGATTTTGTCATTGTTAGGTACTTCAATCTTTGTGTACATTGGTCTGTAGTCTGATATTACTAGTTTATCGTTTATGATTACTTTTGTATTAGTAGTTAACCTTGTTGACGTGTAAATTTTATTAATTCTAAATCTAGTTTCGATATCTTGTCAATTAGTAAAGCATGTAAAGTCAGTTTTTTGGTTTTTTTAACTTGCTGCTATAAACTTGACTAGTGGTATGGATGTGCTGCAGGTGTTAAACCTTCATGTTCTTTAGTTTCAATAATTGCATTCCAGTCTTCAGCTATAATGATGTCACCTGTTATTGCAAGTTTAGCAATTTTAGAGAAAAGTGCTGTGAAGAAGCTTTAGTGGAGCTCTTTTTGTACTGGTGCATAGATTAATATTATATGAATTCTCTTTTTGTTGTAGGTATGAATTGTGATAAACACAAAGCAACTGCATAATAGTAGATGATACATGTATTTTGGTGAGTTTGATAAGTGTTCAATAGGGATTGTGTTTCGTTATAAGATTAGAACACCTTGGTTAGGATGAGATTTGATATTGGTATTGTGCTTGAGAGACAGAGAGTATGTTGGTGATAGTTGTGGATTGTGGGGATTGAAATGTAGGTGTTGACTTCATTGAGCAATAAAAAGTCTGGGTGTAGTTTATCAACTAAACTATTTAATGTGTTAATTTTAAAGTAGTCACATAGTTTGTTGATGTTGAATGTCAGCAGTTTGATCTGCTGGTTTGTTTTTAGTCTATTATTGTTCATTATTAAAGTTTTGCTCTTTTAAAGTTAAGTCTATTTCATCTTAGTTCTTCTTTTGAATTTCTTTGTTCACTTTTCTTTTTATTCCTCTCTTATTGTTTAATACCATCCTGCTAGTATTGCTGATTGTTGTTTGTTGATATTATAGTTCTATGAATATTCTATTCTCTTCTTCTTCAAGTTCTTTGACTTGTTGATAATGTAGTGATTATTGTTAAAAAATGACAAGTAATCTTGTAAAATTCCTGTTTTAGTTCTGTTACAGCTTTACCAGTGCTTGTACTTCGTTGGAAATCTTCTGTAATTTATTGGCTTTGATTATATTTCTCAAACTGTGTTTTCTTGTAATGTAGCATAACAATATCTATGTGGTTTGACAATTAAGAAACTGTGGATTGGTCTTGAAAATCTTCTTAGTTGCTTCCTAGCAGTTCAATGCAACATAAAATCGATTTTGTTCAGCTTTTATACCTGGTTCAATGTTAGTATTACTATATTTGTTTATTTTTTAATGATTTCTTTAAACTTTTTTAAGTTGTCTATTTTTGTGTGTTTTGGCTATCCTGTCGAGTGTAAGTCTAATTGCGTCTAATGTAAGCATTTCATCTCCATTAATGAGACCACTTATGGTAAGTGTTGCTGCTGTGTCGTACTTGCTGTCATCTACACAGTACTTAACTGTATTATGTTTTTTAAAGTTGGCTTCTTTTGATGCATGTCTAAATTACAAATATGTAGTGATGATCATCTCTTAAGACTACTGGTATTTTAATTATAATGATATTTGCTGGGTTTGTATTTAAAAATTTGGCAATGTGTTTTTTGTCTTTTTGGATACCTTTTAGATATTATACTACTGTTTTTCATGGTTTAATCATTGTTATGTCTAAGTTAAAGAAATCAATACCATCTTTTCTTTCTTTCTCATCAATAATAATTGGTTCTTTATTTATAGTTTTTTGTCTTTTGTAGTCAGCGAGGATTTGTACGTTAATGTTGAGAAATCAGGTCCACTTAAGTTGGTTTTCTTGTAGTTCTTTGTATTGTGATGCTTTTATCATAAGTTCCTCTGAGATGTTGGTACTATCAACTATTTTCATTCTGACCATGACAATAATGTCTTCCTTTTCAAGGTTGGTAGATAATGCTGCGAGGATTTTAATAGCTAACCAGTTTGAAAAACTGGATTTGGTCAAGATTCTCAGATAATTGTAGTGTTTTGTCAATATTGTTTCGTGTTATTATTTTTAATGTGTTAGACTTGTAGTGATTTGTAACTGGTGTTTAAGGGTAAGATCGTGTGCAATACTTCTTTGCTTTTGTTTTGAACAGTATTGTAGAGATGGGTGCTTTTAAACAGCAGCTAGGGCTTGGCAATACAGGTTCTAACAGTGAGTAACGGCTAACGTATCAAGAACCTGGTTGATTTGGTTTTATAAAAATTGACGAAGACTTTAATTTGTTTATGTTTTGTTTTAAAACATTGTAATAAACTGTAAAATGAATTTACTCATCTATACAGTACTATTAGTTTGTTTAACTGTATGTACTACAAAGTATAAACAAAGACATTTTTTGTAGTATATTAATTCAAATTATTAATAATATAAGTAAGAATATTATTTGTTATACAAATGTTCTCAAATGTAAATAGCAAAAAATATTTGATATTGTTGTTCAATTAGTACTAAAATAGTGATTAGATTTTTTGCATCATATATACAAGTTAGATAATATAAATATTCATATTTTATATAGATATTCTGATAAGCAAGTAACAATGTTGTTATATTATATAGTTTATCATCATATATTAGATAATTGATCACATATTTACTGATAAGAAATTCTATTAAATAGAATAAAACAAGTTTTAGATAAAATAAAATATATATTTCTTTTATAATATTAGAAATTAATATATAAACATATTAATAAATATATTAATATATATATTTGTTGAAATATGTATGAAAAGCAATCAAAAGTTGCTAAATAATCTCTTTTTTCTTAATTTTTAAATTTATTAATTATGTTAATTATTAATAGTACATATATTTTAATGAAACATAGTATCTTTGATAGACTTGGAAAGAGTACAAATAATATACAATTATATAAAGAAGTGTTTAAAAAACAAAACAAAATTCCCTATTTTTAAAATTACAGAATTTTATTTAAAAAATAATTTAATGAAGCATACATATAATTACATAAGTTTTTACATATAGTTTTTTAAAATAATAAAAATTAAAGTTTTAAAAAATCTGAAAAATAATTTTAAGATAATAACTTGTTTTAAATATAAAAAATAAAATTGTTAAAACTTAATAGTATTAAAAATTGTTTTTAAAATATAATTTGTGTAAAATATAAAAATAAGACTTGAGCTGACTATTTTATTTGTAAATTTTATTATGGTTGTTGTAAGTTAACTGTTTAAGTTCCAACAAGAATCTTTTCATTATATTCTTCTTTATCACTAACCTTTGACTTCTTTGCTTCTTATTTAGATACTTTCAGTGTCTTGTTGGCTAAAGTAGATACTAAAGCTGGTTTATTATTATTATTTATCTTCTTTCTCAAATACTTAACATAGCTATTAAGCTTTTTTACATTTAAAAGTAGGATAAAGCTTTTTTTGAATATACTTTGTTAATGTACTCATATAAGTTATTGTGTATACATTCTGCAACTTGAATTAACAAACTGTTAAATGTATAACTACATAATTTATGAAAGTTATGTGTTTTTTCAGTGATAAGGCTTTCTAACAAAGCAATTTGCATATATTTACAGACAAACAAACTATTCTGCTTATCAAACATTGATTCTATAAATATTATAGCTTAAATAAAGATGTTTTTCAATTTTAAAGCCATACATAAATACATTTTAAGTAGCTAAACCACTTTAATAGATCTAAGCTTTACAAGTGGTGATAAGCTTGCAATTAAGTTAAAAGTTGTCCATATAAATGTATACTTCTCATTCTGCTTGTGCAACTGCATAGTAAATGAAAATCAGTGAAGGTTTTCATAAGTTATAAATTACAAAATTATTTTATTATTACAAAACAATGAATAATCTGATGTAGAAATAAGCTTATGCTTATTTATTGAAAATTTAAAGGTTTTTGTATATGTAGTTATGTTAATTAAATTAATAATATAGATGTTTTTTGCTGTCAGCTTTTTTTTATGCTGTGCAGTACAATATTTATCATTTAAAAATGCACTTTCAAATGTTTACTTTAATTACTTGATTAATTCGCCAGACATAAATACTACAGATGATTTGTTTACTATAATTATTTAATTACTTACTTTCAAAGACAACAGTTGTGGATCTAATATTTCTTTATCCTTCTTTTTAACTGAAATATCTTCTTAAAATGGTAATGCTTAAGTGACTGTGACAATTTTGCTTATAACATAAGCTTTTAAATAGTATTTATATATATTACTTTGCACTTCATTAACAATAACCTCTTCCTTTTTGTTTACCTCTAAAACTCTTCTTTTATGCATATATTTAAATATTTAGCTGATAAAATATATAAAGGCAATGTAATGTCATCTTTAAGTTCAATTTCTTGAAGCATTTCAAAGTTGTAAATAATATAAAACCTGCAAGTAGTACCATCTTGTTGTTATGGTAAGTAGTTGAGAACTGCAACTACTAAGTAAAATATCTTTTGCTACTCTACATAAAATAAATTCAACTATAGTTTTGACTATAAACTAATCATATTTGACATTAAGCATTACTTGGAAGATATGCCATCTGTACTGTCATTCTTCAAGTCAATGATAAACATGTAAATCTTTTTATTTTTAAAAGTTTTTCTAAGTATGTAAGAAACTGTTATACTAAAAAAGTGTAATTTGGAATGTATAACAATAAAGAAAGGTTGTTTATTAAAATTCTAACTTTGAAGTACAGCATCTTTATCTTTAATTAATGCAAAGTTAGCTTACTTTTCATGCTATTAAAAATATAACAACCATATTGTTGGTGAAATAAAAATAAATTATAGTGTTAATTATAATTAAAAAAGCAAACCTTTTTGTATATACTATGTAAATATATCATAATGATTTCAGATGAGAGATATACTTTCTATCTCTTCAAATATACAATATTATCGTATATAATTCTCATATTGTTTGTGTAAAACATTGTTCTAGCTTTTAAAATCTCTGAAAGCAATGTATCTTTATTAAATAACCAAAGATCATCATACATAAATTTATAATGAGATATTATAATCTTTTACTTTTTTAATTCAGCAAGGTTTTGAATATATACAAGTTTTTTAAAATACTTCAAATTAATTTCATCTTTAATTTGAAGATACAAAGTCTATCAGATAAATATAAATTAAAAAAACATATAATAAGATTAACTTTGATGTTTTCAACTAGTTGATTATACTTCTGCAGATAAAATCATGGTAATCTTTTTTTTGCAAGCTTGTTTTGATAGTAGTTTAACTATTATGGAGAGGTATTTTATATTATATAAAACGTTCTGCCCGCTAAAAATTACAATTAAAGCATCTTATTTTGCTTTTGCACTTGAAATAAAGTTGCATACTTATATATATTAAGCAGTGTATTGTACATTTCAAATGTCAAAACCTTTTCCTTTTTTAATAATTTATTGATTTCTGACAAAATTGCATCTACTTGGAGAAATAAAAGACTATTTGCATCTTTTTTCTCTATTAATATAATTATAAAGCTAATAAAGCTGCTTATGGAAGATGTATTTTGAATAACTATATTTGGCTTAATAAATTCATTTAACAAGTGTTTTAAAGCTTTAACATTTTCATTAGCAGCATTACTATCAATGAAAGTATCTATTACATTTAAAATTGTTGATGAAGGCACAGTTTTACAAAACTTAAGATAAGTATTGTTTAATAAAACATATATGTATGTAGTTTAAAATTAGAGAGGTAAGATATAGCTGCTTTAACTTCATTAAAATGTTAAAGTATTGCAATATATAAAGTATTATAAGGTTTGTATTTGACATATCTTTTAATAAAGTAAGTAACATACATTTTTATTTCTTAAATGTTATTATTATTATTATTAATAAATAGTATTTGTAACAATTATTACAATCTCTCTAAATTCCTCAAAAATAATAAAAGAGAGGTATGTGTTGATGTTATAGCTGAATTTGATAAAAACTTCTTCAAGATAATTCAAAATTTGCTTTAATTATTCTATGATAGTAGTTTTTTCTTTTTTTTATTACAACATAATGTTGCTTGATTTTGTTTTTTTTGTTGCATTTTAAAGTGTTATAAGGTGTTTGTGTGTGTTGTAGTGTTTTAATAAGTAGGCTGTATAAGCTTTTTCTTATATGTCACTTTTGTATAAAAGTTTTATTTGTTAATTTTGCTTATTGATTTACTTATACATAATATAATTCCAAGCTTGGTATGGTTGTGTGCTTATCCCACCTTATTAAAATACAATATTATAAACTTTGCATCTAATATGGTTTATTTAAAGCATGTTCATGTGTTTTTAACATTATAATAACATTTTAATCATATTTTAATACATAAGGAGAATATCATGCAGAAACCTATCAATAATAAATTGTTTTATTGTGGAATTGTTTTTTATTTTCAAAGTGTTAGATTTAATAAAAAACTGCAAACAAGAAGATATTACAAAAACACAACAGAGATTTGACTTGTTTCAGATAATTGTTTTATTTTAAATAATGGTGGATATTAAAAATAACCAAATGAGTTTAACATGCTGTTTATAATGAAGTTGTATAAAAGCAACTTAAAAGACTACTTCTTTAAGTTATAAGAAAATCTTAACAAAGCAAAACTAAAAATACCAATGTAATTATTTCCTTATTAATATAATCAAACTTTAATAATTATTCACTTATATAATCACTTTTTAGCAATAATTCCAAAGTAATCACTAGAAAATATGATAAAGTTTCTAAAAGCTCTTTCTTTATCATTGTAAATAAGAGGTATAAATATAAAAATCTTAGTGGCAGGCTTCAATAAAGTTTGGTGGCTTAGAGCCTCAATTGCTTTGACATTGGTAGCAATCTCTATTAATGTCTTCTAACAAGCTGTATCTTCCTTCTATCCTATTGACTAGTACTTTATATAAGCTTTGCGCTGAGACTATAAGAGCTAACAGTAGTAGTAATTTCGCTTGTCACATAGTCTAGTTGGTACAGCTCTATGGTTATTATCGTCGTGTATTGTTACTCCATTATATGATAGCTATCATCTTGCTATTCTTTTGGATGGTACAATTGCGTGGTTGAACGATCGGTAGCAAACTAATGCATACCTTCATATTTTCTTATCGACTGTCACCAAAACACTTCCCTCCAAATTTTGTAAGAGTA
>JAESGV010000486.1_pt1 | contig 17657 bp, 17 predicted proteins | sample 9269781 | NCBI WGS metagenome assembly JAESGV01 (sample SAMN15741586, study PRJNA653496) | algae metagenome | isolation source: Tildeniella torsiva UHER 1998/13D and co-occurring heterotrophs from... | place: Slovakia: Slovak Paradise National Park, Hrabusice, Kosice Region | collected 2000-01-01 | reverse complement strand
CTTAATTTAAATACTGTTTACATCTTTTATAGTAATACTATTGTTTTTCCAATACTTATAGTAGTTATCACAATGCTGAGAATTGTTAGATGGCTTTTCTGTTGTAAATATGTAGAAGCATGCAGTTAATGATGCTATGTATAAAAATGCATCATTGTTGATGTAGTTTGCGTTTAGCAATGGTTTTTTTAAAAATCTGAACGCATTTCCTATGAACATGTTAATATATGTCAAATGAAGTGTGACAGACTTTTAATCTAGATTTATATGTGTATGGAATCATATTAATGTCTCTTTTAATGTAAATCTGCTAGACAGTGGTAAAATGATAATGTCTGTGCTTATATGAAGAATGTTTAAGTTTGTTTAAGTTTTTGATTGATTAAATTCATAATCTAATGACGAAGTAGCTAGTTAAATAGCTGATAAAGATGTCTAATATATTATAAAAAAAATTATTAGAAGTATTATTGTCAAAAAAGATACTGACAAGAAGCAAGCCAAGTCTAAGTCCTTTGTTTTAAATGTTATTAAAAGAGTTAAAGCTTAAGTGCTACTGTTAACCCACAACTATCATCGCTTTAAAATTAAATAAACTAAAATCACTTACTATAAGGCTTAAACTCTTACAAAACGTTTGATCGCTAAGGTTAAATGTGTTTAAGTTGCTTTAAAAAGCTTTGAAGGTGAAAAGGAAATGGCAAAGACACTCAGTAAAAAGGATTTGCAAGATAAGAAGTTCTTTAAGCTATTTTACAAATGGTATATAAATACTTATATTTTATAAATACCATCATTAATAATTCCACTAAAATTGTTAAAATAAGCAGTTAAAAAAAAGCAATAAATCAAATACAAATAAGTTTAAATTATAAAGACAATTAAACAACAATAATTATGAAGAGATGTTTAAAAAAAATTTAAGTAAGACATATTTATATTTTTTAAGAATTATGCTATCTTTGACACTAACAACATTAATAACATCTTGACTAAAATTAATAAAACCTTGCAAAATGATAAAGAAATAAAAAATACTTAATAAAAGGTTGATAATAATAAAAAAAAGTAATAAAAAACTATATCAGGAGAAAAAAAAGTTAAAAAGGCAAAAAAAGGTAACAAGTTTAAAAATACACGTGCAAAACTAAATTGCAAAGAAAATATAAGTGTTTAAAATATTTAAAAAATTATAATACACTTACATTATTATAATCCTCTTAAAAAACAGTTAATAAGAAATGCAAGGCTTTTGTAACAAGCAAGTAAGCAAAAGTAGCTAAAACCGACATTAATGATATACTTTATATATCATTAAAAAGTTATAATCAAAAAAAATTATAATAAAATTAATAAGTTTTATTTATATAAAAGTATGTTGCTATTTATTATAATAAAAAAGCAAAAAATAAGTTTTTATTTTTCATACAGTTTCTACTTTTTAAAATAACTGTTATTTTTCTTACTTAATTTTAAAAAATATAATAAAGCTAACTGAATTGTCTTACAGTAACAATAATAGCAAGTACAACTTATTGTTTATATTTTCTGGTGCAACTGACAGTAATGAGCACAATAATAGCAGTGATTAGTGATTATATAAATAATAGACCTTATATTATTACTTTTTTATTAAAAAAAGTTATTTTAAACGCTGAAAATAATTAAAAATGTATTACAAGTATATAGTATTGCTATAATTAACTGTTAGACAACTATTTACAATATATAAGTATTAAAACAAGTTAATTAAATAAGTATGTATTCTTGTGGCTAACAGTTATGCTATTTGATGTGCAATTAAAGAAGGTTATATGAAAATAATTAATATTATATAACCACTTTAATTTTAATAAAAATGATTTGGTTTTATTAAATTAAATTAGTTTTGTATATTGATTAGTTTTATTATAACTAAATCTTATATTAAAGCTAAAAGTATAAGTAGAATTAAAACAAACTGTCTCTGGATTAAAGAAGAAATATATATTAAAACATAAAAATAAGAGATATAAAAGTGCAGCAAAACAAATTAAAGGTATTTATATAAAATGTATAAAAGGGAAAAGATATATAAAATTTTATAACTTCTTATCTCTTAATAAATAACAAGTTTTTTATAAAACTACTTAAACTTTATATAATAAAAAAGTTTTGTTAAACTGGTCTGGTTTTATAAAACTAAAAGAATCTTATATAACCATTTGATTATATTTAACCCTTTAAAATATCTACAAAATCTTTATCTTTCAAATATAAATTAAAATGTTTTTATAACAATATAATTGAAAACAGATTGTTTTTTAACAAATATAAAACATTTGCAAACATTTACTTAGTAACTTAAAGTTGATTAAGAAAATATAATCAATCAAATAGATAAAATATAATGCAGCCATTTAATATAAAGATAATAATCAAAAAATATATAACATAAATTAGCTAATAGAAACATTTAAAAAGATGAAGTGTTACAATTTTAAATGTGGAAACTTACAAGCAAATATTTAAATTATTTTATAAATGAGATATAAAATTTGTATAATGTTATCAAGGAATAAATATATTGATAGAAGTATTGGTAACTAATATCAACAATTTTAATTATAAGCAATGGATTGATGTGTAATATAAACTACTAATACAAGTATTTTTAAGTGTATGTGATACAAGTAAAACATATTTGTTGCTTTATAATTGTAGAAAATTGTATTCTTTCTACAATAATGCAGCACTAAATGTTCAACAAGTTAATTAATATATAAAGTACCTTATAAACAAGTTACAAAAATTAAACTAAATTATTTTTGAAAATGATATAAATAGGAGTGAGGCAGGACTTGCAGTAATCACTTGCTGGATAATAGTGAAATAGATGTATTTGCTTTATTTATTAAATTATTACAAAGATTACCTCCTAATAAGTTTTTATATAATCAATTAAGTAATTAATCGGGTTTTTATAGTGAGTGTTATGATGCATATCAATTGTTGACATTTGAGAAACAAGATTACCTATCTACAGAGTTTGGATTTGCTTTTAATGATGTGTGTAAACTTGATTAATTGTTTATAAATATGTACATTATATCATATTGTACTAATTATTAGCTTTTACTTTAAAAAAGAGAAACAATCACTTTTGCGTGGAGTAAATCATGTAATTTACCAAATATCAGATCTTATTTATGGATTTATATAATTTGCCGGTATTGGTTTCACATATTTGCATCAATATGCTGAATCTTGTTCAGTGGGAAAACCAAACAGTCCTTTAGTGATTGATGACTTTCCATACTTTTTGGTACAAGATGTATGGGAGTATTTGAGTCAACATTTGGATTTGACTGGTTGTGAACAAGTACAAGAATCATATGTAATGAAAAAATTGGAGGGTAGACCACAGCTAACAGCTATGACAGTCCAGATGCTAACGAGTCACAAAACAAAGCACAAGTTTTACAAAACTGTATCATAGTCCTTTGTGATCATTGCAGTACTATTAAGACGTTGTTGGAATGGTACTCGTCATACAACCACATTGAAGTGTACAATCATGCGAGCAGATACAAAGAGAAAAGGTTTCAATCTTCTTGAATCAGGAATCTGCCACGTTAGGAGGGAAAGGTATTCAGAATACGCCTTTCTAATTGAAGAGCCTTTGACATACACAGTAGCTCATAGATACATTAGCAAGCATGCCGTGAAAGAAACAAAACATACTGTTATGCGAGTGAATGAAGAGTCTTCCTGAAACATATATAAAAGGCCAGTTTTTTGAGACTTGTAACAGCAGCGTTGATGCAGAAGGGCATTATGCAAACTCGCCAAGATTTGGATCGAACTTGGAGCTTTTATTCCAAGCCCCAGTAAGGGTTCTCAAATCGATATTTGATAATAAAACTCCACGAATATTGTATTATGACAACGCACTACTAGGTACAGTTTATAAAAATCTAGATATGTGTGTATAGCTGCTCGGTGATGAACCACAATAAGGAAGCTAGAACATGGGAAAAAAGTAAATGAGTATTTATGATCTGCTTGCTTTTTAGTAAACCTTTTATTTTTTCCCGCTGTAATCCCAAAAAATGCAACGATTATGGTCCAACTGTCCCACAGTACACAACAGTTAAAATGAAAAACAATGTCAAGACAGCAGTACTTGTTGTTTGTATTTTACTGTTGCTCCAGCGTACCACCCCTGCGAGCACAATAACAACAGTAATAAGTGATTACACAAACAATGGACTTATTTCAAATGCGTTATTTTTTGCGCCCAGAGGATTAATCTCAGACGCAGAAAATAACCTTTTATACGTTACGGGTACATCCTATGCTATTTCTAATTGTTACGTTGCACAATCTGTACGAGAGTTTAACATAACAAGTAATACAATCAAGTTGATAGCAGGCATGCCATTCATGGATGGAACAGCAAGCGTGTGTACGTAAGATTATTCTTTTTTCATTGTTGTAGATGCAAATGACTCGTTGAACTTTCAGTTCGTAGGTCCCTCTGGTTTAGCGGTGGATAGCAAAAAATATTTGTACATATCAGGGTACTCTTCTCACTCAATCTATCGTATGGATCTTAACTTGAATAATATTACTCGTATTGCGGGAAAAGGGCAACCAGCCTTTCAAGGTACTACACCTGATTATAGTAAGCATTGTTTAAGCATTTCTCACAAATAGATGCACCTCCTCTTGATACATATGTTTCATATCCAGAAGATGTGGCGTTTAATACTGCCCAGAATCGAGGTATGTTTTACACTCGTTATTTAACCCTAGTGTATGTACCATCTACAGCGTCTGACTTTATGTTTTACTGGAATCCAGATAGAGCAGAAGATACTACACTCTTTGCTGGAACTGGTACTGATCCTTCACTCCAAGGAGTGCCAGCAACAACAGTATGGCTTGACGGTCTTGCTTGCGTTGCATTCGACTACTCGACAAATATTGCATACATTGGTATGATTTTACTCAAATTAACACTGTAGGGGATACAAATAGCATTAGAACAGTGAATATGAACAATGGCGTTATAAACACATTTGCTAGTGGCCAACCTAATGTAATTGGTCTAGCATTATCGAATGGCAAACTATACGCATCGCACCCATTTAGTCACAAAATATCAGTATTTAGTACTTCCTCCAAAACTCTGCTTACTACGTACGGTACTGGTACAAAGTCGTATACTGGTGACAATGGTCAAGCCACCGCTGCGACATTTAACAATCCTTATCATATCTCCATCATTCAGAATCAATTATATGTTACTGATTACGGTAATCGCGTCATTCGAGTAATCAACACGAACACTGGAATCGTGAAAACATTTGCAGGAGATGTCAATTTTGGAAACGGTAAAAATGCTACTCTTAACCAATTATACAACCCTTATGGAACGACACTAGACGCCAGCAAGAATATACTCTACGTTGCTGACTTTGGATCGGGTTCTATTCGTGCATGGGATAGAACTACCAATAAGTTGAACAAGATAGCTGGAACAATCGGGAAAAAAAGTACTATCAATGGAGAAGGAGATGGTGGTTTAGCTGTCAACGCTTTGTTAAGGGCACCATATATGGTGTGCTTGGACACTGTAGGAAATCAGATACTCATAGTAGGTACATGTTATTGACTATTACTCTAATGTTTAGATTACGCTACAGTTCGTGCTGTTAGTCTCAGTACAGGTATTATTAGAACTGTACTTGGTGGAGGAGCTAATACACCAACAGATGGTGCAACAGCGACTAGTGTTACAATTAACACGTTATCCAGTGTTGCAGTAGATGAACAAAATAGAATAATGTATGCTGCAGAGGTGAGTAGCTACAGACTATGGAGAGTAAATCTGAATACAGGAAAAGTATACCTTCACGCTGGATCAACGGTAGGTAGTACCAGTGGTCCTTTAGCATCAACAAAGTTTGGTGCAATATCATGTATCAAGTTCTTAAACGATACGTTGTATGTTCTAGATACCTATGGAATTCGTATGCTCAACGATACAACGTCCAAACCATTTGTATCCCTGTCTAATTCATACAAAAGTTTTGATTTATACACAAAATACAATCTAGGTATGTTTTACTTGTTTACTAATCATTAGTGTATTACACTGATACCAATAATCATAAAGTCAAAGCATTTTATGTCGATTATCCTGCCGCTGGCAAACACGTTGTTATAGCAGGATCGGTTAAAGGACATTCTGGTGATGGAGGAGATCCTACCAGCGCTGCGTTGTTTTCTCCGTATGGAGTAACATTGGATACTGATAATGATGTCATGTATATTACATGCTATAGTAGTCATGTAGTGAGAGCAGTGAGTCCTATACCAATACCTCCGTACCCAACTACTGTACCTACCACAACAAAAGCCCCAACGACTACATTTGCTGCTACAACTACTGCTAGACCAACAACACAGACTCCAACGCCTACTCCGACAACTAGTACAGCGATTCCCACTACAACTAGCACGCCAACTAGTACTCCAACAACTATGATACCTACTAATACCATTTCTCCAACTACAAGTGTTGCTCCAACAACCACTACCACAGCCGCTCCCACTCCAACACCCACGAACGCTCCTACTAGTACCTTTTCTCCAACTACAAGTGTTGCCTCCACTACAACTATCCCACCCACTACCACCACTAATACTCCAACACCCACGAGCGCTCATACTACTAGTACTGTCTCGCCAACTACAAGTGTTGCCCTCACTACAACCATCTCACCCACTACCACAACTTATCCCACAACAAATACTCCAACACCCACAAACACTCCTACTGTCTCGCCAACTACAAGTGTTGCTCCAACCACCGTAAATCCAACGCCAAGTGGTACTGATACATCTAGTCCTACTACAACGAGCGTAATCACTACAGCAATACCGTCTACAACTGCTGTACCAACGACACAAAGTCCGACAAGTTCAACTGTAGCACCAACTACAACATATGCTCCAACAACGACAGTCGCTACAACGACTGAAATATCAACTACAACTGCTGCTCCAACAACTACTGTTGCACCAACTACAGATTCGCCAACTACATCCACTCCAACAACCACAGAATTACCGACTACGGTATCTGATGCTCCTACAACAACAAGTGCCGCTTGTCCATGCAAAAACGGATACTGTGATGGAGATAACAAGTGTGTCTGTTCCTCTTCTTACTATATTGGTAAACTATGCGAGATCAACATACAAGCATCATCGTCATCATTTGTGTTGTTTGATACCACATCAAATACTTCTAGTATCAATGTTGAGGCTGCTAATAGTTTACCTGGATCAAGTCCAGCCAACTATACGTTCAGTAACAACGCTGTGCAAGTAGGTGCTACGTTTTCAGATACAGAAACGTCAAGAAGAAGCATGTGTTTAAATCCAAGTTTACTTGTTGCGGGTGTACAAACATTTATTGCATTCAAGATTCCATCTGCACAATCTACTGGTACAGCTGTGGAAATATGGTTAACTGCTGCCAATGGACTACATCGGGTATCTACATCGGTAGCGCAGTACAGTACAGGACAACAACTTCAAGTGAGCACTGGTGAGAGTGCTAGTGTACAACTTGATGTAAACAAACAGTATATCATCATCATAGATGTTGATAGTTCGGCTTCATTTTTCACGTCACAAGTTTTAACCACAGTAAGTCGCACTTTTAGAAACTAACTTTTAGCAAAACGAAGCGCTAGCTGCAGTGACATCGTACATTACTGATGACCAACTCATCAATGCATTATCAACGGATCAGTTTTATATTTGTATATCATTAGCTAGTTTCGCAAGTAGACGAGTACAAGCAAAGAGTGTATTATTAGATGTAATTTATTTTGGATCTACTCCAAAGGGTACACTAGGAAAGAATACATTGACAAGCGCTACTAGTGGTGCTGGTATTGCAGGTGCGATTATAGGTGGAGTGCTAGGTGTCATTGCTCTAGTTAGTGTTTTATGTGTTGTTACTGTATTGCTATTAGCCTATTATGTGCAACGCAGAAGCCAAGTACCTGTTAAACAAGAAGCCAGAAAAATTGTGGAGATGCAAGAAGTCTATACACCACCTTCTACAAGTACCCATGTTTACGATCAGCTACCAACATATACTTATTCATCTGCTCATAATTCAATAGATGTTGTTTCTCATGCTCCAGCAGAATATCAAACACTGATTCAACACGTTGTTGTTCCTGAGACTACTGTTGAACAAGCTAACAAGCCTGTTATAGTAGACTCAATAGTACCAGAGGTTGTTGTAGAGGAAGAACCTGAATACCAGACATCGATCCAGGACACTATTCCAGAGCTTGTCGAACGACCTACAGAATCTGTATCAGTCGACTCAGAAACAGTGCAAGAGGCTGATTCTCATTTGCCTGCACATAGTGTTCTAGAAAGCACCGTTACGGAGCCTGAGCGAGCCGAAGAATCTGTTACAAACGAGCCAGAGGTTGTAGCTCAAGAGCAACAACCTGAACCTGCAATAGGTACAGTTACCGAGCAAGTTCCTGAGAATGTGACACATACTGTCACTGAACAAGAACCAGAGAGTGTAATAATAGAGTTTCCAGAGGTAGAATCAAAATCAGAAAACATCGATCCACAATAAACCATTTCTAAAATACTAGCTTTTCGTTTACTCGCTTAAGAGCTCTATGGTAAAGCGCAGTTACATAAATCAAGAATAATTTCAATCCCATATCTACAAGCCACATTAACATTGTGAACAATGTTAGCTCTTGGAATAGGACTCTCTGAGAATTAAACTATGCAGTTAGCAAATAGAAACATAATTTACACAGCTTGAACAGTGTCGTAGTCTTCCATCACCTCGGCAATATGTTCCCCACAGGAATACTGAAACTATTATTCCTAGAATGATGATAATCAAACTAACTATAATTTGGAACGATAAGTACGCTATGCGCAATGTTCTCAACAACTGCGATTTGTTCAAATAATTGGAAAACGTTATTCCAATACCAACAAATCCAGCGATGATGCTGCCTGCAACCAGAACCAAGTTAAACACTGCTGAACTGAGAATCGCTTTTAAAATTGCTGGAGCGTCGCATTGCCAAACAGGAACATCTTTTTCAAAGTTATCAAAATTTTGTTGGTAGAGGTAAAACTCCCACATCGAAAACGCGCAACTTGACAATAACGCTGCAATAGTAAAGCTGTAAAAAATGCTGCTCATGTATGGATTTTCCGATGTTATCGCCTCAGGTAAGGAGAAAAAACGAACACTAGGTAACGAAAATCCTCTAGATCGTGTAGGTGCATCGTCACTTAGTTCATCATAAGAATTGCTCATGGTTTACCAACGTAATTACAGTACTTGTTTATTTTTTAAATACAATGGTTGTACTGTCCATGTTGTCGTGTTCGTTAAATTTCCAATAGCCCCAAAAGTCTTTGTATGGCTTAGAATCAAGATTGTAGGCCCAGATCAACTTAGTTTGTGCTGTAGGATCGATGATACGATCAAATGAATCACCTGTGTTCAATTTACGATTAAATTCAAAGGTAGAAAGACCACCTACCTCATTTGCAGAGGTAAGCAACCAGTCGTTAGTACCTTTCTTGCCGGTATTATCTTTCAAATCGGTATCAAAGGGTGGTTGTGCATGTGCGAGAGTCCACGCGTCAAACACAGTGCCATTACCCTTTGGGGCTATAAAGAGCACTGCGACATCAGATTTTGGTGCCATGTAGCCCTTCTCAGAGATACCTATTCCAACCCATCCTGTTGCTTTTGTTTCTGTTTTGAAGTAGATTGTGTCGTTACTTAAAGCCCAATATAACGTGTAATCATTAGCCAGTGCAACTTTGTTATCATAGGAAATCGCGAAACATGAAGCGAGAGCGCCAACTAGAATGACAAGCGACAGAACGTTGGTTGATTGCATTCTTGTAAAATTTTTGAATGTCGTCCTCGTTTGGCCCCTCACTTGATGACTTTATAAAGTCCAGAGATGCTGTACTAACATGTATGGAACGTACAAAAACTAGAAACGAGTGCAAATCAGAAGTGAGAGCAATCGGAAAACAATTTTTCGTTCAACAAAAAACATTAGAAAAGAATGTGAATATTATCCCTTCGTTTGATGAAATGCGAAAACTAGTAGATGAAATAAGAATCGATCCTTCACATAGAATGGAAATCATCGATGACTGGGGTGTAAAAAAGCAAACAGGACCAACAGTACGCGATACAGCAAAACTAATGAATGCTGTACTTACGTGTATGGAACGTACACATCATAGAAGTGAATGTAGAGAGGAACTACGGCCTCTAGATACACTATTTTTCGAACAACATAAAAGAATCATTTCACGGAACGAAACAAACAAAACTATCGATTTGGAAAGGGTGTTTGGAAAAAATGGAACACTTTCAGATACAGAATATGAACAATTAAAAGAACAAATAGGAAAAGAATACGAAAAATCGAGACCGTTTTACCAACGTGCTTTCCACAATACTGGAGAATTTTTGTATACATACGCAAACAAGGTTGTTGATCTTACATACAAATTATTTGATAAATTGGAAGAACGAATAAACAAAAAGTAGTTTCTTCGTGCTAAGTAGGAACTCAGTGAACTTTCAAGGAGAAACTCGTAAATGAGTATGATCTGCGTACTTACCGCTTACTTTTACTCACGGTAACCCAAAAAAAATGCGTAGTTGCTGTTACTCACACAACATAGGATGAAAAGCGGCGACAAGATAACACTGGTCCTCGTTACCACTTTACTCCTGCTGCAGCATGTCACAGCGACAAGCACAATAACAACAGTTGTTAGTAATTACATGAATGATGGACCTCTTTCGGAAGCATTATTTTTATCGCCTAGAGGAGTGGTAGCAGACACGGTGAATAATCTTTTATACGTTTCGGGTACGTAAGAATTATACTTTTAATTATTAGACTATAATGCATTTTGCGTACGAGTAATAAACAAAACGAGCAACACTATCCGGAGAATAGCAGGCATGCCGTTCATAGACGACACAACAATCAAATGTACGATCTTTCTTTTTTTATTGACCATGCAGCTAATGACGCTCTGAAATCCCTGATTATTGGCCCTAGTGGCTTAGCGTTGGACAACAAAAATAACTTGTACATTGCATCGTACGCCGTTGATTCAGTTTTCCGCGTAGATCTTATATCACGTAATTTTTCGCGAGTAGCAGGATCTCCTGGTGCACACCAAATTGTTTTAAGTAAGTGTTAGCTTTTTCTCACAGTCAGATGTGCCGCCACTTGATGCTTCTGTATCGTATCCTGAGGCTGTATCGTTTAATACTGCTAATAACCAAGGTTTGTTGCACATATACATCTAAATCCTAGTGTATGTCTCATCTGGTGCCTCTGATTATATATTTTCTTGGAATCCAGATACTGGCGCAAATATATCACTCTTTGCGGGAACTGGTACTGATATTTCTGCACAAGGAGTGCAAGCAACAAAAGTTTGGTTTGATTCTCCCAATGCAGTTCTCTTTGATTATTCGGCAAACATTGCCTACGGTATTCTATAACAATTAACATCTAGGAACTAATTATTACATTAGAACGATTAACATGACTTCCGGAATTACAAATATCTTCGCATCTGGATTAACAAATGCTGTTAGCCTGGTTAAATCTAACAACAAATTATATGTAACACAATATAATAAGAACAAAATATCAGTGTACAACACTACTGACAAATCTTTGATTACTACGTTTGGCACTGGTACTAGGTCATACTCGGGTGACAATGGTCCAGCTACATCGGCAACATTCGACTATCCCTATCATTTGGCACTTATGGATAATCAACTGTATATCACCGACTCTAATAACCATGTGATTCGAGTTGTCGACATCGACACAGGAGTTGTGAGTACATTTGCAGGAGATCATAACTTTGGAGATGGTAGAGATGCAACGCTTAACCAACTATTCAATCCATACGGAACTGCACTAAATTCGGCTAGTAATATACTCTATATTGCTGACTATGGAACGAGTTCTATTCGTGCATGGGATAGAACTACCAATAAAGTAAATAAATTTGCAGGAACCATAGGAAAGAGAAGCACTAAACCTAGTGAAGGTGATGGTGGTTTAGCTGTCGACGCTGTACTTATGGCACCTTATATGGTATGCTTTGATAGTGTTGGAGACCAAGTACTCGTAGCAGTTATTGACTATTACTCATTTCTAGATCACGTAACAGTTCGTGCTGTTAGTCTCAGTACAGGTATTATTAGAACTGTACTTGGTGGAGGAACAAATACACCAACAGATGGTGCACCAGCTACAAACGTAACTGTAGCTTCACTCTCTAGTGTTGCAGTAGATGAACAAAACAGAATATTATATGCCGCAGAGTCGGGTAACTTTAGAATATGGAGAGTAGATCTCAACACTGGTAAAGTATACCGTCATGCTGGTTCAACAATGGGCTACGACTTTGGTCCTTTGAATGCAACAACATTCGGTTTCATACCATATATCAAATTCTTTAATGATAAACTATATGTACTAGATGGTAAAGGAATCCGTGTACTTAACGATACAGCATCATCGGAATTTGCAACAATGGGTGGTTCATCATTCCAAAGTTTTGATTTTTACCCAGAAAATAATCTAGGTATGTTATATTTAGCTACTAATTATAGTGTATTATGTTGATCGTAATAGCCATAGAGTAAAAGCGTTCTTCATGAATGATACTAGTGTGAGCAGCCATGTCATTGTAGCGGGAACTATTAAAGGTACTAGAGAATATATACACTAACATGGCATAGGACATTCTGGTGATGGAGGAGATCCTAAAAATGCTGCACTGCTTAGCCCGTATGGAGTAACATTGGATACTGATAGTGATATCATGTATATTACATGCTATGGTAGTCACATGGTGAGAGCAGTAAGTCCTATTCCATTACCTCCTGGTACAATCCCTATCTCAAGAGCTCCACGAACAACAGCAACACCTAGACCGACAACCACTGCATCGCCTACTACTACTATGACTCCTACGACAAGTACTGTTGCACCTACCACAACTGCCACTATGTCACCTACCACAACTGCTTCTCCAACTGGTACTCCACCTAGCACAACTGCTACTCCAACATTGCCTTCACCTAGCCCCACGACTTCTACCATTGAGAGCACTAGCGCCGGTTGTCCATGCAAAAATGGGTACTGTGACAAAGAAAACAAGTGTGTCTGTTCCTCTCCATACTATATTGGTAAACTATGCGAGATCAACATACAAGCATCATCGTCATCGTTTGTATCGTTTGATACCACATCAAACACTTCTAGTATTAATGTTGAGGCTGCTAATAGTTTACCTGGATCAAGTCCAGCCAACTATACATTTATTAATAATGCCGTGCAAGTCGCCGCTACGTTTTCAGATACTGAAACTGCAAGAAGAAGCATGTGCTTGAACCCTAGTATACTTGTTGCTGGTGTACAAACATTTATTGCATTCAAGATTCCATCTGCACAATCTGCTGGCACTGCAGTAGAAGTATGGTTGACTGATGTCAATGGACAATATCGAGTATCTACATCGGTAGCACAGTCAAGTTCTGGACAACAACTCAAACTGAACTCTGGTGAGAGCGCTAGTGTTCAGCTCAATGTTAATACACCGTACATTATCATCATAGAAGTTGATAGCTCTGCCTCATTCTTAACGTCACAAGTTTTAACTACAGTAAGTCATATTCGGAACACTACTTACATCGTTCAGGATAACGAAGCGTTAGCTTCTGTGAATACTTATATTACTGATGACCAACTCATCAATGCACTGTCAACAGATCAGTTTTATATTTGTATATCATTAGCTAGTTTCGCAAGTCGAAGAGTACAAGCAAAGAGTGTTTCACTGGATGTAAACTATTTTGGATCTGCTCCTGGTGGTGCATTAGGAAAGAGCTCCTCTACTAGTTCTAACAGTGGTGCCATTGCAGGTGCGATCATTGGTGCAGTGCTTGGTGCTATTGCTTTGACTAGTGTTATAGGTGTCGTTATTGTATTGCTTTTAGCCTACTATGTACAACGCAGAGGTCAAGTACCTGTAAAACAAGAGGATCGAAAATCAGTTGAGATGCAAGAAGTGTATACTCCACCTTCTTCAAGTACCAATGTTTATGATCAGTTGCCAACACACAACGCTCCAGAAACTATTATTACAGAGAATGCTGAACAAGAACCTGTCATAGTAGAGCCAGTGGTGCCAGAGGTTGTAGCCGAGGAGCAACAACCTATAGATACAGCTACCGAACAGGAACCAGAGAATGTGGTACCTACTGTTGAACAAGAACCAGATAACGTAGTACTAGAATTCCCAGAAGTAGAATCGGCAAAATCACAAAACAATGAATAAAACGCATTTCTAAATACTATTTACACACTTTAACGAAGAGCAGCACGACCAGTACAAACCAATTCGTTTTGATTTGGAGTATCTAGTATCTCTCCTATTACGACGTACGCTTCTGTATCTTCTGAACTCACAGCTAGTAACGGCTTCTCTAAGCTATCAGCTAGTCCATTAGTTCCTTCTTTTTGTGTTTGTTTGACACGCATTTTTACATTTAGTGTAAATCCAGATGATTTTGTCGCTTCAACAACAATAACGTTATCTTTGCATTGGTCACTAAGATACTTTTCATCTCGGAAGAAATCAGATTCCAAAGAGATGAACAATTGAGCCAAGTAGACACCTTTCTCAAGTTTTTCAGCAGACAGTTCAAACAATTGATCAAACCTTTCGTTACTGTGAATCACTTTTCCAGATTCGCTCACGGTAGCGACAAATTGTGGTAATGCATTAATGGTTTGGCGAATTTTGACTTCCTTGTCGACGATACCTTTTAGCAATCCTTGTGTCTTTTCTTGATCTTTTTTCAAGTTTTCGTATCTTTCTCTAATTTTTCTTCGTGAGCGTAATGATTTCATTAAACGATTAATGAAGAATATAGCAACGCAACCAGCCAGTAGAATTAAACAAACAATGACTGATACAATGATGCCAATATACTTGTTCAAATTCTGTCTATCGCTAATGTACTTGGCAGTGGGAGCAATGGTTACTCCATATGCGCGATCGGCAAAAGTAAAGACGCCAGATGCGGTGACAGGCCCTAAATTTGCAGAAACCTCTGCTTTGGTTGTGTAATTGTTTGTACTGTAGAATAATGCTGGTCCACCAACGGTAGGATCAGTGTCGTTCAAATCATACATGGTGACTTGTACACTTGCTGTGACAGCAGGTCCCAATACGTCGGGCAATAAATCACTAGTTGTGATGGAACCCAATATGGCTCCACGTAATACTTTCAACGAGTCAAGTACGGGCATTAAAATATTTAAACCGTATGTCTTGCTAGTAGGGAAGTATTTTTTCGCACCGACGGATGATTGTTGTGTTGCGTTGATGACCACTATCGTGTCGTATGTGACTTTTGTGTTGGCAACATTATTTCCAATCGCGATTCCCTTTCCTGTAGGTGTAGCAGTCATTAGGCATGGGTAGTACTCTGGTGCGTATGGCATAGGCACAACTGCGTTGGTTACATTGTCCTGATAAAAGATGGAAAAGTTTGCGTAGGAACCACCCTTTGCTCTCATCAGGGCCGTAAAGTTTGCGCGGTCGACATCTATAACACGTTGAAGATAGGATACGCTCCCCAAGTAGGATGGGAATTTCTTTCCGTGCGAGTTGACGAACGCGTTGAAGTTGGCTATCGCTGGTAGTGTTGGGTAAGTTTGTTGGAAGAAACCGTAAATATAATCCAATGAGACGAGTACATTATTCATCGCACCTTGGAGTTCTGAATGTAAGTAATTTTTTTTAAAATTTTACCTTTCATAACATCATTCCTTGTATCGTTTAGAGCAACCTGTAGTTGCGTTTTCTCAGTTTGTTCTACGACAAAGTATGTTACCAGGCAAACTGTGAGGCACGCCAAACAAAATATAATTGCTAAAAACACTGGGATAAGATCCTGTTTGTAGCATTTGCAGGCTAATGAGTACCATATATTCTTGGTTTTGTTTCTAGATGACGATAGATCAGTGCTTCTTGTGTCGAACGATGAACCTGTGAACGCAGAGCTTCGTCTGCTAATAGACGAGGACTTCTTCCAAGCCATCGTATGTTCTTTGTTGAAAACGTTTGCTAGTTGTTGGTAACGCAAACAGTACGTAAATGAACCTGAAGCAACTGACAGCACAACCTTAAAGCGAAAAGTCCATTTTTCAAAATACCATAAGAGCTATTCACAGGTGAAACATGATTGATGGCTTCGCAAAGGCCAATACTTACACGTTTGTTGAGTGTGTTTCTTCGCAATTTGATATGCAAATTAAACGTAAATTTTATACTTAATTTATATTCTTGCAATTGTTTGTAAAATCTTATTTCTGGATAACAAGCGAAATCCAACGATGGTAACTCGTGTTGTTTACCTAGTTGAAGACGGAAAGAATGTTATCAAGCAACATAATATTGGTCCGAATTTTGACGCTGCCGCATTGAGTCGCGCAATCAAAGAAAAGTTCCACAAAAACACACTTCCCTCTATAATTATCAAATACGGGACAGCTAACACATATGATGTAACCGAATTGTACAATCTAGCACACAATCAAAATCCTAACCAACCCCATAAAGTTCTATTCGAAAGAAAACAGGTTAGCTACCTTAATTACATTCTTACCATAGATCGACTGGTTGTGTGACATCTATGATGTGTTAAAAAGATTGGCAGGTTGTTGGAGCGTTCCCATTGGAAGCAGGCGTAGTTTGTATCGGTACCAGAAAGTAGATACGTACGATAACCAAGATCACGAGCAATAGCCGCTGAATAATTGTATCAAATCAACAACAAAGAGTCTCCTTAAATTGCAGTTGCAAATTTTATTGATGGGTGCACCGCATTCAATTTTGAAAGCAATAAAAAATACGATACCTCAACTATTAAAACTATGACGAACCTAGAGTTCAAACATCCTGAAGTTTCCTGGTTTACTACTAAAACGCTTGTAAAAGATGCAATCAAACGTCATTCTAACCCTGCTTACTCTGTGCTTTTTGGTCTGTGGCATCGTCGTTGGAAGCTCAATTACACTCACAAACTATTTACATCCTCAGTGTACCTCAAAATTCTGGTCCGGCACTTGGCAAATAAACTCAGACAAATGTCAGTGCATACCAGCACCCAACCCACAGATAAAATATTGTATGCAGTCATGGAACTGTACCGCAGAGTACTGCCAAGGTAAAATGTGTATTAACGACAACACGTGTGGAAGTACATGCGCAAAAGCAGCCTACTACTTGGGCTGCTACGGTAGCTTATGGAAATTGGAGAAACATTAAATAACTCGTATTACAGCAGTACAAGACCGTTCTAATCTCTCTTCGCACTAGTCTGCTAAATTCGGTCAAGCAAGAGACTAAAAATAATTGCTAAAAATTGTCAACCAGGCAGATCTTTGAAATGAAGCTACGTGTGGCCATCATCGTAGTGATTCTGCTCTTTGCGATTGGAATAGCAGCAGCGT
>JAESGV010000485.1_pt1 | contig 17658 bp, 21 predicted proteins | sample 9269781 | NCBI WGS metagenome assembly JAESGV01 (sample SAMN15741586, study PRJNA653496) | algae metagenome | isolation source: Tildeniella torsiva UHER 1998/13D and co-occurring heterotrophs from... | place: Slovakia: Slovak Paradise National Park, Hrabusice, Kosice Region | collected 2000-01-01 | reverse complement strand
AACAATAGAGGAATCGCATCCTATTGAACCAATTGGAGATGAATTAGCTCTAGATTTGTTACTAAGTGAAGTTGGAAGTGCTGAAATGGATTCTGCGATATTTCAAAGTGTTGACAATTTGTTCGACAATTTGCTTTAATATGTTGCCAATTGTTTTGGCTTTGCAACAAATAAACTACGCGTCAATATAGTACTACGAGTGCTCTCCTTCTTTCCTGTTACTAATACATCAAGTCTCTTCAAAATAGCCTCTTGTTCTTGCTTTATCTTACTCAGCTGGGCTGTCTCAGATACCACGTGCATTGTTTTGTTTCAGCAAAAAATGAAAGTCTGTTCTCAATAACATGCCATTTATTGGTTTATCCTACTCGTTTTGTACATAATCTCAAGGTGAGTATTGAGCCTTAATGAGAATAATCCTCCACTGTAGTGCACTACAGCTTGCTGAAATACGCAAGCTATTTGTTAATTAAGGAGAAGAATTCACTGCGGGTTCTTGCATCGTCCGAGAAGACACCAAGAACACTACTAGTGATAGTCTCTGAGCTGGTTTTTTGCGCTCCTCGCATGACCATACACATATGTTTTGCTTCTATGACTACCGCTACGCCAAGTGGGTCAATTGACTCTTGTATGGCTTGTGCAATTTGTTTTGTTAATCTTTCTTGTACTTGTAGTCTTCTCGCAAAAATTTCCGCAATTCTCGCCAACTTTGAAAGTCCTAATACTTTTCCATTTGGGATGTAGCCAATATGGCATTTTCCAAAGAATGGGATAAGGTGATGCTCGCACAGTGAAAATATTTCAATGTCTTTGACGATAACCATCTAAAGTTAAATCAAAGATTGTAGTATACATACTTCTTGATGATCTTCTTCGAATATTGCATCGTTAACAATCTCTTCTAACGACTGTCCGTAACCTTGCGTAAAAAATAACATGGCTTTAGCAGCTCTTTCGGGTGTCTTTTTTAATCCATCACGATCCGCGTTTTCTCCGACACCTTCAACGATCATTTCAAACGCGTGTTTTATAGTAGCCAGCGATTGTTCTTCATTTCTTTTTTCATGTATATGTTTTGGGCTGTTGACATCTTCTGTGTTAGATTGCATCTTTGATTTTCAGTGGTCAACTTTCAGGGTAGGCAACCTGGCAAAACTAGCCGTTATTTCAATTTTTGCAACATGAAGACCATCTTCTTTCACGACTCGTTTGATAAGAAGGTGACAGCACGACCAAACGCTGTACTATCGGTTGATTTTACTGGCAACAGATTCGCAACTGCTGGTATTGCTAGTTCGATAAAAATATGGGAAATCGTTCAAGGAGACGATTCTGTTTCTGTAGAATTTATCGCAGAATTAAATCCCGTTGAAGATAGCTTGCGCAACGTTAATGTTGTACGATGGAGTCCTGGAGGCACATATCTGGCATCTGGAAGCGCTAGTGGTGTTATCATCGTGTGGAGAAAACAAAACGATTTGGAAATAAACAACTCTGCCAACGAAGAAGAATTGCAACCCAAAGAACAATGGGTTGTTCACAAGAAACTCATGGGACACAGTTTGGACGTGTTAGATTTAGCGTGGTCTCCACTATTGTACACGCACGACTCAAAGAGCACAAACAAGGAAAATGCCACCCCACAAAATGGTACAGCACAAGCACAACTACTTGTATCTGTTTCATTTGACTGTAAGATGATGATTTGGGACCCTTTGAACAAATCGGAAAAGAAGGTTCTCATTGACCCAATACAAGAAATCAAAGGCGAAGACCAACACAAAAAAGCAATTCAAGGAGTTGCGTGGGACCCATTAGGACACTTTATCGCAACACAATCGTGCGATAAGAGTGTTCGCATTTATGAAGTCAATCAGGAGGCTTATTCAGTCGCACCTCCGTCTACTAGCGCTACTACTACACCAAAAAAGAAAAAGAAAAAGGCTAATGGACTATGCGTACTAGATGATGCAGTAAAAATCAGTAGATGTCCACTAGAAGACGAAGAGAAGAAAGTAGCATTATACCGTGATGAACAAGCAGCATTGTTCAGTAGAAAGTTACAATTTGCAACAGATGGGTCATTCTTGGCTACAGTGACTGGTCAATTACCAAAATCCTCTGAAAAGGATACTCCAGTAGACACAGCTTTTCTTTTCGCGAGAAATCAATGGAAACGACCCATTAGTTGTTTACCAGGACATAACGAACCTATTATCGGTGTTCGGTTCTCACCAGTGCTGTACAAAGCAAAATCATCATCGGTATTTAACAAACAATGCGAATACAAAATGGTTTACTGTGTCATGTCGAAAAAGAATATAATGTTGTACGATACCCAATCGCCATACCCAATAGCCGTTATGAAAGAATGTTTTTCGGAAACAATTTCTGACGCTGCATGGAGCGCCGATGGTAATACGCTCATTGTCAGTAATTGGGATGGATACTGTTGTATTGCTAGTTTCGAGCACGGAGAGTTGGGAGAAAAGCTCGTCGACACAACCCATAAAGTTGGCAAATGGCTTCTAGAAAAGAATGACGTACCAAAGAGTACTCCTCTCGAGTCACTAAGTGCAGAAGATGTAGTTATGGCTAATTAAAACTCGTTTTTATGAAGTGAAGTTTCAAGCTCCACTGCTTTAAATCATTGGTTCAGGTTCGATTTTAACTAGTTTGATTTCATCTGCTTCTAATGTTTTCCTCTTTCTCTTTTTGCCTCTTTGTTCTGGTTCTGTATCCTCTTCGCTAGTTGAGTTTGCGACCAAGTCGTCTTTCTTTAATGTTGCTATGCCGTGGTTTGTTTTATTCTTTGGAACTACACCTTCTGTGTAGTCGTCTATGTGGTAACGATTTAAATGTCTTTCGAGATTGGACCTTCTATTGCTGTGGTATTCGCAGTAAGGGCATTGGAACCGTAGGTCGGGAAGCGACCACTCATGGTTACTTTCTTGCTCGTGTAAGTGGAACCTCTTCAAGTGGGACTTCATGCCAATCGTACTCGTGTATGTTCGACCACAACCAAATGGACATGGTTGAGGTTCAGCTTCAATGCTCCATTCGACTCGAGAGCCTCCTGATTTATCTGATTTTTTACTCTTTTCTGTTTTCTAGAAACGTTAGTAAGAGCTTCACTAAACGTACGCGTTTTTTAGTTGGTCTAGATGCGCACTCATCTTCATCTTCCTCGTCTTGGTCGTAGTAGTCATCGTCATAAGCGCTATCGTACGACAGTTGGTATAATGAGTCTTCCTCCTCATCTTTGAGCAATACTTGAGGTGAAGGGATTTTTTGGATAGCTAACTCACAGCAACGTAACTCTATTTCTTTGAAGAGTATTGGTTCTAGTTGCTGAGCAGCCATGAGAAGTACCGACAAATGAGTCTCTTTGCTCATGGTCATGATGGTCATGTGAATGTTGCAGAAAGTTGCTCTCGTGTTTCTATTCCCAAAATAAAGTGGTATAATTATCAACTCTCAAAGCCTTTCTAAGAAACGAGCCATAAAAATACAAGAAGGTTTGTCTTTGTATGTCAAAGATGACAACTAAATTTACAGCGAGAATGCAAACAGTAAGGATTACGCACATCAGTATTTCTTTATTTACGTGAAGATATGCCTGCAAGCTTGGTTTGGTGATAAATGGAACATAGTGTGAAATGCTACTCTTGCTCAATCATCGATATCTATTGTATCAATCTTTGGTTTCTTTAAAACTAATTTTTTCTGTACAAATGTAGCTTTCTTGGCTGTTGTTGTAGGTTTAGGTTCACTTTTAGGTGGTTCTGGAGTACTACGTAGTGTTGTATTTCGCGTTGTTCTTGGTTTTGAGCCACTAGGCATTGATAATGGCGCATCTAGTTCATCATCATCTGTAATATTTTCGACATCAGATTCAGCGTCATCAGCTACTAAAAAGTCATCATCTTGGGAATGTTCATCTTCAGATGGTTCATCTTTTCGTTTTCTCTTTGTGCCTTTTTTCGCACTTCCTCCATTCAATTCCTACAATCAGTAAAAAGAGGTTCAATTTACGTACTTGGAAGTCTTTATAAATTTTATATGCGCGTTTACCAGTGACTTTCTTATTATTCCACATTAAAGTTCTATGCCCGCCTATAGTAATCCAAAATACATTATCACCTGGTTTAACAGTAGCAGCACGTGATTTTCGTGCTTTTGGTGGAGCCGATTGCGACTTTGATGTTGCTTTTTTCGGTTTTGGTGTAACAGGAGTCGATTTTTGTTTACGTGGTGCCGGCTTATCTTCGTCATAATCAAATTCTCGAGTCATGTCAGACGGTGGCGAGGGAGCACGTGCTTTTTCTTCGCGTGCATGTGCTTTTTTTGCGAATTGATTGTGAAAGTTTATCGGTAGAGATTCGCCGCTTTTCTGTGCTTCTGATATTCGTACAAATTTGCGAACGTACGTTGGAGCAGGCGTTATTTCGGTGTTGTTCATTTCTTAGTCAACTTATGCTGTTGCACAAAAAAATTGAATAGTAAGTACAAACAAATATTACAAACATCAGGCAACCAACGCCAGAAATCTCTTCTGTGGTATGAATTCGCTCCAACACCGTGACGATGTAGTTTTCCCTAAATCGCTTATACAACACCGCAACGAAGGGATATTAGATGGATTAGGCGACGCCGCACTTCTCATTCTCCAATTCATTCAACCGAACGATTTATATCCTGTATTAGTTGCCAGTAAATACCTGTGTCTCTCGAAACTTGCAAATGGTATTGTTAGTTTAGCCACTAACAAATACAGACAACATTTTATGGGAGAAATTCTTCGACAGTAAGGTCGAAAAAGGTTTCCGCTGGCTCTCTGAACACGAACGAAACGAAGTCTCGAAGATAGCAGCGTCGAACTCACAAACAAAATACAAACAAGCTCTAGATCTTGTCCACAGATACTTGAAACAACGCGCACAACCTATCATCGACAATCGTAAAAAACACATCGCGCTAAACTACAAGTCATATCCAAGAAGACCATACGGCATCCCAACAAAATATCCAGAAAAGATAAAACCAAAATTTAAAATAGTTGTCGTTGGTGACGGTAGCGTTGGAAAAACGACATTGTTATATACACACGTGCAGTATGTGTTATTCAATACCACTAATTCGTAGCGGTTATTTTCCTGAAGATTTTCTACCAGCCTCTTTCGAATTATACCATCCACACGTGGTGTCGTTAGAAAATGAAACTGTAGAGTTAGATTTAGTAGGTATGTATTTCTCATTTTCTAATTAATAATAGATACCGCTGGACAAGAAGATTATGATCGATTGCGACCATTGAGTTATCCAGATACAGATGTATTTATAATCATGTTTGCATTGAACAATCCGATTTCTTTCGAGCAAGTAGTTGATAAGTGGAAACCAGAATTAAATCATTATCATCCCAACGTCGGCATTCTACTTTGTGGATCAAAACTAGATACAAGAACAAGCATATATTTTTCAGAGAGTTTTCGTGGTGATGAGATAGTTATGGTTTCCAAAGAAGAGGGAGAATATATGGCAAAGAAAATGGGTTGTATTGGCTACGTAGAGGTTTCTGCGAAGAAAAAAATTGGAGTTAATGAAGTTTTCGACGCTGCACTGAGATGCGTTGGAGTTGATGTTAACGTGCCAAAGAAGGAGTGTGTTTGTTCGGAGTAATAAAAGCATTGTTCACGGTTGAGGTGGCCAAACAAACACATGAAGAGACATCGCGCAGTTGTAGTGGCACCAGTTGTTACGTTTCTATTAGATGACGATGGTACAGCGAACGACTGTCTTTTAACGCAAGCGACACGACTAAAAAAAAAAATAATCTCACACGAAAAGTGGAGTGGTAAGTGCTATTGTTTAGATGCAAGCCATCAGAACAATACAGTTCTGTTCGATATTTACAGCCAAAAAACGATCGCGAAGCATGCATCCGGAGGATTTGTCATCTATATGACTCAATCAAAAAACAAGTTCATTATTTGCTCTGGCAAACAAATTTTCACGCTAGATTCGGCGCTACAAAATCGTAAACTCGTCTGGAATCACAACGATTTTGCTCTTGGTCATTTAGTGTTACGTGACGGAAGATTTGCCTCTACTACAATCAGCAAGGTGCTGTTTCTGTTTGATACAAACTGGCAGCTACTAAAAAAAGTGAAAATACAAGGATATGCTGTCAAGTTGCTGCAAATGAAAAATGGAAAAATTGTTATGCTAGAAACACGCACGATCACTGTTTGGGATGAAGAATTTTCAGAATCAAAAGAGTACTCAACAAGAGATAGTTATATTAGCCTTGTTGAAATCTTTCCTAATGTTGTTTGCGCGTTTGATACACAAAGTAGCACCTTGGAACCTACAATGGTTATACTAAATATAGAAACAGGTGCGCTTGAGACTATACCTTGTGTGTGGAAACCACTTGCCCCACTAAAGTCTGGATATTGTGTTGTGTACTTGTTTATAGAGAGGAAATTATGTTTATATGATGGTGAGAGACTTCTGGAGATATGTGATCCTGGAGAAGTTCCTAATACATCGTTAGAGGTGCAACCTGGGGTGGTTGCTTTTGCTACGAGAGGGATAGTTACTGTTTATAATGTATTCACAAGAGAAAAGCTCTATGGACCACTGCAATGTCCTGGCACAGTGTTCTGTTTTTATGAATAAATAGCCAAGAAATAGCCGCACATGAGCCCGAGACTAGTGTCTTCACAACAGCGATTATGAAAATTTCTCATGAACGAAATCGACGTTTTATAAGAATTCCAAAATGAGGAATGAAATTATCAGTAGAACATTCGCTTTGTTAATCATCGCGCTTGACCAGCATGTTCTTGGGGCTTGTAGATTCACTGTATAGTTACAGATTGTTCTGACTTTCAAATCAATACTATCCATCGCTGCTGTTCCAATTCTTGAACAATCCATCTCGAAGTATTCTTCTGCCATTCCATAGAGTTCTCCATCGTCCTTGTTTCCGAAGCGAACGTAATTACGCTCGAAAGTTGTTGTGTTTCTAAACATTGCTGCCGCGATTCCTCCAGTCACATACGCAGAACAGAATCTTCCGTTTGCAATGGTTTCTGTAGTAGTTTTTATGCCCATGTTATATGTAAAACATAGACATAAGAGCGCAGCGAAAAGGTAGGAACTTGCTTGCATTTTGACAAATAAGAAAAATATTCCGTGTGGTTCTCGTGTTACAACCAAGGCGAGATTATAATATTTAGTATAGATAGAGATTTGTAGAATAGTGGTGGCTTCTAGGCGTATTATATGTTGTTAATAGGCAAAAGTAAGTCGGTTTCATAAAAATTAAAGCTAATTAAATAACATTACAATCAATACAAAGATCATGAGTGCGCTGGTTTGGACAGCAGAAGCACTAGACCAACAAGTTCTTGTAGCTGTAGCTATCACCGTCTTATTACAACCAGTAACCATTTTAGCGTCAATAGTGTCCATTGCTGCAGTACCAATAACAGAACAGTCCATAGGAAAGTATTCAGAGGGCATATATATTTCTCCACCATCTCTATTTCCTAATCGAAGATAATTTCGTTCAAACGTTGCTGTGTTTTTGAACATGCCGACTGCGATACCTCCACTAACACTAGCGTAGCAGTTAATGCCTCCCACAGTTTCGGTAGTTGTTTTTACTGCTGTACAAAGTGCAGCACAAGCGACGAGTATGATGAACACTGCTGTGTGCATGTTTTGCAGATAAGTTTGACGTTGATAGGGACGTAATAGCCGTTACTGAAGCAATACCAACGTTTATTTCAGTTCTATTTACCTGCTCACAAAGACCAGTCAATAGCTTTCTCTCCGTTCTTCTCCAAATACTCGTTACATTTCGAAAAATGTTTACATCCAAAAAACCCTTTCGATGCAGACAATGGCGATGGATGCGCAGCTTCTAACACCAAATGCTTACTTGCTGTAATCATTTTCTTCTTTTCTTGTGATGGTTTTCCCCACAACATGAACACGACGTGACTCTTCTTTGAGTTTATCAACTTGATAACTTCGTCAGTAAATTTTTCCCACCCTTGTTTCTTGTGTGCGTTCGATTTATCATGTTCGACAGTCATGACTGTATTTAATAACAATACACCTTGATCTGCCCATTTGGTGAGAGTACCACTCTTTGGTGCTTTGAACCCTCTGATATCAGTTCCGAGTTCTTTGTAGATATTTGCTAACGATTTTGGAACTTGGATTCCTGGTTGTACAGAGAATGCGAGTCCATGCGCAAACTTTGGTGTTTGGTATGGATCTTGGCCCAAAATGACAACTTTTAGATTGTCAAACGAGCAGTGATTAAAGGCTGCGAATACGTCTTGTTTGGCTGGGTAGATAACTTTCTTGTTATCGAGTTCACCTGTTAAATATTTTTTGAGTTTGTTGAAATAGTCTTTTTTGAATTCTGCGCCAACAAGTTTGTTCCACGAATCGTCGGTCAAGTATGTTTCCAAATCGTTGAATGTGTTTGTGTCTTTGACGACAGCTTTTTCTTTATCTTTTGCTTCTTCTGCTGACTCTTCGACTTTTTGTTTCTTTTTAGGTTGCTCTTCAGTCTCTGCTTGTTCGTCAGGCTCGCTCTCTTCAGCGTCTGCCTTCTTTCTCTTAACGAGGTACTTGTCCATGTTGTGCTGGATGTATTTTCTTTACAAAATTTGTAAAGCGTTGTTCTATTACACTTCAACTAATAGTATCATGCAACAAGTACTTAGGAAAAAACCAACAAGAAAACATTAAGTTTTATAAAAAAATTCAAGTAGGATTTACAAGAAAAGAGGCAACTTGAACATGTTGAGAAGACGCAACGTGTCTACCGTTGATACAAGAGTACAGTTCGTGATCATTGCTAACCAATACAGCCAGATGAACCAGAGCCAAATATCGTAGCAAAAGCGTTTGGTGCTGGTGCAGATTTATCAGCGGTTGAGGCAAAAATTCGATACATTTTATACTATTTGTGCTCTGGATACGCAGTTTCTACACTACTACAATTCTTTGATTTTCACTGGACGTGGTCTTACATTCGTTCACGTACTTGTATTCGAATATTTAACACATAGTGTTTGGCAGAGATGGCGATTCAAATATTGGTCCTTATCGAGTTGCTTTCGCGTTAATCGTACGTGTGATCGTTTCTTATTTACAAATAGGTATTCTATGGACTACATGCGCTACTTGCAAGTCCATTGTTCTTTTTTATTGATAGTACAGTACGAGTGTTCCTACAAAAACGATTATTCTTTGTCAAATCGATACTTTTTTCTATAATATACGGACTATCGTTCTACCTATCGAACAAATTCCTATCGTGGACTGGTACTTGACGTTTTAACAATTTAACAATCTACAGTACCAATTATAATGTTTATTGCATTTGTTTACATGTTAGCGCAAGTGCTGTGCGTGATCGATTTTTCGTACAAGTGGAATGAATCATGGACAGATGGTATGGAAGCAAATTGGCTCGCTGCGGGACTAGCATTCTCCGGTGTATTTATTCTAACATCATTATACTTGTTAATTCAAGAATACGTATGTTTATTAGTGTGTACTAACATTGTAGCGATGGTTTTGTGGATGTAATTTCAACTTTTACGTCATGTTGATCACACTGTTTGTTTCTATTGGAATAATCGCATTGTCTGTCGTACTAGATCATGGTTCGATTCTTACTGGATCAACTATCGCTTTCTATACAGTATTCTTATCCTTTGAAGCTGTCATAAGGTACATTCACGTTTTTTCTACTTACAACTAGTAACCCTGACGACAAGTGTACACGAGCCGATACCACATTCTCACTCGTTCATTTTGGCATTAACATACTATTCATCTTTATTTCAGTCCTTCACAACGCTTTGTTTGTCAACAGTGCAGCAACAACGATACTTTCTATCATTGCACCACAAAACGACGAATACGTTGAGGAAGAGTCAACAACAGAGGATGAAAAATGTTTATCGTTTTTGTATTTCCACATTTTCATGATCATGGCAACTGCCTATTGCGCTATGACGCTTACAGGGTGGAGTTCGATTGAATCAGATGGTAGTTTATTTGATATGGCGTTAGGGTATGATTTTGGACGTAGTTGGAGAAGTGTTTATATTAAACTTTGCTTCTTGGCCCTAACAGTAGGGTTATACGTTTGGTCACTTGTTGCACCAATAGTATGCCAAGACAGAGATTTTTCAATGTAAAATTTTGTTTATTGATGTTGGTTGCGTATATTATTATCTTCTTTGCTCTATGCAGATCTAAACAGATTAGTTTATAAAAATTATATTTATAATTATTGCAATGGTTCGAAATCTTTCTTTGGAATCGCTTTCTTGTCGTTGAAGAATCTGAACGTAATACTGGTTCGTAAATAAGGCTCATTAATATTAAAATTGGAGCAGTATCCATGTTCCCAATCCCATCTCGACTCGTTTGTTAATGCCCAAACAGTTCCACTTTTTTCTTCTAACATGTATGGAGTCGCGTGTTTTTTCTTCAAAATCAAACCTCTAGAAGGGTCCAAGTTTTCCAATATGACACCATACACGACATCTCCAAAGTCACTTCTATCAGCGTGGAAATTAAGGATATCTCCAGCACGATATACGCGAATAATTACGTTTAAAAGGTCAGTGTATGCTTTTCCGAATTGTTGGAGCGCTTGTGAGATAACTTGAGTTATCGAACTCACACGAGAATCATTCCACTGATACAGAGGGAATGGATCACCTCTTCCTGACCTATCAAAATAGGGTGCGTTAATGTAGAAACGATAGTTTGTTAGTTCGTCGTCTTCTCCAATTAATTTTTGTATGTCAGAGCAAATGTTTTTAACCTGCTTATTTGCGTTTTCTAGTAACGTTTGGTCTGTAATTTCGTTAACCTGAATTCCATTAGGAACTGGGTTTTCTTTGGCTTCAAACATTTCGTCGCGTAAATCATCATACAAGTCACTGCATGTGAGAGTTCGTAGAGCGTGTTCTTTCTTTGAGTGGTTCTGTTTGTGTTGGATGTTTACATCAGAGATGGCACGGTCGTACTGTTTCTTGTTGTAGTTACGGGAGAGTTGCTTCTTGGAGAACGTTTGTGACATTTTCTGAAAAATAATTTTTATAAAACGCAGCAACCTAGTATTTATTACAAGTAGCAGTTCGAGCTGAATCAAACACGACTGAAAACTGCTTCTCAACTACTGCAAGCATTATTCTACTCAATGGCAGTGCAATAAAACTTTGTAAAAGGTTCAAATTGGAAACAGATGTCTTCACACGTTGCTAGTGATGAGGTTACAGCCGAACACGAAGGGTCTACCGTACCAGAGACTCCACACAAACCAGAAACACAACTAGAAGAGTTAGAACAACAGAATACACCAACATTTTCGTTACTTCCCGCCATCAAATTAGAACTAGTCGAAATGACAAAGCTCTCACTACCAATTGTAATTTCGTTACTCTGTGGTACTGGTATGGGCTTTGTAGATATGCTATTTATTGGAAAATTAGGAGATAGCAAGTATTTGGCAGGAGCTTCTCTTGCGAATGCATTCGTTTATTGTTTACTATATTTACCAATTGGACTCGTAGCGGCACAGTATGTGGGACCTATTTATTCACTAACTATTACAGAGATACGCTCGTTAGTCAGGCATACGGTGCGAAGAACTTTCGCGTTGTTCGTGTAGTACTGTGTCGTTCCATATTTATCGCCATGTGTATTTGCATACCAATCAGTTTACTCTTTGGATTTAGCGACCCCATATACAAATTATTTTCCGAAGATGCCCAAGTATCAGCAAACGCTGCACTATTCACCTATTTGCTACTACCAGGACTCATACCATTCGTTCTTTACAGAATCTTTTCCTCGTTTTTAGTATCACAAAGCGCTGTATACTACCCTATGGCCATAGGCATCGCCGCAAACATTTTGAACATTTTTTTGAATTTTGCATTGGTGTATGGAATAGGTTATGTAGCACTGGGTTACATTGGTGCTCCCATTGCCACTTCTATTGCACGTGTATCACTCATGGTGATGGCTGTCGCTGCCATTTGGTGGAGAAGCAGAAAACCAGCAACAGATGGTTCAGAAAACCAAAAAGTGAGTACTGTTACAATGATCAAGGATACTATGCAGTGGTCAGGTCTCAAAGAGTTTATCATACTCGCTATACCATCTATTCTAATGTTATGCTTTGAAGTTTGGGGTTTCAACGGCAATGCACTCATTGTTGCACGTATTGGTGAAAAAGAACAATCGGCACATGCTATTGTGAGTCACTTGATTGTTGTTTCGTTCATGTTGCCACTTGCTGTTAGTGTTGCAACAAGTGTTCGCATAGGACAACGTTTAGGCGCAAGAGACGCTGCAGGAGCCAAGTTTGTTTGTTGGTTCGGTATTGCTCTTGGTATTGGACTCACGTTTATTAACAGTGCTATCATGCTTGCCACAAAGGGTGTAATTGCCAAGCTATTCATCGAAGGTGATGAAGACGTTCGTGTACTCGCTGAAAGCATTGTTCCTCTCGCTGCGTTGTTCACTACTTCTGATGGTGCACAAGCAGTGATGAGTGGTGTACTACGTGGTCTAGGTAGACAAAACATTGGTGCAGCAGCAGGATTCATAGCATACTACGTGATTGGTATCCCTTTAAGTCTCGTATTTGGTTTCTACTTTGATATGGGCTTGTGGGGAGTTTGGTTAGGTATGACACTTGGCATGTTTGTAGTATCGTTTGTGATGATGCCATACTTGTACTTTGCGGTAGACTGGAATACCGAGTGCGACAAAGCCGCACAACGAATTAAAGCTCAAGATGTACACCAACATGCTGAAGAAATAGAAGTCACAGAACTCAAGCAACAGGACAAACTAGATATGCCAGAATCAGGAGCAGAACTAGAAGAAATATAAAACCTTGTTCGTGAAAACTGCTATTCGTTGGAAATGCACCAAATTGATTGAAAAGATGTGACGTGACATTTACACCTCAAAAACATGCCACACGCATTTTTACGTGTTACTGCTGAGTTCTTCTGCGAGTATACTGAAGGTGAAGAGTTAAAGCAATACATGTACGAGAACTCCACTCTATTGGAGACTCCCATGTTGGCTTCTGTAGCATTTGGAATTATGGAGAAGAATGGTTGGGAATTAAAGAGCTCCGTTGGCGTTGAAAACTACGTCGTTCATACATTCTACAAAAAGTAACAATATTTTAAATAAATATGTAATTTGTAAGCGAACATGGGAAACACCACACAAAAAAAAAGGTGGGTTTATTGGAGGATCTGGAGCCTGTGTTTAAAACTACTGGTGTAGTCGCTCTCTCCAAACACCACACAAAAAGGTTCACCAACGTACAGCGCGTATCATCACCATAACTTATCCATACTCGATGAGAACCTACAAATCCTATCAACAGGTGCAGATATTGTGAACAAAACAGTAATACCGTTATCGTGCAAGTATGTCGCAGTATCTGAACACACGTCTGTTGTTTTATACAACATTCTAGACCACACAGTGACGAGTATGATGAGTATACCAGAATTAACTTTAGCAGTGTACAGAATGAATGACACTTCTGTTATTCTGCACGCCTCGACAGCAATTGAATCCTACATCACTATATTAAATTTAGAAACTAGAAATATACTCTTCAAGAAACAAATAGATGGCAAACTCGGCTACGTGTTTCCTGTCGGTGAAGATTTGATCGTTTACACCGTAGTAAATGTATACAAGATATACCTGCATGACTACCGTAAAGACGAACCTGTTCGCGTGTTCGATCTTTCAAGCTATTTTAAAAGCATGTTCAAATGTGTACAGATAGAGTCGGTCATCGTGGTGTATCAAGAGTGGCACGATACTACAATGCTCTTCATCGACATAAAGACCGGCTTCATCAAAACAAAATTCGTTCCATTCCACGTCAGTAGTAACAATCTACTTCTATTCAACACATACTCGTGTACAATCCAAAAAGCAATAATAATCGATGAACTAGGGTTACGAAACTCTCGTCATCCTCTCTGTCCAGATCTAGTAATCACACAAGTCGATAAAACAATATCACTACGAACTTTTTCCAATGATTTTATTGCTGACATCCCACTCCCTTTTCGAGGAAACATTCGACATTTAGATGCCACAATGTTGTCCCATGATTTGATTTATTTCAAAATAACTGCAACTTGGTTAATTTTTGATTACCATTACAGAAACATAAAACATTATCAAGTTCGACAAACTATGGATACGTGCATCCACTAGTATCAAATTTTCCACCATTTAGAAATAGATACGGGTTGCAACAAAAATTGCTGACAGACAAACAATTTATAGATTCTATAATCAAGTTTGGATAGCCGCGATCGGATCTTGATTCATATAGTAAAGATATTTTATAGATCTCGACACCATAATGGGCGAGCAAAAAGATACAAAAATGAAACTAGTTATACTAGTGCTGCTCGTGGTACTCGCTAGTTTTGTGAACACAGATTGTGGACCGTTACCTCCTCAAACAACACCAGCTGTAGGCGGACAATGTCCAGGTACAGCTGCATTTGTTGACACGTTGGCACCGTATGAATACTCGTTGTCCACAGGTGAAGAGTTTTGTTGGGCGTATGTGAAAACTGGATCGACGTGCAAATTAGTGTTACAGTCGTTCCAACAATGTTACCAACTTCAACATGTGAACGTTGGAAAGCCACTTGTCACGTTTAGTGGTAGCAAGAACTGCGGAGAGATTGGAAAAGTGGCTTTCTACACATCATCATCAACGACGCCTACACCTGCTCAATCGACGACCAATGCCCAGACAACGACATCTGTACCAAGCACGACTCAAGAGCAAACAACGACTGCTCCAACAACTGTCGCAGAAACAACAACAGCTGCTCCAACGACAACTCAAGAACAAACGACGACAGCGGCACCTACTACCACGCAAGAACAGACAACTACATCTACTCCAACGACAACTCAAGAACAGACGACAACAGCTATACCAACTACAACTGCAACTCCTGCACCTACTCCATCGTGCTGTCAACCAGGTGGCGCCGGAAGAACCAATGTTTTCCACACTGCAAGTCCAAGTAATGTGTTCAAGATAACTGGACCAACAACTCCTGAGGCTTGTTGTATGGCTTGTGTAAATGATACTGATTGTGTCCAATGGTTAATGTTTGCAGGCGAAACAGAATGCTTTAATTATAGAAATAATGATATCGTTGGTGATATTTGCGAAAACGAAAGGGTTCCAAACCTTATGGAAAGTGGTGCAATTAGATGTAGTGGCGAAGGATGTTCTTTGACTGTTGGTAGAAAATAATCTCGTGCTAACCAATGTAATAGTGGTAATGCGTTTCTGACAGTATTTTCTTCTTTGAAAGGCTGCTCGTTTACTAACGCGAGCAACAGCATTGTGTGGTGAGATAAGGTTTGTGATGATAAATGGATAAAAAGTCCATGATCAAGTAAAACATTCGTAGCAAAACGATGGTATCTAATCTTATGATTGTGATCTCATACCATACTAGGGGAATCCCAGCTATGTTATAGCACTACCTGTGTCAGTACCTCAATCTGAAACTATTTCAAATCTTGTGTCTCATCAGCGCTTAGTCGAGTGTACTTATTCCGTTTAGATGCAAACCAATAAACCAATGCTCAACCGCATCCTAAACTATTAGTTATATATCAAAATCGTACGATTTTTTCAAGTAGGCTCTTATACATTAGTTCCCCTTGTCGGTGATTGATTGGACTGTATACTGTTGTGTCAGGGTAGCAATATGTATTAAATATCATTTTCCACTGTAGATAGAAAGTATCGCTTAGGCTGTTGACCCTGTTAGGAATCTGGTATTGGTGAAGGTTGTGCTCTAGCATCTGCTGAACGAGACAATAAAAGCTCTTCTGATGCAGAGTACTGTTTATGATATTTATTTCTTCAGTTGGTATAATAAATATGCTCCCAGTCCTGTTGCAGCAGCTGCCACTCCAGCTAATAAACCAGCAGTTTCTTTCTTAATACCATTTTTGCGGCCAATCAAAATACTCATTATATCTAAACCGTCCGCAATTACACCTGCTTGTAGAGCTAATTCTTTGGAATAATTATCTTTTGCGACGAAAAGCATCCATCCGAGTGCAAGATCGCGAGCACCGTATAATCGTACAACGAGTTCGCCCTCTTCTGCCGTCGTTGCCTTCTCGATTCCCAGTGATTTTGTTGCTACATCTGGCACGATACAACTGTACGCCCCAAGGGCGATTCTGCTAGCCGCAAAAGCGTACAACAAGTATTGATCAACTGTCATAGTCATTTGTTTGTTTTTGTCCAATTAGAAACAGGCCTAGAAGCCAGGAAGATTTGCACAATTTAAGTGACACCGGCCAGAAACTTCTCACGCCTATTTCTTCATGTAAAACACGGTGGCGTTTTTCTGCACTTTATTTTAACTAAAGTTACTTTGTGCCAACAAAATATAGACTTCATACCGTCAAACCTCGCCCGGTTGCCACATCATGACGTTGCCACACTGGATAGAGATCAATCAAAATACGCTGAGCAGCTCAAAGGGTTCGGCGAACACGGAGTGTGGCACCCTCGCGAGGTTTGACGGTAACCATACTCTTGGAGAACATATGATATTATCCAAAAAGGTGAGCAACGTGAGCAAATCAAAAAGATATGCCGAGGGTGAGGTTCGAACTCACGAAGCTTACGCAGTGGATTGCTTAAAGTTTGCACTTAAGGCCACCCCCTTTGACCGCTCGGGAACCGCGGCGAACGAAAACGCTGCTTATTCTTCTATCTTGTCCACAAACTAATAATGAAAAATCGTAGTAATAACTTATGAGAACAACCAAGTGAGCAATAATGTTGAAAAGATAAGCTGACATTTTTTGCGTAACAAAACTATTATGATAACAAGCTATGAATGAATGCTTGAGTGAGCGATCTGCATTCTTTAACGCGTCGTATTGATGCAATGGAATGCATTTTAATGTTTGTAGCTGTTATTTAGCAAAAATATAGAGTCGCTGACTTTAAAATGTTAAAACATTGACGCAATCTGTAGGATTCGAACCTACGCTTCTTACGAAAACACATTAGCAATGTGCCGCCTTGTACGGAGTGTTGACCGCTCGGCCAAGAGTGCTGCGTTGCTGACTTCCGCGATCTTGCTACCCAGAAACAGCAACCAGCTTTCCCATATTTGGAATAGTTTCCTGTGCTAGCAGTGTTGCTGTATGCCGTTATTAATGTAGACTGCTTTATACTGAAACAGCCTCGGCGCTTTTACGCGTCAGGAATTATGGCAATTAGGCTTGCCGTAAACGGTTTTCCCCAGTTGACCTACTTTTACAAATTTCTTGCTCTGTGTTAACAGTGCATGCTTGTCCGATTCACCAAAACATTCAAATATTCAATCGTAAAACAACTCGTTAAAATGTCAGACCTAAAGCGAAAACTAGATGCGGAACCCAATACTGATGCTAAACGACTCAAAACAGGATTTTTAACTCACCAAGATGAGGAACGCTGTGGTATCATCGCTTACATTGGCGACTCGGATCAGTCTCCAT
>JAESGV010000484.1_pt1 | contig 17665 bp, 13 predicted proteins | sample 9269781 | NCBI WGS metagenome assembly JAESGV01 (sample SAMN15741586, study PRJNA653496) | algae metagenome | isolation source: Tildeniella torsiva UHER 1998/13D and co-occurring heterotrophs from... | place: Slovakia: Slovak Paradise National Park, Hrabusice, Kosice Region | collected 2000-01-01 | reverse complement strand
TACTGTTGTATCAGCACTGCTACTGAATAAAAACTCTCCCCTAATAACGATACCAGTTACAATATCGTCGTGACCGCGGTAAACTCGCACGCATTCAGTCCGTTTAGTATCCCATTGTCGAATATCGTTGTCGAAACTGCCGCTGTAAAGTTGGTCGTCAGCAAGTGTTAAACTAGTAATCGTTTTTGTATGCCCTTTGTAGATATTTAACTCGGCTTGCCGTTCTGCAGCCCAGGACCGAATCTCGCCGTCATCTGAGCCAGAAAAGATTATTCCATCGCGAGACATGACCATCGCTGTTATGTACTTGTTGTGACCCCTAAATATGTGCATACATACTCCGCTTTCTGACTCCCATTGTCGAATAGTTAAATCGTGGCTAGCAGAGTACAGTTTGCCTTTGTGTAGCGTGATCATTGATACATTTTTGTTGTGACCTTTTAATTCTTCTTTGAATATGAGCTCGCGTGATGACGAATCACTCTAAAACGTGTGAGTGAATAGAGAAGACCTACGTTGCCCATGTTGTAATTTTGGGTGAGATGTCATACGTCAACAGTTTATTAGAAATTAAAAAAAATAAATTTTATGAAACTCATGTTTAGTCTGGTGCATAATGTTACTATGATAAGGATAGAGAGCAGAAAATACAAAATATTAAAAACCAAGCTATTGTAGTGAAAACATTCTTGGTTGATTTGCTACAAACGACATGAAGAGACGTAAGTTGGTAACGTTTCTACTAATCGTTAGCTGCGATAGAATCTATAGATGCACCCAACACGAAAAAGCAAGCTGTTCGCTCACTTATTAGTGAGAAAGCCAGCACATACAAACAACTAGCGAAGATATTTACCGATTTCGAAAATACCAGACTCAAAAAGCGAGAAGAAACCAACGAAGAATATCTAGACCTATCATTCGACGCCATCAGTACAATTTTCGAGTTTATCGATTTTTCATGTGGAGTTACACTTGCTCGACTCGCAAATATTGGTCCACTCGCCAATCCTAAACTTGAACATTACTCGTACATGATAAAACAATTTTTCGGGTACCAAATCGGCGACGAAAAGCGCATTATTCGACTTTTATTCCCATACGTTAGTTTTTGCACTGAAGGACCCTACCACATTTTCGATATCGATGTTGTCTACTCTGAACGTCAAGGCATGTTTTTACCATTCCTACCACGAAACATTCAATCGTTATTCAATCTCCCAGCAACAAACGACACTTTTGGTACAAGTAACGTAGACCTCACACGTTTCCAACAATTAGAACGACTAAGCATCGCTGGAATAGATCATTCAGTTACTATGTCACTCCCAAAATCGCTTCGTTACTGTGACGCCTGCGTAACATCTTTCGATCAATTAGATCCAAACTTGATACTTTTAAGTATCTCACGAATGCCATCACACGTGTTATTTCCCCATGAAAAATTCAAACACCTCAAGTCGTTTGAATCAAGTAACGATTTACCACTCACAACGATCACATCACTACTCACTAGTCATTTACAAACGTTGGATATACCAAGTACAATTTTAGAAATTTATCCAGGATTTAGAATCAGTGAAACAATTCATTTTTTATCAGTGGAGGGGATTACAATCAAGGATAATATGGAATTTAAACTTGCGAACAAGATTACGTGGGTGAGATTATTTTCAAAAGTTTCGGAACAAGTATGGAGAACCATGTTTATTGATAATGAAATGGAGTACGTGAATGATGTTTATCTAACATGTTAGTGATGTTGATTTACGTGTACAAGTAGACGAACAAGTTGGTATGATGGTAGCTACGTACCCAACACTAGTACGACTAAACATGGAAGGTGTGTCTGGAGATTTGATACAAAAGATGTTTGATGGGACACCGATTTGTAACTCGCTCACTAGCTTGATCATAGATACAAGCGATAACAATTACAACATGCCAGAAATACTAAATAGAATAGTCAACTTGGAATATGCAGATATCAAGCATTGGCGAGATATCACAGTCGAAGATGCAATTATACTACACAACCATGCATCAATCACTGATTTGACTCTACAGGAGTGTAACATGACGGATGAAGTTGCAGAAGTGCTCTTTACCGACACCAAGTTACAAACGTTAACCATTGGATATGGATTGATCACTGGTACATGTTTGGAAGTTGCTGCGTATAATAATACACTCACTAGACTGGACTTGTGGTACAACAATAGTTTGGAACAAAAGTATTTGCAAGAGTTTGTAGCTAAGAATACAACATTGGAGGAGCTGCATGTGGAAGAAACGGTATTGTTAGATGGTAGCTTCTGGGACTATTTTAAAACTAACACTACGTTACATGCGTTTACGGCAGCGTTCAAGGATGAAGTTATGCAAGTTTTTATATCAAATGTACTTCGACATTGTCCGAATATTGTACAACTGAACACGTACACGGACGATTTTTAAGTGTATAATGTTCTCTTAGAATAAACTTGATCCTCCAGCTCCATGGAGTGACCTAAGCATCGAACAAGTTTGTTACCAATTTAGTGGGTCAACCTTGCATAATCAGCAATGCAATAAGACTGCTTTCACATACAACTGTTCGTACAATGCAGAAGCTGAACGAAATAACGGTTGCATGTTGTACAACGAAGCACCATCGAAACAGCCGCTTCCAATACAATACGTGATTGTTAAGCAACGACGCAGCTTGCAATCCTATTGATTCTACATCAATATAGAAATTAATTGAGAGTACTCATTTTTCCCTTATTCTAGACGAGCAACTTCTATCTTCACTTTGCGCCACTACGCATTCGATTTTTTGCAGTTTGATATCAAGTCATGATAGAAACGATAGCCGTTGGTAAATACATATTGTGTGAAATTGCCGTTAACTTTAAATTTCCACCCAAACACCTTCAACATGACTTCCAAGTATTGAAAGGTGGTTGACAAAGATCTGGGCAGGTAGTAGAAGTTGACTTTCGGGAGTGCGAGGGCAGTGAAGAAGGTTGGAAGTCCTGAAGTGCACTACTCAACCCATCAACAGGACGTGGGTTCAATCCACTCGAGAGAACACGAAAATAAGAAAAACAAAGAAATATCAGGTAAAGCAAGCCAAAAAATATCTTGCCAGAGTGAAAGGCTTCGTGCTGGGTAATACCAGTACCTGATTAGCTCGTGGTTCCAGATAAAGACACGGCACGAATTGGCTACTCGGTCCTGCATACTAGATCCACAAGGTGTTCTTGGTCACCCTTCTGGTGTACTGAGGCACGTGGTGATTGCGGCGAACGCTAGCGCTGATTCCCATAGGTGGGTAGTGTGAAAGGACACAATACCTGCTTTATATGTTTTTGAGATCACCTTTTTATTAAATAAATCGACGAACTGCTCGATACGCGTGTATTCTTGGAGTGTCTTTTAACAATTTTTCAACAATTTCGCAAATCTCTGAAACTTCTTCCATTGTAACCTCATGCGCTTGTGTTTCATCCAAACTAATATTTATATTCGGCATATGTAACGTATTTCTTAAATCCTTGTACGTATCCATGGCATAATGATAATCTACAAACTCATCTTCTTTTCCATGCATCGCATATACTGGTACACTTCGCTGTATGTCAGCTCTTGTCTTATGTAAATCACTTTGTAGTGGTACGTATCCACTTGCACTAATGATTCCTGTAAGCTTATGATGTGGGTAAGAAAGTCCCGAAAGAATGGCAATTGCTCCTCCAATGTCGTATCCGCCAACTATGATACGAGGTTTCAAGTGCGGAATAAATCCATTTACATCTCCAGATAATAGTTGACGCGTTTTTTCTTGTGATTCTCCATGAATTGCCAACGTTTCAAATTCTGAATCAATAAGTTGAGTAATAAGTTTTTTTGATGCCAATATTCCTTCTCTATCTTCTAGAGTTTCGCCTTGGTATATTTTGTTGGCAACATTACCCATTTTTTCCAACGTTTGAACGTCATACCAAGCCCGCATTTTGTAGTCATTGTGAATGGAGACTTTACGCTCTGGTGCGTTTGGTAGCACAACACGAGTTGATGAAGGTACAATATTCCGTATCATATTGATGAACGATTTTGAGTCTTGGCCGAGTCCGTGCAGCCAAATGAAAGTTGATGTATGTGGGCGTTTTGGCTCAATTATGTCACATTCAAGCTTGGAGTATATTTCACGGTTGTATTTTCGTATTTGCGATGAAGAGGCTCGTAAACAAGCGATGATGGTTCTTTGTTTGATCATATTTTAAGAATAGAATTTACAACATGCAGAAGATCGAGACGTGAAACCTTATCTCAAGTTATGAACACTGCAAACCTCGCTAAGTTCATGATTAAGTTTTACATGTAGGTGCCAGCCTCTTGCAGATTTACAGTGCGGATTCTTACAAATTATTTTGACCTGCGGATTCACCATAAAACCTCAAGGTGCGGTTTTAGGCGCGGGACAAAGCTACGCATAACAAAAATGTACCGTAGTCTACGGTGAAGCAAGTTTGCAAACAATTACACATGCTCTTCTTAGTGCTTCTCGCAGTTGCGGTCGCTGCTCTGCTATTTTATGCTCAAACAAAGTCAACACCAGGAAAACCACCAATCGTCAGTGGATTTGGTTCAATTCCTGTACTATCACCACTAATTGCGTTGGCCACAAATCCTAGAGATTTATTCATCTACTGTAGCAAAAAGTACGAAGAACATGGCATAGCAAGAATCACGTTCTTCAACATTTTCAATTTCAATGTTGTATTCGGTACACCAGTTGTCGAGGCATTCTTCAAAGCTCCTGAGAGCGATCTATCACTTGGAAAAGCTGCTGAGTTCGCAGTAGGTCCACTACTAGGACTCGAACCAGAAAGCAACCCAATGAAAGCGGAAGCCAAAAACTCAAATGCTTGGATTAAGGAAGCCATCATGAGAAGTGACCAGCTCGACTACATGTCTCACATTGCAAGAGACCACGTCAACAAATTCTTCGAAAACTTACCATCGAACAAATTTGACCTCTTCAGAGAGATTTACAACCTCATCGTAACCATCAACATCTACTGCTTCGTTGGTCGTGACTGCACTGACTATGCTCAAGAAATGTGCGACGTGCTATGGACCATCGAGTACTTTGGAACCAACACACAAAGCATTTTCAATCCATACTCATCACAAAGAAAGAAATCCGTTGCTGCTCGATTGAGACTCACAGAAATTATTGGTATTCTACGTGAACGTCGCATTCAAAACATTAAAGAGGGTAAATACTCCATCGATCAAGATGGACGCGATGTTCTCCAAGTCAACATCGATATGGGTAAAACTGATGCAGAAATAGTCATGGCGTTACTTGGAATCTTTTTCGCAGCACAAACAAACACTGTCAGTACCACATGTTGGACAATCGCTTACATGGGTGAGTGGCCAGAGTGGCAAGAGAAGGCAAGAGCAGAAGTAAAAGAAAAGATTGGTGACAAGACAGATCCAACAAATGATGAGTTGAAAGATTTGAATGCCATTGGTGCAAGTTTGTCGGAAACAGTACGCAGAAATGCTGTTGCGTTCTTGTTCAGAAAGGCTATGAAGAATTTGAAATTAGGAGAATACAAACTATCTAAAGGAGATTACGCAGTTGTTTCGCCATCTGTACAACATTATAACGAAAAGGTGTTTCCTGAACCAGAAAAGTGGTTACCAGAAAGATTTGCTGGCGACTACCAAACAACTGCCCAACGATTTGGAAAGAATTTCGTACAATGGGGATTCTACTCACACAGATGTTTGGGTGAACACTTCGCTAACATGGTCATGAGAATTGTGTTGGTCAAACTTTTGCAAAACTATACTATATCTATCGACAAGCTGAGTGGTTTGGATTTTTCTAAAGCACTTGGAATGCCATTTGCACTGGACAAGATTGAAGTCACACTAACGCCAATCAAGACAAATTAAATACGTTATTTATTCAATTTCTTTCTCCAATACTAACCTACTCTCTTGGACTGACGTACTCTCACTTCTTATGTAAAAAAGTACCGTTGTGGGTTGGAACTCTATTGACATTATGTATATAGGTATGATGAGGCGACGATGTAACCACCAACCGATTTCACTCGGTCTGTTATTGTCCATAGACCTAGTGATCACAAAGACCCTCTCAAACTAACACAGATTTTGCCCTAAGGACACGTTTCGAACCCACGTCCATTACAAACTTCCGGAAGTGCACATCAGGACTTCTTAACAGCTGACCTACTCTCGCACTGCCACATACCGGGTTTACATCTATCCCACATCTATGAGGAAGCAGGAAAAATCAACGATAGTTAATATGTGAAAGTCAGTTAATGTGAGACTATGCATAACGATGTGATTGTGGCGTTTATCTTGCAAGTTTTGTAGTACATTATTTTCTGGTTGCCTACGCCACGTGATATTTATACCAATGATGCGATTTATGATGTCCTTTAGACGGTGTAGGTTGTGCGTTCAGATGTGAGTATTGTTGCAAATAAAATAATCGTAACGACGAATAAACGTCGAATCGCTGCATTGTACTCAATGTACTATTCTACACAAAGCATTACTTGCTGGGAAGGGGCGAGTGTGGTTAATGCTGTTTGGTGACATAGTTGTGTAACGGTTGTGTTACAATTCGCAAGCTTTCAACGTCATCCTAGATGAGGCATCAGAGCTCTGGGCGTAGCGCTTCACCACCCAAGGCATATGAGGACTGTGAAAACACACTTATTGCATATAGGCGTATTCTACACGACAACCAGCAAAAGATTTTGCGGCATTCCAGTCCAAAGCGAAATGTTTCACCAAAACTACGTAGGAACTCGTTAAAATACGAAGACATGGGCGCGCAACCAAACAAGGAGACTGACGATGACGAATTTTCAACACCAGTATTCCGTAGAACAAAATCTTTATTCGTAACGCCAAACCATGACGTCGATAAAACTCCAAACGATCAAGGTTAGATCTCTGACTAGTTTTTAACAATTTTAGGACCGATGCAAGCTATTTCTGACATGTATTCAGAGATGATAAAAGAAAGAGATTTACTACAGCTGAAGAATGATCAACTGTTGGAACGAAAGGTACGAAGAACTTTTTTACAAGTCTAACACGCACAGAAAACAATATCAGAGGAACTATCCTCCATTACAGAATATTACAAACAGTTAGAGAATAGAAAAAAGAATTTACATGACGAATTTATCGTACTGGAACTAGAACAAGAAACAATACACGAACAATGTAAGTCGAGTACGAATAATTTATTCACAACTACAGTAACCGCACTAAAAGAAAAACTAAAACATTTGGACAGATCGAGCACAGACTTGGAGCGACAAATGGAAGCCATCAAAAGTGGAAACTCGTTCACTGCACCATTCGTACCTCCTATCGTTATTCCAACGGTTCCCACACCAGCAAACTCGTTACGAACATCACGACAATTACGAAAACGTGCGTTTAATAATCCATTTGACGCCTCCGATCAAACGTTCTCTGCTCACACTGATGCTCTATTATCACTCAATTTAATCTCTTCAAGATACGCCATTTCGTCAAGCGCAGATTGTTCCGTACGTGTTTGGGATATGGATTCACAAAACTGTATGCATACACTACACGGTCACACTGGTTGGGTTCATTCCATCATTTCAGATATGGGACTTCACCAAAACATTGATTTGGATTTTGTCGATGACTATTTGAACCAATTACCAAGTTCTCCTAAAGATGAACCAAGTAGTAGTTCTCGTTCTGATACTGATGTAGTTGACCATTTTGAAGATATTTGTCCATTCGTGATTAGTGGAAGTGGTGACTCTACAGTACGGATATGGGACTTACGAAAGAACAAGGAAGCAGTACAAGTATTAGAAGGTCACAATGCAGGTGTTCTGATTGTCAGATGCGATCAATCTAGCATAGTTAGTGGAAGTGTCGATCGAACGATCAAGTTATGGGATAGAGAAACTGGAAAATGCACACAAACGTTGAAAAATGAAAGTTATGTCAAGACGTTACAGTTTTTATCCTATGCATTGATTAGTGGAGGTGGAGATGGCGTAATGAAACTGTGGGATTTGCGAAGTGGGAAGTATTTCCGAACCATTGACGCTCATGATGGTGGAATTAGCACACTACAATTTGACACTGAAAAGATTATAAGTGGTGGAAAAGATGGTAAAATTCGCATATTCGAACTTGCTAGTGGAAAAGTACTAGATGCGTTGACCATTGGTACTCCCATTACAAGTCTACAGTTTATCAAAGAAAAACTAGTATTTGCAGCAAGTCGTATGGCACCAGTCATGTACAATATGAAATCAAAAACAACTGTACGAGAATTCGTTGGTCATACCGATAATGTAAGTGATTTACAATTTAACAGAAAACGACTCGTTACTGCGAGTTGGGATGGAACACTAAAGGTATGTTTAAATTTTTTAATCTTACAAGTAAATAGTTGTGGTCATTCTAAATTACTTCTACACTTTTAAGTTCTTCTGTAACGACGTAATTCTTTGCATTCTTGAAAGTACTTCCATCTTTCATGGACAACTTGTTATGCTTGTATTGAATGACAACCTGAGAACCCAAATGTAAAATCTCCTTGAAACGTTCTCCGATTGCCAATTTGGCGCGTTGGTTGGAACTGTCGCGATTCCATACAGATAAAACATCTTCTCTTGGGCGCATAGACAAGACAATACCAACGACGTTTGGTTCGTGGAACTCTTCACAAATGGTAGCAAAGACGAGTTGTTCCCATAAACGATCTACGAGTTCTCCATTCTTTTTGATCTTTACCATCCAGCAACCACCTTGGGGGTAGCTTTCCCACATGGGTACTATTTCATGTCTAAACATGTGATAGTTTACATTTTTTCCCAACGTTGATGGTGTTGCCAAGTAGGCGTACAATTTTGTGAACTGATCAATAGTCTCAAACGAGTGGAGTTTGATTATTTGGTTACGATACTGTGCTGTTTGTTCTTGCAACTCGCGTTGTGATAATGGTGCAGTTGGTGGTGGTATGTGTAACTTTTTATCAAACCAGAAAGTCCACTTTGTTTGCAAAGGGTAACCTAACGGTGCCAATTCTTTTTGACTTTCTCTCGCCTTTGTGATTGGTGTTTTTGGTGACGCAGGGAATGGTGATTTTCCCAAGTAGACTGGACTGTGGGGTACTGTGTCATCATCATCGAATTTTGTTGTCAGTTCACGCGAATAAGCAAACATCTCGTGAGCAAGTTTTTAAAAATAAGTTACTGACGATCAACCGAAGATTTGTAATTTTATTTGAGCGCTTCAAATTCACACAGCTCAGTTCAAACGTTTAGCTCGCGAAACAAAACTATCATACATGTAATATTGTCCATACTACGACGATCTAGCGCTTTGTCAACTAGTTTTTCACAAACTTTTGTTGGATCGCCAAACTCAAGCAACAAAGGATAAGCAAATTTCACAGCTTCTTTGCTAGAGATTACATCCCATACTATACGGTATTAAAACATGGAATATTATACTTACATCCATCACAAGCAACAATTATAAAATCAGCGTCTTTGGTCAGTACCATTGTTTGTACATCTGGTTTTGCAGTGACAAGAGGTTTTCCATTTTGTTTGTATTCAAAATCACCAAATGCTCTAGATACAGCAAGTAACCCTCCAACACGACCGTACTCTACTCGCCCACCTAACGCTTCAATTCGCTTCTTTTCGTCAGGTCGCGATGGTTTATGATCGTCTGACATTGGAATCGTTCTTCCACCAACTCCCATTACAGCTCGAGAATCACCACAGCTACCAACGAAAATCGAACCTTCGCGAACGTAGCCTATGATACCAGTGCACCCAGCTGTTGGCGACGCTTTCTCCTCTTCGACTGCGTATTTTCGAAATGCTTCATCGCACTCGAGGAACCCTTCCGTTATCGCCTTCTCTACATTTTCATTAAAGTTCTTATTTTTACATATATATTTGAACAGTTGATATTTACAGAATGTCGCTGCATCTTTGCCGCTATGTCCATCAAATACCTAAATGTTAATCCAGATGCCAAGCTCTTACACCAAACATTGCGTGAGTTCCAAACGAGGTTTGTATATTTGCTTTCACGTCCAAGTCACGTATGAAAAAGTGCTCATCTTCCATTGTATTTCTAAATCCTTGCGTTGAATGTACACCGACTGATATTTTATGCTTTCGTTTCGATTTGAATAGGTTCTCATACAGTTTATAGTCAACATCAAAGTTTTTCGACGAGGGACTATTCATATCTTTCGATAGAAAGTTGCTGCTCACCGTACTCCCATTTTCAACTTCTTCTGTGTTCAGCCGCGTCAATCCATTCTTTCTAGATGGAAATTGTACTTTGTTCGTTGGGGAAACAGTGCCAGCTTTCGGAGAGCTGAATTGAGCATTCGCAGATTTGTACGGAGAGTTAATCAGATTTTTGCCCTTGGGGCTGGTGTTTGTGTTAAGGGACGGAGCTCGATGTAGATTCCTCATTCTATTGCTTGGTATAGTCAACTAATCGAAAAGCCAAAATCGCACTCTACTTCGCTTCATCTACAGTAAACTAGCTATCGCAAAAAAAGCTAGGGAACTACAAAAAATTACTACCAGCACAAAAATTATGGACTGGTACACAGAGTATTACTAACTTAAATTTAGTTTGTTATTGGTGCTTACTCGTTAAAGTCATTTTGGTGCGAAATTATATGTTTGGTAAAAATAGGACATCTACCAAAAGAGGAAATGTCAAGTTTTATTTAGCTAAAAAAAGCAGAACGCACTTTTTCAAATAATTAAGAAACCATATGAACACTTGCATGTCTCCAGCAGAAGACAATCAAAAAAGACAAGAGGAAGGTATTGACTTGGAAAACCTTTCCTCGCCACAATTTTATAAGCAAGGAGGCTTGCCATTTCGCAATATCAATCTAACCATGAACATTCCTCGAAGCAATGAACGTGCGATTCACCAACCTAGCCCATTGTTCATGAGTCACCCAAAAAGACACATTCCAATGGTCAATTCACCAAACAACCAAACACCAACTAAATTCAGCTCACCTAACTTGTATCTTAGCGTGCAAAAGTCGTCACGACATGCTATGATGAGTCCAGTAGCCCTAACTCCACAAGGCGTAAAGAGACCAACCATTATCATTCCAAAACGTGACAATGGAGAAGTAGCGGAAGAGATACCAGAAAGTGGTGAGGAAACTCCAAAGTTTCAACGCTTCAAAGAAGATTGTTCTGCACTATTGGATGACATTAAGCAAACTAGAACGTATAAGAGAGCCACATCGGTCTCATGGTCGAACATTCGCAGAACGTTCAACATGTTCACGATTGTGTTACTAATGCTCGTCGCTACGGTAATTGTACATTTGATTAGAGAACCTATGCTAAGAAATGCGAACATTGCGCTACTCGTAGTTGGCATTGTTTGGTTCTTCGTCAACATTCTAGCTCAATTTTACAGGTCCACGTTTATCATGGCTACAGTTGCATTGGCAAACGCAGCTGGGTTGACGTACGTGGCTGTTACATTCTTCATGGCGCTCGGTAACAACAGTTTCATTCAAACACTAGGTACATTACATGTAGGCTCCGTGCTCCTACTACTCTCATTCTTTTACTCCATTGCCTACACGGTAACGTACTACAAAGAAGGATGGGTCACTACGCAAACTGAGCAAACACAATGCGAAGAAGTTGTTAGTGGAAATGCACCAGGAAGCCCAAGCACAGTTGCTAGCGCCACTACAGTTGAAGATGACCTCGCATCAGGTCCAATGTCTACTACTACCCTAGTGCCTTTGCATTCCTCGAAGCCAAAGCGTGAGGATTTACGTTCTCTAACCATGAGTCCGTACGTTGTAGTGGTCGATGACGCTGGCGACGCCTAAATCTTGTACATTAAGAGTTAAATTTTGCAATTAAGTTATACATCGGAGCGAAGTAATAAACGCTACAGATTTTGTTACAATGATTTCTCAACGAACCCCAGTTCATTTATTGACCATACCAAACTTCGTACTTGTACACTACAACCATCATAGCTGCCCAAGAGGAAGGGTAGAAGCGTTTCTTTGCAAAGTCTGGCACTAGAGCAAATCCTCTAACAACCTCTGCGATGATACACGTACAGAAGAGCACAGCTCTAAGAAGTGTTTCTACACGCCTGGTTGGATATCTTGTTAACAACGACCAGTAATTGGAAGTGTACAACACGAAATATCCAATCAACAGAATGAATTTCACCACGTTATATGCAAACAAGAGTTTCTACGCTGTTAATAATATAGTGCTACTTACGTCAGAATCCACTGAGCCATACCCTTTCTCGATGCTCTTGTCGTTAATACAGTGCAACAGACGTTTCTGCGACTCTTCCGAGAAAAAGCACCACGATGCCCCTTTTACGGCATCGTACGCCCATTGGTATCCAACGCGAGTATTACCGGGTTCTGTGAGGCCTTGTTTGATAATCTGAACTAAAAAGTTAATCGATATGGTACAAATTCGATTACCAATTCTTGAAACGTTTTGTAGAACCTTGTTCTTGTTTTTCGAGAAGTAGAAACGGTAGCCGCGATTCTTGAGCAGGAACTCATGAATGGTAGTGGAGTCTGTTGCTGGGAATGTAACAGAGTCAACAACGTTCATTTTCGTGCCTTTTAACGCATCAAGCGACAGTTGGGTGATGACCATGTTGATTATTTTTGTGTTGTTTGTACCTCATGCTTTCCAAGGGTGCGGTTTTAAAGCAATGCAAATGTCAATGTCAATAATAGTTGACTGGTCCCTAAATAAGCATAAACCATTATTTCAAAGCGATTTCTTTTTGCATCTTAGGTCTGAGAGCGATAGTAAAACCTATATTCTTCCGTAATTATGAAATTCGTTTCGTAAAAAACCTTCCATTCTATTCGTTACATTGCAGATCAAGGTAAGTGCAAGTTGTAGAAGAGAAAGAAAAGGTTAGCTACTAGACAGTGTCCAGAGACGAACCTTGTGTTCTGTAAGTAAAACTCTGTTAAGACCAAGTAACTTATCTAACAAAGCGCTATCGTATTAGTGATGGAACCTAGTGATCTAATTTTGGTAAAGCAGAAACCGTTGTCGTCAAAGATGTAAAGTAATATTACCTAACGCTAAAGTTATGTGCAAGTTACACAATCCGTTATCGTCAAATGGTTATGATGCATGGCTCTCACCCATGAGTTCCGGGTTCGATTCCCGGTAACGGAATTTCAGAATTTTTAAGAAAGTTTGCAACTGCGTTTATTTCTTTTTGATTTCTGAAAATCAGTGGAGCTGAAGTATTATTATATCACTAAAATCATAGTTTGTCACCAAATTGCTCTTCATGTAAAGTGGGCTCATAATGCTCTGTACATTTTTGTTTGTATAGCCCTTTGGCAGCAGTTTGTGTAATGCTATTGCCCAACGTTCTCGCTCTTCTAGTGATACGTCATTCACATTAAATCGCTCCACAATATAATTTGATAGAATATTCTCACTTCCATTAATTGACAATGGTTTGCGCTCGGCTACAATGCATAACGCATCCACGACTTGAATCTTTGATAAATAGCCTAGCGATACATGAGCCCCCAGTTGCAAAATAAACTGATGTGTGACGTTATTTGTCACAATATCGTACGATTGCATAATACTTGGATAATAGTTGTGTAGTATGACTAGCATAGTGAAGAACATGAGTGATTTATCTGAGTTTTGTGGTCTCAAAGAATCAATAAGTGTCGAGTTTACGTACTTGTGCATTTCTGAGGAAAAAGATCGAACAAGCTCTATTATGAGGTTGTATGAGTATTCTTCTCCATAATGATTGGTGTTGTTTGCAGCAACATCAACAATAGTGTCTAGCTTTGTCAGTATCAAATCCTTAGTGGAGTTAGTCCTAGCTAACCAAGCCAAGGCATGAAAACCAGCGCACTCATAGCTACTGTGATACTGGATAAGATCAATAAGTACTTGAATCGAGTTTGCACCTGCTGGATCAGTTATCAGTGACCAGCCATGGAGAAACGGCAGCAAGTGGCCATCATGAAAATAATCACATTTTCCCGCTAAGCTTGCACAAACCCTGCTAAGACCGTTATAAATCTTGGTATCCACATATGGCAACATAGTTACAAAAGTCTCTAGGGCTGGCATGTTTACACTGCTCTCTTCAATTTGTTTCCTTTTCTTTGGAGATTTGGGCTCAACGAGATGCTGAAATATAATAGGCAGTACTTGGTTTGTTATGCGTTTCTGCATGTGAACAGATCTAGTGAATGCCACCGTTTCTTTGCAAAGCTTCAGCAGAACAAATTCTTTCTCTCTGTTTCTTGGAGGCCTAAAGAGGTGACTCTCCTTCAGTATGATATTAGCTATACGAGGTAGATAATGCGCTGAGCACTCATGGTTGTGTATCGCACAAGACACTGCTCTTGCAGCTTTGTTACATATCGTTCGCACAGAGTGACGCAATGACAGTACCAAGTAGGGCATCGCTACTGGTAAGCACTCTAGCAAGCTTTTGTAGCGAAACGCATAGCTCATAATCCGCAAAGCCTCTCTATGTACAGTGTAGTGTTTGCTCTGAAGTCCTTGTATCACGATAGCGACTGCCCAATCTGGAAAAATACCAATATGAGGATCTTCTTCGTAGTCGATATAAATGCAGTAAAGTGCTGCAAGAATCGATTCTTGAGTTCTCCAGTTGTGTGATGTTACATTACGTACATAATCACTAAACGTTTGAATAAGCTCGTTGATGTGTCTAAACTTTATCACTTCTAGGCACGATGAAGCGCTCTCTTTGTGACCTGTTTTCATGTCCCATGAAACATATTGTCCGTGAATCAATGCACGCACCTCTTCATCTGAAGAGTGTAAATGTGGAATCAAGAGTGGTACAAACTTTGGTACGTACTCTACAAGCAGTCGTCGTTCTGATTCTTGGTCTTCGATGAATAGTTCCATGAACGATTCTAATTTTGTAGACCCAAACTCTCCACTCAGTCCATCTAGAAAAAATTCATAGAGCTCTCGAACAGCTACATCATCGTTTCCATCTATGCGATAATACATATTTTTACTTAGACAGTCTAACACGACGTCGCACGCATCTTTGTCTTTTGCAATTCGAGATAGTTCTGTGATATCACGTGTTCCCCAAGACTTTTTCTGCTCGATAGGTGCCAGCGCCTCTAATGGGTCATCTTCACGCTTGCGCTTCATTTTGGAGTGTTGTGAGATTTTAATGCGGGCGGGCTCAACTAAACAAAAACGACAAGTACTTTCCAGTACAAGAGATAAGAGTTATAACTGTCCCACTGAAATTGTTATCGCAGTGATCGTTAGCTATTAATGTGGAGCAGTGCCGTACTCAAAACAAAAGCATCTCAATGATAAGAATATCCATCGCGTTGCTATTGCTTTGTTTGTTGTCGCTAGTACTACAATCCTATCAGATATCTGAAGACTGCTACAACTGTAGAAGGTCATGCCATTGGGCAAGATTAGGAAAATCAAAACTGAAAGATCCTGAAGATGAGAGAAAAGTCGAAGCGTTTCATCAAGAACTGATGAAACAGTGCTCTAAAACCTGTGAAGAAACCTATTGCAAGGAATCTGATTCTCTATCCGACATTTTGACCTTGGCTAAATTAATGCGAGCACTTTCTGACGATTCTGGAGCTCTTTGCAGAGCACCTGTATGTCCAGCTTCTCCAGGTACTGTGGTAATTGATTTTCTAAAATCTAGTTTGTCAAGGAGGCGTATTGAAAAAGGTTTTAGATGAGAATGGATGTCCAACCTGTCCAGTATGTACTTATCCAAAAGATAGAAAGCAATGCCCACTTATTGGAGGAGCAGCTGTAATGTGCACTGGTGGCTATTGGAAAAAGCGACCCGACAAGGATGGCTGTCCACAGGTATGAATTCTCAACTTTACTAATCGTATAGGCTCCAGTATGCACTCCAGGAAATGATCCAGACGACCCAGTCCGAAAATGGGCAGGAGGAGCAGCTGATTGGTAAATCACAAAACACCTTCTCTTTGCAGTTCTGCTATTTCTTCTTTTGAATACTTTAAAACATTTTCTAAAACTTGTTCTGTATGTTCTCCCAACATTGGTGGTGGTAATGCATCTTCTTCTCGAATAGGATTATTCAAAAATCGCAAAGGATTCGCAATGGATGGAATCGCACTTGGAACACCTTCTCTTTTTAGTTTCCACTCAACTTTTCGTTCGACTACGTGTGGATCTTGGAACGCTTGTTCAATAGTGTTCACTGCTCCACATGGAATACTTCTTTCTTGGAATAAAGGTACCCATTCTGAACGATCTTTTGTTTTTAGCAATTCCTCTACTCGTTGTATCAATTCGACGCGATTCTGAACACGTGCTCTATTTTGTTTAAATTTTTCATTTTTCGATAAAGATGGATCTCCTATCACTGCTGCAAACTCTTCGAATTGTTTATCATTTCCAATCGTTACTACCAACGGACCATCTTTTGCGTGTAGTAAATCATACGGACTAATATTGGGGTGTGAGTTTCCCATACGACTGGGTGCTTTTCCAGAAACTAGATAGTTTTGTGCTTGATTCACGAGTAAACTCAAACTAGTATCGAGTAATGAGACGTCAATGTATTGTCCTTCTCCTTTTCGTAGTGCTGCTAATATTCCAGTTGTCGCGTACATACCAGTCATAACATCGATTATTGCAACTCCAACTTTGTACGGTTCTGTTTCTTTTCCACCAGTGATCGACATTAAACTAGTTGTGAGAGAAAAGTATGTAACATACCCACTGAGTGCTTGTGCGACAAAATCGTACCCTGGTAAGTGTGCGTTTGGTCCAGTTTGACCGTAACCAGTGATAGAACAGTAAACAATCTTTGGATTAATTTTTGAAATAGTGTCATAGTCAAGTCCAAACCGTTTCATATCGCCTAGTTTAAAATTTTCTACAAAAACGTCACTCTTTTCTGCTAACCGTTTCACTATTTCTTGTCCACGTTTAGTTTTAATGTCCACAGTTATCGATTTTTTGTTTCTGTTGCATGAAAGAAAATAGGCTGCTTGTTGTGTATCTTTGTGGAAGGGCGGTCCCCACGATCGAGTGTCATCGCCTCCAGTTTTCTTATTTTCGATTTTTATAACTTCTGCTCCCAAGTCACCAAGCATTTGTGTGCAATGTGGACCTGCTAAGACACGTGACAAATCGAGTACGCGAACATTCGCGAGTGGTAACTCTTCTTTACTGAAAAACCGTTGCAACGTTCTGGGATGAGCGTAACGGCTAACTCGCAACATTTTTACAATTTGGAAAACTATTTCATCCTGCCTAGATCTACACTAAACTCACCAGTAGTAAGTGTTGTTTTGGTGCTCGTAGCTGTGAAAGTAGTTGGTTGAGAAAGGTCGGCACTTCCATCGCTATCATAGTCGTTTTCTGTTACTTGCAGAAACGTTCCATTCCTATTGATCGCTACAAACCATTCCAAATTGTTTTTAGAACAGTTATTTTTGGTACACAAATACGAAACTTTTTGCTTTATTCATCGACACTTTCCATATCTTAAATTGTAA
>JAESGV010000483.1_pt1 | contig 17689 bp, 20 predicted proteins | sample 9269781 | NCBI WGS metagenome assembly JAESGV01 (sample SAMN15741586, study PRJNA653496) | algae metagenome | isolation source: Tildeniella torsiva UHER 1998/13D and co-occurring heterotrophs from... | place: Slovakia: Slovak Paradise National Park, Hrabusice, Kosice Region | collected 2000-01-01 | reverse complement strand
CAATTAAGATTTACAGCACAAGCTACATAATATGACAGTACTATATTATTAACTTTGAAAATATATATGTAATAAGTATGTGAGTTATTAATATTATATGTTATAACATGTGTTGTAATGGAAGCTAACTAAAAATCCCACCAATAATTTTGAAAATATGGCGAACACAAAAAAAACTGTTGCACAATGACGCAGAAAACCACTGGTGCAAGAAACAAAAATTATAAATGAAAAAACAGAAGGGTTAGAATTAGATATAGAAAAACCTTCTCATGTAAACAAAGAATCAAAATTACTGCCAAAAAACATATGTGAAACAAAAGAAAAAAAGAGCAAAGATGAAGAAGAATTTTCTTTTAAATTGTATATGTAGAACTGCTCGCATTACCAAGGGTATTATTGATGGTAGAAGAAACTTTACCAACATTATTAAATCATTTAATTCTCAAATTAAGAGCAATTATAATATAACAGCTAGCTCTTCACTAAAGACAGTAATAACAGCTATAATAGATTATTTTGATGAACAAAGTTTGCAAAACTATTTAACATATGCTGGTAAAGGACAAAAAAAAATAATGATCCCTAAAAATCAAGTTTCATCAGAAAGAATCTCATTTGGATTAAATTTAAGTAACTACTCTGAAAGAGCAGCTGAAAAGATTAAATTACATTGTAATCATTTTAAGGAAAAGCGGTTACAATTAAACTTTAATGTATATGCTAAATCAGGAATTCCTTTAGAAGAAGCACTACTATATGAAGCACAAGCTAAAGAAATAATATTTCGAAATGGAGTGCATATAGATACTACAGTTTCTCAATTTTCAGCTACTCATACTGCAGTAGTAAAGGCTTTAAAAATACAAACTAAAAAGTGAGAAGTAAAAGCAGCTACTGAGAAAATAAGATTATTAACTAGCAAAGATAGTACCTGGGATGATATAACATGTAATTGCAAAGTAAGAAAATAATATATTAACTTATTAACTTAATAGTGTTTTAAAATTATGTGGTTGTGCAGTTGCTGTATTACATACTGTTAACAATGATACATATTTAAAAAAAGTTGTGAACATAAGAAAATTAGCTCATATTGTAAAATATGTTCATCAAAATCCTTATAAAGGAAAAAAAGGTGGTATTAGAAGAAATGGAGGAAGATTTAATGGTATTGATCATATAAAACATAAAGGAGCCCCCATAAATTATATGCTAAGCATGAGGAGATATGTAATATTGTTAAAAAAGTTGAAAATATAACAGAACTGAAAAAATCTAAAAGAGTAGTTAAATATATAGACAAGATGAAACAAACTTCAAGATCAAATGTTTTAAAAGAGCTATTATATAAAAAAAAGAAGAAAAATGATATAAAACATATAATAGAGTGGGAAGATGAGGAAGAAGACTTGTAACTCTCTTTAACACCTAATAATAAGCGAAAAAGACCAGTAATAGAGTGGGAAGAAGAAAAAGAGGAAGAGATACTGCCAAAAAGAAGAAATACAAGAAAACTAAACATTGGGAATACATTAACATTAATATGGCTAAACCTATATTAAGTTCAATGTTTAAAACTTTAGAAGCTAGCAACAAGTAATTGAAACAAAATTGTCACTGACATAAAAAAGTTAATAAAGTATATACTTTATAACCAAACAACTTTGTAAGGAAGTAGGGAAGAAAAGTAGTATGTCTTTTACATCTACCCCACTTAAGCTTCAGTTTGTTCCACATTGTGTAATCATTGTGACATTCCAAGATTCAACAAGATTTGTGATATAGTGTTTTTGAAGATCATTTTCAAAGTTTCTACTGTATTTAGATACATGAGCTTACAATACAGAAAGCTTCTCCTTTAAAATATACTTGCAAGCTTTAATGGCATTGTCTTTTGTATATTTAATGTTAGAAACAATTAGTATGTTAGTGCTACAAGATTAATATTGAACAAGAAACTACTTACATTGAATACAAGATCTTGTCTTCATTTTCTTTCACTTTGTTGGCAGGTAAGTCAAACAAACTATACTTAATAATACTTCTATTGAAGATAGATAGAATTTTCTTGACCTGGTTTTTGGTAGGCCTATGTAGTAAATAATACCACAACTTGTTATAGATGTTTTTGAGAAAATGCAAGCTACAACACTTTTGTGGCATATTTAGAAAGTAGATACACCAAGCGTTGATAATAACTGCTTCACTATCATTTACAAACTTGTAATTTGCTTGTTCTTCTTTAAACTCAGACTTGTATATTACAGAGCACATATAGCTTTGCCACATGTCAAATATAATATCAATAAACCATTTTTTTGCCTATTTCATTAAAACCAAGCTATAATTAGTGAAAAAAACAAATAATTACATTAGATGTTGTTTAATGTACTAAATCATATCAGGACATACAGTTGCTAGTCTTATCTGATGATCAAGCATGTTTGCAGGATTTTAATATGTATATTGCATGTTAAAAACCTGCTTTACATTTCTCACAAGATTCTTATTAAAGTTGTCAGTAAGACAATTGTACTGCTTGTTTAAGTTGTTTAAAGAAGCAACTTTTATTCTTGTTTACTTGTAGCACTCATTATTGTGACGCTTATAAAGAACTTTTAATGAACTTTTAGAGTTTTTATATGGTGAAACTAATGTAGCATTAGCTATAATAAAAACACCTTCTAGCTTGTAGTATACCATAATTCCACAGTATAAACTATCATTAAATCAAGACTGTAGATAGAATTCTTGCTTTTAAAACTTTAAATTTTGAATATCGTATTAATAGCTATGCTTAATCATAGCTCCTTCATATTATAGTACTTTTATACTATTATTCTTCTAGTACCTGTAATAGTTGTCACATTGTTATAAATCTGAGTTTGGTAAAATAGTAGTAAAAATGTAGAATAAGTTAATGTGCTCTGCTATGTACATGGCAGCATCATTGTTAACAAAGAAGTAATTTAATAGCTGCTTGATAAGAAATCTAAATGCATTTCCAATAAACATAGTGTTGCATGTGGAATATAGTCAAAGGTACTTTGAATTCAGATCAATGTGTGTGTGAAACTATATTGATGTCTGCTTTAATGTGCTTCATGGTGGTAGAAGGAGTGCGATAAAGTCGCAATTCGTTCTAAGTTTGTGAATTAGTTTTAGTTGACTTAAATAAAATAATAGTTAGTCAACTTTGGCAGTTTCAATATAAAACCCATTGTAAACTTTTTATGACAACTTTTTCTCACAAGGTTGACTAAAAAACCATTATATCAAACAAAAACAAAGTATTATATGAGTAACAAAGATGTTAAAGCTGCTATATTCAAAGTATTATATAAGCTGGTAATAAATCCTACCATGCAAGAGAAATTCAAGTAACAGTTTAAACATTCTGTTGCTGAGTACATTAAAGCATTACTGTTAGATGAAAACAGTCAAAATATTATTAAATCAGCTATTATCATCAATGACAATGACAACAATATAAAAGAAGACAACATCTAAGTTGTTGTTAAACATTACTTAGCGTATTACCATTAAAATTAAGTTATTAGAAAATTTACAAAAGAAAAAGGCCTCTACTGTAGCTAGTATGCTTGAAAAAGTTAGGGAAAGTGCTTTAAGTTCTTCAAAGATAAGCAACAAAACTGTAAAAAATAAAGCTACTGCTTTTAAAGATTTTGTTAAAAACTTTAATGCTCGCAAAGTTAATGACCATAAAGATAGCTTCTCTTCTGAAGATGAGCAGCTATAAAGTCCATTAAGATTGCAAGTTAAAGTTTCTTACAAATCACCTGCCAAGCGTGCTAAAGCAGGAGATCAAAAACACTGGTTTCGTCTAAAAAAGTTATTTAATAATGAAATTAACAAAAATATCCATAAATTACAGTGTTTGAAGGAACAAATCACTTGTTCACCAAGTAAGAAGGGTTTTATCACTAACATTGCACTTGTTGATATACATTTGCTCATTGAAAAGTTGATTAACAAGGTCCATTATATGCAACCCATTAAATCTGAAGAGCTTAATGTAAATGACATAGTAGAAGATCTTGCTCATCAACTTAGAGATAATGAGCTGGACAATGAAGAGCGAGACAACCTTATCTGTTTGACAAATATAAAAATCTTTGTCACAAAAATAATTAAGCTTTAATGTATGGCTATATTAAGGAAAGTGTATGTAAACAAGTTCAAATGCTTCAAAGAAGGATATCATAGCCTAAAAGTGGCAAACATAAAAAGTACCGCTAAGATAACATGGAAACAATATGTTAAACTCGTTTACAGAGTATTGTACTCCATTATAAAGCAAGCTCAATGCATTTTTATAATTTGCGCTCAGTTTCCTGCAATGTGCTGGTGTGAGATAGCACTATTTAATTTGTATGATGGTTAAAGTATTTTGAAATGCTTTGTTTGACTATAACTTGTACAAACAACTCAAAAAGAAAGTATTAGGAACATTTGAGGTAAGAATTATTTAACATATGTTAACATTTAGTTGAAAGATGTTAGTACAGATGTATTTGCTACAAAGTTTGAGATCAACACATTACTTGCTACAAGATATGATTTAGAACTAGAAATTAATGAAGAGGACATTGAATCTTATCAAGAAGGAAAAAAGCCAACCTTGTATGATGAGAATAAAATGCTTTTATCAGAATATCTGAATAGCAACAAGTATATTTGAGTTGAAGCTCATAAAGTCTCTTATTTTGATCTTAATTAATTAGAAAGTAACATGTTTACTAATAGCAATTTGTTGAATGCTTTTATAGTATCATCAGCAGATAGCATATTAAATGTAAGATTTCATTTCTTTATTTAACAATTAGTAATTTTTCATTAGCAGCTACAATTTATATGTGTATGCTAAGCAGTATTTCAAGTCATTTAAAAGTGAAAGGAGGCTTCTTCCCAACAGCTCGTACAACTACAAGCAGAATGCTGTTTACATCTTCTTTAACAACATAAGTAAGGCGCACTGAGATCTATATGTTTGTTATGTTGTTGATGCTACAACAGTGATTATGTGGTTAGTTTTTAACTCATTAACCTGCAAAGACACTGCTATGCCAGAGAGCTATGAAAAAACACTCATTATTAAAGGTGCTTCTGTCCTTAGCACTATTAAATATTACTTCAGTCTTATCTAATATAGAAAAGCCAAAAAGTCAAAGCAACTATTTAAATACATGCCAGAGATAAGTACTTGGCAGAACTTTATCTTGGATAACTTAAAGAGGTATTTAAACATACCACATTACACCAAGAAGGACATGATTGCCTGTTTCAAACAGCACATAAACTTGAATCAAAGCATTGTACAAAGCTTTAAACTATCATAAAAGGTTTTACCACCGTTTAATAAAAGAAAAGACAAGTTGAACAAGAAGTCAGTTGAAGAGCCAAAGACATCAAAGAGAGCCAAATTAATTTTTTTAAAAAACAAGTTAAATATATATAATATAATTTGTATTTAATTCTTTCAATTAAATATTATATTATATTATTAGACTTTCTATTTTTGTAAAAATAGCTTTTTATTTAAAATTATTTAATTATATAATTCTAATATTCTTTTTTAAATTATTATATTTATATTAAATATATTTAAATACTATAAACCAAGATGATTATATCAAGCTAATTTAATTGCATATTGTACATCATAATACCAATATATAGATATATGCACTATTTATGCCTGAAAGCAAGATGTTATTATTACACTCTTCTGTTCAAAGCATCAGTTTAACTTAAGCACATCAGTTTTTTGTTAAGTCATAGATCTGTAACTTTATATTAACAAATATAACTGAAAAGCATTTATTAGATGTAATATCATTTATATTAATGTTTAAAGCAGATTCTTTAAATGTTATTAATCACTCTTATATATATTGGAAAAACAACAATGTGTCAATAATATCTGTTACTATTGTTTTATTAAATACACATATTTTCACTTTAAGTATAACAAGTTTTTTTTGTTGTATAAAATATATATTACAATTACTATTTGACAATAAGTATCAAAGCTTTCTTCTCTATTATAAGTCTAAAAATATTAATAGTATATTGTTATTGCTTTACCTTACAAGAATAGTCATTTATTCAAGCTAAATTATTGTCAAAGCAACAATTATATGCACTTTATTATAAAATAAGTAGCTATAAAGTGCAACTTAAAGGCTACATATATTATTGCTATAATTGCACAATTAAAAAATTTCAAACAAGTTAATAATATGCTACAAAAATTTAAAAAGCTGCATCAAAAGATTGATGAAATTATTAAGCTTGTTGTAGTTTGTCATGATATATTTAAATATCAAAATTAAGTATTAAAAAAATAGGCACTATTCTATATATATTATATATTAAAAATTCTTTGTTGTAATAAAATGTGGTGATTTGATATGACATTTAACATATAACAAGATTATGTAACAAGTGTAATCATACAAAATACTGATTTTGTCAATAATTCAAAAAGACATCCAATTACATCTGTTTTTATATATATTTACCAGTTAAAGAAATATAATGTACATTTAATAATACTTTAAAGAATTTAAAATACATTCAATTTAACACCAGTAAAGCAGCAAGCATGTTATAGTTACTAATAAAAAGGCTTCAATTACTAAAGCTTGATGCACTATATTTCTGCATATGCATCATCTGTAATGCTATATCTATTTTATTAAGAATATTGCAGATGTTTTACATTGATAGATGCTATATTAAAGGTTCCACAGTTTTCATACTCTATAAAAGTTTTAACAAATATTATAACAGCAGAAGCAAACATTTACAAAGTAGAGCTTGAAAATATATTTAATTGTAGATTTATAACAATTATTGAGCATAAATGTAAGCCATGTGTAATAATTAATAATTTTGATTTTGCTAGAAATTCATAATGGTTTAATTAATGTAAATACAAGTAATATAAATTAGATATAGATATGATATTTATTTTATTATAAAACATATTAATTTTCAAAGTTGTAATTTTAACTTTAAATTAACTAAAATAATTAACTCATTTTAAACTTATAAAGATTGTCATTTGTGCAAATATATACTAGTTATATACTGTTAAATAAAAAATAAAACTTATTTGTGAAAGTGTGTAAGTTTAATTATTATTAGTTCTTAAATACTTTAAATTAAAACAAAGAAAAGGTTGTTAATGCTGGTTGAAAAATTAACAAAAGATGATAGTTATAAAACTTTTAAAAGCTGTTGATATCATTTTCAATCTATATGACAAGTATGAAAATAAGAAAAAAAGGCTTCAGCTGTAGTTTATAATCTTGAAATAAGTGATAATGAAGACAGTAACTTTAATAATAAGATGTATAAATTATCTGTTAAAGAGGTAAGAAAGTGTAAATAAAAAGATAATTACCTATAGTTTAAATCACAGAAAATATGAAAGTAACAAAAATAAAATTCTCTTTTTAAATGTTATACTTATTTTTCTGTAAAATTTCTGTTTTTTATAAGAAATATCATTTTATATAATAATATATCTTTAAAAGCAATCTTTTTTAACTTTAAATTATTAATATATTTATATTTAAATTATTAACTTAACTTGATGCAAGAAAAACTTATATAAATAATAATATTTTTCTTTTTTTCTAACCTTTTTTTCAAGTAAGTTTAATAAGTTCTTCTTATTTAAAGTTTTATTAAAAAGTTTCAAAATTGCTTTTATTTAATCTAATAATAATTTGCTTACAACAACTTAATATTTTATCTTATTATATATTTTTGATAAAATGCAATAAATATGCTTTATAAATGGAAAGATTGTAAAAAGTGCCTTTATTATTAGTGCTTTTCTATTAAAAACTATAATATATAACTTTTATTAATTATTTATAAGATTTAATACATATATCAATGCATTTAATGCCTTTAAATTAAATTTAAACTTACTTCATTAACAGTTTTAAACATTGTAAGATAGTTTAATTATACAGATAAGAACTTTAAAAAATAAAAGTTCTTATTATTAAAAATAAATAACAATTTTAAATATTGCAGAATTATAATTTTATAATTATATAAAATAACCTTAAAAAACATTTATTAATTAAAATATTAAATATAGCTTTAAATAAGCAGAAGTTATATGGTTAAAAGTTGTAATAAAAGTATAAATAGCACAAAACAATTAAGAAAATTAAAGATTATTTATATAGTACTAAATATATCAATATTATATAATAAAATTGAAGCTATATATTATAATAAGCAAAAAAGAAAGAAATTAAAGTATTAATATTTGAAATCATAAAAAATATATATAATTAAAGCAATTTATTAATGAAAAGTATATAGTAATAAATAATATTAAAAAAGTTTATTTTATTTTTTAATCTTTATTTTGTTCTTTTGTAAAAATTATTGTTTATAGTAAATATAATAAAAAAAATATTATTAAATTTAAATATAAAATTTTATTTTTAATATATAGATAAAACAGGTAATAGAAAATGTATAAAAAATATATAATTTAAAATTTTTATATATCAGTTTATGTATTATTATATTTATCATTTATATAATTTAGAATAATTAATACACCTGGTTTGACTCAAATCACAACACTTTACCACTTTATTCTATTTCTTGGGTTTTTAGTCAGTGTTAACTAGTTTTTCAGAACTTTGTTCAGTAACCAACACTTGTTCTTCAGCAACAGGAGATTAAGTATCATTATTTACCTGTTCTTCCGTTGTATTTGGAGTTGAGAGCAACTCATGAGTAGATTCAAAAGACTTATTCAAGTCATTTGGTATGACCAACAAAACTTCTTGTGGAGCTGCTTGAGGAGCAGCTGGTGCAACAACTGGTGCAGTTTTTCTGCTCCTCCAATAAGTTCATACAACTGTCCCAAAGATGTTGCCTTGATAGCAGATGATAATTGACTTTTACCATCAGCGCTTGTTAGCCACACCTCAACAGCTGTTCCTGTTTGTAATGAAGATGGAATAGTAAACGCTATAAACGCTTGTACACCAGCGATGACTACAGGTGGTTTCAAACACATGCCCTTTCTTGCCGTTTCTGTAGATGAAAACGTAGTACTTAATTGTATTTGTTCACTTGCAAACGAATAGGGAACAGTACCAGTACTTCCAGGCAATTGATTTGATGTATCAACATCAATCACACTTGCGTTTGTTGAAGTGTCAAATACAATGTATGAAGCTGATGATATCTCCATATCAATCTCGCATTGTTTTCCAATAACCTTGGGTTTGTTGCAGCGACAGTCATCAACAGCTACGCATGTGCCTTTGCTATTACATACTTGAGAGTTTGTATTTTGTACTCCAAAGCATGTAACTGATGGGTTTACTGTTGTTGTTGGTAGAGTAGTGGTTGTTGGTGCATTTGTAGTCGGTGATGCAGTAGAAGATGTCACTGCGCTTGTTGTTGGTGATACAGTTGAAGTATGCGTTGGCGTAGGGGTGTCTGAAGCAGTGCTTGTTGGGGTACTAGTAGAAGTCACTGAGGCAGTGGTTGTTGGGGTATATGTGGTAGTGGGTGCTACAGTCGTTGTGGATGCATCTGTACTAGTAGGCGTGCCAGTAGTAGTTGGCGCAACTGTTGTAACTGTAGGTGTCTCTGTACTTGTGGGAATTACAGTTGTGGTGGGCGTAGTCGAAGTTGTTGGAGCAGCAGTTGTTGTTTCTGTTGGTGTGCCCGATGTGGTTGGTGTAGGTGTATCAGTTGTAGTGGTAGGTGTTGGAGTGGGTGTATCTGTAGTGGTAGTAGGTGTCGGTTTTGGCGTTTCAGTAGTTGGTGTTGGAGTGTCTGTGGTTGAAGGTGCTATAGTTGTGGTTGGTGCCTCTGTCGTTAACGTAGGAGTTGGTGTATTACTTGGTGTACCTGTAGGAGTAGCTACTTCCAAACGCTGTCCAGCGATCATAATATATTTTTCATTTGATATTTTTGTTGGTATGTACGCATCATCTTCCAAGTCTTTGACTAGGACCACCCCAAGTCATAATATACCCAGATCTAGTAAGAACAACAACTAGTGCATAATAATAATAATTAGCAAAATTGTAATAACCGTAGGCAGATAGTCGTACTTGTACAGCGTCTTCACCTCCCAAGTTGATTTGTTGTGGGAAATCATACGCTTGTGTACTACTAGTAGGATCTATTATCTTGTCGCTATTACCATCGGTAGAAGTGTACCAAAGAGATACATCGTTGGTGCCCCATGCCCATAGAGTACCATCTGTAAAGACCATGAATGTTGCTCCAATCTCTGAAACGTAGCTTTTTAGTACTTTGTTAGAGACAGGGTTGGAGCTCCATACAACTTGGGTAAAAATGACAGTATTGTTTGCAACTTGGTATTTCTTCACAGTTCCAGAATAGTATAAACTACCACTTGCTCCGAGTATCATAGAGTATTCAGCATTTCTAGCTGTGTAAACTGACTTAATTGGATCATTGAAAGTCATATTCACCAGAGCTGGTGTTTTTCTGTTCATGGTATCATTAAGACCCAAGCCTCCATAGGAATTGTATCCATTTGCAAATAGACTACCGTCGCTTATGAGATGCAGCACTCCTTTTACATCACTACTTACTGCTATATCAGTAATATAGGTACCTACTGATATTGGAAGTGTAACTTTTGTCCATGGCATTATATCAGAAGATCCAGCAGTAGCAGATATCACCCAGTAATTGTTTGATCCACTCGCCCATAGGCCATTGTCTTGATCAATAGCAAACAAAACATTGTCTGCTGCTGCAATTCTTTTAATAGAAGACATTTCTGGTGCTAATGTCATAACATATGGCACCACTGACGGATAATATAATCGTTGTCCCACTATGTTGTCAGTATGAACAATTTTCTTACATGACATAGTTGCAAAGTTAATTCCTATACCATACAGGTAACCATTTGATAAAAATATACCTGTACTTGAGGTAGGAGCAATCATGTCGTTATTGTAACCAAATTTGATTGAGTTAAGCACATTGCTTGGTAAAGTCCAGTTAAACCGAGAAGATTCTATCCCTCCATAGCCAAGGTTGACTTGACCCCTACCAAATGTTACAAGTTATGTTTTATACTTACCATACATAATACGAGTTTTCAGCCCAACCAAATGCCGTATAGTCAATCAATCCAATAAGTGTTGTGTTGATGTTCAATCTATCTGGTTGTGAGACACCACGATATGATGTTGTTAAAGTATGTGGCGTTGGACCTAAATAGTTGGCATACATTCCAGTATCCATATATCCCCACATGTACGTATTGTTGTTTGAATCTACTGCAGCTACAGTAGAAACAGATGTATAAATCTTTACTATTGTTTTCCCCTTCATTTCTGAATCTGTGACATTGATCGGAGTTGGCGTTGCTATGGTGCTTGAAAAAGGCACATTACCTTCAATGGTCAACTATAACATTAGCATGAATATCATCTTACGCCCTAAAAATGAGTAATTTTACTTGTTTGACTTACGTTGATATTGTTACCCCAAGACCAAACAGTACCATTTTTTAACAAGGCCACTACTGCGTTCTGAGTGGTTTCTATAGTCGCAACATCGGAAATGGAAGCTTGTACTGGGGTCGTAGTAAAAGCTTGCATATTTGTGTTTGAAGCGTTTCCAAAGAAGCAGTTGGAGTTCAATCCAAGAGCATAGACATCACCATTGTTGAGTACCAAAAGAGTCACCTTGTTTGCTGCTGCGATGTCTGCCACTGATCCATTTGGAACGTTAGGAATCTTTGCAAGATCATAAAAAGTGTTTGCGCTCATTGTTGTTAGTCCAGTTTCTCCTTTTTGATTCCAACCTAGTAATTAGAGTGATTTATATTTTTACCTGCTGCATATGCGTTTCCATCTACTCCCAACGCGACGAGATGCATATCACCTACGCGAACTTTTTTGAACGCAACAGGTGCTGATGTGACAAGTGTGGCATTGACTGCTCCAACACTCATTGGGTTTCCTGCTAGGATTCCTACTGTATTCGTGGGCGATATTCGTATACCATCTCCCCTATTTATGTAAGCGTTTGTCAAATATTTTACCAAACTATTTTGTGAGCATGTGCGAAAATACTTACCGTATAGTTGTCCTAAATTATCAAGAGCTGTATTTAGTTTTTGACTACAACAACTTGACTGAGTTGCCCCATTTGCGAACGTGTAGTTCATACGCTGCGGAATCTCGACAGCAGGTTTCGTTGTTGAAGAAAACCTAATTGTAAGAGATAAAATAAATAGTACCAAAAAATTGGCCATCCTCAGTGATGATAGAGCGTTTTGGAGGATTGCTTACCCGAAAATTACAGACACTCCTAACGCGGTACTGAAAATTGGCTAGCAGTGGCATGTAACTTTGATAAACGAAACTATTCGAAGTAGCCGTCATTCCATTACCTACAAGGTAAAATAGATTTAAAGTACAAACCTAATTGTCCGTACGCATTATCATTGATAAAGCCTCCCCAGCTCTGCAACGTTCCATCTTGTTTTACTGCATACTCTACGACACAGAAAACATAACTGATGAGCACCAACCACACTATCATTTTTCTATGGCGCGTTTTCTCACCAGTTACTGGTAGGTTACCGTTCTGTAATACTCTTTATCTAGACTGGCAGAAGATCACAAAGATGGTCACTGTTGATTTGCGGTGTATTTAACTGGTTCTTCTCAAATTACAAAACTTTCAATTTATTCTTTTTCTTGTGGGTTTTGGTCAGTGTTCACTGGTTCTTGAGGACTTTCTATAAGCAACACTTGGTCTTCAGTAGATCCAGTTTCATTGTTTACATTTTCTTCTGCTGCATTTGGAGTTGAGAGTAACTCATGAGTAGATTCAAAAGACTCATTCAGGTCATTTGGTATGACCAACAAAACTTCTTGTGGAGCTGCTGATGCAACTGGGGCAGTAGCTTGTGCTGGTGGTTGTAGAACAGGAGTCACCGTAGGTACCAAAACAATCTCTTGTAACTCTGGTTGTTGCTTACCTTTTTGGGTAACTGGAACTTTCCTTTGTTTTGCATGTAAGACAGCAAGAACTACAACTGTAGACACAACTAATAGGAACAAACAGCCAAGAATTGATCCTACTACTGCTCCTGCAATTACACCGTTCGCAGCATTGCTTCTTGTAGGAATCTTTCCTGCAACACCTATCTTCTGTGATCCATAATAATGAACATTCACAGACGCTGATTTTGATTGTCTTGCTGCTCTACTATTTGTGTTGCTAGACAGAGCAATACAAAGTGAGAATGTGTTTGTTTGCAACGCATTGATCAACGCATCGTCACTTAGATAAACGCTAGCTGTTACAATTGGATCATTCTTGACTGTAATAACTTGTGAGACAACATATGATCCACTTTCATCAACTGAAACAAGTAATACATACTGTTTGTTCGTTTGAAGTGTAATAGTCTGTGTATCTTTTTCTGCTCCTCCAACAAGTTCATACAACTGTCCAGATGATGTTGCCTTGATAGCAGATGATACTTGACTTTTACCATCGGCGCTTGTTAGCCACACTTCCACAGCTGTTCCTGTTTGTAATGAAGATGGAATAGTAAACGCTATAAACGCTTGTACACCAGCCATAACAATTGGCGGTTTCAAACACATCCCCTTTCTTGCCGTTTCTGTATTCGAAAAAGTAGTACTTAGCTGTATCTTTTCACTTGCAAACGAGTATGGAACAATTCCAGTAGTCCCTGGTAATTGATTTGATGTATCAATATCGATCACGCTCGCGTTGGTTGCAGTGTCAAATACAATGTACGAAGCAGACGATACTTCCATATCAATCTCGCATTGTTTACCAATGACTTTAGGTTTGACACATTGGCAATCATCATTTGCAATACAGACACCTTTACCGTTACACACATTAGCGTTTGTTGCTGCTAAACCAAAGCACATAGTGGATGGATTCACGGTAGTGGTGGGTACGCTAGTAGTAGGAGCACTCGTAGTTGTCGGATGAACTGTAGTTGATGTCGGTGTAGCAGTAGTAGTCGGAGCTACTGTGCTTGTTGGTGTTGTCGTAGTAGATGTTGGCAATGCAGTGGTGGTTGGTACATCTGTTGTAGTAGCAGTTGGGGTAGCAGTACTAGTAGTAGGTGTATCGGTTGTAGTAGTTGCTGCGAGTGTAGTTGTTGGTACATCTGTTGTGGTGGTTGGTGTTTCAGTTGGTGTTTCAGTTGGTGTAGGAGTATCTGTAGTAGTTGGAGTAGGTGTAGGTGTGTCTGTCGTAGTAGTTGGTGTTGGCGTGGGCGTCTCCGTTGTTGTGGATGGAGTCGGTGTAGGTGTTTCAGTAGTAGTGGTCGGTGTTGGTGTTGGTGTTTCAGTAGTGGTAGTCGGGGTAGGTGTGGGTGTATCAGTTGTAGTAGTTGGAGTAGGTGTTGGTGTTTCTGTAGTAGTAGTCGGTGTTGGTGTTGGAGTCTCTGTAGTGGTAGTTGGTGTAGGTGTAGGCGTCTCCGTTGTAGTGGTCGGTGTCGGTGTTGGTGTCTCCGTAGTAGTTGGCGTCTCTGTAGTAGGTGTTTGTGTTGTATTAACAATCAAACGGTGACCAGCAATCATCGAATATTTCTCGTTTGATATCTTTTGTGGTATGTACTGGCCATCTAGAACGGGTCTTCCAAGCCTTTCTAGTGGTCCACCCCATGTCATGATATAACCAGATTTTGTTAAAACAATACAAAGGACAAAGTTAACAGTTGACCCAGTATTTGAATCAACATATAAATATGGCGTTAATCGTACTTGCACAGCTTCTTCACCTCCTAAATTGATCTGCTGTGGAAAATCATACAAGGCATTAGCAGAAGTATCAATCATTTTATCACTTGATGTACCACCAAATGATGCCCATAAGGCTACATCATTTGCTCCCCATGCCCATAGTGTTCCATCAGTAAATACCATGAACGTTGCTCCTGCTTCTGATTTGTAATTTGATAACACTTTGTTAGCAACAGGATTAGCACTCCAAACTACTTGAGTAAACACATTTGGATCACCTCCAACGGTACCACCAACTTTGTATTGACTGCATGTTCCGACAAAGTAGAAATTATTACTAGCTCCGAGTATGATAGAGTACTCAGCAGATTGAGTAATCTGTATAGCAACAATTTGGTCATTAATATTTGCACTAGCCAATTTTGGTATTTTGGTACTCGCAGTAGCACCAATGCCTAAACTACGATATGTGTTAAACCCTAGAGCGAGCACACTTCCGTTATTCAACAAGAATAATGAAGCTGTCATATCCACTGATGCAGAGATTTCAGTAATAAAGGTGCCATCTGTGAGTGTAGTGGATATTTTTGTCCATGGCATAATATCAGTGTAGGATCCTGCAGGATTAATAATAAAGGAGTTGTATCCACAACCCCACAGTGTGCTGTTTTGATCAAGAGCAAGTATATAGCTGGAACCGTAGCCAAAACGTTGCCATGATGTTACACCTGCTGGAGGAGTCAAAACGTATGGCACTAATGAAATGTACGAAGCCATGTTGTTCACTAGTTGTTAGCTAACAAATTATCTTACTAAACAAGTTGAAAAAGTTTATGCCAATGCCATAGAGCGTGCCATTTGACAAAAGCAACTGTAGATTTTGCGCATTTTCAATTCTGTCGTTATTGAATCCGAATTGTGGCTGCGCATATAAATCTTGTGGCACAGACCAATTGAATCGAGAAGTCTCTATACCACCATAACCATGTGATACTTGACCCCTTGCATGTTATTATTTTTATTACAAACTTACCATGCATAAAACGAAGAATCAGCCCATCCAAACGCAGTGCTGTCAGTAAGTGCAATAACAGTTGTGTTAATATTTAGTTTTTCAGGTGCGGTAACTCCGCGATAGACATCAGTTGTACTATGAGGAGTAGGGCCTAACGCATTTGCAAACTGACCGCTATCCTGGAAACCCCACATGTACGTATTGTTGTTCGCATCTATAGCAGCAACAGTATTGCTACCAGTATAGATATTCATAATACTCTTTCCAGCCATCTCTGAACCTGCTGTATTCACTGCAGTAGGAGTTGCCAACGCTGCCGTGTTTGCAGTGTTTCCAGCTGATAACTATTGGGTATGAGAAATAATGATCATCTTACGTACTATAACGTCAGTAGCAAATAATATTCACTTACATAGAAATTGTAACCCCAAGTATATACTGTGCCTGTTTTCGAGAGAGCAATCGCAGATGAAAATGTAAGTTCAATCGTGGCCACGTTAGATAATGCAACCTGTGTTAAAGAACTCGTTTGTGTACTAGGGGGTGTCGCAGGGTTTCCAAATATTCTGGCAGTATTTAAGCCAACAACATAGAGGTCACCGTTGGACAGAACAACAAAAGAGACTCTGTCACCAGCGGCAACATCGACGACTGTTCCATCAGGGGCACCGGTGAGCTTTGCAAAATCATTAAAGTTTGTACCGTGTAAAGTAGTTCCTCCAGTTTCTCCGTTCGCGTTCACTCCTTAAAAGGTTAGATGTTTGACACTAATACCTGCTGTATATGCGTTTCCATCTACTCCCAATGCGATCAAGTGTAAATCACCAATTCGTACTTTGGTGAATCGAACTGGAGCAGTTGTCACCAAAGTGGGATCAGCTGCTCCAACGCTTATTGGATTTCCCGCTAGCGTTCCTTGCATGCTCCCTGTGTAATGTAAACCGTGGCCCCTTTGATGTTAAAATTTTGAGTAAATTGTACCAAACTATTTTGTGAGTAAATATAATAAAACTAACCATATAATTGTCCTAGATTATCAAGAGCTGCAGCTAGTTTTTGACCACAATAACTTGAAACAAATTCTGTTGCTCCATTTGCGAATGTATAGTTTACACGTTGCGGAGTGTCAACTACTGGATCTGAAGTCGATGTACTAGATATTATGATTTTTGTTATAACTTACGCAAAAAGTTGGCCATCATCAGTTATAAAAATTCGAGTAGGAGGGTTGTACTGTCTAGCACTACAAATAGATCTAATGCGGTGTGGAAAATTTCCTAGTATTGGATAAAAGCTTTGAACGATAGGGGTTCCAGCGGCTGTATTCATACCGTTGCCTAACGCTCCCATTTCATTGTCACGAACTTTACCTGCCCAGCTCTGCACTGTTCCATCTTGTTTCACAGCATACTCGAGGCAGGACACAGAACAAATGAGTAACAGCCATACAATCATCTTTTCAGCAGTACTTGGCGGGGTAATTGCTCGAGTGGTTATACTCCTGTACAACTAGTTTTTGTTCTAAAAAAACTATTAATTGGTTTCAGATAACCACGGTATCGCGCGCTTTGCTCTGCTAATCATGTTGTAATTATTAACAGCTTGTATAGGCTCTGAGCAAAGACAAACACATGGTGCAGTTCAGACAAGTTTAACGGCTAATTAACAAATTACAACGCACTAATGCACACATAAGATGTTAGACAGCAGAATACACTTTCTTATCACTTATTTCATATTAACTGTGGTGTGCGTCCTTAGTGGTGTTGGTGTTATCTTTTTGCAACACTACTGGACTCCAAGAGACCCACCTGCCGCCAATACAACATCTTTTTATCCACACTATACGGTTTCGTCA
>JAESGV010000482.1_pt1 | contig 17718 bp, 15 predicted proteins | sample 9269781 | NCBI WGS metagenome assembly JAESGV01 (sample SAMN15741586, study PRJNA653496) | algae metagenome | isolation source: Tildeniella torsiva UHER 1998/13D and co-occurring heterotrophs from... | place: Slovakia: Slovak Paradise National Park, Hrabusice, Kosice Region | collected 2000-01-01 | reverse complement strand
CAAAGAATTCATTGTACAACTAGAGGAAAAGATCAAACCAGCGCGACCACAGTATCGATTAGAAGGGATTGGCGCAAAACTCAAAGCAGATAGCACCGTTGGAATACTAATGCAAGATATGACGCACTTGCCACCTAAATACTTGACGAATGAAACAAGACACGTTTATTCTGTCGAAATTAAACCAAAGTGGGGAATACTCTGCCGATCTGGATACGTGGACGATGGTTCTATCAAAAAACATTTTTGTAGATACTGTATGCATCAACACGTCAAACTTGGAAAAGGTGAAATTACGAGACCAAGTCAGTTTTGTCCGTTAGATCTATTTTCACCAGATACAGAACGTATTCAGCGCGCTTTGACAAATCTAATTGACGATCCACAAAATAACATGCGCTTGTACGTTGACAGTGAGCTAGTGTGGCTTGGACACATGAAACAAACACAAATGCGAAACTATCGACACGAGTTGGAAACTATTTTGGCAGAAAAACAATTCTCACGAAACCAAGATCACATATCAGCTTTTATGAACGTTTTGCAAAAATGTTTAGCAGAATCACAAGTTTTGCGACAGATACGAAGAATGCAATTGTTTGACAAGATGGACGTCGAAGCAGCCAATATCATATTTTCACACTTGACAAAGAGTCAATCCATAGAAGAGTTACATAAATCTCTATTCGATTTTGATTTGGCAAACGGAGGAGATAACTGGTTGGAACAACTAGAAGAAGAGTTTTCCAGTTTACCACAAGATGTTGATTTTTTCTGTAAAAACAAGTACACGCAAGTGTTCAAGCAAGAAGGTGGATTATCCAAAGAAGCAGTAGACGAAATAGTAGAAAAGTGTTTGAATGATGACAACTTGGCACGACACGCGTTGCGTATGTTTTTACTTGGACAATGCGCAAAGGATTGTTCGATCATGATTTGTTTTGAAAGAAATCAAGATTCTGAAGATGTACACTTTAAAGTTGGAGTGGTAGATATGGATCCAAAGCCAGTGAACAAGATACCACACTATGCTGAGATGGATCAAATGATTATGAAAACATTTAGTCAAGTTATTAAATGAAGTATTGAATTATAGAAACTAGATGTAATTAGTTGCTGTATCTAGCGTCAGTTTGATACCACCGTTTTTCTGCTTAACTGGACATTTCTGCACTTACAAATTCATGAAAAGAAAGCGAGACGTCACACCAACTGTGTACTGTCGCTGCAGGCAGCCGTACGATGAAAACGAGCCAATGATATGCTGCGACTTGTGTGACGAGTGGTATCACCTTTCCTGCATCAAACTCACTGAAGAAGACATGCTGACAATCGCAGTATTTGTATGCGCAAAATGCAAACGAAAATATGGCAAAGAGACACAATATTTCGAAGTGCCAATAACTTTTAAGGACATTACACAACCAATAGACGACGATTACTCGTATTCGATACAAAACGAAACATACCAAGTCGAACGCGTGCCCCTTTTAGAATCTGAAGCAGACGAACGAAAAAGAAGACAACATTTATTCTATCTGAGCGGATTAGCACAAGCGGATGATGCCAATTTTCGCCCGTTAGACATTACTTCTGAACATAACCTACTCGATGCCTATTATGCAAAAATTATTTTACACAAGACTAAACCAGTTGGCTATTTAACATTCACAACTGGAGCCACCGCACTGCAACAAGCATCCTCCATTTTAACTGCACCGTGCCTACGACAAATCTTTTTCGTTAAGAGTGAACGGCGGAAAGGTAATGCGAAGCAGATTCTACACTACTTTATGAATGTAATGCGATTTGGAGTTGATGAGAGATTTATAGAGTCACCAAATGAGAACATGTGCATGACCTTGCTACGGTACCGCTATGCGACGAAATGGACTTTTGATGAACTAAATGGAAACAAATCTATGGTGGAAAAAGAATTAACAGAGTTGATAGATAAGAGGTTTCTGAAAGAGAAGTTAGAGAGGAAGAATGTTTGCGTGTTTGTAGTCAGGAACGGTGCAAAATGTACCGCTAGTGTGTACATACCTACAAAGCCACTCAATTTTGACGTGGAGAAGTCGATTCAATTTGTACATGGAAGATAGCAGACAAGTCAAATGCCAAGCAAGTATTGTGGAATACACGTACCTTGAATTGGTGCAAGATCTTCAAAGCGACACCCATAGCTTCCAGTTTAGATAATAATGTCGATGGAGGCCAAATCTATCTTTATCATTACGTTGACCAAAAATTCGAAAATCACTACACGTCGACAACACAATTAACAATGGACCAGAGCAAACCAAAGAGACCCAAAGAGTATGCAGTAACGGTGCCTCTTGACACCTGGTGCGTAGTCTCATCATTCCTCCCCGCTACAGATTTGTATTCACTATGTCACGTATCCAAAACTATGATGAACCTGATCGTGGACGATCTAGTACGTACACGTGGGTTTTTATTAGTATTGTTTCAGTGCTATTACATGCAGAGCGAGACTTTTGTTCCCAAAAAGTTAATACAAAATATCGCTGGTGACGAGCCAGTGGCCCTCATGAACAAAATAGATGAGGAAAGAGCACTCAAGAGGAAGGTACTAGACTTTTTCTTTCATCATGTATGCTTGCGAACTGAAGTCATTATGTCCTCAGGCTACATTGACAAGGCTGGCGTTGTTCCACTAGCGTTTCTAGCAGTGACATTCCTAAAGATGGGTTCATTGGAAAACGCGAGAATCCTTATGTCGAATGAACATGTTCTGGAACAATCAGAAAAGGACAGCGTTGTTTTCGCTGAAGCATCAAAGAGAGGATGCACAGACATTATGAAACAACTCGCTGATCGACCAGGTTTTGAATTTCCAGCACTCATGGGAGATGGATTATCTGATCTTGAGTCGTATCTACCTCAAATGAAAGAACCGTTAGCTAGAACAATAAACTTTTATGCGAATCACTCATATTTTAGTAGTAAGGAGATGTCGAACGAGTTACTACTAAGAGCAGCGGACTCAGGATCAAGGAAGGTATTGAAAGAGATCATCAACGACAAGAGGATTGATTGGCAAGGCGTTCGTCAATCGTTCCTTGAGAGTATATTTCTTCAAGATTCTAAAGTAATTAATTTAGTTTTAGACCATGAACAGTTTGCATCAGAAGATCCTGAAGGTCTCCAACAGTTGTTTTTTGAGCTATACAATAATTCTCGAGATCACATACGAAGATTGTCTGGAAGTTTTCCTAGACAGAGGAATTCTGGATGAGAAAACAAAGTATTCTTCGCAAGATAACAAGTTCGGAGATCTATTGACGATATTTAGCTCCGATGTAGCCTACGAATATTTACAAGTACTTTTGTCAGCAAAACCTGATATCGATGTATTCCGGAAGAAGAAGGGAAGAGAATTTAAGAGGATTTGTGCAAAAAAGTCAACAACAAGTCAAGTAGAGACAGCAAAACTCTTTTTAGAGCACTCAGATGGACCTACTGAAGTACTATTTGATGCCATGAAGATTGCAGCAAACAATAAGAACGTTGGGCTCATGGATGTTATTTTGGACAAACTAAAACAACGCAAAGAAGACGAGAAGAAGCAAAAATCCGAAAAAGATATTGTTGAATGTTCAGATTTTTGGTGTAGCTTAATTTCGCGTGGCATTTATTAAATGTTGATATAGTTTCTGCACCAGTCATTTTGTAACTCTGCTTTTCAAACATGAACGCACCTGTCACGAACATAGTAAGAGCGATACATAGCCATGGTACTCGCCAATTAGTGTCTTATTGCACTGGTGCAGGTTCCTCGTCTATGTCCTGGTTGTTAGGGGTAAGTGGAGCGAGCAGAACCGTGTTAGAAACGTAAATACAATTTAATAGAGTTTAACATTAAAGCTTGGTTCCCTACAGCACAAAGTCAACAGAGTTACTTTTAAAAAAAATACCAACAAAATTTGTTTCACCAGAAACAGCAATAGATCTCGCAAAAGCCGCATATCATCGCGCACTTTCGTTACATTTTCAATCACAAGTTTCCCAAACCACAGAAAAAGCAGTTCTCACAGAATTAGTTCCAACTAGCATCCAAAAAGTAATTGGTGTTGGTTGCACTGCAGCGATAACAACTGATCGAGAACGAAAAGGACTCAATCACGCATATATCGCAATCTATTCTGGAGAAGGTCACCGTTCCTACCAATTAATTATGGAAAAAGGAAAACGCGACAGAGCAGAAGAGGAAGCAATGGTATCAGCAGTTATTATTCGTGCCATTAGTGACATAGTACTCGATCGTGAGAAATACCAACTCGAGTATGAAGAATACTTCCAGTATGTACAATCGTTACTTTTCCAAGGAGAAGAAATTGTCATCTCTGAACTTGTCAAAGAAGATTTTTTCAAAGATCCAACGTTATCATGTGCGTTGTATTATACTTCAAATCCAGTTGATCAGAATGCTACAAGAGTTGAAATTTCAGATACAGTTCAAGCTCTATTTGCGAATCCAAACCCAACAACGACAATACTGATTTATTCTGGATCATATAATCCCATTCATGACGGTCACTATGGACTCCTGAATGTTGCTGAACGTATCATAAGAGAAAAATACAATCGAAAATGTTTACCATTATTTGATATTGGAATACAAAACGCAGATAAGAATCAATTGGACGAAACAACAGTTCGAGAACGCATGAACAAATTTTATGATCCTAATCCAACTGCTATTTTGTTATCCAAAGAACCTTTGTTTTTAGGAAAAGCAAAACTATTCCCAGGAGCATGGTTTTTGATCGGAGTGGACACTGCGATACGATTGATTGATAAAAAGTATTACGGAGATAGTGAATCAAAACTCATACAAGCGTTGGCTCAGTTTTATTCATTGGGAACTAAATTTATGGTTGGTGGAAGATTCATGAACGATAAATTTGTAACATTGGGACAAGTTACTATTCCAAATGGATTCGAAGACATGTTTATTGAAATTTCAGAAGAAGAGTTTAGAATTGATATTTCATCTACTGAAATCAGAAATAAACAAAATGTTTAATCGTACGCAGATACATTATCATTTGTGGTTGGAATAATGTGCAACTGCGTACACTGGACAATGTGAGCGTTTGTCGTATCGACCATTGCTAACTTTGCATTGGTGAAATTCGATTTGTACAATTTGGCCAAGTGTAGTTGAACACGTTCAAATTTGGCCTCACTTAGATCACTATTCTCAAACTTGGAATTCATAAAGTCTACATCTTCTGCTTGCATGTATCGCATATCATTCTCACTATAAGTAGCATGTACTCTCGAATCTTTAATTTTACACTTGTACAATTTGGCACGAGTAAAATCACAATCTTTAAGTTTGCATTCTGACCATTTCGATTCTTTCAACATGGCTTCTCGAAACGTACACGAGATCATAGTTACATTTTTAAATTTGTGTTTTCCAAATTGACATCCGTTCATGTTAACTTTTTCTAGTGTACACTTGTTAAAATCACAAAGCGATAAATCTTGTCCTTCAAATGATACATTTGTAAGCGTTGAACTAGTGAATTTTACACGATTGAGTGTACTATCTTTAAACATCATGTTCTACGCGATTATTAGTACTGTATGTATCACTTACTGTTATGATCGCGTTCATCATTGACGCGTTCATAAGGTCACAAGCGTATACTTGACCTTTTGTAATTTTACAATCCGTAAAGTTTGAATCTTTCATTTTGCATCCTTGTAGTTGTATCTCTCCTATTATCGAACCAGTTACTCTCCATGAAACCATATTACAATCTTCAAACATACAATTCTGAATCTTGGAACCACTCCAATCAGCGGATTCTAATAGGACTTTTCTTACTGTTGTTCCATCAAGTACTAACTCTTCTCCTTCTGAATGTTCCATTTTTGTTTCATGTAAAATGGCATTACTAAGTGTTGCTTGTTTGATCAATGCATGGTTCATGTTTGTATTCTTTAAATTACAATAACTTAGGTTGACTTTTGACAAATCAAATTTGGAAAGGTCTATATTACTCTGGAACTGTTAGTATTGGTAGCGTAACGTACTAGATCAACACCACGAAGTCGAATGGCATCTGAAGAGTGAGCACGTAATAACATGTCATAGACATCTTCTCGAGTGAGTTTTGTTATGGCTGCATGTTGTACTTGTTGTTGTTGTACATACTGTGGTTTGACAGATATCATCTGTGCCAACATAGCCTTCTTTTCCTGTTTCTTCTTGGCTTTTTCTCTACAATTGTTACAAAGATCAACAATACATACTGTATCATGAGTTCCAAATCTTCCACCATTTTATCGATACCGTAATACTTTGCTTCTTCTAATAAACCATGAATGTTCATACTTTTATCCATGTAGACAGCTCCAGTACGCAAATAATTTAAAACAACGTTAAAGTAGGAAATATCACGATCAATGTTTAACGTAATCTCGCAATTTCGTGAATAACATTTTCTACTGTTTAACTCGTGTGGATCAGCAGCGTAGTGTTCTAAATATATGTGAGCGTGTACGCGTTTTGTAAATTGTGATGAATGGTCTAGAGGTTAGTACTTGCTATTCTTCTTACTTGATAGAATAGATGTAAAAATAGTGTTTGGAACGCTAGTGAGCGTTTCTGCAGTTGTTTGAATGGTCATGCCACCAATTAAAACTTTTACCCACAAGGCATCTGAATACACTGGGTCTTGGTCTGCAACGGGTACTACAGCAGGTGGAGATTGTGGGATTGATTCTATAGAGTCGTCACTGTCTACTAGATTGTTCTGACTTTCTGGCACGAAAACATCTGCTCTAGGTGAATCGAATAGTAGTGGTGATGATAGGATTTCGATTTCTTTTGGAATTGGCGGCGGTGCTGTTCGGTGCGCGATAACAGGTGGCGAATGCACTGGCGATGATGGCTCTTGTACTCTGTCTTTCTTGTCGCGTTTCGAATGTTTTTTTGGTGTATTCGCCTTTTCTAGCTCGATTCGTTGTGCTTTGATTTTTTGCTCTTGCTCTACTCGAATGCGTTGCGCACTATCGGTATCTAAAAAATCTAATCGTGTACGCTCGACTTTAGGTTTGTGTGAAGATGTACTCTTGTGGTGCTTTGCTTTCTTTTTCGGTTTTTCTTTATCTGCCGAAAATTGTTGGATATCATCTTCGTTAGCTTTGCGTTTAGACATGTTCGACAAGCAAAACGAATTGTTTTTGTAATTTTGCTGCTCAACCAGTTAATTAGAACATGCAAAAAACCACGTGCTCTGTGGATGATGTCTTAGTAGTACTGAACGAAAAGAAACCTCTTAGAGCAGTCCTAAAACGTGATACCTCAACAGCTAATATGACTAACCTCATTCACTCACTGATAAAACTTTACCACAATCCTATCTTAAACCAACTACTACGCGCACCATCTCTCGAGTTTGCAGAGTACGCACTAGGTTACTGGCCGGATGCATATACTCTTGTCGATTTTGTCAAGATGTTTCCACGCGAACAACAACAGCACTTTATTCTCCAAGTGATACGTATCATAGACAACTACAAAAAGTCAATAGCAATCAGCGTGTTAGCTCTCATAGCAAATGATACTAACATTGACTTCATTCGCGTGAATGGTGGTGTAAGATTGATCCTTAGATATATCAGCGCACACTATCTTTGTAGTACTCAAGTAATCAACGCGGCACTGATATTACATAGAAAAGGCTTCTTAGATTCTGAACCATTACGGACAGCTATTTATGATGGAGTGAAAAGTGGCGTACGCCCAAATTCGATAATTCCTTATTCTGACTTTCACGAAAGAGAAGATACTTTGGTTAAATACGGCTTGAGTGTCTTTAGAATTTTCAAAAAGGCATGCCAATTGTTAGCGAATTTAGAAATTACAAGCATTGAAATCTACAATAAAGCTCTGGGCACAAGATTCGTAGTACAAATGGAAAAGCTACTGCGAAAAGAGAAGGAAATGGAGATAGAACACATAAAGAGTTTGAGGGTACTTTATGAACGAAAAAAGTTGGGATTATCTGTTAATGAACCTATACAGTTCGTTCATGACCACTCGTTTCGACTGGTGATCGTGAAGAAGCTGTTATCGGCACTGGAGGTAATGTTACGCTATGAACCAATGAGACACTACTTGCAAGGTAATGATAAAGTACAAATGATGTTAAATAACGAAGACAATCAACCTACTGAAGCGATAACTAGGTTTAGAAGGCTTAGACGAGAGTTGGAAACAATGGAATTTGTAGATAACTTTTTTGACGTAGAGATACTTTTCGATTTGCCATTTGATTTATCAGATTTGACTTGATAATAGAATGTAATACAACTAGCTATACTTGTACAGAATTTGCATCTAAGTCATAAAAACTAATAAAATTGTAAACACATTTGTCAACTAAAGTTTTGGCATGAAGAGAAAAGCGCAAGTGGCCAAACCTGCCACAAAGAGAGGTAAAAAAGATGTAACGGGCAGTGCCAAAACTGCTCTTGAAAACTATGGTAAAACACAACAAGAGCAGCAAGAACAACTGTATTTTAACAGCAAAGCACTGCGACTGAACGAAGAAAATAGTGTTACATGCGTACAAGATTATCAATTCGATGTTCCAGAAAAGATTAGAGTAGCAGGTATAATTAACAACGATACTATTGCCATTGTCATAGAACACAACAACGTGGGTTTTATATCAATCGGACTGTTCTCCATGAAAACGTTGAAACTCACAAAGACAGGAATTATTGAGACAGAAATCGATCACATTACTCAATACAACGAAGATTGTATATTATACGTGAGTGGACCAAACGCAAGTTCCATTCGAATCTACAATTTGAAGACGCGTACCGAAATGTGTTCCATTATGACACCTTTCCATTACATGAGAAAAGTCACCTTTATCAATCCTGAATTAATCATGGTAGAGAGTCCCGGATCGTTACTCTTTTTCTCTGTTACCAAGAAGACAATTAAGAAAATACACATGAGTTCAACACATTGTAGTGACAACTGTGATATGATGGTACTCAACAACGGTACAGTGTGTAACACTGATCCAAGGTGTGGTGCTGTATTTTCAGATTTGACTACAACGCACAAACTACCACATAATACGTTTGAAGATTCTCGCGAGTTTCCACTGCTCATAAGAATTAGTAAAGATGAAGTACTCTTAGTGAGACAAAGACACAAGAGATTTGACTTGTTTTGTATCATTGATACGAAAAACAAGCAAGTTACAAGAACGTTTGAAATGAAAAGTATTTTTGGAATCAGTAATGCAGTGGAAATGGGGATAGATTTATGTCAAGGAGTAGTCGCGTTTGCATGTGCAGACAACAACATTAGAATTGTGGACATTGATCAAGTTAGAGTTCTCAGTTCAAGCAACAATAGAGTTGATGTAACTATCAGGGGCATGAAAAGAGTTGGAATGGAGACAATTGTGACGGTTACTGATATTGGATTCCGAATTTATAAAATACTGGCCAATAACAAACAACAAGATAGCTTGCTCAATCACCTAATTCACGGCAAGTGGTGTGATATTAATGTTTGTACACAATAAAACATGCTAATCTTTGTAAGTAGCTCAACCATGAAGAGAAAAGTACAGCAGTCGACGCCTGCAAAGAAGAGTAAAATAGACGTTACTGATACGGTACAAAAAGCCGTAGAACAATTTGGTAGACAGCAACAGGAACATCGCGAAGTATTATTTCGAAACAGTATGGCATTACGACTAAATGAAAAAAGCAGTGTTACATGCATACAAGATGTAACATTCAAAGATGTTATGAGTCAAAATGTTTTTATTTTAAACGAAGATACGATAGCTATAACTGTTGAACACGATGAATCGCTAACAATAGTTCTGTACTGTTTAAAAACTATGCAGTACATACAGACAGGAATTGTAGAAACAGAAATCGATATCATAACTCAGTACGGCGAAGACTGTATTTTGTATGTGAGTGGTAGTCCATGCGCCAGTTCCATCAGAATCTTCAACTTGAACACTCGTTCCGAAATACACTATATTGCGTTACCTAATCGATACATTGGAAAGATAATACTTGCAAACGATAATCTCATATTGGTTGCATGTGCAAGATCGCTTCTCATTTTTGAAATCACGGAGGCCATAAAACAAGTCTTTCTTTCAACTAAAATTAGTTGTATCGAAAAGTCCGAGGTGCTGGTGCTATCTAATGGCACAATATGCGCCACAGACTTCACGTGTGGCGCTTCATTTTTAGAGTTACCTTCTGGTACCAGAACCGTTATAGATGCTGAATTCGAATTTTCGTATGAATTGCCACTGCTCACAATGATTAATAATCATGAAGTGCTAGCAGTAAGAGAAGAAGATTGTAGAAATGATCTCTTCTGTGTGTTTGATACAATAAACAAAGAATGTGTAAAGACGTTTAGATTGACAGAATTTGGTATGAAGAATGAGATACAAAAGGTGTTACCCATACGTGAAGGAGTTGTAGCGTTTGCTTGTGGAGATAATAATATTAGTATCGTCGATGTACATGAACAGCTAGTGCTCAGTTCCAGCAAGGTAGACAGCCGAGGAACTTATGTCAGAGACATGAAAAGAATTGACGTGGATACGATTTTAACAGTAACAAATCATGGTTTCAGGATGTACAAGTTGTTAATGACTAGCAAACAACAGAAAAGTTTACTCAAGCACCTACTCGAAGAAAAATGGTGTGACATGATCATAATGCACAAAAAATAAACTTTATACAGTTGGTGACCATACTGATTCTGTTGGAGGAACAATGTGATAATGATGTGGCAATGGTGAGTATGGTTGTGGTGAAAAAGCATCTCCTGGTGTGGCTGGCGAATATACAGAGTTGCCATCTACTGGAGATAGTGGCGAACTCATTGCTCTCATATCGATTAATTGTACATTTGGTTTCAACTTTAGTGGTTTGACTTGCTTTTCTTGTGCTGCTAACATGGTTCTCATAAGCAAAAAGAAACCAACTATGGCTGCTACAACGCAGCAACATGCTGCTCCTGAAACTGCAGCAATGATGATTCCGACAAGTGCCATGCTACGAGGTGCAGTATTCGCTCCTACTTCTGGTACTATTGCTCTGTTTTGGAGGTCGTTATCTACTGCCGTTTTGTCGATGAAAGGGTTTGCTGAAACTGATCCATCAATGTACTGTAGCATGAGCGCTGTCCATGCTGCGTTTGCTGAGGTAGTAGACGCGAGTGTACTTTCTACACTTTGCTTCACGAATGCTGTATTTTCCATCTTGTTTTTGAGTAATGCGATAGCTGCTGAGGCGGTGAACTCTGCATCAATGTTTGTATTACTGACCATATCTGATCCTAATTGTTTGGAATACTTTGTCAAATCAGTAGCGCTGATTTCATCAGTGGCCATAGCGAACCAAAAGTTTGTTCTCATGTTTACACTGTGCATGAAATCATTTTCTGGGTATGTGATAACGCGTGTAGAATCTAAGCAGCTTTTTGCCGCTAACATCATCGTTTGGAAAACCAATTCATTCTTGATTGAATATAGGTAACGCGCGGCTGCGTAAATGACAACATTTTGATCGTTCACACGCTGATCAACAGTGGCACCTGGTGAGTAGCATCCGTTACTTGGTTGTAAGTTTTGTTGGATATAATTCATTATGCGTGCTGATCCATCCAAGAATCGCGTGTCTGACGTTGCAGAGTGCGCTCTGACAAGCGAAGTAGCAATAAATGCCAAGTCACTAGTTTGTGCGATTGAGCTATCTAGGACTGTGAGACTACTTGGAGCGTATGCTGCGCGTACAACTCCATCAGTTTCAATTATTTGTAGTAGAGCGCTCCACACTCTCTTAGATAGGTCTATTCTGCTATTCTGAGAAAAAACTATGGCAGCGAGAGCAGAATCTTTCGCATATGCTTTTCCATCACGCGATGCGATGAGCCCAGAGTTTGATATCTGCGAAACAAGTTCATCAGTGATACATTCTAGATTTGTTTTGCCAGTTGCGACGCACTCACGAGGAGTACATACGACAACGTGTATCAGAATACACATCAACACAGTGAGTATCAATCGATCACTTTTCGCCATTTCCAAATAAAGGTTTCATTTACAATAATCCGAATCATTTGAGCAACCACGTTTAATCCGAGTCAATGGAGACAAACTTGCTCTTCTTTGGCGCAGCTGTTGTCTTTCGCTTCTTTTTTGCTGGCTCTTCATCACTTTCTTGATCCAGGAAATCAAGTTTCTCATCCTCTTCATCCGAGTCTGCTTTCTTTCTTTTGCCAGTTGCTTTGGCTGGCGCTTTCTTTGTAGCTGCAGCTCTTGTTTTTCGTTTTGGTTTTACTTCTTCTTCATCCTCTTCACTTGCTTGAGAAGGTTCCTCTTCTTCCTCTTCAGATTCTTCTTTCTTCTTGCCTCGACCACGACCTCTGCCACGAGTGGATGTTTTACCACGAGTAGATGTTGATACACCTTTGCCACGACCTCTTCCTCTTGTCGCTTTCTTTGGTGCTTCATCGTCGCTATCATCAACTTTGGCTCTAGTAGGAGATCTAGGCATTTCATCGTCGTCACTTTCTTCTTTCTTTTTACCTTTTGTGACTCTCTTCTTTGGTTTCACTTCTTCCTCTTCTTCGTCGTCACTTCCACCATGTTGTAATCTACTTGTTGCTTGACCAGCACGTCGTTGGTTTTGATCGACTTCGATATCGGCTTGTTCTTCATCAATATACTTTTGCAATAATTCCTCAATTTCTTCTGTTGTCTTTTTGTTGGGTTGATCCAATGGTACTTTCTTGGTATCTTTCCATAAACGTTCTTGTCTCTTTTTCAACTCTTTGGAGACGAAATCGTCAATCGAATGTGTTTCTTCTTTTTTCACAAACGATTCAACGGCATCTTGCAAATTGAACTCATTGAATAGCGTTAGTCCATTCTTCTTCAGGTATTGTCCAACTAAATCTTCAATAGTGATTCCACTTGTTAAAGCGTTGCTGGCAGCCTCCAAGAACTCCTGGTTATCGTCATCGTCGTTCCGACTCGCGAGTAGTGTCTTTAAAATGCTGTCCTTACTTGTTGGTTCCATCTCTTCGTCCTCGGCAGCATTTGACTTTGATGGTTTTGCTGATTTTTGTTTCGATCTTGTCATGAGTAAAATATCAGCAGGATTGGCAACACGATCGGCAAATCGTTGTCCGAAACGTTGTGGATTCACACTAGCATACCCGCCACTATAATCAACCTTTAGTCTTACCAATGGTAATTTCAATGCCTTGCCATGTTCTTTTAGTAGTTTTCCAGAACCTGTCTCTTCGTCAACATCTTTTGTTTGTTCTTTCCATTTCTTTTCTGCAGTTGCCAACATTTCATCAACTTTTGCACTCAAAAATTCTGCGATTTCTTCTACATTGTTCTTCTCTTCATCTAACTCTTCATAATCTTTTAGTGCAATCTGATCCATAACAAATGGTCTCACAGTCCGTAAATCAAGTTCTTCAAAACGGTATTGGTCTTTGTGAATCTCCAACATGCAAATCTTTTTTGGTTTTGCTTCTTCTGGTACTAAACCAGTGACTATACTGGAACCAGGTTGAATCACTTCAAAATTGCCTTCTGTCGAGTGTGTTGGTGCAATCTTTTGTTCATGCTCGTGTCCCCAAACCACCAAATCAAAGAATCCACGTAGGAACGATTCTGAAATGTTTGACTTTTTGCTGTGATGTTGACTTCTATTCTGATGAATGACAAACAAGTTGAACCAGTCCGACGCGTTTGCATCCGCGTTGTCATTAGCAGGTCTATAGAACTTGACCTTCTTTTGTTTAAATGTTTGATACAATCTCTCGTCGCGAATGTGGCCCAGGCCATAGAGTGCGAGTTTTGTGACTCCCTTTGTTATTAAAATTGGTTTAACATGAATATCATCAATACTTGGTGACTTTCCGAAATAGTTCACCAAATTTGATATGGATAACAAGTCCATTGCTGAGAGTCCGTTTTCTCCTGTTGGATCATCGTGGTTGCCGTGTATCGCGAAAACTGGAAGTGAAATGTTAAAGTTTGGATCTTCATAGTTCACGTGTCCAAAGTTACTGCTAAAGTTTACACGTTGGTCAGACTGTATACACAATGGAACAGGTCTATCACCGCAACAGTACTTTCTAAACATTTGTATTGTTCTATGTAGTGTTTCGCGAGAAGGTTTGTTATCATTGAATAAATCTCCACCGAATAATAAAAAGTCTACCTTGAAAAGTTGTCAAATTAAAATTATTTCGTACTTTTTTCTCTTGCGCGAGTGCTAAAATTTCTTCTACAGCGATAAAAGAGTCGTCCCGCCTTATTCTATCTCGTTCCATAAATCCCAAGTGATTATCCGTTGCAACAAGTATACGCATAACGTCTTTTTCCTCTGGCCTGTCTGTTAATGTCTGAAAAACTAACGTACGCATCGCCACCGTCATGCGAGTCTTGCGACATGTTGTTGGTAATTTGAGATGTTAGAAAACGACGTTGTAAGTGTGATACTTTTCACGTGAGAAGAAGTGCGTACTTTACTCACTGGAACGGAATTGGACAGAAGAAAAATATTCTATCCACGCGATATTAAAATATTCACGCAACTGAATGGAAGCAAAGAAAATATTGCATTCATACAGATGTACAATAATATTCCTCATAACATATCCACAACAAAATGACTTCTCTACTGCCAGATGTACATAAAGCCCAATTGGATGACTAACGGCAATACTGCATGCACCAATTATTTGCAAATATTCCTAAGTTCTTATCGTCCCAAAAAGAAGCACCCCAGTTTTCAACAGATTATTTCTCGAGCGAGTTCTCACGGAAGTCGGCGCAGAAGATGTTCTTGTAGATTGAGTTGAAATTTAGTGCGTAACCAAACCATACAATCTGAATCTGTCGTTTACCAGTGACCGGTATGGTATAGACAGGAGACGAGAAAGAAAAGCGAATATTAGGTGCTTCCAACTTGTTATCATGTACCACACACAGTTACTGTCACTGACAAGTAAGTGAAGAGATTATGGGAATGCAAAGCATAAGTTGACCCTTTTTCTGAAAGATAGTGAGCCTTCTATCTTCTATATTCCAGTTACAAGAACTGCGTTTATTAAAGTGGTGACAACAATCGAATTAACGAGAATGTTTCCAAATGAAAATTCCGCCCTCATCTCCAACACTTGCTATGAACCTAGCATCTGGGCTAAAACGAATTTTTGTTATATTTCCAGAGTGACCTTTTCCAACCTTAACAATTTCTCCTTGATCGTAGTGCCACAAATGTACATTCTTTGCTAACCCTCCAGTTGCAAAGCACTCACCATCAGGTGCGATATCTAGTGCATGTATTTCTGCTTCCTCACTCTCGGGAAGCTCTCTAATAGCGTTACAGTCAAACGCGTCCCAATAGGTTATCTGTTTATCACTTCCACAAGTCAACAATTGTGACTCGTCGCTCAAGTAGGCAACTTGTTTAAAGTACGTTTGTGCGTACATGATATTTTGTCTTACATACCTCTGTAAACTCCAAATAATACAACTTCCATCGTCACTTGCAGTTACACACTCCATATTGTCCTTCTTGACGACGATACAGTTTATTGTGGCTTTGTGTTCTTTCATGCTCGCGACCAACTTTTGACTATCCTTGTTTATGGCCCAAACACGTGCTTGACCATCTGATCCACCACTAACAATACAATTTCCATCGTGAGTCATCGCCAAAGCGGTAACACCGATCAACTTTCCACTAATTTTTTTATCACCGATAATCTTGTGTGCATCGTTGATGACATATAATAGTTTTCCTGTTTGTGGTCCAAATGCTCTGATTTTACCATCGCTCCATCCACTGACAACTGATTTTCCACTTGGACTGAAACAAACGCAATTACATTCCAAGTTGGGTACTTGTATACGCAAAAGTTCTTTTGTTTGAGGAACATTCCACAATCGAATATCATTTACACTACAAGTAGCGATGATATCTGCTGTTTCACTTGGGTAACTTATATCATTAATTCTCTCCGAGTGACAAGTTGATAACAAACTTGCTTGTAGTGTACTAGCATGCACACCATAGATGACGGATTGACCTGTTCCGCAATAGAATACTTCTCCACCTAATGAAAGTGATGTAACGGCACCCATAAGTTTTGCCGATTTTAGTTTGAGTAAATTTGTTTTTTCTAATAATGTAACAGATCCATCACCACCTCCAACGAGTAAATTGTTTTCTCTAGTAAATGCGACGCTTAGTACTCCTTGACTAATTTTTGCTTGAGGACCAGCAAACTTGAAATTGTATGGTTGTTTCATCTGAACGCATAAGACATCGCCTGATGTGGTTCCGCAATATAATAGTTCATCATTGCTATCTATGACGCAACTCGTAAAAATGCGTTTCAGTTGTCCTAATCGACAATCGGTAGGTGTCAGTTTCCGATCGACAAAATCAATCTCCCATACTTTGAGTAAATATTTCCCTCCCGTGACGAGTAAGTTGTTCGAATTTGAGAAAAACGTTGCGCAATGTCCAAGTTGCGGAGAAACTGCTCCACATAGCGGTTTTCCTGCACTTAGGTCCCATACCGTAACATTGTTATCATCTTGTCCTCCTACCGAAACCAAATACTTTTCATCATAGCTAAAAGACAAACATTGCACTTTGACTTTGTGCAAAGTCATACGGTGAATCATCTTGCGCGATTGAAAGTCCCATAAAATAACATCAGCTTTGAATCCCATGTGAGTAGAATTTCCCGACGCAATGTACCTTCCGCTCTTCGATACAGCAATGCAAGTAATCGCACCATTGTGACCGTGTAAAAAGGTACATTTGTTGGTGTTAAGCTCACGTATAATAATAGTTGCTCCTAATGGAAAGATGAGATGATTTCTTCCTGGATGTAAGTGTAGCCCAGAAGGAACTTGGCCTAAAGTGTGACTATAGTACTTTTTTCTTACCTCCAAACCCGATTACTGATGATAGTTCAAGAGGCTGGGACATTCTTGATTTCTTCTAGGTAAACGGTGTCAACAATTTTGGCGGTAAAAACTCTGCTCAACTTGAAGTGTAGCAGTCACTGCTGTCATACGTGAGAGTATACCTGCCTCTCACGATGAATAAGTTATGTGGACTGGCTTGATACTAGGTTGCTGTTAACAAACCTTGATGTGCCTCAGCGTTCTTGTAGTTGTCGTAGTGCATCGTACACCAATAGCAATGTTGGTATTTTGCGTGTTGTTTAGTGGTAGTTGGGCATCTCTCCCAGTCGTGTAAACCTCTATAATCACGTTCGGCTTTTGGCATGCGTCAAATCTGGATACACATTCCCAAAGTATTTTTCTGCACTGATTTTTTGATTGAAATTGCGAGCCTGTGGTTCTTTTCTAGTTCCACAAATTTAAAATTCAAACGATCTACGTTATCTTCCAGACGCGCTCGTGAGACACATGCAGAGACCATCATCCGCCCAACATGTTTTTTGAGTTTTGACAGGCAAAATTACAAAAAAAGTGACATAGAATGAAAAATTTACACGCACCTACTAATTAATGATTTTGAGGTGAATACATATACTCTGTTGACATATCTCCATCGTTCGGTGGTTGTGAATATCGTTGCCTTGGACTAGGG
>JAESGV010000481.1_pt1 | contig 17732 bp, 13 predicted proteins | sample 9269781 | NCBI WGS metagenome assembly JAESGV01 (sample SAMN15741586, study PRJNA653496) | algae metagenome | isolation source: Tildeniella torsiva UHER 1998/13D and co-occurring heterotrophs from... | place: Slovakia: Slovak Paradise National Park, Hrabusice, Kosice Region | collected 2000-01-01 | reverse complement strand
GATCTAAAGTCAGACATAGTTAAATTATACGTGATTGCAGTTGACTCTTAAAATTCGTGTGTTGGTCACACAAAATGATGTCTTTTTCTGAATACAGTTTGTACAGTGATAGCATTTCGTTCATATACATCTGTTTCCACAACCATTTTGCTTTGTTCTCGTTCAAATTTTGAATCAACTGAAAATACTTTTTCGACGTTAGCGAGAACCTAAAAAGCTCGACATAGCGTAAGAACGACAGCATATATAATTGAGTATCTTCATGTATATCATCAATCCACAGTATGGATTTTCTCATTTTTAATTGTTTTGAGCGCGTTCAATAGTTCTTTGTAATAAGAGGGGTAAACTAGCGTTAACTCAAGTAATGCAGGTCGCGCAAGTTTACACCTGTCTTAATTCCTTGAGGGAGAAATTAACAACTCTTGTGCGACACGATTGCACTTGAAACCTGAACTGTTGGCGTGAACTGATTCTGCTCCATAAACCAAGCTAGTTATAGTCTCCCAAGCCAAACCTCGGCCAACATGAAGAACCAATAACCCAATTTCATTGATGCTTTTTCAACAAACGCAGGTTCAATCTTAAGATTTATTAAATCCAAGGTCTGATAGTTACTTTTTGTCCTTTTGCAATTTCTATGACTGGAAAAAAAGTTTGTCCAGGTATGCATGCAATAACATTCCCAAGACTGACTCTGTTTTTAAACACTTCTATTGTTGCGCCACAACTAGTATATAGAGTTAACGTTCATATGTAATGCAATTACTCCTATAAAAGACATTCTCTATTGTAGTAGTTAGCAATGATGATATACAATGCACCACTATTGTTAAGTCAAAATAATGCTAAACAGGTTTTGTTAAAATATATTGCTACTAAAATTCCTACTGCTATTAAAGTTTCCTTTTTGCTGTTTTTTAAACGTTTTATGTTAATAACATGTTAATAACATCAAACTATCAAAGTGACAAAATATCTTATTGTTGTTTATACTTTTCTTTTATAGCTATTAACTTTTGTTTGATTTCACCTTTAAATCACTTAGTAATTAATGTATCTCTGTCTTGCTTTTCAAACAATATATAATTAAGTTTTTTAAATTTTAAAAGTGGTAAATTAAATGCAGATGTACTTAACTTAATATATTTTTCATAAAATTTTCTCTTTTGTATTATAAAATCATTTATATGATTTTGTGTTACCTTAATGTTATTAATATTCCAACTTGCTAATAATAATATATTAATGTAGCATAACATTCAAAAAAATTCAATTATTTTAAAATTTTCTAATTTTTTATCTTTTAATATTAATAATATGTGCCTTACAGTATATAACTTTCAAAGTCTCTTTAGCTATAGTTTTATATTTACATTATTTATATATACAAAATATTTTTAAATTTGTTAAATTTTACTTAAAAATATCTTTATTTGACATAAAGTTTTTAACATAATGTAAAAAGTTATTATAAACTTCAATTAATAACTAAAATAAATTATAATATCTTTTTTTTAAACAATTAAAACTGTTTTTTTAATATTAAAAATAATTTTATCTATAACATTTAATACTTTTTTATGTTTTGGTTTTTTATATATTTGTTTTATTTTTAATTCTACAAATGATATATTTGAAGATGCAAAAGAAACTAATAATTTTAATACTTATATGTTAGTATTAATCTTAAATAAAATATTAGTTTTAGGTTTGTTATTTTGTAAGAAGAGGTTAATGTTTGCTATATTAAAAACAAAATTTAAAAATACTTATTTTTTGCTTATATTTGTTTTTTAACTTTTGATGAAGATTTTTTATATTTTAAATTCTTTAATAAATATTTTGTTAATAAAATCTCTGTTGAATAATTTTGCAGCAAAGTATAAATAAGATATGCTATTATATGGAATGATATTTCATATAAAAAACAAAAATTCCACAGAAGAATAAATATAACATTTAAAAAGAGAATTTTACTTTTTTTACTTTTATGTTCTCTTTAATTTAGATTATGAGTGATTATCCTTTTATTTATACTTTCTTACCTCTTTAACAGGTAATTTATATAACTTATCATCAAAGTAATTGTTTTTATTATCACTTGTTTCAAAATCATAAACTATAGCTAAAGCCTTTTTCTTCTTATTTTTGTTTTTGTTATACAAATTGAAAATAGTATTAACAGCTTGCTTTGCTTTATATTTAAAAGTTCTGCGACCATATCATCTTTTATTAATCTTTTGATTAGCATTGACAAACATTTCCTTTATTTCAATTTAAAGTATTTGAAAACTAATAAAAGCTAAACTCATACATTTTCACAAATAAGTCTTATTTCTCATATAATAGCACACAGCTAGTACATGTTTGCACAAACAACAAGCTTTGTAAGTTTAAAATGAGTTAGTTGTTTTAATTAACTTAAAGTCACAAATTATAACTTTGAAAATTAATATACTTTACAACAAGATAAGTACCACATTTATATCCAGTTTATATTACTTGTATTTATGTTAAACCACTGTGGATTTCCAGCAGAATCAGAATTATTTATTATTGTGCATGGCTTGCATTCATGTTTAACAATTGTTACAAATCCACAATTGAATATATTTTCAAGCTTTGCTTTGTAGATGTTTGCTTCTGCTGTTGTGCTATTTGCTAACACTTTTATAAAGTATGAAAACCGTGAAACTTTTGATAGAACCCCTTTTTTAGCAGCTATTAACACAAAACATCTAACTTACAAAGATTTTACTAGCTTTATATTTAAAGTTTCCCAAGGCTTAAATGATGAGTAAAGTGTAAATTCACTATAGTTCTAATATCTTATAGCTATTTTAATCTATGTGTTGTCAGAAAATTTAATAATTTTTTGTAACAAATAGAACTAAAAGCACTTGCAATTTGTTAATATAACAAGATGTATTATATTATTAAACGATTTTACCAGGTTAGTTGTTATGTACTTTCCATTTAAAAGACCTGATTTTGCTCTTGCTGTTGTTGATATCTTAAATCTTAGTACAAAGATCTTTTCTTTAAACAAATAGTCAAGCAACAATTTTTTATTTTATAGATTAGCTCTTTCTTTTGTATTAAACAGCTTATTGTTAAATTTAAGTTAATAGTTCTAAAAGGATACTTATATTATAACTTTTATTTGTGGTAGAAACTCATTAATCAGCTCAACAGACATATCAGTTAATCTTGGTCTACCAACTGCCTTATCTCTGTGAAACAGTAACATAACTTCCTTTTGTTAATGTTTAGTTATTACTTTTATCTTATACTTCATTTTATTTGCAACATTCTTAGTAAAATAGATGTATCATGATAAACTACAGCAAGTTTAGTAATCTCATCAATCTTTTAATGTAGCTTTTTAAATTTTTGTTATATATTATTAACTTATTTGAAATTTCTTGATTGTGCAATTGTAGTATTCTGAGATACAATAGTATATATAGCCTTTGAAATGCACTTTACAGCTATTTATTTTACAACAAAATGCATGTAATTGTTGCTTTAACAATAATATAGCTTGAATAAATGGCTATTTTTGTAAGGTGAAACAATAACAGGTGTACTGCTAATATTCTCAGACTTGTAATAGAAAAGAAGACTTTGATACTTATTGTCAAATGATAACTGTAATATATATTTTATATAACAAAAAGATTTATTATACTCAAAGTAAAAATACATGCATTTAATAAAAACAGTAGCAATAAACTTTGTTGACATACTGTTGTTTTTTAGTATACATATAAGTCACATTGTTGATTAATAACATCTAAAAAATCTGTTTTAAACATTAACATGCATGATGTTACATCCAATAAATGCTTTACAGCTACATTTGTTAATATAAAGTTACAATTCTATGACTTAACAAGAAATTGGTACATCTAAGCCAAACTGATGCTTTGAATAGAAGAGTATAATAATAACATCTCGCTTTTAAACATAAATAGTGCATACATCCATACATCAGTATTAAGATATATAATATGTGATCAAATTGGCTTAATATAATCATTTTGGTTTATAGTATTTGTTTGGTAGCAAATTATCAAAGTTACAAGTTATAACTTGGCTGGTCAACTTAAAAAAATAACAGCTACTTTTGCCACTTGTCTAAATCAACAGTTAGTCAACTTTAAAGTCACAAGTTGCGACTTTTTTATTAAAAAAAAGAGAAATATGTCAAATTTCAAAGTTTGTAGTTAAAAGCAGTAAGAAGGAAAAGAACTCCATGTCAACGAAAAAAGGTAAAAGACAAGCTCATATACAAAAAGACAATCTTGAGCAAAAGTGTCTATTGTATAACATAATATTCACCTAATACTGCAACCTTGTAGTTTAATCAAAAAAGATTAAATAATTAGATTTTAATAAAGAAACGCCAAAAGAGATTACGCTGCTACAAAATGTTCTCAGCGGCAGAAATATATCTGTTGATTGACTTAAAAAGGTCTATCAACAACTTAATGAAAACATTACTGAACAAATTGAAGAACACTACATTATTGCTGATCATATTGTACAAGTTAGCAGTACTCAAACTTTATATGCTAAGGTTTGTCAAGAAATGCTAATTAAGCATGCATTTAATCTATTTTATAGCGACAGTAATTTGCAAGAAAAGTATAACAACTTATAGGAGGTGTTCTGCAAGACAAAGTTCCCTATCAAAAAGTCTGATAGTATAATCAGACTGAAAACACTATATTATTTGATTGTTCAGTTTCTAAAGTTACTTTTCACAATAACTCCTGCAAGCACTCTAGAAATATTAAAGAGTGCAACTTAACTCCAGGTGTTCATACACAGAAATCCGCATTATAATGTAAGTTTATGCTGCAGAGTAGCAAAGGTAAACAACATAAGTATAAATTATATATTTTTTAATCAAAATAGCTTAAATGTATTCTTAGCAAGTATTTAAAAAAAAGTACTTTATTACAGAAGAAGAGGTTTTTTATATTAAAAGCTACTAGTAGCTTTTCAACAGTAATGTGAACTTATACATAGCTGTCTTTATTGATAAAGTTAATGACAGATACAACTTTGATTTGTACATCAAAAAAGTAAAGCAAAAGATAAGTTGCAATTTGTGACTTTATATAATTATTTATAGTTTTACTTTATGAACATATATATATTTGATGCTTGATGCAAATGCTCCAACAAGAAATGCAATGCACTCAAAAAGATCACACAGTTCAGATTTTCATCAGGCTTTGTGTATTTGTTTCCAATTTACCTTTTAGGTCATTGGATCTTATGTATTGTTTCTTGTATAATAAAGAGTTATGCTATCAGCTTTAGTTTTACAAAAACCTTTATTTATTTACATTAAAATTTTTACATTATTATTATTGTTGATAAGTCTAATAAATTTAATGTTTTCATTTTTAGTTAACTTAAAACAAAAACTAATAGCTAGCTTTTTTAAATTATAAAATACAAAAAATTATATTTGGCCAACTATAGTTAGCAGACTATCTGAAACTTCACTTTATAACTAGCTATAATATAAATCTATAAACAATTTTGTTATTTATTTGATTAAATTAATAATTAATATGTTATAATTTAACTTGCCATCTATATTTAAAAACTATTTTATCTTTAAGTTATTTGATTTATCTTTATTTATATTAAGATATCTATTATAGTATATACCAGCTATATTCCATATATCTTTTCCATTATATTTTATTAAAATTAAATTTTTTTATGTAATTATAAAACTTTTTAAGTCATTATTTTAAAATATATGAGCTTTAAATTATTAGAAGAATTATAAAATAAACTTATCATGCCTAATACAAAATATATTTATTTTGTATTATTTTGTTAACAATGTAATTTATTAGTTTTTTAACAGAACTATTCCCTTAATAATATTTATAACATTAGCAATAATAATTATGTTTTTAATATACGTTTTATACTTTATATACTATTTAATATTATCTAAAAAGTGCTTTGTACAAAGTAAGTAATACATTTCAAAAAATACAGTACTTTATATATTTGTAATATTCAACTTATTATTTGAACAATAATGTACTTTTTAAATTAATCTTTTTTTATATTTATTCTTTTTTTGATTTTAATTAATGCCTTTATATGAATGTTTGTAATTTAATCTTAATATATTAATAAGAGTAATTATATTATACTTGATAAAGGTAATACTATTTGTTTGCTATAAGTTATAAGCAAAATCTTATTTATAAATGATAACAGTAAAGCAAAGCTTGAAAACATATTAAAGATGATGTTAATAACTCAAAGTCTTATATATTTTATCATTTTAATATAATTTTTTCTAACAAATCCAATAAATAATTGTTATTAGAAGTGTCTTTATTAATGACAAAATCAGATTATAATAGTTTGAGATATATTCTTTTTAATATTGATATTTCTCTTTGCTTTATACTTAAAATTATTAATTTACCTTAATTTGTTAATGTAAAAAAATTTATTTAAATTTTCTGCAACTATTTATATAGCTTTTTTTTGTTTAATATAAACTTTTGCTTTATTTGGTTTAAGTCAATAGTAGTAGACTTATAAAAGTCTTATAGCTTTATTTTAGTATAATATTAATAGTGTTGCTATAAAGCTTTGATGAATACTTTAAAGCACAATCTTTACTATATAAAAAGAGTATTATTCTATAATAAATATCTTCTACTTATTTGTTCCATATAAATTCATGTCTTAATATTTTTAAATATTTAACTTGATCAGAATAATTATGATATAAGATTGAAATATTTAAATTACACTTTAAATTTTTAGATTAACTATATATCTATACTTTATATCTATCACAGTCTTTTGTTATAATATATACAAAAGTTTATAATTAACTGTAAATAAGCTAATAGAAATGTTTATTGTAAATTGTTTACAGATTTAAAATTTTTGTTAGTAGCAATGTTAGCGCTTTTATATTAATAACAATGTTATTTAAATATGAGTTGTTATCATAATATTAATTTTATTAATAATATTTAAATAGATTTATTATTTGTAAGGATTGTTATCAACCTATATTAAGATGTTACTATATATAATTAACTTGTTATTAACATTATTTAAGATATTATTAACTTGTAAATGGTTGTTATCATTTTATATTCAGTTGATATCAGTTTTTTTTATAAGTTATTAACTTTAATTAAGAAGTTATCAACTTGTTCAAGATATTATCAAGCCAAATATGTGTGGTATCAATACAATGTTGCTAACTGCATAAGCAATAATAACATATGAATAATATGAATATTTGTTAATAATAATTTTCTTTTATTAAATATTGTATTTTTTGAGTACTAAAACATTAATCTCTTACAAAATAAGTATGAAATAGAAGATTATAATAGAAAACAAAAGAAAAAAAGAAATGCAGATTTAAAATAAAATGATAAAAGAAAACAAGAACTAACATCAAAGAAAAAGAAAAAAATAGACAATAATAACTTATTGATAAAAAATAAAACAATTAAAACAAAGATAATGCTAAAAAGAGATTATTAAAAAAGTAAAATTTAATAGTAAATAAATTATTGTTCTTATAACATATTATTTTTGTTTTTTAATGCATAATTAATATAGTTGTTTTTACAGAAGATATTAACATGCAATTCAATAGTAACAACAACTTAATTATTAAAACTAATGCTTAATATCAGCTTTCAAACACTTTTAACTTGTAAAAAGAAGGTATTATAATATATCTATCTGAAATTTATCTTGACTTTAATTATTTACAATTTATGTCAATATTTAACAAAGATTTTACTGTAACTGATTTTATTTACCAATTTTTAATGCACTTACATGTTAATAAGGTATATTAAGCTTATATACTTTGCTATGCATTTTAATAGTAAAGAGATACCTTTTAACTTTATCATTGCATTTTTCAAGCAGGTATAAGATAAAAAATATGTTTTTATTACAAATTGGTTTATAGTATATCAATGTATTGGTTTCTATCATTTTGAAGTAACTGAATTACATTTAAATAATTTATAAGACAAAAATAAGCAGTTAATAATGTTAAAACGCTTGCAAAAATTGAATTTGAACATTAAATATACAGCATATATTAAAGATATTAGTTTTAATAAAAAAAACTATTATATATACTTTATGAGCATTATTTAGACATGTTGTCATATAAGATGTCTATATAAATCACAATTAGCTATATGGCTTACATTATATTATATAAGGTTGGTATACTACTAAACAATTACAAATATTAAACAAAAAATAAGCAAATAATTTCTAAAAAAATATAAGTGTATTATCAAAGGCTTTATTAAAACTATATACTAAAGAAGTTTTGTAATCTTAAATATAAGTAAATAAATTTTAATCATACCTTATTATCTTTTTCAGCAACAAGTAATCAATATTTTGCATGCTTTGCAGCATCTATCTGCTAAATCAAAGTTAGTAAAATACATATTTGAGTAATATTATGATAATTATAAAGCATTTGAATATAACCGCTTAATAAAAGACTTTATATAGTTAAAATGAGTGTATCTTCTGATGTTTTACAAGAATACATTATAATAGCTTTGTTATGTATAACACTATCTTTTATATACTTGTAAGAAAAAGTTTTGTATAAAACTATTTTTTCTTATTTCTTTTTAGTTATTAATGTTAAAAGGTTAGGATGTGCTATTTTATAAAATGAAATCTTCAGTGAAAGTAATTTATAGAATATATTTTACTTTTTTAAGTTGCAACTTGCGACTTCTTACATATTAAATTTGAAAAAACAATTTTTATTCATTTGTTTAAGATAATAACACTAAAAAGCTTTTACATCCTCTTCTTTGTCCTCTGTCACATCCTTTTCCACGTCTTCTACTAAACACCTTTGTTTCAAGTGACTTCTTGCAGTGTTTTGGTGATGGCTGAGTGTTGTTATCACTAGCAGAGCTTTCTTCTATCTTACACTTTTTAAATGCAGCAGATTCAACTTTATTCTCTGTCAAATCTATATGGTAAATTCTTTTTTGCTTAGATGAAGGAAGTTCTTCTTTCTTCTTTTCATTACGTTTACTTTCTTTTTCTTCTGTCTTATTTCTAGTCTTCTTGGCTTTTCCTGCAATTTTTTATTACTTCAATTCTGCTTGCATTAAATTGTTGATGGCTTTTTGTAACTCCTCTTGCTTGGTCATTTTCTAATCTTTGACCAAATTATTTTTATTAAGCCTTTAAAATTCTTTCTTTTGTAAAAATCTTGCTAATTCATCTATAATAACAAGTTTTATGCACTTAATACCTGGCAAAAGATCTTTATTATGAGCTGTCCTTACAGGCATAAAAGATGCAAAAGTAAACAAATTATAGTTAATAGGTGATCTAAAGTTATTGTTAAAATTCAACTGCTTCTTTGAACTACTTGTGCCTTTTTTTGGAGCAAGTGTTTGGCTTGTAGTTTTTTTGACATTACTTTAAACAGCTGCTTTATTGGTATCCTCTTCAATGATATAATACAACATTGTTAATCTAGAAATAAGCTTGTCCAAATGCTTAAAGTAAGATATTGTAACTGTTTTTAAATCTCACAAAAACTTATGCATGCTAATTTTCACATCATGAATAGCCTTATATGTCAAGGGAATTAGTTCATCCTCCATCATAAAGCTAGTCAAATATCCTGAAAGAAATAAATTAGCGTATGCACAAACATAATAGCCACATGCAGTTTGATTTGGCTGCATAATAGCATATCTGAAAGTCATAACAACTTTATCAATGTCTTCATCACTATAATCAGCAAATTCACTAAAATATTGTGAAATTACTTCAATAATAAGATTTTTATTATAAAATACAGTATCAATATCTCTACTGTTTAGTAAATTAGCAAGATATATGAATAATGTATTCCTAATATAAGAAACAACACATAAAATCTAATAACCTAAAAGGTAAATTGGAAACAAATACACAAAGTCTAACAAAAATCTGAACTGTGTGAGCTTTTTGAGTGCATCGCATTTCTTATTAGAGCGTTTGCACTAAATATCAAATGTATATGTGCTCATAAAGTAAAACTATAAATAGTTATTTAAAGTTGCAAATTGTAACTTACCTTTTGCTTTACTTCCTTGATGTACAAATCAAAGTTGTAACCGTCATTAGCTTTATTGATAAAAGCAGCTATGTATGAGTTTATGTTACCGTCAGAAAGCCACCAGTAGCTTTTAATGTAAAATACCTCTTTTTCTGTAATGAGGTACTTTTTTTTTAGATACTTGCTAATAAACTTTTTAGCTTTGTTTGTCTTTATATCTAAACATACACTCTTGCTAACCTCAACAATTGGTGCTATAACTGACTTTTTAGTGCAAATGTCAAGATTTTTACATACTGCAATAGCATAATACTTTTCAACAATTATCAAATCTAGAACTTTAGGAATACATTCAAGCTATTTTGATTAAAAAATATGTAATTTATACTTATGTTGTTTACCTTTGCTACTTTACAGCATAAACTTACATTATAATGTGGATTTCTGTGCATAAATACCTGGAGTTAAGTTGGACTTTTTGATATTTCTAAAGTGCTTGCAGGTGTTACTGTAAAAAGTAACTCTGGAAACTAAACAATCAAATAGTACAGTATTTTCAGTCTGATTATACTATCAAGCTTCTTGTTAGAAAACTTTGTCTTGCAGAACGCCTCTCACAAGTTGTTATACTTTTCCTGCAAATTACTGTCACTATGAAATAAATTAAATGCGCGCTTGATTAGCATTCCTTAACAAACCTTGGCACATAGCATTAAAGTACTGCTAACTTGTTCAGCATGATCAGCAATGATGTAGTACTCTTTTATTTGTTCAGCAGTGTCTTCACTAAGTTGTTGATAGACCTCTCTAAGCCCATTAATAGACATATTTCTACTGCTGAGAATATTTTGTAGCAATGTAGTTTCTTTTAGCGTCTCTTCATTAGAACTTGTCTGATGGACTTTTCACATCAGCCATAGCAGTGTTAATAGCAGTGCTCTTGGCCTGTGAGCAAGTGATAACATCACAAACTTCAATAGAAGCCTCAATCAATTTTGGGCTTGTTTACATTAAATATGTCAGTTATCTTGTCACTGTCAGAGTTTGAATCATCATTTGTCTTTGCAGCCGCTTTATCTTATAATGCTTTTTTAATAGACACAAACATGTCTACTTGAATAGAACAAGATGTAAAGAACTCTTAAATGTGAATAAAAAAATTTATAAAAATTACTGTTAAGCGTCTTTTGCCTGGTTTTAACAATTTTTATGACCTGCTTTTTGAATTCTTTGGCATGCAGTTTTGCTTTGACAAGTAGAGTCTTTATAACATTTTTAAGTACTAAAACAACATTTAAATCGCTTATATCAATCATACTCGCAATTAAATCTTCCACACTCACTCTGTATAAGCATTACACATCCTTTAGATTGTTTAATAGCTTGTACACAGCAGCAGTTAGGTTAATAGTGTCTGTCTTCTTCTTAAACATGTTTCTCCTTTTTTTTATGAGAAAGTCACAACTTGCAACTTTAAAGTTGATTAACTGTTGATTTACAAGTGGTAAAAGTAGTTATTATTTTTTTTTAAGTTAACTAGCTAAGTTGCAACTTGCAACTTTGACAATTTACTATCAAACAAATACTATAAACCAAAATGATTATATTAAGCTAATTTGATCGCATATTATACATCTTAATACTGATGTATGGATGTACATACTATTCATACCTGAAAGCAAGATGTTATTATTACACTTTTTTGTTCAAAGCATCAGTTTGGCTTGGGCGCACCAGTTTCTTGTTAAGTCATGAAATTGTAACTTTATATCAACAAATGTTGTTGTAAAGCATTTATTAGATGTAACATCATGTATGTTATTGTTTAAAGCAGATTTTTTAAATGCTACAAATCAATGATATGACCTATATGTATATTGAAAAACAACAGTGTGTCAATAAAGTCTGTTGCTACTGTTTCTATTAAACATACATATTTTTATTTTAAGTACAACAAGTCTTTTCGTCATATAAAATATATACTACAGTTACCATTTGACAATAAGTATTAAAGCTTTCTTTTTTACTACAAGCCTGAAAATATTAGCAGTACACCTGTTATTGCTTTGCCTCACAAGAATAGCCATTCACTCAAGCCATATTATCGTTAAAGCAACAATCACATATGCTTTGTAGCAAAACAAGTAGCTGTGAAGCGCAACTTAAAGGCTACATACACTGTTGTGTCTCAAAATTCAATGATTGCACAACTAAGAGATTCCAAATAAGTTAATAATATGTAACAAAAATTTAGAAAGCCACATCAAAAGATTAATGAGATAACTAGACTTGTTGTAGTTTATTATGATATATTTAAATACCAAAGCTAAGTTCCAGAAAAACAAGCAATGTTCTACACTTATTATACGTTAAAAATCCTTTATTGTAACAAAGTTTGGTGGTCTGATATAACATTCAACATGTAGTAAGGTTATGTAACAAGTATATCATACAGAATACCGATTTTGTCAATAATTCAAAAAGATATCCAATTACACCTAGCTTTATGTATATCCACCAGTTGAAGAAATATAGTGTATACTTAGCAATACTTCAAAGAATTCAAGATATACTCAATTTAACACCAGCAGAGCAAAGCAAGCATATTGTAGTTATTGATGGAAAGGTTCTAATTATTAAAGCTTGGCACATTGTATTTCTGCATATGCATCATCTGCAATGCCACATCCATTTTATCAAAAATGTCATAAATAAGATGAAGTACAAGATGAAGGCAGTGACTAAATATCAACAAAGGAAGTCATGCTACTACTTTATGAAGATAAGACAGTTGGTAGACTAAGATTAACTAATATGTCTGTTGAGCTGATTGATAAGTTTTTACCACAAATAAAAGTTATAATGTAAGTATCCTTTTAAAACTATTAACTTAAATTTAATAATAAGTTGTTTAATACAAAAGAAGGAGCTAATCCACAAAATGGAAAATTGTTGCTGGACTATCTGTTCAAAGAAAAGATCTCTGTACTAAGATCTAAGATATTAATAACAGCAAAAGCAAAAGCAGGTCTGCTAGATGGAAAGCACATGACAACTAACCTAATAAAATCATTTAATAACATGATACAACTTGTTATGTTAACAAATCGCAAGTGCTTTTGATTTTATTTGTTACAAAAAATTATTGAATTTTTTGACAACACACATATTAAAATGGCTTTAAAATATTAGAACTATGGTAAATTTGCACTTTATTCATTATTCAAGCCTTGAAAAACTCTACATTTCAAGCTATCAAAACTGTTGCAAGTTAGATGCTCTGCATTGATAGATGTCAAGAAAGGGGTTTTATCAAAGGTTTCACAGTTTTCATACTTCATAGAAATGCCAGCAAATACCACAACGGCAGAAGCAAACATCTACAAGGCAGAGCTTGAAAACATATTTAATCATGGTTTTGTAATGATTGTTGAACATGAATGCAGGCTATGCGCAATAGTAAATAATTCTGATTCTGCTGGAAATCCATAGTAGTTTAATGTAAATACAAGTAATACAAACTAGACATGGATGTGGTGCTTATCTTGTTGTAAAATATGTTAATTTTTAAAGTTACAATTTGTAACTCCAAGTCAACCAGAACAACTAACTTATTTTAGACTTATAAAGCTTGTTATTTGTGCAAACATGTACTAGCTATGTGCTGTCATATAAGAAATGAGACTTACTTGTGAAAACGTATAAGTTTAACACTTATTAGTTCTCAAATACTTCAAATTAAAACAAAGGAGATATCTGTCAATGCTGGTCAAAAGATTAATAAAAGATGACATAGTCGCAGAACTTTCAAACACAGAGCAAAGCAAGCTGTTAGTACCATTTTTAATTTGTATAACAAGGACAGAAATAAGAAAAAAAAGGCTCTAGCTGTAATATATAATCTTAAAACAAGTGATGATAAAGACAGTCACTTTGATGAGATATATAAGTCACTTGTTAAAAAGTTAAAAAAGCATAAATAGAAGGATAATCACCTATGGTCTAAATCAAAGAAAACACAGAAGTAACAAAATAAATTTTTCTCTTTGAATGTTATATTTATTCTTCTGCGGAATTTTTGTTTTTTATATGAAATATTATTCCATATAATAGCATATCCTAAAAGGTTTGATAGTATCTGTTAATTAATTATTAATATTTTTTAAATTATAAATCATAAAAAGACACAAAAATAGGTATGTAAAATAAGTAAATATAAATGTGTTATACAGCAAATACTAAATATTACAAATATAAATATAAAATTTTATTAATTATTAATATAATATATAATGCTCAAGAATAAAACTATTGAAAATAATAATAAAGTATTTGTAGTATTAAACAAAACTTTTTATTATTAAAATTCTTAAAAAAGTATTCTAATATAACAAAAAAGCCTTTTTATAATCTATTATTATATTATGCAGTACATAATTTTAATATTATTGCAATCAAATTATTAGTTGAACAAAGATGTAATAAAATACAAACTACAAATATCTATCTTTATTTTTTTACATATAAAAAAGCTGTTAATTTATTTTTAAACTTTAGAAGTAACTTAAATAGTAACTTATAAACAAAGTTATAAAACTTTGAAGATTTTATATTTGCTTTATAAAAACTCTTAAAACTTATTAATTATTAGCAATAAAAGGCTGTAATAGGAAGAATACTGCTCTAAAGACTGGTATATAACTTCATTCTAACAAAAAAATACAACATATTAATGAAAAGAGTAAAAAAGATGTAAAAATACATATTTCTCTTTTAAATAATAAGGAAAAAATAGCCAGTAATAGTTTAAAAGCAAGTAACAACAAACTAACAAACAAAAAATTTAAAATAATTTAAATATTAATAAAGTTATTAAATGTAAAAACTTTAAAACGTTTAAAATAATTGCAACATGTCGTAATTTAAAGTTTTAAAAAAACACCACTGAGAAACAATTTAAACATTAACAAAGCAAGTATGTTAATGCTGTAAAAACCTACACCAGTGAAAAAACATCTTTTATTAGATAGTTTACTTTATTAGCTGGAATAACTTCTTTTTAAGTTGTTTCTGAGTTATTTACTTAGATATATTGTTTTTTTTGGTACACAAGAGGGTTAATATTCAAAAATTCAGGTTTAAATATAAATTATAGCAGTAAGCTGAAAATAGAAAAAAGGTTATTAAAACTAAAAAAATAATTTTATTATTAGCTTAACAAAGTAGTTTTTATCCCTTTATATCTGTTGTTTACATTTCTAAGAATTAACTATCATATTTAGATAAAATCATATTTAGCCAATTATAGTCAGCAAACCATTTAAGACTTTACTTTATAACTAATGAATCCAGATTGGCTTTAACAAGTAATCATTTATAATATAAAATAAATTTTAAAATGTTAAACACATTAAGTGTATTAATAGCTTTACTATCAGCAAAAGCAGAAATTATAAAATTAACAATTAAAATTATTGTTGCAAGTAATTATGTAACTTTACATATTTATAAAGGTGCTGCTGAGCTTAAAGCCACAATATTTAACTTTTTATTAAAAAGACAGTCTTAAAACAAATTACATTGTAATTGTTTAATAAGTTATTATTTGTATTATTAATTTCTTTTAAAGTTATAATATTATTAAACTATGCAGCTGTATTGTTGCTGTATATATTACAATACAGAATTTTAATCTATTAATTAAGTACAAGTGCATAATTAATTGAAATTAACATATTAATTTTTAAATTAAAGCAACAAAAAAGATAAGAAAGAAGTTAAATGAAGTAAAGCCCAAGAAGCAAATACTAATAAATGTTGATTTATTTGCATACAAAGAAATATTAATAACTAATTGGTTTTTGGCATAAATTAATAAAATAAAAAACAAGCAAGTAATAAATGCTATAAAAGCGGATTTAATAATATTACAAATACTAATTGTAAGCTTAAAAGCAGATCAAACTAATAATAATGCTACAACAAAGGTAAATGTAAAACATGGTATAAAACAACCACATAAAGAAGTTTTTGAATTAAAATTCATCAAGAATAAACCTAAAAGGCTAAATTCTGTTAAGCAGTTAGATGAAAAACATTTTTACTCTCTTTTAAAATAGCAAGCAAAAGTAATTAAATGAGTACAACAAAATAAATACACATTAAAACATTTTGTTATTTTGATAGTTTGATGTTATTAATATAAAACGTTTAAAAAACAGCAAAATGGAAACATTAATAGCAGTAGGAATTTTAGTAGTGATATGTGTTTTAGTAAAACCCTGCCAAACAACAAGAAGCTGCAAGGAGAAGAACCAAAAATGAAACCATTCAAGGTGGTTGCAGATGCAAAGATGGATGCCAAATAGCTTTTGTCCCTGCTTCAATATCAGCAGACATTGTGACAACGTACATTGCGTCTACCGATTGTAACAACAGTGACCGCACTTCCAGAAGACGTCATATTCAGTCTGCTACTTTTACCAGCCAGATTACTCTCAATTAACGGTGCATATTCGTTTTATTAAATCCAAGGTCTGATTGTGACTTTTACTCCTTTTTCAATATTTAGTACTGGAAAAAATGAGTGTCCTCCTATGCTTACACGGTTTTTGAAAAACTCAATAGTAGCGCCGAACTTTTTTCCACCCGGCATAAATCGATCATCTATACTTTTCAACTTTTCATCGTTCTCTGCACTTGAATAAGTCATGTCAAAGCTTATACCAACCGCATCACCAATTTTGAATTTTTCAACCTTGTCATATTCGATGTAGAAAACATGAAAACCAAAATAGTACCCTTCTAGTACTCGATGATTATTAAGATTATTCAAATCTTCTCCTGGTTTTGTAGGATCTTCATACTTATCTAGTACAATCTCCCAACGATGATGTTTCTTTGGTTCTAGTTTCTTGCAATTAATACTAATGGTTACGTAAAGAAACAAGTTCATACACTACCCGGTTGCGCCACTCAAATGTATTTTCTATGGTACGATTTTGATTTGATATCTCGTATGATAGAACATCACTATCAAAGCGATAAACTATAGATTTCAGATCAAACCTATACAGATCTAAGGTTAGACTATGTTAAATTATACGTGATTGCAGTTGACTCTTGAAATTTACGTGTTGGTCACAAAGTGATATCTTTTTCTGAGTATTCTTTGTACAGCGTTAGCATCTCATTCATGTACATTTGTTTCCACAACCACTTTGACTTGTTCTCTTCCAAATTTTGAATCAACTGAAAATACTTTTGCGATGTTAAAGAGAACCAATATAGCTCGACAAAGCTTAAGAACGACAGGATATGTAATTGAATATCTTCGTATATATCATTAATCCACAGTATAGCTTTGCCCATTAAATCGCTTTCAGCCTCCCAGTTGTTTGTAATTGCCTACTAGTTTGAAATACAATTATCGTAGCAACAGGTAACTTACACGCATACAGAAAAAGATACTTCTACCTCAAACACAATCTGTTAAGATTTATTAAGTCCAAGGTCTGATGATTACTTTTTGTCCTTTTTGCAATTTCTATGACTGGAAAAAAAGTTTGTCCAGGTATGCATGCAATAACATTCCCAA
>JAESGV010000480.1_pt1 | contig 17763 bp, 18 predicted proteins | sample 9269781 | NCBI WGS metagenome assembly JAESGV01 (sample SAMN15741586, study PRJNA653496) | algae metagenome | isolation source: Tildeniella torsiva UHER 1998/13D and co-occurring heterotrophs from... | place: Slovakia: Slovak Paradise National Park, Hrabusice, Kosice Region | collected 2000-01-01 | reverse complement strand
ATCCAAGTACTAAATTCTCAAAATAGTTTCTAAATTCCTCTTGCTCTTCATCTGCAAACAATGAGAGTTCATGATATCTACAATTATATTTCTTTGCCAACTCTAGTGCCTCCTCTCTACTTACTTTGTGTTCCAAATCGTGTTTCAATCCAACGATCACAAACACTGTCGTTGCGGAATCACTCTCTATCGCAAAGTATTCTAATAATTCATCACTAATAGTTAATCAAAGTTTAAGTATACGTACCGAATATAATGAAATGATTCCAAATTATCAAAACTAAAACATGCAAATAAAATCTTTGATCCTCTCATATAAGCACGTACAATGTTTCTAAATCTTTCTTTTCCACCAGTGTCCCATATCTGGCATGCAGGATAGTTTTCTTCATCCCAATGATATTTTCCAAACTCAACTCCTATCGTACCAGAGTAGTTTTCTGTCTTGTCAATTTTTTGTCTTATGAGCCACTTCATCAAGGTTGTTTTTCCGACTTCTGCTATGCCATACAGAGCTACTTTGACTGGTGGTACACCTTCATAAATCGAAAGTCTATTTGCTGAAAAGGAATGATCATCATATGATGCTAGTGTTATCTTTTGCATCCTGAATCCTACTTCTGTAATATCGAAACTCTCTAGTGATGTGAGATCAATTTCTGATTGGTGTAGAATTATATAGTATTCACACGCAGTTACTAGTGGTTTTAAACTTCTCTCACGTGCAAAGTCATACACCATGCATACGTTTGATGGAGAAAGCTCATGCGAGTACATTTGTTGTGCGCAATGTTGTATGAGCGAAGCATGTTCTGGTGCATAGACATCCAACACGTCGAATAGTTCTAGTAGGTTGACATTGATCTCTCTTATATTGTTGGTGTAAATGTATTCTAATAGTAGGAGCATGGATTCGTACGTTTCTTCTTCCATTTGTATTTCTGTTTGCGTTGATTCTTGCATGCCAGAGTTGAACATTACACGAAAGTATGCACACCGATGTGCAAGAACTTCTCTGTGTACTTTGATGCTTCTTTGAGGACCAAATATTAATTTCATATTGGAGTTTTTCTGCGTTTTCCAAAGTGTTGCCACATAGTCGGAAAATAATGTAGCAGAAGTTTTGTCTCGCATATAATCGATCACCCACATCATCAACTTCGATTCTTCTAAACTATCCAAGTGTGAGTTCAGCTTTACGAGGTCTTCCTCATACGTAGCTGGGACGCAATCAAATAACGAGAATTCAGGCTTTTCACCTTTGACCTGGCGTAATTTTAGTGTTGGTGATACGTTTGAGTTCACAACATATGTTTTTTGTGGTGGTTTGGGTAGTGGCCCATCCTCATACATCTGGTCTCGCTGTTGGTTTTGTCCCATATTCACGTGACAGGTGACAACTAAGCAAACAAAATATCATCTTCTCGAAGTACTGCAAGTGAACCAATGTTTCATTCGCAAACATTGTAATCTCCAAATAGAATCGTGCAAAATATATTGCCTGCTCGTGCGAATTGGGAACTGATGCACGAACATTAGTTCTGGTACCATTTCAATTTGGACAGTGCACACGCTCCTATAAATAGAGACAAAGTCGCACAGCAAATATCAAGTAATAGAAAAAAGAAAAACATGAACACAGAGAAAGAACACCTTTCACTCGTCGTTATTGGACACGTCGATAGTGGAAAAAGCACAACAACTGGTCACTTGGTCTACAAGTGTGGAGGACTTGACAAGAGAACTCTAGAAAAGTTGGAACAAGAAGCAGACCGTATGGGAAAGTCTTCATTCAAGTTTGCCTTCGTGATGGACAAAATTAAGGCAAGTCGTACTCGTGGTATCACCATTGATATCTCCTTGTCTCGTTTCGAAACAGGAAAGTATGATGTTACAGTTATTGACGCACCTGGACACAAGGATTTCCTCAAGAACATGATCACTGGTACTTCCCAAGCCGATTGTGCCATGCTTGTTATTGACGGATGCAAGGGAGGATTTGAGAGTGGAATCAGCTCCGATGGTCAAACAAGAGAGCACGCATTGCTTGCCTACACTTTGGGTGTCACTCAAATGATTGTTGCAGTGAACAAGATGGACGATGCATCTGTCAACTTTTCTCAACAACGTTTCAACGAGATCCAAAAGGAAGTTTCTTCTTACTTGAAGAAGGTTGGATACAATCCAGCACGCGTGCAATACGTGCCCATTTGTGGTTTCGGTGGACAAAACTTGGTTGAGAAGGCAACTGAGATGCCATGGTACAAGGGACCAACTCTTGTTCAAGCTATTGATGCTTTCGAGGCACCAAAGAGACCAGTTGACAAGCCATTGCGTATCCCTCTACAAGATGTATACAAGATTGGTGGAATTGGTACAGTACCAGTCGGACGTGTTGAGACAGGAGTCATCAAGCCAGGAATGAATGTCACTTTTGCACCAACAGGAGTTACCACTGAGGTCAAGTCTGTTGAGATGCATCACACCGTTGTCTCTAGTGCCAAGGTAGGAGACAACATTGGATTCAATATTCGTGGTGTTTCTACCAAAGATATCAGCAGAGGACATGTGTGTGGTGATGCTAAGAACGATCCTCCACGCAAGGTAATCGACTTTACCGCTCAAATCTTGATGTTGAAGCATCCAGGAACTGTTAGCGTTGGATACACTCCAGTCATCGATTGCCATACATCTCATGTCGCATGCAGATTTGACGAGATAGTTGCCAAGCTTGATAAGAAGACCGGACAACCAACTGAGAAAAATCCAGCCTTCTTGAAGAATGGAGATTCTGCTATCGTCAAGCTTGTTTCTACCAAGCCAATGTGCGTCGAGGCTTACTCAGAGTACCCACCTCTTGGTCGCTTCGCAGTACGTGACATGAGCACCACAGTTGCTGTTGGTGTCATCAAGAGTGTCAACAAGGCACCTCCTCAAACGCGTTGACTACCACAGTTGTCGCTATGCCGTCAGGTTTTTACTGCCAGTGATTTGTTCTGTAATATTTTAAGATCAGAGTTATATAGGAATACATCATTAAAAGAATTTTTCCGGATAGCATAAACACCTGCGTTTGACTTTCTGTGCGTCCTTGTTAGCTTCTTTATTACAATCACTCAACTTGAACAGAATCAAATTTGAAATAGCAAACAACACATGAACACAGATAATACTGTTCTTGTTGAATACGATGCACAACCTATTAGAATCGACGAACTTTTGTACTTGGGATCATTGAAGCACGCAAATGATGTTCAAATGTTAAAAAACCTAGGAATTACACATGTTCTCACTTGTATTAAAGGTGTAAACTCTTGGTACACTGGAGAACACGCCATAAAGCATAGGATAATACCAGTGAACGACGTGGAAACAGAAGACTTTGCGCAACACTTCGACACTGCCGCAGATTTCATACACAATGCAATACACACGAACAACATAATACTGGTGCACTGCCAAGCAGGTATAAGCCGCTCAACAAGTGCGATTGTAGCATACCACATCAAATACAAAGCTATGAGTGTTGATGAAAGTTTGGACTTCATCGTTACACGAAAGAAGGATGTTTGTCCAAATGATGGCTTCAAGCGACAGCTTCATCGATTCTATCTCAAACTTCACCCTACATATACACTAACTGAACCTAATGAACCTCAATCAATTCAAGACAAAATGCGGCAACGAATTCAAAGCATACAAGAACATCACCAAAGCGATACCAAGTTTTGCAAAATATGTCGTGCGCAATTGTTTACATCTAATGACTTGGTACCACATGTGGTCAAGAAGAAGGATTTTTCGTACAAGAAACTCAAGAAGGACAGTCAATCAAAGCATACAGATCATGAGTGTAGCGCATACTTTATCGATAGGATGGATTGGATGGGTCAGCTAGATGGAAACGAAGGAAGAATATCTTGTGCTAATGGACATAGAGTAGGAACATTTGTTTGGTCTGGCGTACAGTGTAGCTGTGGAGTCTATGTCACTCCAGCATTTCAGATATTAAAATCACGAGTTGATTAGATCTGTTGGTTGACTCATCAATCAGAACATCATGGCAAGAGTAGGATCACGTGGAGCAGGAACACTGCTTGCGTTTGTTTATTTCGGATTAGCTGTATGGGCTATTGTACTCTATACCTACGTTAGGGAAACTCCTGCAAGTATCACCTGCGATGTTCCAGTTATATCTAATTTACTTCTCTCATTTGGTATAGCTGTATTTGGATTGTTTGCTCTGCTGTGCATCATTAAACTTATATCATGCATTCATGGATTACGAGCGAAAAAAATATCAACAGCAACAAACACTGCTTACGCAACTGTGGATGTGTTGTGTTACTTGACAATCAGCGGTGTAGTTATCGGATTAATGGTGGCGATTTCTATTTTCGCTTGGAGATCCACTTGTGTAAGTTGTTTTAGATATTACTCATCACAAGAGAGCGGACATTAATCAATGGACTGTGCTATTGGCACTAACCGCCACAGCTTGGAGTGTTATTGGGCTACAGGCTTTAATCATATGTGTCTACCTATGTTGTGTCTTATGCTCCAAAGCAGTTGCAATCAAAGCTAGCAAGGAAAAGGGTGTCCCACTTACGCACGATAGCAGAACTGATTACCACACAATCCCTTCAGAACCAACTTATAGAGTGTAAAGTTAATATTTAGTGACCTTGTTTAGATCTTGTTATTGTTACATTTATCTAAAAACATGTCAAACAAACTGTTATCACCATGATGTTTTGACGAGAGGTTCGTGTGCGTTGAGCATACCGCAAAAATATAATATTTTACTTTTGAGGTAGTAGTGTACAACGATACCATACTCGATAAATATCCAAACACTATGCAGGAAGAGTTAACTACAGTTGACTCTAACAAAAATACATTTGCCGAAAACCTGAGACAAAGACCAGATCGGTCTGCCAACATCTGTTAAATGAGGGACAAAGCAAGATTAATTGCGCTACTTTTACTGCTTTTTTTCGTATGCTGCACCAATGCTGCCATCTCTATAAGGCTTCAATCAGGCCTTGTTACAGCGGGTGAGCACAATAACCTCAGAACAGAGATGATAAACAAACGGTATCAAAGACGAGTATCTACAATGCAAGAACGAGCAAAAAGAGGCGTTACTATCGATCAAATTGATGATGAACCAATGTTCGTGTACATATTGACGCTAGACAATCACGATAAAGTAGAATTATCAAACATAGAAGCCAACATTGGTTGCACTCTCAAACTTTTAGAAGATGGCGCGTTCTCATGCTACACAACAGCAACAAAGTTACGACGTGAGGAACGAGTAACCTGGTTCACAGAATTTCCGTGGGAACATCGTATCAGTTTGGAATTGAAAGACATGATAAATAATCAAGCAAGTGCATCAACTCTTGCTGTTTCTTTGGCTCAGGATATTTCGAATACTGCGACAACTGAAGAAGATGCATCACGATACAGAGGAAAAAGTCGAAAAGCGTACGAGGAAACGATGGCGTTAGATTTACTCCAACGTATTGAAGAAGCTGCAAGAACTCAAATCGGAGTTTCGATAACGACAACTACACCACAGTCGGATAGAATAATTGTTGACATACTCTATCCTCTTTCGGAGACGGTAGAATCGAAAGCGGATATATTCAAACGAGTTGTTCAATTTTTCGCACAACAAACATTTGTAGTGTTTGTTGAGAAAGAAATGACTTTTTCGATAATGAACAATTATGCGAGTAAGGTTGGACAATCTGGATTAAACACTCCATATATTACTGCAAGTAAATCCATTTATCAAAGAGGAATTACAGGAACAGGACAAGTATGTTCTATCCTCTTTGTTTTAACTGTCTAGATTGTCGGTTGTGGAGATACAGGAATACAAACGACTCATTCATTTTTCCATGATCCAAACTCTGCCGTTACATTGAACGGATCAACTGTAAACATCCAAGGAAATCATAGAAAATTAGTTGCATACCTTATTAATACTAATGGTGCCGAGTATGGAGATTATGCAGAAGGCCATGGTACCCATGTAGCAGGAACGCTAACAGGAAGTGCTTTATGTTCCGATTCAACTCAACAATCTCAAATGAGTAAATGGAACGGAATAGCGTACGATGCCAAACTTGTATTTGTAGATATTGGTGATATGAACGGAGGTATTGCTCTACCGACTACATTACAAACCTATTTACAATCATTTCATGATAGAGGAGCGCGAATATCGAGTCACTCGTGGAGTTGCAACGAGGCATCAGGAAGTACAGCCTACGCCTCGTGTAACTCGTACAATACCAAAGCCTACGACGTGGACGTATTCTCAAATACCAATGATGAACATCTAGTACTTTTCGCGGCAGGAAACTCTGGAGAACAAGGACTGTATAGTGTGAAATCACCATCTACAAGTAAGAATTGTATTAGTGTAGGAGCAACGATGGCTCCTGCTCAATCGTGGGAATATTTGTGTTCACTTTATGATAATATTGCCAATTGTGACGCAAATACGAACAAGCAAGGAGAAGGCGTAGCATCGTTCTCATCAAGAGGATGGGCGTTACCTGATACTCGCATCAAACCAGAAGTCATGCTACCGGGACAATATATTGTATCGAGCAGAGCTAATGGACTAGTTCTCAGTAACATTACACAATGTTCGGCAACTGTTTGTCGAAAAGATTACACATTATCAGTATGTAACTATTTCACAATTTAATATTATAGACATGTCCACTGGATGCAGGTCTAACGTTTTTACAAGGAACTTCGATGGCCACACCTGCTGTTTCAGGTTTTGCAGTACTTGTTCGACAGTATTTGGCAGATGGTTGGTATCCATCGGGAACTAAAACTCCATCTGATAGTTGGGTTAGGATCACATCATCGTTGTTAAAAGCTATACTTATTCAATCAACTGTTCCTGTCACAGGTGCTGCACAGGTTAGTCATGTTACTGTGAGCGGAGTATCGACAGCCGATGGACAAATTCCACTCAATGACAAACCATACCCTACGATGTACAGTGGTTTTGGCAGAATTCAACTAGACTCTGTTTTATACTTTAATGATACGAGTGGCACGAAGAATGAACCAAAATTAGTACTGATACAAGATGTAGTGATTTCTGCAGCAGGTGATACTGATCGCTATTGCTTTAGCGTGACGAACCCAACTGCTGTGGCCAATCCGCCACTGTACGACCTAAAAGTGACTCTAGCATGGACAGATCCTCCAGGAACAATAGCTTCAGGCTACGTGCTAATGAACGATTTGGACCTTATTGTCATGGATGACACTGGAACTGTATACTACGCCTCGAGTACACTAGATAAAGCCTACAATATGTTAGGTAGAAAGTTTGATCGTGTTAACAACGTTGAACAAGTTCTTGTACCATTCTACTCGAGTACAACTGGAGGAACTAGAAACTACTATGTTTATGTGTACTCTAATCGCATAGTGAGCTCACAAAAGTATAGTCTAGTAGTGAGTACCAACGCTTATGATTTGACAACATCACTCACGAACAAGACGTGTTTAACTAGTACACCATGTCCTAACAATTGTACAAGGTCGTTGGACGCTACAAGTCAATGTGTGAATGGTCTATGTACATGTGGTAGTGCCTCTACCGGTGTAGACTGTTCCATTGCAGTGAACCAACTACAATCATGTTCTGCAGTAGCAAAACGTATTCCATATCAACAAATAGCGTACTATACCTACACAAAGAATGGTGGAGTAGAAACAAAAGTGATCATCAACGTGCGTGAAGATAATCAAAATCAATTCCAAACTACTGCTACACCAAGTATCAATACACAAATATATGTTTCTACAACAGGGTATCCAACCAAATCAGGAAACACATGGAGTGGTGTGGAATATTCGTCAACAGTAGATAACAACTATGTGAACATTACAGGACTAGCAGCAGGTGTTACTTTGTACATTGCCGTGTATGGAAATCGACAAACGCCTGCATTCTTGGATGCATACACTATGGCGTTTGAAGTCGGAGTAAATGATCCAATTACACCGATAACTGCCCTAGGTACAAGTGTTCAAGGTTGTGTAGCAGTGAATAGAAAGAATAGAGTATCAGGCAGCTCTGCTTCAGGTACTGACCAAACATATGTGTATGGTTACTATTCCATCACCAAAACAGTAGTAGACGCTGCCCTAGGATCAGCTGACAAGTCTAGTGCTATACTTCGTTTCGATTTGGATGGATACAATAATGATGTTACAGGTTACTTGCTCAAAGTCACCAGTGGAGGAGTAAACACAAAACCTTCAAGTACAGCCTACTCCAATGTCATATCATCGACAGGCTTTTTGGAAGTCGCTTACAATACACTATTCACCGCTAACATTGTTCAACTAAACATGGCTGTGCTAACAAATAGTAGTGGTCCATTTACACTCACTGTTGGTGCAGTGCAACCTGCATGTTCAAGTACAAACGCAGTAACAATCACTACACTCACACCAACTACAATCTCTAGTCAAGTTGGAAATGGATTCTATACGGCTAGTCAAACATGTACATGGGTACTTTCACCAAGTAACAGTGCCTACTCAAACATCAAACTAGTGTTCAATTCGTTCTCACTAGCGTTTGGTGATACGCTGTACATTTATTCTGGAAGTGCTGTCGTGCAAAGAAATTTGATATGGACACTAGATGGATATTCGATACCTGCACCTATAATACTCGCAAACACACCATCAGTAACGCTACAGTTTGTTTCTGATGGTAATTGGGTAGCAGACACTGGTTTTAGTTTGACATATACACCACTACAAACTGTATGTCCAAACAACTGTAACAGTAGAGGTACATGCACAGGTAATCAATGCGTATGTGCAGATGGATACTATGGCATCGATTGTTCTCTTTCAGGTTGCCCTAGTGCTAATTGTACAGGAAATGGACAATGCTCTGGTTCTGTATGTAAATGCAAAACAGGGTATTGGGGATACAATTGTGAAAACATTTGTCCTGGTGGAGTAGTCAACCCATGTAACGGAAGAGCAGTATGTAATCGTAAAACAGGTGCATGTGGTACCTGCTCAGAAAACTCTTATGGACCAGCATGCCAATACTTGTCATGTCCATCAGGTTGTCCTACTGGACAATGTGACGCACAAACAGGAACATGTATTTGCTCATATGGAACATATGGTTCTGCATGTTCACAAACATGTCCTGGTGGAGCTCTTAATCCATGCAATGGAAAAGGTCAATGCGTAGACGGTGTTTGTATATGTAACAGTGGTGCGTTTGGAACAGCATGTGATGCTATAGCATGTACAAAGAACTGTGGAAATGGTACTTGTGATACTAGTAAAGGAACATGCGTATGTCCTACTGGTTATTATGGAGATAAGTGTGCATCGATATGTCCAAGGTGTGTGCGACAGTGATGTTGGTACATGTACATGCACTGGTGAAAATATTGGAAAAACATGCTCTCAAGCAATCACTCCTACTTTTGTAAGAGCAGGAGCGTTCAACATGACATGTCCACCACTCGATACTACAGGTTCACTTATATTCTTGAAACAGTTACCAAGTAACGGAGTAGAGATCACAACAACACTACAAAATACAAGTACACCTACAAGCAGTAGAAGAATTAGACAAACGATTACTTCTACTTCTGGTTATTCTATCAAAGTAGTTCCAATCAATATGGGAACTAGTCCTAGTGTTGACTTTTACATTTCATACACCACTACAAAACCAACAGCAACAAAGAGTGATGATAATTTTAACTATCCTACTGATGGTACATACAAGTTGAAACAGATACCTAATGGTCAGTGGTATTTGTATATCATTGCAGTGAATAGAAAGAATACTACTGCAGATTTTTCATTGGTACTTGTAACACCAACGTTTGATGCTGCTACGATACCTTCAGGTGGTGATCCTACTCAACTACCATTCTCATGGTCACTAGAAATTATTGTTGTGATTTCATGTGCCGGCGCATTCCTACTTTTATCATCTTTGATCGTGTTTGGTAGTTGTATTTGCATGTGCGTAACGTTATGCTCAAAGAATAAAAAGCAAGTTGAGCGAGATCTATTGAAACGAAAACAACAAAATCAAAGAAAGAAGAAGCAAATGAGTGAACAAGAGCACCAAAGAGCTCGAAGAAACGAGTACATGCGTAAGCAGAATGAATCACCCAAGAAAGTACAAGTCAAGAACCAACATGCTAGAACAAGTTCGACATCAACGACACCTGCCGAAGATATAGAAATGGCTCTTATGCCTACAGGCCGTGTACCTATGTCACCTTTGAGTCCAGCATCAACTCCTGGTACACCAGTTTCGCCCAAGTCTGGTGCTAAGCAGCGATCTCCGAAAACAAAATCAGCACACACTATCGTGCAGCCGTTCGTGGGATCGCCCACGGTAGACATGATCGGATCTCATAACAGTCCCGAACTATTCTCTAGCCATCCAAGGAAAAGTAAATAAACAACTGTTCGTACGCTCACACGCGGGCAAACGCTAAACAAACATGCCACATTGATGCTTTAGTATATCACTAAACTTGGTCTGCTTGTCGCACCGTACACGTTAACATTTCATCTGTCGTATAAATATGGATGCGCAAAAAGCAGAAACAACGCAAATGAAGGGACCAATGCTCAGACATCTAATTTTTTCCAGTAGGAAAATAAACAAACAGCCATTAATGGGTGCATACCTTGTACCTTAATCTAGTGAACGAAACCCGCACTTGCATTAAAGTACGAGAAACAAACCCACAACACATGCAACGAGAGTTACCACTCGTGTGGGACGGTGTTTTGGAAGAATTGCTGCCAGCTCAGCCTGATGAACAATCGGCAGCTTCAGTTTCGCCAACTGATAAACCAAAAATTGTTATTAACATGAGTCAAAGAACAGCAATGTTTGTTGGTGACCAGAATACACCGTCGTTATGGCTGGATATTCCAAAACTATATGATCAATTACAGTCTGTTTCTGCTCCAGTTTCACCAGTGCAGCATTTCGAAGTTTCGTTTCCACATAAGCCACGAGCACCTTCTCTTCCTGCGAGAACAGAAGGCAGAATTGAAAAACAAAGAAAAATGTCAACATCTGAAATTGTGTTTGTAGACGATTCTTATAAAAGAGGAAGCGGAGGACGTATCATGCGAGAAAAAGATAACAAATTTCGAAAAAAAGAAAGCGAGTACGATTCTAAGGGATTTACAAAATATTTCAGGATTGAATAGAAAAAAATGTACAATAGCATAAACTGTTTGGTGTAAAATATATGCTTTTACTTTGTAAGTCTCATCTTGCCAAATGTTTTTTGTGTACTTTGTTGGACCCTTCAAAAGTCCAAGTCTTTAAAGGTTGTCCGACTTGCTTTGTGCATCAGACCTGTTCCGGAATAGCGCTTAAGTTGGGGCTACGCTGCACTAGCAAGATCACAATTTACGACCATGTTCTTTGCTCCACATCGAAATTGCATTAGGGTTGTAGTCGCGAGCTGTATCACCACGGTAAGTATCGTCTTCTGGCGAAATTGTAAGTGGATTAGTTGGTTTTAAATATCTACTCATCATTGCTTTCTTTCTCTCCTCAATAGGATTTAAAATATTGTTTTGATAATGGTTAACTCTCTCTTTGAACTTGCCTGTAGCTACGTTGAGAACATCAAGAATAGTTTTGATGTTCTGTGAATGTCGTTCGAAATTTTCTTCAGGTCTGTCACGTTGCGTAGCTCCATCGCTAACAGGATGGACATAGTACGGCACTAAAGGACCATCGTAATCCATACCTGGTGGCATATTCAATTGTTCTAATTCAAGTTTTTTCAGGAGTCTCTTCTTTCTTGTTTCCAAACCAAAGTCTGATACGTTGCGAGGTAGCTCTTCATTTTGTTCAAATGACTCCAATTTTGTTTTAGAAAAGTTGGAAAGTGATTTTGTTACATCAACACGATTGTTTTCTTGCTCAAGTAGTCTAGATTGTCGCTCTCGGAGTTGTTTTCGGGAAACACTTAATGGGCTGACTATTCCTAACTTTGCTCTTCGGGTACGTTCTTCCTCACCTAACTCCCTAGCAGAATTCGAATAAAATCCAGACACGCTTCGAGACCTAATGTTTTCCAATCCATCAGGAGTCATTATCCTAACTCTCTTTTTAAATTGTTGATTTTTCTCTTTTTCCAAGCTAATTGAAACTCGTCTCATTACGGTAACGAATTGTTTTAATTCTGGGTCGTCATACGAGTTTCGAATACTTGAAGGTTCTTGTTTTACGATTGTCACAATCTTTGGTGGCTCAGTAATAGTGGGAGAAAGAGAGGGTTTTATAGGCTCTAGCTTTCTCCATGAAGTGTCTCTTTGCATGTTGCGCAAACAATCGCCAGCAAAAACATACAGCAACTGCCCTTTGCAGCTATTGATATCAACGCTATTCTTCCTAAAAATTAGGTACAGAATAAACGGGAAATTAACAAAGTATATGTTTACAGGACAAATGGAATAACAGCCTTTCTTCCAAGGTTCTTGTAGTTGCTAAACTTTTCGTGGTACCATCGATGTACTGACATACCTCTTGGGATCAAGTTTGCCAAAGTCCAAAAGAAGAATACCCACGCAGCACAAGTGTCAACACAAATGGCAAATCCTAACCACTCTACCATTTCTCCAGTATAGTTGGCAGCAGAAACATAATTAAAAAGTCCACCATAGGGAATGTGATACTTTTTCTCTGGTGCCTTGTTGTTCTTTCTCAAATCAATGAGGGTTTGATCAGTAGTATAGTTCAAGTAAAATCCAAGTGCCCATAGGAAAAATCCTACTACGTAAAGAGCTGTACTACCATGAACATTGGTGTTGTAGGTGAGATGCTTTGCATTTAAGTAGCCATTAGTGGTACAAAACATGAATGCAAAGATAACTGTGTAGAACGAGTGAAGACTGACACTATGTAGCCTCACTAGGGGAAATAAAAACGCGCGATGGAAATAGTGAGTTAAAAACATGACTGCACAGAGTATGTTTCTAGTTGCGTGGTTCTCCATCATCGTATTAAAGTTAGTAATGAACACGTATGAGAATACCAAGAATGCTGGTGCTTCTTGAATGACCCATCCTACTACTCCTGGTATCTTTGGTAATCGCGACTGTTCACTGAACCTTCCGAACGGTGCGTCAATGAATAATAGTAGGAAAAACGATATTACTCCCAGCGCAGAGAAGATAACGATTAGATGTTGGTCGAACGATGTCGTGCCGGTAAGTATGTCATTGTGAATAGTGTTTCCAGTTATGAGTGATAGTGTAGGCTGCCAAAGTAGTCGTACGCATGAAGTCATGGTTGTTTGTGGATAATCTGGTTGAATATTACAAAAAATAGCCTAAATGATTCTACCAACCTAAAATACAAGCATTGCATGTTGCGTTTGTGCAAGCTAGGTGCAGGACAAAGCTTTTAGAGAAGTCCACGTAACGGTAACAATGTCGCACGTCATATTTTACAATTTAACAGTGCAAAAATGACCACAAACAATGACATGGAAGAGGGTCATATGAACAGTGTAGTGTACGTGAATAACGACGCTCCTCTCACCACAGAGGTTTCGCAAACAAAAGAGAACAAAAAAGTGCAGAGCACGTAAGGATTCTTTTTACATCAACTAATGGTAGTGACTTCCAAGCACTAGTAAACATCATAAAAGCAAACATAGGTTCTGGTATACTTGGCATGCCATATGCCTTCAAAAATGGTGGCGTATGGTTGGGATTAGTCGCTCTTCTTATCATTGCGCTGATTACTATGCATTGCGTTGCTCTACTCATCAAATGCAAGCGGAGACTAATACAGCAACTCAAGCAGAAAAATAGACAAGAAGGACTCCCAACACACGATATCGAAAAGCAAGTCAACACATACGGAGACGTAGGACGCATGACTATGGGTCCTGCAGGAACAATCATAACCTCCATGTTACTCGTATTCACACAATGTGGTTTTTGTTGTGCATATTTGATTTTTATTGGAGAAAACATGCACGATATGCTTCCAGGACTGCCCAACTGGTTGTACATCTGTTTCGCACTAGTATTACTACTACCTATTTGCCTATTGCGCAATCTCAAGTACTTGGCATTTTTTTCACTCATTTCAGAGTTTATGCTGCTGCTTGGCATGGGCATCGTGATCTATTTTGACATTCACAACTTGTCAACACAGCCATTTCCAGGAGACAGAAGCATCAAAACTCACGATTTTCTCAATTTCCCAGTATTCTTTGGCATAACAATTTTTGGATTTGAGGGAATTGGTTTGGCGTTACCTGTAGAAGCAAACATGAAGAACAAACATAGTTTCAATCGTGTACTATACATTGCAGAAACTATCGTTGCCGTAATGATGGCTGGATTTGGAGTAATTGGATATTTGGCATATGGTAGAACTGTACAAGCAATCATCACTCTGAACATGCCTGCTGAAAATCCAACAACGTATGTTATCAAGGTTGGATTGATCATTGCTTTGCTTTTTACATATCCTATGCAATTGTTCCCTGTTTCAGAACTATTTGACGATTTTCTTGCCATCATAAGAAGAAAGATTTCTAAGAAAGATTTGTCAGAAGAAGAACAATTATTGAGAGAAGAACAAGATGTACATTGGGTCAAAAAGTTGCTCACATCGACAACATTCCACATTGAGAATACTGTGAGAATTGTTACACTAATAGTCACTGCGCTATTGGCTATTTCTATTCCAGATTTTGGAGATTTCCTGTCCATTATCGGTGGACTTGGTGGTACACTATTGGCTTTTGTTCTACCGTGTATTATACACATTATAGTTTGTAGAAAAGAAGTAAGTTGGGCAGTTATTGCAAAGGATGTCGCGATAACAACATTCGGAATTGTTGCATCTGCCATAACAACGTACATGAGTGTAGCACACATTGTCGAAAGTTTTAATAAATCATTGCGATGATTTTGTGATTTGTACTTGTAATCTGAATGTACCGTTTGTTTCCAACCAACCTTGAGTAGTATCGAATAATTCTGTAATCTTGAGTACGTTTGAATATCCCCATGCTTTTACATCTTTCCAAGTTTTGGTAAACTTTTGTCTCTTATTTTTGGATGCATCGTTCTTGTTCAAAACTCTAAATGTGATACTTGTGGTAATAGGATTTGTCAGTTTTCCACCCTCTGCGATGACCTTGTTATACAAGTAGAATGACAAATGTGGTGCTGCATCATGCATTGTCTTCATGACAACTACATACCATGTTAGTCCACAGAATGTTACATTGGGTAAAGTAACACGTCCTTTGTCCAAATCAACTTGACTAACGTAGAAATCGAATACATCTGATAACTTGGGTTCTCTCTTTGTTCTTTGTTGATAGTCAACTCCAAGAATTGTATACTTTTCACCTGATGACACAACAGCGGCTGCTTTGAACATTTCAAGTACTTCATCGTTGCTGAACAGTTTCTTGGGTTCTAATTTCTTGAAAATATCGCCAGTTGGAATGTGTTCGTAACGAATTAGTGGGAGTAGATCGGGTAATAAGAATTCTCGTAAATCTTTGGCGGAAACCCATTTGTCAGTTGATGTAACGTTTTGGAACGTATTGGTAACAAAATCGCCATCTGTTTCAACATATACTGTATCTGTAGGTTTAAGGTCTTCTTTGGGTTTATCTAGTAGGTTCGTGGCTCCCCAAACAATCAACTTGTTAAATAATTCAATTTCATCTAGTATGTTAGCGATTGCAATACAAATACATACCAACTGGTAACGCATCATCTTTTAAGAATTCTGCCAACATGGAGCGTGACAATTTGACAAAGTGACCTTCCTGGAACAACGTTGCTGGATTTTTCTTCATGAGTTGTTGTAGTGTTTCTGCTACGTCGGAAAGATCAATAGTTAGTCCTTGTAGTTGGTTAAATACAGCAAAAGCTGCTCCCATATCGTTCTATGCATTGTTAATAATCAATAAAAGGTCGTACTTGTTTAACATATTGGTTCACTTCAGACTCTATGTAGGATCTTGCTGCTACTGCGCATTTTTGACAGTCAATAGCGATCGCATATTCGATGACGCTAATAGCGTCTGCGATGGACTCTATTGAAATGTTCGCAGTCATCAAGTATTGAACGGTTGCTATTAAAGCAGTTGCGGGTACGTCATCTACCTCTAGTTTGATAATATTCGATTTTTGTTTTTGTTTGGCTTCGTTTATCAGGTTCTCAAAATGTGGAGATCGAACAGATAGCAAACCTGCGATACAATAAATTGTCTTATCATCCACTGTGATTTCTAGGTCATGGTAAACTGGTGCTGAATCTACCGAGAATAGTGTACGTAGTGATTTTATCAACTGTTCCTCTGATGGTTCCAACGTTGGTTCTTGTTGTTTGGCTTGATAGTTAATATTTATAAAAGAACGTACGTTGTGGAGATGGAGCAGGCGATGATTGCTCCGGTTTTGTGGTTTCGCCTTGTTTGCCAACTAAAAATGATTCGTGTGGTAATAATTTTGCGCTCTTGATGCACTCGTCCAGAAAACTTTCTGTAACTAGTGGTATTTTGAGTTCTTTCGATAATTTAAACGTCATAGATGCTTCTGACGCTGCGTCTGCAGATGCGACCATGTAGTTCACTTTTTTTGAGGGGCCTTTCGCAAACGTGCCACCATGTTCAACGACAAGCCGCGCTATCTCGTCACGCGTTCTGGATAATTTACCAGTGCAGGATATATTGATTCCATTAAATATCTACAGGTGTAAACAACGTGGTGTGAACGTACTGCTGGTGGTTTGTTCAAAAATGAAAGATCCGAATCAGAAATATCGCTGTCGGAGACGTCTGAGCCACTATCTACTTTTCTACGTTTTGTATCATCTTTTGGCGGAGTTTCGTCAACCGCGTTTATCTTTCTCTTTGGTGTCTTAGACATGCTTGCGTTGTTTGGTTTACAAGCTTGTAAATTTTCCAAAACGAACCCAACAGCCCAGGACAGTGCCTCCCCTACGAGTACCCACAGTTATGAAGTAGTGGCGAAATTTGCATGTGAGGGATACCGTGGTTATTTCCCGCGCTTGTGAGAAAGCCAACAATAATACTCTCTACGATAAAAGTCTATATAGACTGTCGCGCCATCGGACAGGCACAAGTTTCAGTTCAAAACTCCATAGACTACAACTAAACGTTCAATGCATAACTATAATAGCCATTGGTTAGGGATCATATCGGTAAAAAAAGATGTTAGTAACTCGGGATCGAACTACTGACACCTTTATTGACTTTTTGACCCTAGGGAAGTCTAACCCGCAAGCAAGGACCACTATACTACAAGACTCTTCGATAACATAAGAGCTAACCGATATTACGATACGACAGGTCTGTTAGATGAATGATAATCGACAATTGGAACACAGAGCTTGATCACAGCTAGAGATCTCATTCGAGGCTTACGCAAAGATCTGTATTATACCTCGAATTTGAACAGATATGTTGGGACAACTTTACGATCAACTGTGAACCATAATACTATCATGAAACGGATGATCAACCCTAAAGCATAGGCTGAAGCATTACTAAGTGTAATCACCAAGTGTACTATGGATTGTACAGCTCTAAAAATACCTGGAGCCATAAGGTGCAGTTGCTGTGGGAGTGACTAGCGTCCTGTATAGGACGTCCCTGCATAGCCAATTACAGTTGG
>JAESGV010000479.1_pt1 | contig 17783 bp, 19 predicted proteins | sample 9269781 | NCBI WGS metagenome assembly JAESGV01 (sample SAMN15741586, study PRJNA653496) | algae metagenome | isolation source: Tildeniella torsiva UHER 1998/13D and co-occurring heterotrophs from... | place: Slovakia: Slovak Paradise National Park, Hrabusice, Kosice Region | collected 2000-01-01 | reverse complement strand
ATTGTAGTATTCTAAACGAGCGCGTGCGTTAAGTCCATCATAATATTGCGTAAATGTCGTTGTTAGATTCTATGTGTGAGTTTCACATGAGAAAGACTTACCGACTCGCCTATATTTGTTTCTATTACTGTCGAAAAAATATCTGGTATTGTAGGTAATGGAGGTTGCGATAAGCAGATCGCCACAATCAAACAAATGATGAGAGTTGATCGCTTACTTATCATCTTCCTATTTTTGGAATTACAAAGCGCACCGCGAAGTTCAAACAATTAGTCCTTTAAGTTTAGTTTGTGACTCGCAGCGTGAATCATAATTAGGACTGTATTTGTATCGAACTAGTCGATTGTACAAAGTTTTAGTCAATTATTGAATTTCAAATCGATATTTCCCGTTATAAAATTGTCGTGCATTTACTATAGGTTATTTATCCTAGCAGGTGTGACTGCAGGTCTGGGTTTTGGAGCGATTAGTTTTGGTTGTGCGAATATCATGCCAGGAAGACTTGGTAGAAAATATCTAAACGTTAGAGTATGAATTAACAGTACGTACCGCAGCATATTTGTCACTGTGTCAAGTATAGGGTACTGAGCTGCAAAATGTTCTCTTGTGACTTCTAACACCCCTTTAAACACACCTTCTATGAATCGCAAAAACACGTTCTTGAGTTTGCTTGGTGGTTCTATTTCTCTGGTTGCTTCTCTTCTTGCCATCATGGTGAAATTGTTTGAGTCTGCAGTTGGCCAAAATTACAAAGAAGATACATCGTGGTCACAGAAATTCGCTTTCTAGTATTTACGTTCTATTTTATTACATTTTTATGCCAGTTGTGATAGTGCACCTTCTTTTTCTTCTTTGGCTACTTGATCATTTGGTTGAAGATACAATGCTTTATCAAATTCGACGATTGACTCTTCATACCTGCTCAAAAACACCAAAACTCTTGCTTTTCCCAAGTATGAATCATACGTAGGATGTTTAGCAATCGCTTGGTTGTACAACTCTAGTGCCTCTTCAAAGATCTCTTTCTCTCCCTTTTGAGTACCTTTGATGAACAAGCAACGTGCTTTGGTTTGTTGTGCAATCCATACATCGGTATAGTTACGATGAATAGCTTCATCACATGCAGTTATAGCTGATTCGTACTCTTTTACGCCAAGTAGGGCAACTGCCCTTCCAAGTGTTCCATCTGGTGACATGTTATCGATTGCAATTGCTTCTTCGAAAGCGTGAATGGCCTTCAAGTATTCATCCTTGGATTCGTTGTGTTTCTCAGCCAATTTGATCAAACACCATCCTTTTGCGGCGTGTGCTTTTCCATTTTCATAATTTGGATTGATAGAAATTAACGCATCATACTGTTCGAGTGCTTCTTCATAGTGTTCTAGTTTATCCAACACTTTTCCATAATAATAATGTCCATCTGCGAATGTTGGTTCTAATAGAGTAACCAGTTTGAAATCTTGTTCTACTACTTCCAAATTCTTTCCCAACTCCAAGTAACAGCGACCTCTTTTGAAATGTGCTTGAGAACGTTGACTGTCACGAGAAATCACTTTTTCCAAGTAGAGTACAGCTCTGTCATATTTTTCTTGTTTCATCAAATCTGTTGCCATGTGCTCTAGTGTGACATTGTCTTTGTCTGGAATGACAATACCGTGTCCAGTAACTTCAATTGTGATGAAACCTGTTTTTGCATTCTTGAGTGGAAGAATAAGTTGTTTTGTGACGTCATCTTCTTTCAAGTCGGCAATTTTGAACGAAGCATCTCCCATTGGGTCATCTTTGGACAGTAAGTCGTGACTATTTTGTTAACACAAGTTAATGAACGTACTCATAGACGAATAGTTGTAACTCTTGGTTCTCTTCGACATCAGCGATTTGAAACTCTTCGTTCCAAGTTGGATTCAATGTCTTCTTGATGATTTTACTCTTTTGCTTCTTTGCACCATCGATAAAAAGATTCACATAGGGATCTTATGTTAGTTGCTTGGTGTTTTTCGTACCACTAGTGCCACTAATATCACAAACTATCAAGTTTGTACCACTCACAAGTTTCACTGTTAGTTTGCCCATGTTGTTTTGTTTACTTCTTCTTTAATCGAACCAGCATAAACTCAGTTAAGCACTGATTGCTGTTGACGTTGGTTGTCAACACCACCATAAAGAGGGCAATAAGAATCAGGGATTCGTGATGTTGAAAAGTGGGAATTTGTGGCCCTCTTACAAGATAACTAAGAAGTTTGCGTGATCACTGTTTACTTGCATTTGAAGTAGATGCCATAGACTTCATCTACCATTTGGAACAGTGGTCTAAATTGGACGTTTCTTGTCTGTCCAATTGTTTCAAAACTAAGGGAACCTGTGTTGCGCATCCAACGACCTGGATCTTGAGGGTCGCCACTAAAATCTATCGTATCATTTCTGTTCACTAGTCCAGCTAGTACCAATGGTCCATACATGATCGCTATTTCGCTACCATCGTTGATTCTTTGGGAATGTAATCTCATTGGAAGAACCACTTGCAGTATATCACCTACATTCCATACTCGTTTCACAATTGCAAATGTGGAAGGTTCTAACACACCACCAATTGGCTTCCCATTTACTAGTACAGTTGCATTTCGAGTCCAGTAAGGAATACGAGCATGTATCGCAAGTTCTGTTTTCGTTCCAGTGTGGAATGTAAGTGTGCTATTTCCATACTCTGGGAATTGTGTAACTTGTTCAATAATGATTCCTCTCTCTTTCCATTCAATTTTCGAGGCAACATACAAGTTCACATAAATTGCCGATTCTTTTTCGTTTTTAAAATAGATAGAGTCAGCCATCTTTGTCCATTGCTCAACACCACTTGCGTAACAACACCAAAACGAATCAAATGGTGTTCCATAGCCAAAACTATTTTGTTAGTATTGTTGTGAAAACATACTTGTTAAACTTGTCTTGCTTTGAGTAACCCATACCTAACGGTGTAAAGTATAACATCACACCAGGAGTGTTTGGTTTTTGGTTTCCTATTATTCCATTAAAATAGGCACGTTCATAGTGATCTGCAAATTCTACATTCCCTGTCCACCGAATCAAATATCGTACAAGTTTTAACATGGCATACTGTGTACAAAATTCTTGATTATTGTGAAACAGTGAATCTAGTAATCGATTAGGTTCTCCCCAATGTTCTGCTGTTGCGTTCGATTTTCCATTCCCACCATTAGATCCTCCTGTAGCATATGTTCTTGTTCGATATACAATTTCCCAAAAGTTATTTGTAATCGATTTGTATGTTTCGTCGCCAACTACTTCGTATCGTTTTGCAGCTCCTAATACGATAGGAATATGTTGATTTGCGTGTAGTGTAGTTAACATGTCTTGATTGAGTGCCAATGGACCTAAGAATTCTGGTAAATCAAACCAATGTGCCATTTGTAGGTGGTTGGGATCTTTGGTTAATGCGTATAACTTGTACATGAACTCGTTCATTTGTCCAAATCTAAACTGTAAGATTGTTAAAGATTCTTACTCCATTTTGGCAATTAACCACCATCGATTGATTGTGTACTTGTCTATGATGTTTTGGATCCTATCGTGAAAATATTTTGCCATCTTTAGTACGATATCAATTGCATCTTTGTTTCCAGTTAGTGTGTAGATATCATACAAGCCTTCCATTAGCTTTTGAACCATATAGTACGCTGGATTCTATTACGATAAGTACAATGTTGTTTTCCTCACATAATTGGGTTTTAACGCTTCTAAATCGTCGAAAAATGTCACTGGAAAAGGCATCAAGTATCCAGTACCTATCGTATCTTGACATTTTTTAAATATTTGTACCATGTAGTCACACTACTTTGTTAGACTATTTCAAGATTCAAATACCTTTGCTTTCATTTCCAAATCTTGAGTACTGGCATAACTTTTCGCAACGGCAGTAACGAACATGCCGATAAAGTTTCCTCGTAGAGTACTATCAGGTGATTCCCATCCGCCATACGTTTCTTTTGGTGGCACAAGACCAGCCGTTTTGTAGAAACTATACAAGAGTCGATCTAAATCTATCATGCGGATGTATTCTTTGTTTAGCTCTTGACCTTGGTATTGAATAGATCCCTTTGTTAATGTGACTTGGGACAAATCGAATGGTTCCCAAAGAGATGTAAAGTTGATGTATGCTGGACGTGCGCGTGGAATTTGCAACTCATTGTGGTTGTGATGAGGATTTGTGCACGTGAATGTAAGACCCACGAGAAGAATTAAAGAACAGACGATGCTCTGCATGCTGCGAAGCGGTTGTTTTTGTCAAGTGTCACTTTCTTTACAAGGTGGTTTGATCACAAAGATTAATAAGAACAAGCCTACATTCACTGTTACTCTTTTAGTTGAATAGAAATCTAAAAATTGTTATTGCTAATACGAAACACTTACAATTGCTACATCCACAACGTCAATCCCAAATTCTTTACCTCTTTTCTCTAGTGAGTCTCTTATTTCCTTTCTGATATCTAATCTTTGAGTAACAAGTTGATCGAATGTTTTGTTTTCTGTTATTGATTTGCACGCTTCATGAGTGATTGGTGGAACAACAACGTTGAGTGCATTAGGCCCAAGTAGTTTGTATGTAGTTGGTAAATCCTTTGTTGAAAGTCTTGCAAGTACTCTTACACTAAAATCTATTTCACTACCGTGTGCTTCCAAACGTAAATGTTCTGTGAATGGTTGCAGCTTGACATCAAATAGAGTTGGGTGCTCGACGAGTGGCATTTTGAAATGAATACCCTCTGGATAAACTTCTTGTTTTACTCCACTAAATCTATTAAAAATTACAGCACGATGACCACTTGGAACATTGAACACACTTTGGTACACCAATCCTCCAACGACACCTGCACTGAGTACCGAATAGAGCGCTACTCGTTGTCCTGTAGACATGTTTGACGTGGTTTTTTTGCAAAGAAGTTCCAAAGAAAGCCAGTTTCAAGTTCATAGAATCTGTGCAGTGAAGTTCCATTTTTTATGAATTATTTCCCAAACCATTGTTTCTGTGGTATTTGACCGCATGATGAACAATAATCTTTTACTCGTTTTTCTTTTGGATGGGTACAACTTCTTCTTTCTGTGCTATTGAACCATGTTTTATCACCAATAAACGTTTTAGGTCCACCATATGAATCTGAATCGAGTGTAGATCCACTGTATTCATACAACAGAGTTTCGCAGTCATTGCACGTTATTTTATCGTGCCACGCAAAACCGTGGTTGTACACCAATGTCACTTTGGCATGTGCGCAGTCGCCTTCATGTGGCCACTTTGTGCTCATTGTTTGGTTGGCTGGGTACTAACGTCAAGTAACATAAATACAAACTTTAATTCTTAATTCTTGCAACAACTTCTGGAATTGGGCTAGTACCGTCTCTAATGTAAAGTTCTACCGACAACAAATCAAATTGTTTGATTTGTGTCTCATTATCTGGTAAGGTGATAATTTTCTCTTTCTTATCAAACTTGACTTGTAAATCTTCCAAATTGATTCGAACCATCTCACCGAGTTGTGGAACAAAGACTTGTAAAGACTTTTGGTTCACACGTGCCACTACGGCATCGGCTGCCAATGGTTGATTGGCAATCTTTGCTCTAATGAGTGCCATTGTGCTTTGTTCTTCTGCTCTTTTGGCACCCACACGTTTTGCATTGCATCTGTCAACGATCACTTTGTTACCTGATGTAGCACTCATCTCCTGATACCCAATAATTTGATTTAACAATCGGTGTACCATGAGATCAGAGTACCTACGTATAGGTGATGAAAAGTGAGTATAGTGTGGCAAGTGAAGGCCATAATGTGACCAATCACTACAATCACCAGCAAGTACATACTTGGCAAGTGACGTACACCTGTTCAACTCGTGTCGCATAAAATCCAGCATTTGAGATGACTCGTCGGCTTTGTCAAATCTTGATCCAAAGAGTTCAACAAACTCGGCAAGTCTTCTCTCAGAAGGTTTCGGATGCATACGTAATACTGCTTCTTGTTTCAAATTTGATTCAATCATCTTGGTAGCAGCTATAAAGTTTGCCAATAACATGAGTTCTTCTATCAACTCGTGACTACTAGAGTGCACTGCACAATCTTCATCCAATTTATCTTCATCTACTGATACCGTTTGACCTCGTTGTCTTCGGCTCAGTTTACTAATCATATCATCTCCACACAAACGGTTACTTCTTCTGTTTTGTGTAATTCGATTCAAATCTTGCAAATCTTGTGCTAGTTCATGTTGTTGTTCTCCATCAATAATGTTTTGTGCTTGTTCATATGTAAACCTTGCTTGTGATCGTATCACAGTTTTCACAAGTTCACTCGATTCCAAATTCAAGTTACCACTCTCATCCAAATCGAAAAAGATGGAAAATGTTAAACGATCAACACCTTGGTGTAGTGAACATAAATCATCACTCAAAATACTTGGTAACATGGGTAATACTCTACCCTGTGGAAGGTAGATACTAGTTGTACGGGCAGCTGCTTCTTGATCCAAATCACTACCTGGAGTAACAAAGTAGGAAACATCGGCTATATGAACACCTATGCGATACTTTTCTCCAACTTGTTGAATGGAAATGGCATCGTCCAAATCTTTTGCACTTTCTGGATCTACACTGAACACGCGTTCTTGTCTTAAATCTTTTCTCTTTGCAATTTCATCTTGAGGAATAGTCCAATGTGCAAATTGGTGTGGAATGTTAGGATACGTCAGTATTGACAAATCGAATCCATTTTCTACCAGTGATGCCATAATATCTGCTTCAGGTACTCCAACTTTACCCAATGGACGAACGAGTTGTCCATTAGGAAAATTCGAAGCTGCTCTCCACGTTTGTACTCTTGCCACGTACATCATACTACTCTCTTGTTCTATATAATCTATACATTGTTCCATTGGAAGTAACATTCTTGGCATACGCTTCTCCAATGGTAAAAACGTTACATACTTGTCTGTGGGTAGTATCACCCCACTCTCTTTGGTACTCTTGATAAAGCCAACATAATCAGTTCTCCGACCAAGTTGACTCAACGCAACCACTTTTCCATCCAGTAAATTCTTGACTGGTTTGGGTTCTTCATCTTGTGCATTTTGACTTGCATTATACTTTTTCTTTTGTTCAATCTTGACAATGACGCGATCACAATCTAGTGCGCGATTCCTTGCTACTTCTCCGTTCACGAATACATCACGAATCGTGTTTTGATAATTAATTGTTACGTATGCTTCTTTTCTATTGTAAGCATTAATACGTAACAGTCCTTCAAATAATGTTCCATCTGCTAATCCTGTTTCGACTTGTTCTTGACTATAATAATCAGCATAACGATTCCGCCATGACGACTTTTTTCGTTCCGCTTTTACTTCTTCTTGAGGAGGTTGTTGTTGTTCTACAGTTGTTGCCATATTTAGCAGCGACAGGAGCGATAAGATGATAATGATGAACTAGAGCTCGACGACGAGCAAGAACCACTACCACTGACCGCTCCGCCTTTAACGCCTCGAACTTTCGGGGGTTGCAACAAATAATCTGAATCGACGAGTGTATCGAGTGGTGGTTTTGACTGTCCCTCCTGCCTGTATAGAGTGTTTTGTAGTAGTAGCACAGTAGCAGTAGCGGCCAGTAAGTATTGTATTATTAGTAAAACTTCTGTCGCCGCTACCGCTTCCTCCTCTTCCGTTCTTTCTAGTATTAGTTCCGTTTCAAGTAGCGTTCTTTCTTCTCTATGTTCTCTATGATGCTCTGCTGCGTGTGGAATAGTCTTTGTGTCTGCGATAATAGTCTTGATGTTCTTGGTAAAAATAGCGGTGTCGTTAATGGATTGTTGTGAAATGAAAATGGTGTTGTTGTTGTTGATGCTGTTCTTGTTGTTATTGATAAAGTGCATTGGGTTTTTGTTTGAGTCGTTTAATAGGGTTGCGTAAACGCGACTGATGTATTATGTGTTGTTGGTGCGGGTTGGTGACTTTGTGTGGGACGGGTCTCACGAGCTGTGCTACTTTGAAAAAAGTTGTTCTTACGCAATTTGAACAAGGTGCAAATTCGATTTGTAAAACCCAAAATAGAACTGTACTTGTCACTGCTGGTGTGATGGCAAGCTCAGAAATGAATGCATGAAAATTCACAGTGCTTGTATGCTGAGTTGTGAAAAAGTATCTTTTAATTATTAAATAATGTAAATTATGAAAAGTCCAACTAGCGCAGCTGAGCAAAACATTTTTGAACGGTGGAAAACAACTGCAAACTTGAGCAACGAGCAGATACAGCAAGGTTACAAGTCGTTGACTGCATTACTTAACAGTCATGGCGTAAATTATAGAAAGTCGATAGATGCGAAGCAAAGCGAAGAGTGTATATTAAAATTGATTGATAGTGTTAAAAAAGATGATAAGCTACAAGCTGGACTAGATTATTCTGTGAATGTAAGACCATTTGGAGATGATGAGCCGCATATTCGATTAATCGTAGAACACGAATCTTTAGTTGACATCTATCACGCTCAAGGTAGATTCGATGAGGCGATACAGCTTCTCAAAGACGCTTTAGCTATAGTTCAAAACACAAATCAATCATTAACTCCCGATATGAGCAATCCTACCCATGAAGAGCGTTGTCAGCTGGAGCTCAAACTAGCAGAGCTTTATTTTTACAAGAAAGATTTCAAAAGTGCATCCAAATACTTTCGTGACAATAGAATTCACTATCTAATAGGAGAGGGTCATTCGAAACAAGCATCTGCCTACACAAATGGAGCTAGCGATTGGCTTCAACAACAAATGGTTTCTTACTTTTCTGAGAGGAAACGGTCTAGCCAGGTAATCGAAGAGAGAAATAGATTAGGACATCTATTCAGTCAAAAATGTACGCACTGCGAAAATCAAGCTCCATTTGCAGAGCCATTTGCAGCATGTAAAGAATGTAAAAAACCAGTATGCTCAGAGAATTGTAGACAAACATGTTGGAACAGTCACCGAATTCTTTAAATAAAACTTTTATGCTCAAACTAGTTTTCCAAATTTTCGTATTGGCTTTCTTTGTCTTTGAGTTGAACAATGTAGTAAATGAGACAGCAAATGATAATGATAGCCAAAACAGCTGTTCCAGCCTCAACACCGATAAATAGGTACAAGTTAACAGTCTTAATAACTTCTGGTGGTTCGAAGGCATCCTCAAAAATGTCAGAAACACCTAAAAACATCATGTTTGTTTCGTCGTTACCCTTGAAGCCTAACCGTACCAAAAAGTCGATACATGATGAATCAAGTTTGCTCAAATCTCCAGCATTCTTCAAGAATGATGAAACGATTTGCATTCCGCAGGTTACAGTAGCAGAGTTGTTAACTGCTGATGTCGCCAAAATACCATGAACTCCATCTGGGAATTTCAATAATCTCTTCTTGTCGGCTGGTGCATCAATGTTTGTGTATTGTTGAACAGCGTATTCGTATGGAATTTGAGAGTCGAGGTCACCTTGTAACAATAAAACTGGATTGTTTGTCTTGAAGGCAACGTTGTCGTACTTGGCACCAAGAGTGTACAATGGCCATGCAGAATCTCTTTTAACACCTGCCCACTTGTATGCTCCATACGCGAAGAAGGTACTGTTGTAGTTTGCCCAAAGTTGTTCATAGGTTTGCGTTCCTGACCAGAGTTCAGAGAAGACGATGTTGTTGAACAAAATGTCACTGCTTAATGGTACACATGTTGGTGTTGGCATCATAACTCTAGTAACATCGAAAAAGTGTTGCAAAGTTGGTACATCTAGATCAGCGTCACAACGGTTCAAACGATATAAAATGGCTGGAATCAACTCTCTTACTCCTGGTTTGGTGAGTAGAACTCCTAGTGTGTAACGAAGCTCGTCAGCAGTAACGTTGTACTCTGGTGCCAAAGACTTGCAAGTTGCGTTCATGAAGACCTTCTCGTAGACATCGGCTACGTACTTGTTTGTATCAGTTGATAATTTGCCTTGACAGAATGTGTTGTTTCCACATCTGTTCATTAGTTGCAAACCAACAGCGTTCATGTCATAATCCCATCTGTCGAAGGCGGACTTTAATTGTGGAGTTGCTGCAGGTGCGGAGGTGGAGACGACACTATCTAAAATGAGTCCACTAACTAGTGCGTCTGCTCCATCGAGTTGCATCAATCTAGTTGCCCATAGACTTCCATAAGCCCATCCGTAGACATATTGGTTTTGTCCTGCTGCTTTTTGTTCGCTCATCAATTTGTACAAATCTCTTGCGCTTTCTAGAGAGGAGAATTTTGTTGTGTTTGCTGCGTATTCTAGTTTAAAGGCTGCGGAGCATTGGTTCATTTCGTTTGCTGTGATAATAATTCCTCCCTCACTTCCGAGTGTTTCTGCTTGTGGAGCAACGCATGACAAACGAGTGGAGCGACCAACACCACGATGTTCTGGTAGATACAAGTCATACTCTTTTGACAAATATTGATTCAAGTTATCAACAACGTCTTCCATAGTGCTTTGTGGTTGTCCTGGTCCGCCATTCAAAATCCATAACGCAGGTTTGGGTGTTGCTGCACTTTGTACCAAACGTTTGACAAAAATACGAATTTGGGTCCCTGTTGGGTAATCATAATCAAGAGGAACTGATACATATGCGCATTGTGCTTTTGGAATCAATAATGGACCTAAAAAATATTAAATATACTTTTTAAATAAGCGCACCATCAACTGTTTCGTTTCTTTTGACTAGTTTATCTGTGAAAACTGGACAGTCATACCACTGTGTCTGCGCGTGTGCCAACGCAATTGTTACGAGCAACGTCACTAGTGCTACTGCTCTCATAACTGGGGCTTGTGAAAATTCGCTTTCCAAGTTATTTGACAAGTAAGAGGTCAACTTTGCCAACTGGACACTTTGAACATAGAAGATACAATATTTAATAGTTTACAGAGTGTTAAGCCATGGATGTTCCAAAATAGCGTCAATTGTTATCCGTTGTGTTGGATCAGAAACAAAAATTCTTTGCAGTAGATCTTTGGCAGTAGGTGACAGGTCTTCCTCATCATCTAGCGGTGAAGTAAAGGTATTCATTAGAATCTTTTGTGCTGTAGAGAACGGTAGGAACCCTGTTAACATCTTGTACAAACATACTCCAAGAGCCCATACATCAGTTTCTGTACCTTTGCCACTCTTCCCAAGTAGCACTTCTGGTGATGCATAGTACAAGTTTCCACGAATTCCACTCTCATCATCACTTGAATAGTTTGTCATTTTGTCCATTCTAGGTTCTTCATCATCTTTGTAGAATATTGTCTTGTTGAATATTTGTGACATTCCAAAATCGCAAATCTTTATCGCGTCACGTTCATCATCCAAACAAATGTTTGGTAACTGTAAATCTCTGTGAAGAATTCCAACTTCGTTATGTAAATGACGCAACGCAGATACCATTTGTCCAAAATATCGTTTTGCTTGTGGCTCCGAATACTGCATATGTTCTGTGTGAATTGATTCCAATGGTCCTCCTCCACAATACTCTAGTATCAAGTACATTGAACGGTCTGTTTCGATAAAATCTAACAATTGTACAACATTGGGATGTCTTGGTGTACTTGATGATATTCTCTTCATGATTCGTACTTCCCTTCGTACAAAGTCCATCATATCTAATTTCTCAATTCTTTGCTTGTTCAACTGTTTAATCGCAACTTTTGAACCAGTTTGTTGACAAACGGCAAAATAAACTATTCCATATGTTCCCTCTCCGATAGATGGTTCTTTAGATAACTCTACCAAATATCTGTTTCCGACTAGTCGCGCATCTACTGACAAGTTTATCTCTACATCTTTTTGTTGCATATACGTTTGTAATTTTGCATGCTGTTTGGCAATAATGGAGCTCGTCGTAAAACGTGCGACTGTTTTGTAGTACTTTTGTTGCACACCTTTTACCATTTCCGAATAGTGTTCCATTACTTCATCAGCAACGTGAAAATCATCATAATTGATGAGACAGTGCACTCTGATTTGTGATTCTTCTACGTCTACAAAATGACTTTTCAAGACACCTACTACTGCTGCGTTAACGTTCATAGAGTGTTGAACTGTTTTCACTTGTATCCCTTCCATATTGATTAGCAACGTGTTGTGTTCCTTGTTGTAGCGAATGCGATTATATAAATTATTTAAACTTGGTTCTGGATTTAAAATTGTGACAGAGTTGCGCTGCTGTTCTTCTGTTGAAGCAGTGGCATACGTAGTTAAAAATGAAGGTTTTGTCATTGGCGAGATTCCATAACTTTCATAGGCACTGGGCTCTACTTGTCTTGTTTGTATCCTCATACTTTGTGCTTGAGCCATGTATGCACAATGACGCTCTAGTGTTGCGTTGTATTCGGACTTGGAAATTTCTTGGACAGGAGAAAAACAATCAAAATCAAAACAAGTAAAAAACCGTTACACTGATATTGTAGCTGGACACAATTCACAGATAGCTACAGTCTAGGACAAGTACAGAGAAGCAGGTATGTAGCTTTGCAAATTACAACACAAGCCGTCACCCATCATTCAAAAAAACATGAGCAGAACACTTTTCGTTATTGCTGCTCTTCTATGCTTAGTGGCAAGTGTTTATACTCAAATAAGCAAGTATACTCCTGAGCAAATGCAAGCCGCAGTAGAGGCCATGCAAAAAGATCCTCACTTGCTTGATAACAAACTATGCGACATGTCTGGAACAGATATCAAGTGTTTCATCGCATTCAACAGAACTTTATTTGGCGAAAGAGTTGTATTTAACGCGAGCATCGAAATAAGTGTAAACGTTGACAACCAAACTGCGGAGGTAATTATTGCAATCGATAATACAGTCATGTTGGACAAAATATACGCACTAAAAGACTTGGACGTACCTATTTGCGTTCCTGTTATCAACCCAATTCAGTTCTTCATCAACCTATGCGCCGACATTACTGGTATCAAGTTTAGCAAGGAAAAAGACTGTTGGAAAGCTGCTCTTGGAGTAGAGTTGATTATCCTCAAGGTTTTCAAGCTCACTCTCATACCACCTCAACAATTTGGTCACAATGTCGCCAAATGCCAATAAATTAACCTGTATCGATAATCGTGCTGGAACTATCTCATGAAACTACCAACGAGCTTTTAGCAACTCGTAACGACGCGTCAGCTTTCAGTCACATCAAGTTTGCATCTCAACCAAAAATGACACGTAAAAGACAAGCCTCACTGTTCAATTCGCGACCTCGTGATAGCGTAATTCTACCAGAACCACTAGACACTCCTAGGGCCAAAGAACAGGTCGATTTTCTAGATGTATTGCGCGACCCTCCACCGAGGTCTCGCTCGATTTACAGTCAGACCATGAAACCGGTAACTAAAAAGAAATCACCCAGAGAACACATTGTCAGTACTATCACACGAAGTCGCTCACTTGAAATGAAGCGACCAGAAGAAAAAGATGTTATTGATGAAGCACAACAACGACTACTAGGAGAATATGCGAATACAAAACACGCAAAAGATATCACACAACTTGTGCTATCGCCTGTTAACTCGGAGCACGCGTTCGCAAGTAGTTCAGACCATAATATCGTACTTTGGGATGTAAAGAACAAAAAACCAATTAGAGTGTTTAATGGTCACTTATCGACGGTAACATGTATCGAAATATACATGTTGAGCGGTCACGCACTAGATCCTTACCAAAATATGTACTTGTTCAGTGGTTCAAAGGACTCTGAACTCCGTGTTTGGTCAGTGAATACTGGAAAATGTGTAAAAACTATGCAACACGTAATCGGAGAAGATATAACCTATCTTCAAGAACGTGAGCCAACAGAACCAACGTTGATAAACAATGGACTTCACATGTACTTGCAACAAACGTGGGTAACGAGTATGGTCATGAACATGTTTGAAAAAATTATCTACGTAGGAGGTTATGACGGAACGTACGTTTTCATTTCACATGTTTAACAAATAGTATAAAAGCGATAAAATTTGAGTTTGGAGCAGACAATGCAGTCACGTTAACGAATGCAAGAACTTTTGAAGTCAAACACAAACGACAGGTATCGAGTATCGCGTTCGATGGAAGACATTTATACACTGGTTCAACAGATGGTTCATACAAAACTTTTAACGCAAAAACTGGAGAATGTATTCGCAAAGCAGAAACAACTGGAACTATATCATCGATTTCATGCTCGATACTGAATGATAGAGAAGCAAGTATATTTATATTCTTATCCAATCAAAACGATACAATTTTCTACAAACGAGATGCTAAAGATGAAGAAGAAATCCTACAAAACGATCCATTTCAAGAGCTAGTGTCATTTAGTGTATTCCCACTAACCGATTTGATGTTCCACTCACTACAACTAGATCAATTAGCACAATCGAAACATAAACCAAACAAGTACATGATATCAGGAGGATGGAACTGTAGAGAAGCAACATTTGATTTTTACTTGTTACGTGATGCTCCTAGTTTTATGAGTGCAACAACAAGGATACTAATAGGAAAGAAGAAAATGGAAGGATCAACGTATTTGAAACATTTGACATTTGCGAAAATGGAAGGTACTCTATTAACATATTATTATGTTAAAGGATGCGAGATTCATACAGTACATATTAACATTGCAGAAGAACTAGAAAAAATTAATAAATTTTGAATATTATTCATAATTTGCCATTATTTTTTGATAATGATCACGTTCTGCAGTTACTCTTTGCAATTGTTGTTCGTATTTGTTTTTCATTTTTTCCATTTCACGATTTGTCTCTTCTAGTTGAAGATACGCTTCTTGTAACTCACTTTGCAACTGTCGTACTTCATCTGCACTCAAATCAGTTTGATCATAAATTCTCTTTCTTGGTTCTTGTTCATCAAATGTTGGACTTGCTGGCGAGAATGGTGTCTCTCGAACTTGTCTCTTTGGTGGTTCACTATGTCTTCTGGAAATGGGTTCTTCGTCAGCGCTATTTCGTCTTGGTGAATCACCTGTTTTGATAACTTTTCCATCAAGCGGGTCAAATCCAAGTATTTTATGTCTCTTTGCTTGTTCTCGTAGTTCTTCGATTCTTTCTGGATCTTGGAGTAAAGCGATAACACGTTGTGCTGTATCGCGAACCATTTTTCCGTGGTCTCTCATGTCAACAGGAGAAACATATTCAAAGTCTAAAAGTGGTTTCAGTTCTGCTATAGCATCAGGTTGTGTGAATTCAGATAATGCTCTCTTGGCACCAAAAACTATCAAGTGTTCCATAAGCAAAAGACCCTTGTACGCGTGCCTCCAACCGTCTTTGTCATTTAAGCGTTCCCAAAGTGCTTTGGAAACATATGTCCATTGTTCTATGGTTTGGAATGTTGCGTCAACAATATCTTTTCGAATTTTGTCTGCATCGTCACAGTGTTGGTTCGACGTAAGTTCGAAAACTTTGTTTTCTATTGGGTAGTAAAGCATACTGTTCCTCCCCTTCACATAGAGAGCCTTTGCTTGCGTTAACCAGCTCATGAGTTCGTTTGTAAATTGTTTGAGTACGAACGTTCTAATGCAGACCCAGTGGCATAGGAGCGTAAACAAAGAGGTATTGGGAACGTTATCGCGATGTCTACTATACCTTAGTGTCGATACACCAGAAATATCAGCAAAATTAAGATATGTCCCGCCAGAGATTTTACAGCAAACCTTCCACTCCATAAAAGATATCAAATTCATAACGTGGATTGACATTACGTTACGGCAACAATTTTTCGAAAAACTAAGCTTGATGGATTTAGTATTATTCTCGGTAGTAAAGAATGCAAGGCCCATTCGTCTCGATCTACATACAAGCATGAAGAATATTGGCCCTTTTAGCGGTATGGACGATCTGGTTCGAGAATTCTTTACACAACAAGACGCATACAAGCCAAGTAGAAAACAATTATTGAAGATACCGTATCTTCTCTGTATAGTACCATTTGGAGACGATCACTTTTTAGATGAGCCAGAACCAAACTCAATACCAGAAAGTATTGATTTATCGCATTATTTACACGAGAAAGCAAAGCAACTGCAACAAAATGTCTGTTATGAGCTATTTGGCGTTCTATCCTACACTAACTGCTACCACATAACAATGAGAGACCAGCATAGAAAAGAATGGTATACATATACAGACAGCGGTGATCGATTAGAGGCGAAGCATGCTCATACTAAAGAAGCATTACCAGTAATGCTATTCTACAGGTCAATGGACCCAAGCCTACGTAAAATGTACCAACCATATGAGAAATTAGCGCAGATGCTATTTGAACTAGCTTCCAATAACAAACTAGTAGACGTGAATGTATGTTTGCTGGCCGAATCACGTTCTTTATAAAGCTAAGGACCATTAGTAATGTTACAGCTTAAGCAAGTCAGGAGTAAGCAAGAGATCTTTCTAATCTTGTGCCGTACCACAGCAACTCGTCAGAGCTTTTAGAGCAACTCTTGTTTACTATCTAGTGTAGCGCGAGGGGCCCAACTAATGATTCGATTGCCTTCTCGCTTGTATGTCACCAAGCATGCTTCAGTAACGCGGCTTCTGTGGATATTTAGTGACAGGTGACGTGTAAAATTGAGCAAACAAGAACATAGTGATTAAAAACGTGCATCTATGGGCCAAGAGGGAAGCACCACCGCTGGAAATCCACTGGATAACTACATTGCAAACGAAGATAGAAGCCAACACGAAGAACTCATAGTTTCTCTGCAAAACTATAAATTTCCCACGACTAGGTCTAAAACACTAAAAGAAAAGAAACAAGGAACTATGTTCTGTTTAACGCAAGACAAAAGTCCAAACAATAGTGCACATAACTTGAAGAAGATGGCTGTCTCTGATGAGATGGCTGAGGTTGAGCGTGTGTTAAGCAAAGTTAAATCGTTCGACAAGAAACAACAAACTGGTGCACCAGACAAAAAACAGTCACAACCAACTAGTCCCGAAAATACATCTGACATACTATCGTCACCGATCAACTCACCGCGAGAAGACGAGGAAGCAGTAGTCTCTTATGAATCACTATCCACATTTAGATTCCCACCCGCTATACACGACTTAAACTCATATAGATTCCCTTTGACAGCGGTATAAGAAGTACTCTGTTTACGGTCACTAGTTTAATGTAACATTGAGAAGAAATCTCTCAGAATACACTTATTGTTTTAAACAAAACGAAGAGTTCTGATATTTTCCAAACGCTCTCCCATGTCACTCGCTCATGGCGTCAGGGTGAATTAGGGAACCTTGGCTGTTAAAGTACTGATTGAAATATGTCCTGCTGCTGTTTGTATGCAGATAGGGAGACGTCTTGTGAACTCTGATCAACTTAATAGTCTGTGAACATTCTTCATAGATAAAGTTTTTAGATAATGCAGCTTGTAGCATGATTATGAATCTATAGATTAGCTTGTGCGTTAACAATTAGCATACCTCCGTTCAACAGCGATAATTATTTGATTATTTTCTGTATTGTACGACACAACCTGTATCGAAAACAGTCCTCCCATTTGTCCATAAAAATAGAGTAACATTTCCTGAACTGTTTTCTCTATTTCTTCGAGTGTTGTTCTGCTGTTCTGTGCTAACTCGCTGCGACAGTGTTAAAAACCATGTTAAACAAAATTTACACTGTCCCAAAGACATAGTACATCGATGACTCTAACGTCTTCTGTTGGAATTGCATTCTTTACCAAATTACAATAGTTTTTACTGCT
>JAESGV010000478.1_pt1 | contig 17790 bp, 20 predicted proteins | sample 9269781 | NCBI WGS metagenome assembly JAESGV01 (sample SAMN15741586, study PRJNA653496) | algae metagenome | isolation source: Tildeniella torsiva UHER 1998/13D and co-occurring heterotrophs from... | place: Slovakia: Slovak Paradise National Park, Hrabusice, Kosice Region | collected 2000-01-01 | reverse complement strand
TAGGATACTTGGCTCTCATGATTTTGTTAGATGAAAACCAAGAAGTGCTACCATTAATCGAACACACCCTCAAAAAGTAATTATTCATGCACAAAATACTGACAATGAAAGGGACTTGGATGATAAAAATCAATTCGTACAAGCACTAGCACTTGCAGCATTGGCAAACATTGCCAGTACGGATATTTGCAGAGATCTTTCGTCCGAAGTAGAAAAACTTATTGTGAATGGTATAGTCCACTTTTAACATGTTTTTGACCTTTAGCGCCCTCCTACATTCGCAAAAAGGCGACACTTGCCGCAGTCAGAATTATTGGCAAGTGCCCAGAACTCATTGAAAACTATATCGACAAGTTGGATACTCTTTTATCGAACGAACAACAACAAAGAAATCACGCTGTACTCATCACTTCTTTAACGCTTATCACGGAGATAGTACGCATAAAGACGGACGATCTACCAAACGCGCCAGCAATATCTACAACTAATGAATTTACTGACGAACAAGACAAACGCAATTACGTAACAAAAAGGTATGTTACTTTGCTTTATACTAACATGAAATAGAAAGTACGTTCTTCACTTTAGAAAATATATTCCAGTTCTGCTAAAGATTTTGCGAGGATTACTTATGAGCCCTTATGCTCTTGAGCACGACATTGGTGGCGTCGCAGATCCATTTTTGCAAGTCAAGATTTTGCGACTATTGCGTATTCTTGGAAAAGGTTCAGTCAAGGCCAGTGAAGTTATGAACGATGTTCTCGCACAGGTTGCAACAAACACCGATTCACCAAAGAATGCAGGAAATGCCGTTCTATACGAGTGCGTTCGTACCATTATGGACATTGAATCAGAAAAGGGTCTACGCGTTCTTGGTATTAACCAATTGAGCAAGTTCCTAGTGAATCGTGATAACAACTTACGGTACGTTGCCCTTCAAACACTAGTCAAGGTCGCACAAAAAGATGCAAAAGATGTTAACCGTCACATCAACACCATTGTTGAATGCTTGAAAGATCCAGATCTTTCTATTCGTCGTCGTGCGTTGGATCTCATTTTCGTGCTCGTCAACGAGGATAATATTAGATTCTTAGCATCAGAACTCATGGTATATCTACAAAATACAACATCGTCAGAGGATAACTTCAAAGAACAACTCACAACCAAGATTTGTACATTAATTGAAAAGTTTGCTCCAAACAAGGAATGGAAGATCGATACACTACTCAAGTTGATCATTCTCTCCGGCCAATTTGTTCGTGAAGAAATCGCTACCGTATTTATCGGTCTAGTTACTCAAACACCAGAACTACAAGGTTCAATCGCCACCAAACTATTCACTACGTTGAAAAAGATTTCACACAAGCCAAACATCCTTATCAAGCAAGAAGTTTTACTGCAAGTTGGTGTTTGGTGCATTGGTGAGTATGCCGATTTGATGCTACAACACGAGTCACAAGATGCAGATGATACTCCAGTTACGCAAGAGCTCATCGTAGAACTGTTGTTCGATTTGATGCAAATGATTCCACATGGAGCTGCTGTTGAAGATATGTTGACTAGCAGCAACGCAACAGTCAACAATCCTGAGGCAGACGACAAAGATAACGTCACATCTGGCACTGGTCACTGGGGAGTTTCTCATGATATCACAAGAGCATTTGTTCTTATGGCGCTCGTCAAAGTATCAAACCATGTAACAGGAAACCAAGTCCTGTGGGAAAGAATCGAAAAGTTCTTGGCAGAAAACAGAAGCGACATGGAGTTGGAAATTCAACAACGCTCATGCGAGTATCACAGTCTACTCACTCACGTTAAGAGCAACATCAGAGCAGAAGCACTAGATAGAATGCCTCCAATCGAAATCGAGCACGTTGTCAAGGCTTTGGTCAACTCCTCTGGCCCACAACATACAGCACCAGCAAAGAGAGAAGGAGGATCAGAAAAACCACCAACTCCAAAGGCCATAACCACTCAGCAAGAACCATCGTTATTGGAAGAGTTCTTACTCGCTCCATCACAGCCATCAGGCGGAAACACTGCACCATCACAACCTGTTGGAAACTCGCTTCTCACCTTCTTCGATGAACCCAACAATGATTCTGTAGAGAGCATCATCGCACCAAAACCAACTACAACAAATAACGATCCAATGTCGTTATTCGAATTTTTGGATTCACCAGCGCTACCAGTTACAACATTCCCATCCATTCAATCTATGCAAGCAGTTCAACAAACTAACCAATCTAACCAAGGATTGAGAAGAGTTGACGTATTCAACAAAGATGGTATTTCAATTAGAATGGATTGCAAGGTTATGGACCCTGAGAACCACCCAGAAGTTACCAACATCATCACATACTTCTCGAACAGCAACGGCTTTTCTGTTTCCGAACTCGACTTTTTGGTTGCTGTACCCAAGTATATTACCCTTCAAATTTTCAAGTCATCGTCAGAAACAATACCAGCAAACAGCGACGCCAAAGTTTCTCAAAAGCTCAAGTTGACAAACACTTTACATGGCCAAAAGGCACTGGCAGTCAAATTCAAGCTCAAGTACAAGGATGACTCTAACGAAGAAGTAGTTGAAGAGCAAGGTACAATCAAACTATAAATTTATTTATCAGTATTGTTTTCATTTCTTCTCTCCAACTCTGCTACTGTGTACTTTCGAGTATGTCTGATACGCACGTCTACTGACAAGAACAGTGCAAAGTAGCATTTGGCATAACGTGAAGGCTTTTCATACCTGTCGTTGTGTCCTACAAGCTTTCCATTGTTATAGAATTTTAGTTGATTTTTTGGAAAATCTAGAACCAAAGAGCCAACATCACCATCTTGCCATATCGCTCCCTGTTGGTTGTGGACTGTTGGTTGCTCTACCAGAGTGACGCCTCTAGTCCAAGCCCAATTTCCGATTAGAGTACCTGTGAAGTAGTCTGTTGGGTGTCCATTATTTTTTTGTTGGCATCCTATTAAAAACTCGTTATGCGTGGTTCTTAAGTTATTTGGATTCTCATAGATAAATTCGTACAAGTGAACACCCTCAGTAAAGTATTTGTCTGAGTATAAAATAGCGTCCCAATTATCTTTCTTAGTGGGCGATTCTTTTTCTACAATTGTACCAGACTCTGTTAACGTGAGCTCTGGATTTTTGTGAACATTAACCCATGAAAAGAGGGGGAGCCTTTGCATCATATGGTTACGAAGACATCCATGTAAGAATTGGATTTGCGATGCCATAGACAAGTTTTCGTTGCCGTGTTGTACTACTACCGTTACTGCGACCTCACTAGTTCTCATAGTAGTTCTGTGTTGTTCTGAAACTTTTACAAGCTTTTTCAAAAACATGAGCATACAGCAGGACAGATGTTTATGTATAAACATTCTAGGCGACGAAGGTATAGGGAAGCGAACGTTTATAGAACAATATGTTACGTGTAATTGGCCAGAAGAAGTAAAAGAAAAGTATATTGTTTGAAATAATTGACAACTGGAGATTTACTCACCCAAAAAACGGCGGTCCGTACAACACTAGAGTTATTCGTGGTGGAGTATCGATTCAAATCAAAATACACATTGATTTCATCAATCATATGACAGATAAAAACCCTCAAACTGACGCTGTTGTTGTATGTTTCGCGTTAGACGATCCTAGAACGTTACAGAGCGCCAAGACAAAATGGTACCCACTATTAGCAGAAATGAACCTAGAAGATGTTCCAGTAGTATTTTGTGGTATGAAAGCGGACCAAAGCACGATGGGTCGTGCTGGAGAGAAGCTTCTGCGTGAGCTTCCCATTAAGGGTTTGTAATTATTTAATATTCTAAATGTACAGCATATGAAGAGTGTAATAGTAAGAGTGTAAAGAATGTTAGGCACGTATTTCGATCTATTATATTTTTGTGTTTAGAAAAAGAAGACGCAATAACAGAAGAGGTTGGTGTCACCAACAGGACCTGTAGTATGCAATAAAAGTTGGAGTTAATGATTTAATATTGCTGTGATCCGGCAAACAGGTATCACCACACTTAGGCTCATAAACCATCTCTGTTCTGAAACGGCTATATTTTTGCACTCCCAACAGCCCAAACAACTAAACTTCCTCAAATCACCAACGAAAAATGGATGGTCACTCTGGTGACGCAGAGGTCCTGCTACAAACCAGCAATTCACATTCACCAATTTCATGTGCAAATTGCAGGCGTGCCCACAGACGCTGCGATAGAAAGCTTCCTGAATGCACAGGTATGTCATGTAAAAATTATAACTTTTTAGAGTGTTCACAGAGAGAAACCGATATCAAATGCTCGTATAACACGCCTAGAAAAAGAGGGCCGAAAACTAATGTGCATAAAAAACGAAAATCTGAAGTTAACGAAGATGACGAAGCAAAAGTGTTTGTCGCATCAGATAACATTACTATGCAACCAACAGCGATAAAAATACCAGTGGCAACCTCTCCCGCATTGTCGAACCAACATGTGCTAGCACCAAAAATAGAGCCACCATCACCGACGTCGTTCTCACCAACCACTACGCAACCTTCATGCATAAATGCACAAACTAGTAGTGTCGAAGAGATGAAATGCATGTCAGGACTCGACCAACTGACACCATTACATAGACACCACTTGCACGACATCTATTATGAGTGGGTGTCTATAGGCTACTCGATCATCGATAGACAGTCAGTTGACATTTTCTTACACTCTCACTTCCCGTATGCAACACCGACAATTGCTTTAGACTGCCCAATGACAGTCGCAGAGGAGGCACGACTCGCTTTTGTTGAGAGTATAGAGATAACGTATGTTAGATGTCTGAACTATTAACGTTTTAGTGTTTTGCAGAGAATAGGATGCAAACTGTTGGCACAGCAACTGTTTTTAGTACTACGACAACGAATGGGAAAGTTTTTCGATCAGTCGCACTTGTATTACGATCTGGCAGCAGCTATGATGCACGTATGCACATACTTGTCCGGTGATGGAGAGTTTCAACAGAGTAACATATATTTTGCACTGACTGGCGAGTTCTTGAAGGCAGAACGAATACGTCAAGAAAGCAACATACCATTAGTCTCACTAGAACACTATAAGGCACTAAGTGGATTCTACGATTACTGTTCTCTCATCAACATGACGGACACACTTGCTAAAATAAGTGGTGTTGGGAAACTGTTCTATAATATGTACTTTAATGCGATATTTGACGACAGTGCACTCGATCCAACTCGTTATACGACAGAATTTGATTATTTACGCGCTATACTAGATCTAATTGATGCACTAGAGACGAGAACAAAAGTTTTCCACTATCACGCTGTCAAAGCACCGCAACAAGTATTAACACAATCGATGATTGCACAATTTACGATTGGTGACGTGCACTATGAGTTTATGATACAAGGAATACGGTTATCGATCTTTATTAAAACAGGACTTGTGTCATTGGATTTGGCAAAACAAATTGCAGATAGAGTAGCATCGATAACGAGATCACCATGGCTGGAAAAGTGTTCTATGCTTGCTATAGATCCAGTCGCAAATGCAGCAAGAGTACACTTACACGATCCACAAGTACCACTGGCGACTCTAGAACAAGATTTATCTGCTCTACGACTATTACACACTAGGTTCAACGCAACAAGAAGATTGTACGGTGGAGTGATCGACATGCTCTCAGAACGAATCTACAAAACAAGTGGACTGGTTGTTTAGAATGCAAATTTAATAACCTGTGAGGCCGAGCAAGTAACGAGCATGATTTCTATCGTAGGTGTCGAACAAGTTGACCAATCTATCTGCGTTGACAAGATCACTGATTTTGGGAGCTATCTCTCCAAGCACACTGAGCTTGTAGTTACTATCGAATTGAGATAAAACATCTTCAGTTTGCAAGACATCAAGCGTTCTCAATTTGTCACTTGTTACGATTGCATTAAGTGCAAGTTCTTTTTCAGAGGAAGTAGGGAAATGTGATATCACGTCACCAATTTCGTAATCCTTGAGTGGCGCGTATGATGGATTACTCATGTATGCAACAACAAGATTCATCTTTCTCTCAGAGGTTTCAAGTGTCTTGAGCTTTTGAACAAGTTCTACTCCTGTAACTTGACGCCTGTGCTGGGCGTATGGATTTGGTTGCACTTGTCGTGTTGTTGGGTTTTTCATAATCGTTTGTACGTTTTGAATTATTGGTCGACTTGGTGTTACGACAGATGGTTGAACAACAGTACGACTTGTACCGTATGATGATTGAACTGGGTTTCTGTTTGGTACAGGTACTGGTTGAGTGTACGTTGGCTGTGGTGCAGAGTAGTGATCTTGATATACGTGATTATCGTATGTTTGCTCGTAGTGAGTGTCTTGTTCAGTGTGCGAGTAGTCAGTTTGAGTATCTGGATAAGTGTAGTTGTTGTCATAATTAGAGTTGTATGTTGGATAGTTTGAATCGCCATGATACTGTTGGGTATAAGTAGTTGGTTGTGCTCTTGGTGGTGCGATAGCTCTGGTTGGAGGAGATGGTTCATGATAAGAATCTTGATACACTTGCGCGTGTCCTTGAGCACGAGGAGCTGGTTGTTGGTAGCTACTTGGTTGATGAGATGTTGGTGGAGCAATGTAGTTTGAAGGATAGCTAACAGGAGGTTGTTGTACAGGTTGGACTGCTGGCTCTTGATATTGATAGGTTTGATCATACGCATTGTAGTCATAGCTGTAGTCATCATGATATACTGGTACAGCAGTATTTGGCGCATGATATGGTTCCTCGTGATATGTTGGTTCGTGATAATCTTGCTCTTGGTATGTTTGCGCAGTACCATTGTATTGCGATGGTCTGTCGTATCTACTCTCGCTGACCTGGACAGATTTCATAAATTGTTGTTCAATGGATGACATTGGTGGATTGACTTTCTTTGGTTTGTCTACTGCCATAATTACGCAGTCAATGACTAAATTTTGATCCCATGTAGTTTGCATATCGTAACATGTTCTTCTTACTACTACATCAAAACTGCTGGAGCCAATCTTTCGCAAAGAGGCAACAAATGTTTCGTCTTTGGGAGCCAATGGATCTGAACGAATTGCCAGTAGAATTACTGGAGTCTCACTATTAAATGTACTGGAGATCTTGGATGGAATCGCGACCGTCTTCCTGACTTCTTCTTTCATTTTGTTAGCTCCCAAATTAACTGTAGATGAATAGCCAACTGCTGTTTGTGCTTTTGTGATGAAAGAATAGTTGAGCACGAGATCTTGTGCCCATCCCTTCGAAATATCTTCACAAACTCGTCTGGTAACGATTTCGACGTTTCTATTTTTAGTTCGAATTTCTTTAACAGTGCTTGAGAATGTTTCGTCTCCCTTATGTCTACTGTGTGCATGAGGTGTTATCACGACATGAACATCACCTGTAGCAGTCGAGAACTTCATCGGCAATAAAGTCTTGACGCAATCAAAATGATTTAAATTTGTTCCCACTCTTATTTGGCCGTGATAGACATCGTCACGCTCGAAGGCAGCCCAATTGACTTTCAAATCCTGACCCCAGGTCTGAATTTCTTGGTTGGTGCTGACCCTTCTGATGAATGCTGTGAATCCAGTCTTTGTAGTTTGTGATAGAGTTACCGCAAATGTGTCGTCGTTGTCCGCATCATTTAGCGGTGTCAAGTGAATAATTGGTGGTGTGGTGAATGGTTGCTTAAATGAAACTGAAATTGTTCCTGGTCTGCGAGAAAAATTGTTACCTACACTGTAGGTACCTGATTGTGAGGCTCGTGAACTCATCTATTGTTGTTTGTTAAACTTTTGAAAAATCCTGTTGCGTTCCTTAAATTAGAAAGATATTAATATTTTGTTTAAAAGCGCTCATGTTGTCCAAGCGATTCGGCTTCAAGAGACATGATAATAGATCAAAGTACAGATTAAAATTTATTGATTGAGGTGCCAATGATACCTTTGGTCGTTGTAGTTACCGAGCTTTCTTTCCAGAATGATATTATCATCATCTCTAGCTAAAACAAACTCTGTGTTTGCTGCACATACAATAAATCTTACTCCATTCTCTGCGTCCACTACCACCCATCTTTGAGAAATATTTTCATTCTTGTTGAGCTCCAATTCCATCTTTTTCATACACTGTACACGATACCTGCCGGTAATTCCAGATCCAATCATATATGGTGGGAGCTCACACGATAAAACAATTGTTGGATCTGAGGCAAGTTCGATTTGCCCATGATCTCTAAATATCCAGCTGTGTGTACTGCTGGTATTTGTAATCACAAGGTCAGCGCCATTAGGGCACGATAGAGATTCTCCATGATTTGCGATTTCAGGAACGATATTGGTTGGAACGTCGATTGGCACCAAGTTTGTGTTTGAGGAATACAGCGCTTGAATAGTGTGTTTGGATACTTCCCGCTGCTTTTGTAATTGATGTTGCAATACCTGCTGGTCTAACACTTGGTCGCTGAGGCTACTTATCGAACTTAGTGAATCCAAGTCGCGATCCATAGTGGAATCTGCTTCGGTTAAAACTGAATCGCTTTCGCTTCCGGTACTCATGGCAGATTTTGGTTCGTTGTAGTCTTGGCTAAGTGCCAAGCCTGGTGGTAGGTTTACTACAGGATCTAAAAGCATCTAAAATATTAGTACATTAATTCCATCCGCATACTTTGTTGTTTAAAGGGTAGGGAGTATCTTGCCTATCTACTTTTTTCAAAGAAGTAGGCTCTAATGATGCAAAAGATACTTCTCTTGATTTTGTTTGAAGATGCAAGTCTAATGATGCTCTTTTCTTGTGGAAGCCATCATTTTGTGGAGTGTTTCTGTCTAATGAAGAACGTGTTGTCATGGTCGATTGGTGTCGAATCAATTTGTTTCAGTTGCAACTTTTGGATGCGAGTTATTTATGTTTTATTCCGTAAATGGCATTAGCTAGCACCAAACTGTTTACAAAAGTACAACTTTGTATTTGGCTTTCTGCAATATTAGAGCATACCTGTGCTTTTGTGAAGCAAAAGTACTATTCATTTAGATTCAAGTTGTGTTAGATGGCAGAATGATTTAAAGACAATGTAATCAATTCTACGATCTATACATCGCATACTTGTGGAGCTCCTTGAATTGCGATCTCTTAAGATGCAGGTCTAGGAAACAATCAAAACCGGAGCAAAGGTCCGAAAACGCATACTAGTTGGAATCTCGTTGAAATTACAACACAAACTTGTTAAAAACGACATGACACATCCGCTCGAGGAGTTGAAGCCAGACGATATCTCAAAATCAAAAGAGCTTGTTCAAAATGAGATGCGCCGAAGAGGTGTCAACGCTAATGATATCCTGTTCATATCAATTGACTTGATAGACCCTCCAAAGCAACTAGTATTATCATTTCACAAGGGTACACCATTTGAGAAAAGAGTAATTGTTGTGCTTGTTGAGAGAACTACACTGAACACATACGAAGTGATTGTATCTATAACTAAAAGTTCTATAGTTGATTGGCAAGAAAGACATGGCGTACACCCTCTGATTCCTATCGAAGAGTTTTCAGAGTGTGATAAAATGGTAAAAAATCATCCTGGTTTTCAACGTGCAATGGCGAGTCGCGGTCTGACAAATCCAAACCACTGGATGATTGAACCATGGTAAGAAATGCTACTTTTGCATTTAACAATTACAGGACAGCAGGATACTATGGTGATGACGAAGAGCACGCTCTGAGATTACTGAAAACTCTTGTATTCACTCGTCTCCACGATGAAGATAACGGATATGCCCATCCTGTGGAAGGTTTATGCGTTATCGTCGATTTGGCAAAGATGAAAATAGTCAAGATTGTCGATAATCATCCTCACATTCCTATTCCTCAACGCAAACACAACTACCAACAACATCTATGGCTCCAACAAGGTACTGTTACGCAGATTTGAATTTAACACTAATAGATCCAAAGAACAAATTGGTCACCGACTTGAAACCTATTCAAGTTATTCAGCCAGAAGGTCCCTCGTTCAAAGTTACAGGAAATCGTGTCGCATGGCAAAAATGGTCATTCTATGTCAACTTCACAACTCGAGAAGGTCTTGTTCTCCAGAACATTCATTATGACAACAGACCATTGATTTATCGTGCCTCTATTGCAGAAATGGCAGTACCGTACGGAGATCCATCTCCAATTCACAGTGCCAAGAATGTTTTCGATTTGGGAGAATATGGCATGGGAAGATTAGCAAATTCTTTGAATCCTGAAGGTTGTGATTGTTTGGGTAACAACAACCACTACTTTGATGCGTATGTTGAGAATCTTTAAACTAACAAGTAGACACATGGCAACAAGTACTGGTGATGTTTTCACAATCAAACGAGTAATCTGTATGCATGAAGAAGATCACGGAATGCTTTGGAAACATACAGATTGGCGTTTGAATCACGTCGACGTCAGGAGAAATCGCCGATTAAGTGTCAATTTTGTCGCAACTGTTGGAAACTACGAGTATGGATTCTTTTGGTACTTTTACTTGGGAGGTGCAATCGATTTGGAAGTAAAACATTCCGGAATTGTAAACACTTTTGCAATCGATCCAAGAGAAAAAGGTCATTTGGTCACCAAAGTCGACTACGGAGTCAATGAGAACAATACTCCTGATTTGAAACCATTGGTTAAAGATACAGTCCCATCGTACATGCAACACAAGTATGCTACCAAATTGAACAATGAGGGATTATACGCTCACGTACATCAACACATTTATTGTGCGAGATTGGATATGATGATTGATGGAGTGAAAAACTCAGTAGTCGAAGTCGATGTATTAAAAGAAGAGAACAGAAAAATTAATCCACGTGGAACTGCCTTCTACGCCAAAGAAAGAGTACTAAAAACAGATTTAGAAGCAGGAAGAGACATGCACTTGGAAAATAGCAGAACATGGAAAATGTAAGTTACATATTATACTTTTAATTGTAGTGTCAATCCTAATCAAAGAAATCACACTGGAGAACCAGTTGCGTATGCTTTGCACCCAGGTCCCAATGTTAAGACATACTCCACTCTTGACTCCAATTTGAACAAAAGAGCAAGTTGGTTGAATCATCATCTTTGGGTTACTCCATATCACCCACAAGAATATTTCCCATCTGGTGATTATCCAAATCAAAGTACTGGAATCAGTGGAGGACATGGATTAGGAGAATGGGCTTCAAAGAATCGCAATATTGTCGATGAGGATGTTGTCGTTTGGTACACATTCGGAATTACTCATGTTGTACGTTTAGAAGATTTTCCTGTTATGCCAGTTGGACCATTGCACGCATTTAGACTATTAGTAAGCATAATTGTTTATTCAACTAATATTTAGCCTCATGGATTCTTTGATGAGAATCCAGTTCTTGATATTCCAGCTGCTCCATTACTTGCACGCGTTAATCAAGCAAATCGACAACCAACCTGCGAGGCATGCGAAAATCCTAGAAGCAAATTGTAGGTTCTTGGATTAACTTTTGCATTTGTTCACTTGGGTTAAATTGTTGTACTGTACTTGGTGAGTACGACTGAATCAACTGCAGCAATAAAATAACGTTACTGCATTTTGGTGCGAATTCTATCTTTTGATCAATTGTTTGAAGAATTCGTAAGCAATGGCCGTTAACCTGTCCGCATTTAAATCTTGGTGAACATGTTTCCATCATTATCCTAAACAGTTTCGCACACTGATCCAAAAGTTCTTGACTGTTGGTATAATACGGATAATCGAGTAACAAACTCATCAATCGTTTCAAAAATCTTGCAATATCAAAACCAAGTAATGGAATCAGTTCTCCTGTTCGTACCAGTACGTTTTTCATCATCTGAGGGTCGTTCTCAGTACTGATGATAGAGCAGTACTCTAATGATCCACAAAAATCCTCCATTACTGTAAGTAATTCTTGTTCCTTGTTAAAAAGTTTCAAGTATCGAATCGCACAAGTCATCGTCAAATCTAATAATTCTCTACTTGAGCGATAGGTCAACATTTTGTGCAGATTCTGGAATACTACATCTCTGTACATGCATACTCTTTCGTTCATGATAGTGCTTAACATGAGCACTCCACTGTGTTTAACGTCCATCTCATCTTGATTCATAAAGTGTAATACCATTGGCACAAGAAGCTCTATCTCTTCGTTCCACTCGTGATCTATTTGTGTGACGGTGTACTCTAACACTTGGCGAATCCACTTGTTAGATGGAAATGACTTTTTGTCAAATACAAACACACGAAGTTGCTTCAGTACGGATAGCATATCGTTGTGATCAAATTCTAGTCCGTGTGCTACTTTTCGAATCGACGGTGTAGTGAACATGTGATCTGACGCGAACAGAACGTGTAGGAGCGATTGGTTTGGATTGAGACAAACTATGATGTGTAATAACGAACCAATACATGCTTGTGCAATCGGTAACTGATCTGGATCAATTGAGTCTGATTGTTAGATGGATGAAATGTACATACCGCAATACGATGGTAACACCAAAAACTTGCGTATTTGTGAAATGAGTTCTTCGCTTGGAATGTGTGGAATCGATAAAATTGCTCTTCTATACATCTTGAGCATGTTAGCATCTGTTTGGTTTGCTTCTAACAATGGAAGATCCTAAACGTTAAATCATGTAAGTACATTCATACACTTTGTCGGGTTAGAACAGAATAAAGTGACTTGTGAATACATCCAAGACTAGATTGATTCATAGTAGCAAAGATTCTGTTCAATAAATCACCAATTACTGTTGGTGTATCTTCGCTGACTTTTAAATTACCTAATCGTTAGTGACGATTCAAACATACCTAATTGTATCATTACTGAATGTAAAGGGTAATCAACGAGTAAAGATATGAAGCGCTGTGCAACAGACTGTATTGCACGCAAAAACAGTACAACCATACTTTCTCCCTCTTGAATATAGTTGTACTTTTGATCATCAATAATGAAATGGTCTAACACGAACGATAAGAATTCATGATTGATTGTTGGTATTTTGACGCTACGTCTAACACTCTCGATGTCATCTTGTAGTAAAGCTAATAGAATTGTTTGTGCTTTGAAAACGACGTGTGAATTGTTTGTACTAAGTTGAATAGTCGATAGATTCTGCGATAAATCCTGCGCTACCGTTTCTCTTACTTGCCATTTATCATCGTGCCTGTAATTTTAAGTTCAAGATGTTATTGTCAGCTTACATGGCTAGTTGGTAGTAAATATTTACTATTTGATCAACAAATTTCGTTCGAGAATCCTGATTGTCTCGTGTAAACGATAATGATAATACTCTCAAGGCCATAGAACGAATAGAATACCGATTAGAACGAATCAAAATTGTCATGTAAGGCACAAGTTTCCCAAACGGTGCGGATGTTTCAGTGACGCTTTCCAATTCGTTTATAATGCGCGATAGTAGCTCCTCATAATTTTCTGGTTGAAACTGTGCTGTGTTAGGTGGGTACTTTTGGAAGATGTCTATGACTGCTTGTTCCATTGCGAGATTACAATTTTTCAGCCAAAAAGCTGCATCAACGCCACTGTTAAAACTTTGACGTCGGTGTTTATCACAACTGTAGTTCATCTACAGTAAAATCTTTTCCTAAACTGCTTAAGATATTTCTATTTCCGATATAACAAGTAACAGTATCTATGGCGTCGTTTCAGGATACCGTACAAGATATTGTGGTCATGACTTGGAGTTATTTTCAAACAAAGAATGAATATCATATCACTAGACGCACGAGCAATGAGCTACTTGGAAGTAAACAGACCTCCAATGCAAACAGCAACACCAAAGCGAAGAGCGCTCTCGCCATTAGATAGCACAAAGTTAACAGTAACACCTGGTAGCTTCAGAAGAAAATCTTTTGACGATGGATGCTTAAGAACAGAAAGACCATCCACACCAAGGCCATTTGTAAGAAATGAAAAAGCACCAGAGGAGCTATCAGTTAATGCTTGCGCGAAGCTATCCCCAATGAATGTTCCTGAAATTAGTATCGCTTCAAGCAGTCACATGCACCCAACATCCATTTTGTTGTCGTATCGAATTGACGCTAAACCTGTAAATCATGTAAGAAGAAGGTCCATTTCTGATGCAGGACCAAGAAACAAACAACCTTCACCAAAAGAAAGTTCAGAAAAGAAGGTCGTATTAACGCCACTACAAACGGAACAAAAGTCACCTAATGCTGTACATACTAGACGCCGTTCCTACTCAGAAACCAAGAAAACCATTCCACGACCAGTCACTGCTCCAAAACCACCAACTACGAAGCCTGCTCAAGCACCAGAACGAAGATATGTACCAAAACAAGGACAAGAGCTATTATACAATGATATTGTTGCAGGTGCTGATGGATTGAACAACTTTGAGCGTTCGGAAGTGTTATTGAACATGCTGCACAAGGCAACGTCAGATTTCAAAGCGACTATTCAAGGTTTTGTTGCAGAGTGCAAGCCAAAAGGCGCTATGGAGAGTAGGGCCGGTCCATGGAACAAGTTGTTAAAGGGAATGAAGAAGAGAGGTTCCGTAAAACGTCTAGAGAGAATTGGCTCTTTCTCACTCAAGAAAGGATTGTAGATACCAGCAGCTGTAAATATGTAAATGTGTTTGTATAATTGGTTTGCTCTTTACATCCACTGTTGATAAGCACAGCTTAAACCATAGATGGACGCATCCGAAACTTGAAAATGAATAGGGCCAATTGATAACTTAAATGAAACTACTGTGCTAGCACTGTTTTTCGTAACATGCTTTCATACAGTTAAAGTGCTAAAATTCTGCAGAACGAACACTAGTACTTCGTATGTAAAAGATGAACTGTTTCACAGGGATAATTCAGTACCGAATTTAGCTTTTCTTACAACTCTGTTTACCGAATAGCTGCTCAGCGATTGTTGGTAAACCGAGTCTCTGTTACAGATAAGCCATCCTCCAAATATCTAGCTCATACAATCTATGGCTACTTCAACTATACACATAAAGGTATTAATTACGAAAAAACCTAACTTGTTCAGTGCGTCGTCGTTGGAGACGGAGCTGTTGGTAAAACATGCATGTTATGGGTGTAAGTGATTTATATTTAAATTTTAAAGCTCGATTAGCTACGCAAATAACCAATTTCCTGAAAAATATGTACCTACCGTTTTCGACAAGTATTTTGATTCTTTTTTCTCGGCTAACATCATTTAGCTATAGTGCAAATGTAATTGTAGATGGAAGAACCGTTAATCTTGGACTATGGGATACAGCTGGTATGTTTGATGCAAGAAGTTTATAATGTAATAGGTCAGGAAGAATACGATAGATTGAGACCGCTCAGCTACCCTGGAACAAACACATTTTTACTATGCTTTTCCTTAATCGAAAGAGCATCCTTCGACAATATTAAACATAAGTGGTATCCAGAAATACACCATCACAGCGCAGGATCGCACATCGTTTTGGTTGGAACAAAAATGGATTTGCGAAATGATCCTGATGTAGCAAATAAACTCAAGAACAAGGGAGAAAAGATTGTAGAATACAAGGAAGGTGTAGAACTTGCTAACAGCATTAATGCAATCAAGTATATTGAATGCTCTGCTAAGAGTGGAGACGGATTGAAGAGTGTTTTCGATGAAGCTATTCGCGCGGCGTTGTTTGGAAAGAAGAGAAAAAAGAATTCTAACTGCTTGCTGCTGTAAACTTTTTAATGTCTTAGGATGTTCCGACTCTTTCTTCTTCTAGTTGTTCTTTTTCTGGTTTATCTTCAAGTTCTTGGTTTGCCATTTGAATGTAAGGATAAGGAGGCTCGTAACCAAGACTGATGTTGTCCTTACTTGGAGGCTGAGCGTTCTTGACTTCAGACATGTATACGCTTCGATTCAACACCCAATTAGTGACTCCAACGTGAACTAGGAAAGCTATAACGCACACTACGACCATAAATATACTAGCTGTAAAGTGGAAGATGAATCTTCTGTCGTCTGCCAACTTTGTACCGAAAATAAGAGCTAAGTAAGCTGCACTTAGCATCATAGCGATGATGATCATCTGTGTTACGAGTTGCATCATCTTTCTGTGAGCAACAAAGTCACTTTTCATGCCAAATATTGCACCATACATTGGTAGATGTTGACCATTCTTTCTTCTGCCAAGTAATCGCTTCTTGTGACCGTAAACGTAACATAACATGTAACGATCAACAGCATACTTGAGTAAAAAGTATAGCATTGAAGCTGCGACTACTAGTGGAGAAATGACGCTATAAACTAGAGCAATACCGGCAATAGAAACCAAGTAGGCATACTCACGTTCAATTCTCAAGTCCAACTTTTCTGCTGCGAACAATCGTTGGCGGGTGGACATTTTTCGCTTTCCAAATCGTTTGTGCCATGTAGTGAACAGATGGGCTATTACACCACCAATGTTGGATAAATCTGCACAATTCTGGAATTTTAGTAACAATTATTGTATCACATACCTTTAGAATTGCTTTTTGCAAGACGTAGTTGATGAAAAACACACCAGTACTTGGTAGTGCAAAAGCAGATAAGAGTTCTCCTAAATTTCTTACTTGTAGCAGTAGTTCAGTAAACCCAACAGAGTAACTAAAGAACAGTGTTGGGAAGATCAAAGTTGCCAACAATAAGAATCCATAAATACGCCAACTGATTAATCTGTGATATGCCGAATGTGTCTTTAGCTTGGATATGCGCGTCAAAGGATAGATCAATAATGGAATGATCATTGTAGACACGAACAATATCAGCGTAGGTGCGTACACAAAAATAAAGTTATAAAGTGTGCCTTGGTTCAGTCTTTGTACCTTGATTGTTAATTTTGAGCTGTAAAACGACTTACTCTAGGGTCTGATGGGTCCAAGAAGAACTTTGTGTTCTGAACACCAAACGCACTCGCTTGTACAATGTTTGAGACAAACGTAGCAAACACGTACGGTGTACTAAACACTATCACGATGATCAAAAGTAAAATGTTGGTAACGAGCCATCGAGAGATACGTTTTGGTATCGTATGCGTATTCTTATAGTTGAACATAACTTTCCAGTGTACGTCTTGTGGTTCGTAGGTGATCTCTTGCATGAGCAAGAACGGTCTAACTCCCTTTGTTCCAGCCAAATGTTTATCAATATTTGTATTGATATCTGTCTCTGGCATTGTTGGAATATGTTGAGCTTGTAATGGTACATCAACTGTAACAGTGTGCTCTACAGTATCTTTAAATGAAATGGCCTTGGTGGAGCGACTAATCGAAACAAGAGCGTACAAACGATCTGTTGCTGTGTCAATATCGTGTACTGCTCGCTCTCGAATTCTTAGGCGCAAGTTCATGCGTTTGACCTCTCTTTGGAAGTGCTTGAGTGCATACACGGAACGGAAAATGATGTATGCAAATCCAGAACAACGAATAGGATAGTGTTTCTGTGGTATAGTTGAGTCGACATCTTTTTGTAGCGGAGTGTCCAAGCGAAGCATAAAGTTTTCTTTCACACGTTCTCCCTTGGTTACGACTTCATATCTAGATACTTCTAGATCGTCATGTAACCGTTTATAGCTATGATTCCACATGGCTATCTTTTGTTTGTATTTTTGTATCTAGATTGTTAATGCAAGTTTTATGATTCTTACCAAGTTTTGATAGTGTTGTACACCATCTACATGAAAAACGACTTTTCGTTTTCCGTCAATTGGTCCTTTCTTTAAATAAATATTTTTCTGTACAGGTTGCTCCGACTTGGAGTTTTGTTGAA
>JAESGV010000477.1_pt1 | contig 17792 bp, 20 predicted proteins | sample 9269781 | NCBI WGS metagenome assembly JAESGV01 (sample SAMN15741586, study PRJNA653496) | algae metagenome | isolation source: Tildeniella torsiva UHER 1998/13D and co-occurring heterotrophs from... | place: Slovakia: Slovak Paradise National Park, Hrabusice, Kosice Region | collected 2000-01-01 | reverse complement strand
CATAGAGATGATGGAGAACCAAGGAAACATATCCGACGAAAATATGGCACAACTTATTCGGGAACAAGAAAGAATGCTACAAAATATTGCATCACAGCGCAGTCCACCGAGGGAAGTTGTCGAAAATACACGTAGAAGTGGAGACACTCTAATCAACGAACAAGATAATGCATACGAACAATCATTACGCAGAGACCAAGAACGAGAACAACAAGCACGATTGGAACGTGAACGGATAGCACGAGAAGAAGAGCAAGAAAGAAGACGTGTACAAGAGGAAGAAGAAAGAAAGCAAAGAAGAGTTGAACTACGTGCAGAAAAAGCAAAGCAACTCGAAAACGTTGTTGAACCAGATCCAAACAGTGAAGAAGGAAAGGGACAGGTCACTAAAGTTTTGTTCCGTATGCCAGACGGTGCAACAAGAGTTACAAGACACTTCAATCATACAGATACTTTGAATATGCTATTTGACTTCCTTGATGTTAATTATGAGTTGGATGTAGAAAATTTCCAACTGGTGACAAGTTACCCAACAAGAAGATACTCTCAAGAAGATAACGGAAATCTAACACTCAAGGAGGCAGGTATTGCTGACGCACAAACAGCATTGTTTGTTTCAGAAAAAGCGTGAATAATTTGTAAAGGTTCTGGTTGATTAAAATCGGAAATAAAAATAAGAACGCAAACATGAACATGGCTAATATTCAACAAATGCTACAAGGAGCTGCCTCCCAACCTCAAAAGGTGGATATCAATGCTGACTTGAATCAAGAAATTGAAGACAGTCACGTAGACTGTTTGAACTCAAGCAAAGACCATACAGTCAAACACTTAATCACCAACTCAAAGTCAAAAACTGTTTCGTACTCCACATACTTGGGTTTGTTCAGTTCTACAAAATAACAGTTTAGAAAGCGCAAACGATGATCAACTATTAATTTATATTCCTTTTAAAAACAAGGTACACATAAGATCTATTAAATTTAGCGCATTGGATGATGGTATGACGACTTATTCAATTATTTACGTTTTAAAGATACTTGCCCACAAACAGTGAAGCTATTCGTGAACAAAACCGGTATGGACTTTGACGAAGCGAACGATACACCAGCAACAGAAACATTTGAGTTGGATAGCGAACAAGTCAGCAAGACTGCAAAGCCATTGATGGTTAAAATGACGAAGTAAGCACGATCTTTTGCAATTGTACTGACTTTAAAGATTCAGAAACGTTTCTTCCCTAACAGTAACAATATTTAAAACACCTATTCACAATTTAGATTTTCGTTGAAAACAGTCATGGTGCAGATACAACAAAGCTTGTTGCAGTTCAACTCATTGGTCAAACAACAGAAGGCATGGATGTAAGCAGTATTAAGAAGACAGAAGGTTACGCAGAAGAATAAAATGCTCGTTTTTCTTTGTTTTAAGTGCTTCGGCATGCTTTAATCAATAAAATCAAAAATGTTCGCGTTTCCAAGGAAACTGACATCCCCAGCCAATATTTTGAATGCATTGATCTTTATGGGATCATCTGTAGCTGTCGTTTCTGTTAAAATTTCGGTATAAGTAGCGAAAGGGTCACTGGTTCTTCCTCCTAGATTTTCATTTGGAACATCACCGTCTGGATTTTGATTAACCCTGTCTACTAAACTCTGTAGTTCTGTTTTCGATACTAAAAGCATAGAGAACACGCTGGCGCCATACCCTTCACCTGTGTACCTTAACAGATAATTATCTTTGTCATGCTCTTCTGATTCCTCATACTTTGGAGCATGTTTCGCTGGCGCTTTCTTTTTGGTATCTCTTTTTGCAGAAGATTTTGTGGATGTTTCTGTTTTTGCCAACTTGACTCTCTTGCGTTCCATGTTCGCGTTTTTCTAATTTGATTTTTGAATCTTGTATTGGTAGACAACCAAACAACATGCACACGACAGAGTGATGGGCATATACAAACTCATTACGATCGGTGACACGTAACATCATCGGTAACAAATCGCATATTGCGTCAGTAAAATTTATTTGATTTTAAATCACAGAATATTCCAAACACTTCCTGTTCGTTCAAGTGGGCACGTAGCCTAGGCACTGCGCACTATCTATAAGATTTTGAGTCACGAGGATGGCAAGAAAATAATTACTACGAAAAACGCTAAATATCTTAACACCCCTCCAAGACAATGCACCAACACGATCTAGAAATATCGAAACACAGATCGTCAACAATCACCAAGAATAGGACCAGAAGTTATTCTAGAAAGTGGACTTTCCAAACCTGTGCCGGTCCTTCAAGTGATCCGTCAATTAAATCTTCGATAGTTTAAAACATTAACTAGTTTGTAGTTGGAAAATTGAAACAGATGAAAATGTGGCAGCGGTGCTCCGGGACGTGCAGAAACATTCACATCACACGGTCTGTGGTGTTAACATGACATGTGTTAGAATGCTCTTCTGGACATTCAAACACCGGAACTCGCACTGAAGGCACATAAGCAAAACAAGTTGTATCGATCTGCAATTCATCTGATCTTTTTGTTAACAAACATACTGTTTTTTCGATTGACGTCATTTGCACAAGAACATGCAAACCTAAATGTATTGGATGCGATGTTCGCTTGTTGCTAACCAGTTGCACCGAAAGAGTAGAAATGGCAGTAAATTTTAGTCATCCACGTCGTCAAAATCTGTTTCTTGTGGATATTCCTCTTCATTGTATTCTTCTTGCTCTTGCATTTGCTCCTGTGCTTGCATTCGTAGTTGTTCACTGATAATACTTGCCTCAATAGCTCTTTGCATTTCTTCATCTTCGTTTACATACCCAACTTGGTACATAGTCAACATTTACAGGTCGTTCATCAATTGTTACTCTTCTAACATCTTTTGCTTCAGGGTCATATGGTAACGCAATGACATTTGTAAGATCTTGTGCAGTAGTCAAATCATTAACCGGAGGAGTGTATCGATCTGATGAAGGACGAGATTGATAACTTCCTCCCGACTCTTCAGTAATACTTTTCTTCTCTTTGTGTAGTTCTTTGTCTTCAGGAGCAATATCGATCGCCAAGTTAATATCTTGCATTGCCAATTCGAATTGTTTTAATAGTTTGTATGCACGTGCTCTAATCATCAATGAAGAAGGTTGTAGTAGGATATTTACAGCTGTTGTAGTACTACGGAGGTTAGTTGGTAGAATCAACGTTACTGTCTGATGCATTCCAAATATTCTTTGAGTCGAATGTCTGCAAGTCCGCATTTGTTCAGTAACTGGCAAATATTTTTCGTTTTTGCTTCTCTGTCTTTCTGTGACCACTCTAGCCGTTGTATATCCTCATCTGTAACGTTTAACACGAATGCTATTAGTCCTATTGCACTCATTGCTGATTTTCTACACGCATCAAACTTGAATGTAAATAAATAATATCAATCGTACACGTTCTTCCATGAAATAAGCGATATGGTCTTTTTTCATGCTATTAAATGAGGCGATTCTTTCGTTCAACTCATCAGATGTATGTGGTAGCGGTTCAGCATCTACGAAAATATCAACCGTTGTTGTTTGATCCATGATACACAAAGCGAGTTCTTCTTTACAAATTTTTCTGTCACGTCTTGTCATAAAACTCAACCAAAAACACCAAGCATCAACTAGACGTGATACAATATTGCATAAAAGATGCCACCAAAAAGTGTCGTAGTCAAAATCGGTATGCTTGGAGATGTTCAAGTCGGTAAAACTTCATTGATGGTCAAGTATGTAAACGACCGCTTCGACGAGAACTATATGATGACACTTGGTGTTAATTTTTTGGAGAAGAAAGTAGAGTTAAAAAATACAGAGATAAATATGATGATATGGGACTTGGGCGGTACTTTTCTAAAATACAAAAACTAACTAGTTTAGGTCAAAAAGAATTTATGAGCATGTTGGATCTTGTATGCACTGATTCTGCGGCGTTATTTTTCATGTTTGATTTATCTAGACCTGCTACTCTTCAGTCAGTTAAAGAGTGGTATATTCAATCACGCAAATACAACAAAAAGGCTGTTCCCTTTTTGATTGGTACAAAGTACGATAAATTTTTGGAGCAACCTCAAGAACAACAAGCGGAAACTACAGACCAAGCACGCAAATACGCACAAAAGATGAAATGTCCACTCGTATTCTGTAGCGCTGCAGAGAGTATCAACATCAAAAAGCTATTCAAGCTTGTTATTGCCAAAGTTTTCGATTTGAAGGCCAACGTTGAACAAATCACAAACGTTGGAGAACCAATTCTCGAATATGAAGAATAATTTTTGTGTAAAACATAATTTATTTTCTAGTACAGTCACATAGCGTTTCCAAGTAATTCTCATGTTTGATATGTTGTAGTGCATTTTTGGCACATGCTTTTCTAGCGGCGCTTTTACTGTTGGCTTGTGCAGAACAAATCGTGTTATCGTGAATGGTATACGTAGCGTCAAATTGACCGTTGTCTGCATTTGTTATAACCATGTTGGCCTCTTGACAACCGAATTCTTGAACCATTTCTTGCAATTCACGAATAGGATGTACTCTGACTCTTTCTGGTGTAATAAAGCGATCAAAGAATTCTCTCCATAGTGGCTCATATACTGTTCGAACTGTTTCTATGGAAAGATTACTGTCCAAATAAATGGCACCTGCTACTGCTTCAAAGATATCACCTAAAAGCTTAGGAGCTCCTTCTTCATCGTCAACTGGATTCCAACGTGTAGTACAATTTACAAACTTGACAATATCGTCAGTAATGAACTGGTTCTCTTCATTCTTTTGCAAGTAGTGATGGAATTCGTTTTTAACTGCTAGATACGCAAACGATCCATTGTTCACTGCTGCTATCTTCATGTCTGTCAATTTTCCAGGTGTTGCGTTGGAAAAGCGTTTATAAAGATCTTGAACAACTAGTAGATCGAGGATAGCATCTCCGATGAATTCTAAACGCTGATAGCACTTGGCACCTACTGGACAGTTTGGTGATTGTGCAATAGAGGCATGAGTGAGTGCTTCATCAAGCAGTAAAACATCGTTAAAGCGATAGTTTAGCATGATTTCGAGTTGACGAAGATTGTTGAGTCTAGTATCAGTAACGGACCTATAAGGGTTTGCTTGCCGAGGTTCTGTAAGACTTTCAAATGGAATATTTGATCCAATCCAACGTAAAAACTGTATCGCTTGCTCTTGACCACATGTATGGTAGTATGCTCCTGTGATAGCTTCCAAAACGTCAGCAACTGTTTTGTTACTCAATGTATTCATTCTTCCCTGTTCGTAACCTGGAGGAGAAAAGTTCCTCAAGTTGTATGATGTACAACGAATGTACTCGATTATTTTTGATCGCAACATCAAGTCCAAAAACTTGTTGTTACTCACTAGTGAGTTCTTACGTAACGATAACCAGCCTTCATGTTTTAGTGGAAACTTGAGGTACAAGCAAACGGATGTAATGTACTTGATGAACGAATCTCCAAGGAATTCTAATCGTTCATAATTTGTTTCCGCTTGAGCAGATTTCGTTAGAGTAGCACTGTGTAATTGCGATATCAATTCATCGCTTGGTTGGATAGCTATCATAACTTGCAACTCGTGTTCCAAAAGGCAACTTTCTAGTTTCCAGAGTAGAGATGGTAACAGTGATATTTGATTGTACAAATTCTCTGGCAATTCCAAGTGGCACTCTGGTATCAACACCTTGTACGAAACAGTGCCAGTGTCAGAAGCTGGTTCTCTTGGTTTGAAATAGTTTGTTCTATGTTTCTTGATTTCAACGGCCTCTACTAGTGATTGTTTTGTATCTTTTATTTGCTTCTTGTACTTGACGCGATACTGCTCTGCAAATGAACCCTTGTCATCAGCTGATAACGGATTCAAATCACTTCTAACGTTTACAGGTTTGTAAAATCGAGCAGTATGACGTCCATAGATTACTTTGTGTTCGATTTGATCAATGTGTAATGGATTTGGGTGAAAGTTACTGAAGGCACCTACGTCAATTGACTTGTCTTGAAGTGGAACAATGTAAAATACTGAGCTAGGCTCTAGATTAGTTGTTTTCTTGTTTCCCAAAAGGATACTCCATAGTAATTGGTTGTATTGCTTCAAAAGGTCTTCGCTTGGAACTTTCTTCCTTGAGAGTTTGACGAATTGTACTGTACTTGCTTTTGTTGGCTCAAAATACATAGTAAAAGGTTGAATAGGTGGTAGTAGATTCTTTGATGCAAATCCAATCGTTAATCGTTGACTATCGATCACAATACAATAAATATACACGAGAGTTTGAGAAGTGTGAGTTGTCTGAGTGAAGCAAGTTGGTATCTTTTGTTTGTATTCGTTGACGCTATTCTGTGGTAGTTGAAGTGACTCCACGTCAAACTCTGTCGATCTGTGATTGGTTACAGGCAGTAAGTGATCATCTAACTCTCCCATTTGGTGTAATCTCTGGATAACCATCAGTGCTGCACTTGCTTTTGCTGTTTTGATGTTACTCTTCGGATTTGACTCGAAAACTCCTTGAAGTGGAGAGTTGATAGGCATTTGTAAGTGATAAATGTGAACCTGAGTCTTCTCGTCCGAATAGAACAAGGTGTACTTTGGCGAACGCTTACTGTAAATATCTACTGGCAAGCAATCACAATAGTGATTGAGCATTGCTAAACTAGACAATAGAGTTGCCTTTGCTCCTGTTGATTCGACTTGATACATTTCATCCTGTTCTATCGATCCTACTTCTGGAGTGTAGTTAGAGTTGATACATGTTACTCTCATGATCTCTTCTTGTTTCTCTAGTTTCGCAACCATTTGGGTATGTTCAGGATTGAACAGATTGATCATGAGTACGTAGTGTGAGTTAACATCCCTAGCTCTTCCTCTTGATTGTATGTTTGATGTTAATGTTTTGACCATATCAAAACGTATGACTACATTGCACTTGCTAATGTCAATACCTTCTTCGACAACATTTGTTGCCACGAGTAAGTTGATCTTTCCATCACGAAAACTCTTGAACGCATGTGCTTGCTCATTGTGGTTCATTTTTAGTTTAGTGTCAACTTCTGTGGTACCAATACCAATAATGTATTCACAGGTGATGTAATCTTTTAGTTCTTCGATGCTCTTGATGATTTCGGACAGTGCTTTGGCATCTGCTCGCTTTGTTACAAAGATCACACAACGAAGGTCTTTTGCTTCGTACTTGAGTTTCACGCTATCTAGATACGTACGCAACTTCCAAACTTTATCACTGTTGATATCCAATTCTTGATCTGCATCAAATTCGTTCATGGTGTACTCCAAAATTTCGATTACTGGATTTTTAATGATAGAGGACGTGTCAGGCAGGTACACGAAACAGTTCATATTGTCTTGTAGTTTTTTCAACTTTTTCATTGCTTCAAAATCTGTTTCGTTCTTCATGTTAAATGGAGATCTAACATGTTAGTAGTTGAAACAAAACTTACGCTGTCATCCCAAAGATCTTTGGTCTGATGCTGTGCTCATCGTAGTCTGTAAAGTAGACTTCTTTCATTATACCATTATAAGGATGGTCCTTAGTACAATGATGACACTCATCGAAAATAAGTAGCATAATGTCTTCATCCATCTTGATAAACGCTAATCGAAGCGCATCGAGTAATATTTGTGCTGTCATAACGAGAATATCCGTTTCTTCTAATTCTTTTCTCCATCTTTGTGCCGTTGGCGTAAAATAGTATTGCTCATTCTGTTTGGTAACATCCAGTTTCTTTTCTTGCGGATCTCTTGTGAATACTCGGCCTCCGACGTACTTTCCAACAGTTATGTCTTGTTTTGCCATAGCCTTTTCAATAACTTCGAATTGTTGGTTACCCAAAAGAACTTTATCCACGATGAAGATTATCTTTTTGCGTAGCTTGCATGAAGCGTACTCAGGCTCTATTTCTAGGCTCTTTTCAATCATATATTCCATAAGCATTATAGAAATATGAGTTTTTCCCGTCCCTGTGTTTCCTACGACGATTATGTTCTTTGTTTTCGCTTCCTCAAATGCTTGAGACTGAAACGCATATGGCGTTATGCTCATGTTTTGCGAGAATAGTTCGTAGTCATGATGCTGCCGGTTGTGAAACAGTTTCCTCTATGGTTTACAATTTTGAAGTCAAACTTACAACATTACACCAAATTGGAGTCACTTTCCTCTAACTACGAATTTATTTTTTCTTCTTGGTGTCGTGTTCAGTGTTTCCTTCCCAAGCAGATCCCCACCAAACAATATTGAATGGTTCATCTTGAATTGGTTCACCAGGGAATCTATAAAAGCTTGAAGGCTTTGGTTTTGGTTGATTCTTCAAGAACTCACTTGATAACACTCTTCTTTCTTCCATGTACTTGTTAAGTTTAGATTTTGCTTCGGTGTGCATTTGATTTAAAATTTTGTCTTTTCTTTGGAATCGTTCGTATGCCCACTTGGAGAGCTCTTCATCGTTGCTAAGTGGTAGCGATCCCAACTTAATGCGCTTGATATTAATGCAAACCTTGGACTGAGATAGATCACGACCAAACATGTCCCAAATGGTCAAAACGCGTTTTCCATGTCGAACGAATTCGTCACTCGTTGGATAAGCAATAGTCATATCGTACTTTGTTGTTAGCTAATAAAATTAACTTACGATGTATTTGACGTGTGAATTACGTAGAGATTTAAGAATCGCCAAAAAGCCTTTCACTCTTGGAAGCAATACTTTGGATGGTGGAGTAATGTTTCTCTTTTGAGCAAACTCACGTGTTTCTTCTAATTTCTTTTCTGTAATTCTGGTACCTTCTAAGAAACTGACAAAGTACATTGGTTGTTCAATGTCTTTGATGTTTTGGAAACTCTTTTCCACTTTTGTTTGATCTTTGTCCCATGCTCTACTCAAAAAGATCATGCCATACAACTTCATTCCCCAACCTACGACTGGGAAATATTGAATCGATTTCTTTGCCATGTACTAGAAGTGTTAAATGTTTGTTTTAGCGCGCATACTATTAGATTTCCAACCATTCCTTTTCTGAGAGCAAGAGCCATGATAAGAATGATGTCTAATGCTGATACGTGGTTTGTAATTATAAAAGCAGACTCGTGCACAGGGATTTTGTCTCCTGAAAACTCGATTTTAAGGCCTATATCCATTAGATCAATAATTATCCTTATACCTGATAAATACTCCATTGTAGTAACAAACAATGTGAAAATTACGCCTGCCATTAGCGTGTTAACACGAGCAACTAATCTCTTGTGACCAAGCCAGTGTAATGGTATAATTACTATTTGAATAACGTTCATTACAGCCAAAAGCGCCATGATAGAAAAGAACGCAACCATACCACGCAGTCTATACCAAATATTGTCTACATGATCGCTAAAAATTGTTAACGCCATTAGTTACGCATGCCTGACTGTGAGAGGTGGAAAAAAGCTAACATCCGAATGTTTAGGCTCTGTTTTGGTCTCTTCTACATGCCCATCAACAGATATTGTGTTTGTCATGGTTGTAAAATTTAACTTTTTCAAAGGGTACCAGTTCTTCTCGCCTTCTTTCACAAATAGCATGAAGAGAGATAGAAGAACATTTGAGTCGGAATCATACGACAGTTCCAGTGACGTAGAAGAGTCGCTGACACCAAATTCACAGCAACATCTGATGGACTACGGTGATTCGCAAAGTAGAAACGACTACACCGAATATTGTGACAAGTGTTTTAAAGAAATACGAGAGTTTTACTACGACGACCCAGGCTTAGATACAGAAAATAAGGCATTTAGATGCTTCTCGTGTTCTGAATTACTTTGTCCCAAACATGTTGTATTGTGTTTTGAATGTGAAGAACCATATTGTGGCGCGTGTAAAGAAGATATAATATCTGTGGATCCAGAGGGATACTGGTGCAACAATTGTGCTGTAATTTGTGCAGGATGTGATACACCGCTGGTAGAATATGATAGCCAAAGCAATAAGTGTGTCTTCTATGAACGCGACAAAAGAGATTGTGAAATTCGTTGCTACTATTGCATTTGCGACGTAGATGCTGATAGCGATGATGAGGTATGTGAAGGTTGTGGAGGTCATGTGTGCTCGAAACATAGCGAGCTCTACCATCCTTGTGTGGATTGTGGTGCTTTTATGTGTAACAAATGTGCAGGAAAGCCTATGAGAAAGACATTATGTTGTAGAAGGTATCTTTGTCGCCCGAATGTATTTAAAAGCTGCAAATGTAAATGCGAGTCGATACTAGTAGAGGCTAGATTGGCAAATCAATCAAAGTTTTTTGCCAATTTACAGCAGACAAGATTTGTTGGAGATTGTACGATATATTTTTAACACTTGGAAACAGATTGTCTTTGACGTTATGAATTATACAGCTTTATACATTATTTGGAGGTCAATTTTGACAAGTGCTCGTTCACGACATCCTGTAAGTTGCCATTATATTTGAGTAATTTCTCAATATTCAAGTTTTCATCTGTGAATCCCATGTCTTTCAATAAATTAAGTTGGTTTTTGAAAATTGTTCTTGGACTCGAAGGTGATAAAATAGGAGAAGGCTCAGCAATAACCATTTCACCAATTGGTGGCTGATGAGTTAACACTACATGAGGTATAAATCCTGTTCGGTGTTGCTCTGGCAACTCAACCGATATTTGTGGTGCGTCACTATCTGTTGGGGAGTTCTCGTGAAAAACTGGTGTAGGTCTTTGCCATCCCACCATAGACTGCAAATGTACGTGGTTTAGGTATGCTCTTAAGCTAAGGATATACGCGGTACTGGCGATCAGTTGTGTAAGTTCAACGAGAATAGTAGCGCCAGTTAATAGTAAGAACCCAAGCCCATTCGACTTGTATTGGGTGCCTAATACAAAGGCCGAGTGAATAATAGTGGCAACTAAAAGACCCAAAGCCGTTGCTGCCACGATAAGCATAGTTTGGTCTTTCTTCCGCAAAATTGAGATGAAACATGAACAAATAAATATAAATGATATTGAACGTCCAAAAAGTACACTTGATTGGTAATAGAAAAATATAAGTTGTGTGATCGAAGCCACCTAAAAAACTTTAGAGAATAGAATAGTAACGTACAACCAATATGCATAGTGTTACAATATTAAAAATCATGATCACTTTAACTCTTTTGTATGCAGTTGAATCAAATACAGTTCCTGAATCTAAATCCATTCTAGTAGAAGTTCCAGAATCTCTTGATTCTTCTAATACATCATCGAGCATTGGTGCTGTCTCATGATGAGCTGGAACCACAGGAGCATTACCAAAACTAATTGGATACCTTGGGATATGCATCTGTTCCATGACGTGTTTGTTAGAAGGTGCACAAAACTATTACAACAGAACTTTGTTCGAACAGACAAGCTGTGACGTCTTTCACTGCTTGCACCCCACAACATAAAAAACCGATAAGATAGAGCAAAGTCACCATGATTTATTTGAATTGTTGAATTTTCTTGATCTTTTCCAAATCTCTCTTTGATGGAACCCAAACACCATTCTTTGACTTTTCTGCATCGGACTCAACTTCTGGCACTTTAGTGGCTGGACCTCCCTTCTTTCCGTAGGTCACTTGTTCAGATTCTGGTTCAAATGGATTTTTGTTATTCTTGGTGTTCATATTGCCATACTTTGCTTGCAATTTATCACCCATTTCATCATCATCACCAACATCGCCCCATGGATCTCTACGATTCTTAGCGAATGCGATTGGACCACGGAAGTTCTCTTTCATGTGTTTCTTCCATTTGAATGGATCTGACATTCTAAACATCGCTTTTTGTGGTTCAAGGGTAACTGGTCTTCTTGTTGGTTTCAACGTTTCAATTGGCAAAGATTTTGGTGGTTGGGGTTTCTTTTGTGATTTATGATCCGAGAGTTCTTCACGGAAACGTTTTTGTTGTATAGTACGTGATAATTCGGAAAGTGATTCTTCTTTGCCTGTTCTGCGTTCTCTAATGACTGGCGTTTTGTATATATCAGCCATGGACTTATCCTTGTTTGAATTCTTTTGTCCTACTGGTCCATTTCTATCAGATAAATCTTCTGCATCGTCACGTTCTCTTGCGGCAACAAATGGACGATAAACAGTAGGTTTGAGCGCGTGGCTGAGTTTCTTTAGTAAATCTTTGTTCAACTTGGCTGCTAGTTCTACCTCTTTTTGTTCAACATCCTTTGGGTTCATGCGAATAATGTGCGCTATGTAATGGATGAGTTTTTTATCGGACATGGATCTAGAGGAAGTTCCACAAAAGTATGAGCTGCCACTGCACTTTGGGGTATCAGATAAAACCTTTTCTAAGCGGTCGGATGCCTCTCCGAATGGAGAACGATAGTTAATACTTTTTCTAATGGGACTAGTTCTTGGCTGTGCCGAATACGAGTATCTACCGTTGCCCAAATAAATAGCACCCTTAGGCAGCATGCCACAAAACACGCCTACAGCTAAGAGAGCGAGTAGTATGGCAGTTCGCATTGTGGTGTTAAGAATAATTGAAAACTGATCTTTGACAGCAGACAAGAACGAACACCTATATTTGCGAAAAAGATGACGTGATAACTACGCAACAACTGTTGCTGAAAAACTTTTCATTGTTGTTCTTTACTTGAATTGTTGAATTTTCTTGATCTTTTCCAAATCTCTCTTTGATGGAACCCAAACACCATTCTTTGACTTTTCTGCATCAGATTCAACTTCTGTTACTTTGGTGTATTTAAAGACCTTCTTTCCATTGCCAAAATCAGACTCTTCATCAAATGGAATTCTCAAGTTTTTGGATGGGTAGCGTAAAGAGAGTGCCTTTTTGTCAGAGAGTGGTTCATCTACAACCTCTGCCCCTTCTGGTGCAACTCTGGCAACAGATTTCCATTTCAATCCTCTTCTGTTTCCCTTCAAAGCAACTTGTTTGTTTGTGACTCTTGTTTTTCTGTTCCCTCTTTTGAAGAATCTTGGCTCATCTACTTGGAAATCAGAAAGCTCGTCTTCTCTATTGTAGTCTCTTGCCATGGTTTTAAGGCGTTTTGGTGGTCTGGACTTGCGGCTTGAGTCACTCATTGTGATTCTATTCTTTTTCGCACCTTTTGGTGCTTTTGATGCTGGAGCCTTTGCAGCCTTTTTCTTGCCAGAGTTGGTGGTTTTTCTTCGCTTGATATTGAGTGAAACTTCAGTGTCTTTCTTCGCGATGTTTAATGCGACGTCCGATTGTGCTTCTACACTTCTTTTCTCTAGCGAAATATCAAATGGCGAGTTTCTGTTAATTCGTAATAATCTACTGCGTATTGTTTTTAATTTTCTGGGTTGCTCGGCGGTACAAAACATACCAACTAGCAAGAGTACAGTGGCGATTACTATGGCACTTCGCATCGTTTGCTTAGTTTGACGTGTGAGTTGTGACAGCAGACACGATGCGAACTTGGACATGCTTAACCAAAAACACCACAGCAGAAACGCAGAATATCATTTATCAAGCTTAGATCTTTCTCATCTTTTCCAAATCTTCTTAGCTCCTTGTGCATCTAGCGTGATGGATAATTGTGACTACTCATACAATTAGTTTGAAATTGCTATGATGCTCAAGTGGAGCCTGTAAGCACACCTTTTCAGTGATTGACGCCAAAACCTTGGCTATATCCGTGCACCATTCAATCTTTTCGTTCTTTGTTTCTGTATTGAAAAGTAGTACTTTGTTCTTATCTTTAAGCACAAGTTGGAATTCCGTATCGGCAGTAGTACTCTCTGTTGTATTTTCAGTCGGTGTCGACTCTGATTTTGTATCAGGTTCTAAATCACCCGAGTACACAAGTTCTGTTTGTTCGTTTAAATCAAAAATATGAACTTTTCTAACAATCTTTGATACTAAACTCGTTGGTTGCATCATGATAAGATCTGAAAACAATACGCATGTTACTTGCATGTGTACTGCGTTCAATAGATCCAAGTCTTTGTAACCAGAGTTGATTAGGTTTCTTCCAACAGCGTTTAGATCTTTGCTTTGTGGCATGTCTAATTTGCCTTCACGTATGAATGTTCTGCTTGATGATGATAGGATCTGCGGTACACCAAACTTTTTAGATTGATTCACTACCAAGTGCCAATTGTCAACCTTTTCTCGAGATTTTTCTTGTCTTGCTAACAAATCACGAATTCTCTTATTCACACTTCGAAGTCCTTTCGCATCAGGATGCTCATCATCAGTATGCTTGATTAACGCTTGGAACGTCTCAACGTACACCGATAATCGATGAATTGGTAAAAGTAAAAAGTTTTCCAGCGTCATTCCTTCACAACATGGTAAATCTCTTCTTGTTTTCAAAAACTCGGAAAAGTCTGGGTTGTTCGTTGACAATTCTGCAATATTTGCTCTACACTGATCATACACTGTTGGATAATCCACATAAAATTGTTCAAAGTTGTTCAATCGTCTCATAAATAGATCTGATATCTTGACACCATCGTTTGGTAATCTTCTACCATGGCGATAGAATTTCCTATCTACAATTCCTCTTAATAGTTCATGTAATCGTTCTTTCAAATCCATGTAGAAACTTCTACAAAATATGATCAACGAAAACATGAATTGTGGAAACACTGATGGCGCAGAGAAGGTCATGTTGAGTAGCTCTGATTCTGTCATGATTTTGTCATAGAACATCAAGTGGAGAATGTTCAATCGTCTTACATACTCGCGTTCGCTTTCGAGTAATGATAGAAGCAGTATTTGTCGATGTGGAGCGTTGTCTAGAGTTACGTATCGTTGTAATTTGGCTGATCCACTGTCTGTGCTATCTGTTCTACTCACGTTTGGTCTAATGATTGTTAACGCGCGAGCTGTTTGGTTAGTTGTTTCATAAAAAGACTTACGCAGTGCAGGGTTGACTTGTGTAGATTTGAACTCTTCTACTGATAGTTTGGACATCACATCTGCTATACAGTAATTGTATACCTTGTTTTCATTCCACTTTAATGCACGTAATCTACGTAGTGATAGTAGTAGATCAGGCATATCAACAATGTTATTGTATGCCAAATTCATTTCCGCAAGTGTAAGTTTCAAATTTGAAAGTCCATAAGGAAGAACTAACAAATTATTGTGACTGACGTCAAACGTGACTAGAGTTTGAATCTGTAAAACAGCGTATGGTATGTATTCGAAGCGATTCGATGATATGTTCAATCTATGCAACTTCAAGTGTGCAAACGATGGTGGTAGTGTACATAAATAGTTGTATGATAAATTAATGTCGATCAAGTTGGTCATTGTTGAACCTAACCAATCTGGAATTGTCGTTAAATAATTTCCAGATAAATCAAGTTGAGCAATCATTGTACAGTCGATTAAAAACTGTGGTAACTTTGTCAAAAAGTTGAGTGATAGATCTACCGTTACTGCCTCTCTTTTGTCTGGTATTACTTCTCTTTTATCCAATCTGGTGTAGTTGATCACTTCTAGATTTTTAGAGTATCGTTTCGCACGCTCGTATGCTTGTTGTATTAGTGTTCTAACACCAGTGTTTGGTTCAACGGACGATGAGTCATCTAACCACTCAATATGTGCTTTTTCTGTAAACTCTGGAGATAGTACACGTTCTGAGACATCGTCTTTTACTTCGGATGTTTGTATGGGAACGAGTGGAGATTCATCAAGTGGAATAATCGGTGTTGGTAATAGTGTTTCTTCTGGTTTGGTGTCCATTAAAACGTTTGTTTGAATTTGTGTGAGTAATTGCGGTACTTTAACGTTCATTGATAATTTCTTTCTTTGCATAACCGCATCGGGTAAAACATTGACGGTAGTTTTGATTTCGTATCCATTTTCGAAACGTGGGTCGGTAAACACTTGTGTACCACTAAAACGTTAATTTTTAGTTGCAGAGTAACATACAAGTCTACCATTATTGGAGTTTTGCAACTATTTTGTTTTGGCGTACTGGTTGATGTTTCTGTAGTATTTGTCGGTATTTTTAGTGGTGGTAGAGCGGCGTGTCTCTCTTTTTCAAACTTTTGCGTCATCTTTTCTGGCCACGTTTTCCAAATTTTATACCACTCCAAAGAATAATTGTACAAAATAGCTACACCAGCAACCAAACATCCCCAAAACACGCATTGCAGTAAAACCGAAAGTATCATGTCCAAGAGTTGTTTGTTGTCAGTACTTACAATGAAAACCAACGCCAACACAAGGATTGTACGACTGTTTCGCTTTTTGTTCTTATCATAACAGGTTGGAGATAAAGTTATATTAGTACCATACAGAAAAGAACATGTTCCAAAGTATCACAAGTGGATGGAAAACGAACAGATTTTAGAATTAACAGCATCAGAACGTTTGTCGCTAGAAGAAGAGTACGAAATGCAAAAATCGTGGTACGAAGACGATAACAGTGAGTGCACACAATATTCAAACTCACACGTGCAGAGTTAACATTTATTTTAATCGACAAGACACAATTACTCGAAAAAAACAGTGATGAAGATATTGTAAATACAGTAGCCACCGATTGTATGTGCGGAGATGTAAATATTTTCTTTTCTGAAGACGACGAAACAAATCTGACAACAGGAGAAATGGAAATCATGATTGCTGAAGAGACTAGTCGTGGTCGTGGAATTGCAACTGAATCACTGTGGTTAATGATGAGATATGCAATAGAAAATCTCAAGGTTGATATATTTGAGGCCAAAATCTTGGAACAGAACATTGCTTCGTTGGCACTTTTTAAAGACAAGATGGGATATCATGAAAGACGCTTCCATGAAGTATTTAGAGAACATTGGCTTGAATATAGACTTTGTGATGGTGCGGATTACCGTCAAAAAATTGTTGTCAACTCACAACACGCAATAACAACCAAGTACGAATAACTTTTTACTATCGATCATCGTCTTCATCCAAGTTATAAGCAACACCTGTTGCCTGATTTCCTCTGTGTGCAATTGCGTTTCCATTACCTGATATAATTGTACCATTTCCAATCAGTATGCTACTGCTTCCTCGTTGTTGTTCTTCTTCGTCTTTTAACTTTGGTCTTTCTGAATCTTGTACAATAGATATAACATCGTTTTCATTATACAAACTAACAACAAAGAACCACTTGTCAGTTGGTTTTCCCAAGTCTATATCACTAAAAGCGCAACCAAGTGTTTCTCCATTTCTAAAATAGAATATTCTTCGCTTTTTCCAATCAAACCACATTCCTATACGATCTCCTCTTTCGCATCGTTCTCCATAGTCCATTTGTTGTTTTTTATGATATTTTTTCTTTGACCAAACATTGAATCCAAAACTATTGTCTATAAATCCAACCTAGAACTGTTAGAAATGAAATATTAAAACATACTGTCCAGCAGTCATGAAAATAAGATGTTTGTAGCTTTGACATTCCCAACACTACATTATAGTTGTGCGTATTATCGAGTTGTATCTCAACATAGTTCATATCAACAGAAGAAAGCGTATTTTGGTCATGCCGCGCTTGTACTTCTTCGCTCGTTATTAATGGTTCGTTCATTCTTACAGAGTACCAGTTCTTTCCACTAGCCTGTATGCAGCGTAATTGTATGCCATCACGATCTACTTTGAGGTTTGGATGACAGTTCGTTTGGTTGAATACTCTTTGTTTTTGTACAAAATAATCAGAACATCGCTGTACTAATTCTGATAGACCAAAAAACTCCGCTTCTAGTTGTATTTCTTGTATCAAATGTTGATCATGCCACGGTAGTTGTGTACGCGATAAGTCTCCGCTATTCCGCATGT
>JAESGV010000476.1_pt1 | contig 17794 bp, 19 predicted proteins | sample 9269781 | NCBI WGS metagenome assembly JAESGV01 (sample SAMN15741586, study PRJNA653496) | algae metagenome | isolation source: Tildeniella torsiva UHER 1998/13D and co-occurring heterotrophs from... | place: Slovakia: Slovak Paradise National Park, Hrabusice, Kosice Region | collected 2000-01-01 | reverse complement strand
CAAATGCATCATCAAGTGTTACGCCAAATAATTGTCCTAATGGGCGTGAAAATTGTGCCGCTAAAATGTAGTCGGTGGAATCTAGTACTTTGTGTTCATTTGAATACAAATCATAAGTGATAACCTTCTTTGGATCGTTCAAAAGTAAAATGTACATGCGATCGTTGCATAGAGCGGTGCCCTCGATTGGCGAGTGACTTGGTAGTTCATATGTAATTGTTTTAAGAACTTTTTGCTTGCCATCTGCTGGATTAATTGCGACGATCGAAAAATCTTTGTCTGTAATGTTTGCAACACTTATAATGGCACCGCAATAAATAAACGAGAGTAGTAGCAGCGCGCACAGTACACGGAATGCGTTCATTTTCACACTAGTAGCAAGAGCGGCACTGAAAAACTTAGGAGATATTACCCGGTAAACCAGATCAAACGACGAAAGAACCTATGCTGTTTGATGCTGTATATGTCGTTCGTAATTAACCTTATTGACTTTCTCATTTATTTTCTATCCTCACTTGTAGACTAGATCTGTTTCTACGTGGAATATACATATTTCAAATGATTTTGGGTGGCCACATTTTGATGTTTCGGTCGTATGACCATCGTATGTCCTATGATATCACCTCAAATGAACAAAGGCTGTCATGCAAATCAAACGCTGGGAACAGCTCTCCTGTAACGTTTTTGAATGCGATACCACAATTCTTTCCATTTACTGCAAAACTGATAGCGTTATTATCCAGTTGCACAGCAATTGTTGTCCCATTTTCGTAACATTTTGTGAAATAGGGTTTAGCCCAGATTCCTCCTTGTGCGTACAAAAATCCATCTTGTAGCGACATCATATATCCACATCTGCCGTTATTGTTACCTTCTTTGTTAAAATGCTGTTTCGGAGCGAATCCCAAGAACAATTTGCTACATCCAGCAACGATGCGGATCGAATAGCGATGGCACTTTGTACAAAGAGCACCAGCTCCTTGATCTTTTGAGGTTCTTCCTTGTTCGATACGTCTTCTGTCACTAGAAAGAATAGCGTGACGTCCACAATATTCTGGATCGAATGTTACAGCTGCGACTTCTTTTATGAGTTTCGTTAGCGCGAAACAATGAGAAGATCTACTTTCAACATCATGTTCAATCCATGCTTGGACGGCGTCTGGGCCTTTCGAGCTGTACGTGCTGTTATTCACCAGTGAAGTCAGAATGAGTTGAAACTGTTGCAGTTCTAGATTCAAAAACGATTTGTGGTCAATAATTCGATTGGCATGCATCTTGATGTAACTGTTGAACGAGTTTCGTACATTTGGGTAGTTATCTAGGTTTAGTTGCATGCACTGCAGTGCGTTTTCTTCATTAAGATTGTTAACGAGAAACTCTGTGAGCTTAGGTACCCAATCCCGAAGATACTTCTCTGCGAGCGGAATGAGAAGCACGATGTCGGTATTATTTCTAATCGGTAATTCTCCAACGTACATTGACTTGATTAAATCAGTCATCAATTGTTGATCCTCGTATTCTTCTATCTCCAATGTATTGTTTTTGCCTTCTACATCAGTGGCAAAGAATGTCTGAAAGAATGGACTCTGGGAACAGACAATGTTTTTGTGTAGGCAAATTGTCGTCTCACTCTTTTGGAAGAACACCTTGCAGTCAGAGTAAAGCGTATTGTTAAAGAGTGAAGCAATGATTTGATGAGCATTATTCTTAAGTATACTCATTTGTAAAACTTAACTGAAAAGCAAACACTCTTATAATCTATACTATTATCAACACAGGTTTCATAAAAATTATTTATTTACTATTTCTTGTATGATGTTAGCCAACTCTTTTCTTGACAGCACTTCATAATGATCAGCATTAACACGTACCAGTTTCGAATCAGGTCCCAATCTCATCAAATCTTCTAAAAATAATTGTTGTTTCGTATGTCCACTTGGTAGAGGTTCAAAAAACAATTGATAATAAACTCTATTTAACAATGGATCTTTTTCATGATCAACTTCGACAACTGTTACTGGTGAAGTTGCTACACTCTTACTTCTTGAATCTGCAACTTGTCTAGCGCTAATTGGTGAAAGTACCAACTCGTTATAGATTGTCCCATAATATTGACTCTTTAATAAATGCGTTTTGATGCGATCAGCACTCATAGGAGATGCAGAAGATAATAATGAAAAGTTTGTGTATGATGGTGCCCATTTGAGCATTGGTTCCATGATACCGTGTCGTGTTAACGCTTCTGTGTATGTGTATCCTGATAGTTTATCGATAACTTGTCCACGGAACCACTCTTTCTCGTCAGTGTACATTCGTTCATGAACTGGTGAAACTAGGACAGTAGAAGTAACATGATTTGGGTATCTATCACGTAGCATGCGTGCAATAAAGCATCCAAAACCGTGTCCTACGACTACTACTTTTTTGCCTTCGTGGATAACTTTTAATTGTTCTAATAGTGCTTCTAACTCAGTTGTCAAGTTGTTAACGTGTCGAGGTGTTTTTGTTGAATCACTGTAACCGTATCCAAATCGATCATAGCGTAGTACAACTGGTTTAGAGTTTGTTTTTGACAAGTTTGACTCTAGTGTTTCGAATACTTCATTGGTTTCACCTACATCTCCGATTAAAACGACTGTTGTATTTGATGGTGTCGGATGCATAACGTAGTGCATATTGTGCTTATAAATGTTGAGCAATGAACCTTGTGGTGGAAAACGATTCTTTTTTGTGTGAAAAGCAATGTGTTTGTCTTACTGGGTCTTGTGATGTTGTTCGCATGTAATGACCAGCTGTGGTCATGGTGAGTAAGCTCACGCTACCCACAGTAGCGTAGAAAGCAAAACGTGAAAGCATTTTTCTAGAATAGTTACTAAAATTCTTGACACAACATAACACTAAAGATGAGCTGGTTTCTCTAGCGTGCAACGAGCTGCTACGAAGAAAATGACGCTGGTAAAGAATGACCCAAACCAGCTATCAACGCTATTTTTAGAACAACCAGAACGTTCCAATTATTAAGGCATGAAACATCACGTTATCATAGCATATATGCTTGCAGTGGCAGCTGCACAATCACTCTACTCTGATGGTGAATCAGTTTTTGATGTGACAAAGGGAATCAAATACAATTTACGGTCGGCTGATGTTACAGGACGTGTACCGGTACAAAATCCAACAGAGACTTTAGGATTCAGATACAATGAAGATAATTCGAAACTATACTATGTGTCCACAAATGGAATTATTGGAATTGGTGATAAAACATACCAGGCAACAGGAGGTATTCAAGGACCATATTTTGATAATGGAAACCTGTTTATTCACGTACTAGGAACAACAAATAATTTGATACAATTAGACTCTGACGATTTAACTGTAGTTAAATCAACACAACTTGATGCATTCAATATTTTTGGACTTCGAGATGGCATATTGTACTACATGTTAGGCAACACTATTTCCAGATATAATGTTCGAACATCTACTGCGTTGGATGATATCACATTATCAAAAGCCTGCACCGGTGTACCAATCCTAGTTGATGGAGGATTCATTTGTCCTACTTATGGAGCGGCCGATGCAGTAAAGATATCTAAATTTACCATAACGCAAAACGAAGCAACTGAGTCAGGTCAAGTAACATTTTCAACACCAACTGCTCGCTCGATTAAAGCAGCCATGTACATTGTACAACCAATGCTTGACCCATTCGACACCTCTCGAGTATACTACTTATCGTATGGATGTACTTCAGGCGGAAGTGGTGGGTCATGTGGCGTGAGACATATCATAGCAATTGACGTAGCTACATTTGCTACAGGAGCTGCGTACAACTTACAAGAAAGTACTACATTTGACGTTCCTCAGGATTTCGTCAAGGGTACGTTCATAGTCGCAAACAAAGTGTTGTTCTATGAAAAGTACAACGCTGCTGATGGATTAGAAGTTGATGCTACTACAATAGGTCAAGGTATCAAAGCATACAACCTACTGCTAGATGATATTATAACAGCTGCACCAAGCTCGACAGCACCGTCGACAACTGCACCTTCAACTGTCGCACCTACTACCAGTGTAGCACCAAGTACAAGTGTCCCATCAACATCTCAACCTTCTACTACAACACCATCTACTACTGTTATTCCATCAAGCGAGACTATATTACCCGCAACTAGCTCAACAACTTCAAGTGTGGCTAGTACCACTGTCAAACCAAGTTTGCTGTCTACTACATCCAGACCTTCAACTACTCGAGTAGCTAGTACACAAACGTCAACCATTGCACCAGACGTAAGAGCAGGTAGCGCTAGAGCCACACTGAGTATCATGTTCATCTTGACTATCTTGATTTTCACGTTATAAATAATTTATTAAGTAATGATACACTTTTTCTTTCCATGTTTCAGTTCTGGCATTTTTCCAGCGTTCATGTCTTGCACAAGTTGTCCATAATCAAAATCTCCATTTCGTTGGACGTACAAGTACAACAGTGGTATGACCTCTTCTAAGTTGTATCTTGTATAGCTGCTGATTTCGATATGCATCGCTCGTAACTCGCCTGCTAGTTTTCTTCCCTTGTAGCAAACCTCTTTTTGATCGCATTGTGCTGCGACAATTAAAATTGGAAAATCTGGATTTGTTTCTTTTCGTACTGTTTCTACTCGTTTTCGAACATAATCCAATGTGTTCAAGTTTTTATAATTGTACATTATGATCGCTCCATTTGCACGAGATAAAAATTCGCTGTGAGAATCGATAAAATATTGTTCAGTCTAAAATGTGAGTACTTTCTTTCCGTGGTTTTACAGTGTTGTTTTGATATTCATAAATTGTCGTTAGACATGGCTTTCCAAATATAACTCTTTGGCATCGCATCTCGTCACTGCACATTTCAGAAATTGTTGTGGAGCATGTGGGAAGAGAGTTTTGAACGTACAGCAGCAAGAACGAGCTTTTTCCAACTTGATTTTCGCCTGATAGTTGCTACATTGTCAGCTATGTGAAATGAAACTTGCGAAAGTAGGTTGTACAACAGTGTCGTTTGCTGGATATTTTTTAAAATATTTGTTAAGCAGTATAAGTGCATTACGGTACTGAGAGGTGATTTGTCTGGCATATGGATGTATTCTTCTGAATCTATTTTCCCACCGTGCGTCACTAGATAAATGCTTTAAGAAATCTTTGGAAACAAGCATAAAATCTCTGTTTGCGTATTCATCAAGATACGCACATACTAGTTGTGTGGTGTCGTCGTTCATTGTCAGTTGTCGGAACAGTTTGCAGACGGGTAAAAGACTGTTTCTAACAAAGTCTAAGACCTTACTTGACTAAGCTGTTGATCTGGATTTCTGATGTTGCATGTGCTTTCACAGCATCACAGGAGTCTTTCCATTGCAGCATATGTAGACCATCCCAACAGATTTCTACATCAAATCCACTTGGACAAGTTTCTTGTGGTCTGCTTCTCTACGTTTCCCTTTCAAGCCTAACACTTCCACAGGGGCAATTTTTCCACCACCTCTTGTAAAAATATCGCGTTCGTTTAAACCCCACGCATACACTTTTCCATGATCATCAATAGCCATACTCGCCGTTGCATCTGAGGAAGCAAATATTCTTTTAACTATTTTGTTCGAAAAAAATGTAACGTAGACAGGAGAATACGCTCCGCCTGTTCCATTTCCAATTGTACTATAAGTATTTGTTCCCCATGCAGTTACTCTGCCAGATGTTGTTAATGCAACTGTATGGTACAGCGCTGCACAAACATCGATAAATGGTTCTTTGAAATCGAGCAGTGTAGGGTAGAGTAGATGATTACGAGTTGGTACTCCGCAACGACCATCTTCATTGTGTCCCTAACGTGTTAATGTGAAGTATACTTATACCCATCCATAAAGTCCATGGTCTATTGTGAGATATTATGTGATGTACGTACCTGTTAGTAGATGACAATGCCAACCTCCTAGTGAAAACTTTTTTCGACCTTTGATACATGACAACTGTGGTACTATTGTAGGAATCTTTTTGTCGATGGCAGTGGAGCATTGATAGAATCTGCTAAGGCCCCACATGTAGACATCTCCATCATCTACGGTCAGGATAAAAATCGAAAATGTTACCCGTTTCGCATACTGCATGATATTGTCCTGCAGAGACTGAAACTACCCGTTTGCCTTCTAATCCTAATACTTCGTTACATGAAGTTGGTCTACTGTCTCCTATTCCAAGCTTATTGGTGGTTTTTGAATTTTTGTATACCTCTCCCTGCATGTATGTGTTGTTGATGCTTAGCGAATATAGAATTCCATCGTCTGATAAAGCCAGCAGAAATCGTACTCCAATAAGCGCATGACGCCACTACTCCTGTTTGTGTTTGAATTTTGTTCGTGCTAAATGCTGTTTGTGAATTTCGTATCCACAATTTCTTACTCGTCGTGCTAGCAGAACCATGCACAACTACCTGCTGTGACACATTGTCATATGTTTCTGTTGGCATAATTACAATTTTTTCAAGTGCATCAAACAAAGATGAACGAGTTGATCAGCAGACTAGAGTATAACAAAAATTAATTTAAATGATGCACAATCTTAGCTAAAGAGATTGGAGCAGGTATACTAACGCCCAAACTTCTTCTTCCTTGCGTTCCAAACGGTGGTAAGTTTGCAGCTGATCCGTCCCAGAAACAATTCTGTGTTCTTCCAGAGTTATTCTCTCCTACATGACAATCAAATCCATCAACTTGATTCCAATTTGGTATTTTGACTCCTGGATAGGGGTGGTATAATCGAATACAATAATCCGGTCCAGTCAACGTAGGAGCAGGATCATAGTGGAAGTTGTGACTAGTTCCATCAGTGAATCGCAAGTTTGCATCAATTTGAGATGGTTGATATCCATAACAGATCTTGGTGCGATTTTCGTTGGTTACAAAATAAGGTACAGTATGATTCACAGCTGCTGGAGCTTCTGGTGAGTACGTAGTTGTCGTACCTGCTCCTGATGCACATTGTGGGTATATGTACTGCTGCACGCTACCAGAGCTATTAATCAAGAATTGTATGCATGACGAGTAACCATTGTTGCACGTGAGTGGAATTTGTACATGCTTACCAGTCATCAACGTGTTGCGAATAGTAGAATCTTGAGCTTGGATGTTTTGTACAGATAACATGGCTGGTATACCACCGTTGGAGATGATATTCGAGAAACTTGTTGTAACCCACGCTTGTGTAGTTGGGTTCCAATACTTCAGAGGACCATTAGTGTTACAACCTTGTGAAAGAGAGTTTCCATTTGCTAGTACGATTGGATTATTGACGTTGATGTTATTGGCACCATTTCCTACAGATGGAAGATTGAATGATGGTAGATTTGGGCTTTTGAACATGTAGCAGCATGTGTTTGGAGGAAGTGATGAAGCTGCTACAGTAGGAGCTGATGTTGTTGTCGTTGGAGCAACAGTGGTCGTCGTTGGTGCGACAGTAGTGGTGGTTGGCGCCATAGTTGTTGTGGTTGGTGCCATGGTAGTGGTTGTGGGTGTAGCAGTAGTAGGTGTTGGTGTTGGCGTCAATGTAGTTGGTGTTGGTGTAGCCGTAGTGGTGGTTGGTGTTGGAGTTGCCGTTGGCGCTGAAGTACCACAGAACGTAGTGTGGAAGAAAACATGCGAGATGTCTTTGCAAGTGCTACCACTTAAAATTTTGGTAATAGTAATCACATTCCCACTTTGCGTTGTACTGTAGCATGGTTTAGTATCTCCTATATACTCCAAATAACAGTACGAACCAGCGAAAACATACGCATAGTCAAACCTGTAGCCTGCAGGAAGTGTGTATGATGTTGTTGTGACTGAAGCATCGTCAACTTTGATACCACCATAGGGACATGTACTTCCTGATGCATCAGAGTCACCAGCTGGGATAAATGCAGGTGCACACGTTGGTCCTGATGTCGTAGTTGGTGCTGTTGTTGTAGTAGTTGGTGCAGCAGTGGTCGTCGTTGGCGCCATAGTAGTCGTTGTAGGTGCCGCAGTGGTAGGTGTTGGCGTTGGTGTAGTTGGTGCAGGTGTAGTGGTACATGGAATACATTGTGGACATATTGGACCTACACTTACAATACGTCTAGCTGGAGCTTCACCACAAGGACATGTTGGACATGGTGTTGTAGGTGCAAATGTTGTTGTTGGCTCTGCAGTTGTGGTCGTAGGTTCTGCAGTAGTTGTAGTTGGTGCAACAGTTGTTGTTGGTGTAGGAGTTGGAGTTTCTGTCGTGGTAGTTGGTTCAGAAGTTGTAGTTGTGGGTTCTGCCGTAGTAGTTGTTGGCTCAGCTGTGGTTGTTGAGGTTGGTGTTGGTGTTTCTGTGGTAGTTGGTTCAGATGTAGTTGTAGTGGGCGCAAGTGTAGTTGTTGGTTCCATAGTAGTAGTGGTCGTAGGTTCTGCGGTAGTTGTAGTGGGCGCAAGTGTGGTTGTTGGTTCTGCTGTTGTTGTAGTTGGTTCAAATGTTGTTGTTGGAGTTGGAGTTTCCGTGGTGGTTGTGGGTGAAAGTGTAGTTGTTGGTTCAGAAGTTGTAGTTGTAGGCTCTGCAGTTGTAGTTGGTGCAATAGTAGTCGTGGGAATTGGAGTGGGTGTAGTAGGAGTCGAAGTAGTTGGGAAACAATTGGTAAAATGGAAAAATACATGCGATATATCCTTGCATGCCTCTCCATCACCAATTTTAACTACTGTTACAATGTTCCCAGTCTGAGTTGTACTGTAGCATGGCCTATTATCATCAATGTACTCCAAGTAGCAGAACGAACCAGCAAAAACGTATGCGTAATCGAATCGGAACCCATCTGGTATTTGGATTGAAACTGTAGTATCTGAACCAGTTACTTTAACTCCACCGAAGGGACATAAGCTTCCATCTGCATCTGCATCATCAGTTGGTATAATACCAGGTGCACAGGTTGGTCCAGCAGTGGTCGTAGGTTCTGCAGTAGTTGTAGCTGGATCAATAGTTGTTGTTGGAGTTGGAGTTTCCGTGGTGGTTGTGGGTGAAAGTGTAGTTGTTGGTTCAGAAGTTGTAGTTGTGGGTTCTGCAGTTGTTGTAGTTGGCTCAAATGTAGTTGTTGGGGTTGGAGTTGGTGTTTCTGTGGTAGTTGGTTCAGATGTAGTTGTAGTTGGTGCAGGTGTAGTAGTTGGCTCCATAGTAGTGGTCGTAGGTTCTGCAGTAGTCGTGGTTGGTTCAGCCGTGGTTGTTGTAGGTGCAACTGTTGTAGTTGGTTCAGGTGTAGTTGTTGTTGTAGTTGGTGCTAAAGTTGTTGTTGGTTCCATGGTAGTGGTCGTAGGTTCTGCGGTAGTTGTAGTTGGCGCTGAAGTTGTAGTTGATTCTTCTGTAGTGGTTGGCGTTGGTGTTGGAGTAGTAGTAGGCGCAGTAGTAGTTGTGGGTTCAACTGTTGTTGTGAGCTCTGCAGTTGTAGTTGGAATATCTGTGGTCGTTGTTGGGACAATTGTCGTTGTTGGTTCTGAAGTGGTCGTTGTCGGAACAACAGTTGTTGTAGGCTCTACAGTAGTAGTTGTGGGCGCAATTGTTGTTGTAGGCTCTACTGTAGTTGTAGTTGGTTCTGGTGTAGTTGGTGAAGAAGTGGTTGTAGGTTCTGACGTAGTGGTAGGAGCTGCAGTCGTAGTTGGCTCGACCGTCGAAGTTGTTGGTTCTGCAGTAGTCGTTGTTGGCGTTGCAGTGGTTGTTTGTGCCTCAGGTGTTGGTGTAGGAGTTTCTGTTGGCGGAGGTGTCAACTGTGTTGTTGGTTCTGGAGTGAAAGTTGGTCCGCAGTTGTGTGTTACGTAAAAGAAGACTTTTCCTATTGGGTCACAGTCTTCATTATCTTTCTTTTTGACTCTAATTGTGTTGCCATCTATTTCTTTAGCCTTGTAACATGGTGAGTTTCCATCCAGTGTAACCAAGTAGCATGTTGATCCTTTTTTTACATAGGCATAATCAAATCTATCACCACTTTGTAATGGATATACGAATGGTCCATTGTTTACTTGCAAAGCAAAATCGCCTGGACAAACTCCACCGGATGCAGATGTTTCAGCTGTTGGTAGTACTGTAGGTGCACATGGACCTGCAGTAGTTGTGGGAACTGCTGTTGTGGTAGGAGTAATTGTTGGTGCTGTTGTAGTGGTAGTTGGAGCAGTGGTCGTAGTAGGTGTAGCGGTGGTTGTAGTTGGAACTGCTGTTGAGGTGGTTGGAGCTGTTGTTGTAGTTGGCGTTGATGTCGTAGTTGGTGCTACAGTTGCTGTAGGAGCAACAGTGGTAGTTAGCGCTTTTGTGGTAGTTGTTGGTGAGAGCGTTGTAGTTGGTGGCGATGTTGTTGTAGGAGATTTAGTAGTCGTTGGCACTGGTGTAGGAGTTGTTGGTTTCACTGTTGGTGCAGGGGTAGATGTAATACCAACAGGAGATTCTGTTGTACACGGAAGACATGCAGGGCATCCAGTTCTTCTCATTGTTCTTTCTGCTGTTCCACATGGGCACGTTGGACATGGACAATTGATTTTGCATCTTTTGCACTTTTCGCCGATAGGTAAAACAACACCGCATGGACAATTTGTAGGAACTGGAGGACACGTTGGTATTACAGTGGTAGTAGGTGCTACTGTTGTGGTTGTGGTTGTAGGACAATTAATTTTGCATCGTTTGCATTTCTCACCTTGTGGAAGAACTATTCCACAAGGACAATTCGCTGGCACTGGAGGACATGTTGGAGCTCGCGTTGTTACAGATACAGTGGGTTCCTTAGTTGTTGTTGGACAATTAATTCTGCATCTCTTGCAAGTTGCACCTTCAGGACGTACAATTCCACAGGGGCAGTTTGTTGGTACTGGAGGACACGTCGGATCTCGAGTAGTAGTTGCACATACGTTACATACAGGACAGCCCGTGCTTGTCCTTCTCTTATTCAACTTTACGCCACATGGACATGTTGGGCATGGAGTTTTTGTAGTTGGTTTACTAGTTGTAACAGGTGTTTTCGTAGTTGTGGGGCAATTGATTTTACATCGCTTGCATTTTTCACCAATTGGTAGAACTACACCACATGGACAGTGTGCTGGCACTGGTGGACATGTTGGAGCACGTGTAGTTCCTGTTCTTCTTTTCCTTTCAATTGCTTGTATGAAAGCAAGTAGCAATAGAACAACAAGCACGTGTATGATCTTCATCTAACGTGATGTGTTTTTTCTTGTTGATGCCAAGTTGGGTGAAAAACAAATATATTTTTAGAGCTGTTCTCCTATTATATTTGTAGTGGTGTTATGGTTTTCTATCTCAAGGCAAGAGCGATTTAGCTCTGTTGTATGGCGAAACGACGTCATGGAAGTGAAAAACGTAAACAAGCCGCCAGTAGCGTTCAGCATGAAGTATTTTCTGATTGCCATTGTTTTCACGAACGAAGTACTGGAATTCGACTTGGCGAAGCACTTCTTAAAATACGCGTAGTTTCCAACTTGTAAGCTCCGACAACTGACAAGTCCCACAAATCAGAATATGAAAAGCAAAGCAGAAGAACCCAAAAAGTCGTACGTACACTGGTAATTTTTATCAACTGTTATAGTGTTTTTACAGAACCAGCTCACAAGTTGGCCGAAAATTCAATACGATCAGGACTTTTGTCGAAAAAAGATAGTAGCGGTCTAGCATGGCGGAAACGTTTCTTTGTGTATGCCTAGTATGCTTTACTAACCATTAGATTGATGGACCAAAAGATGACAGAAACGAGTCATGCCACTTTGTACTATTTTAATACACAAGACGATACAGAAGCAAGTGTCGCGATAGAGATGACCGAAATTATAAAAATTACAACATACGCACAGAGCAGCACAAAACCTTATGGATTCAAATTAGTATTAACGAGCGGAAAGAAGTACATACTGACGTGTAGCTCAGAAGAAGACCAAACAGTAATTTATTTAATTTTTATAACGGGCAAATAGGAATGGATAAGCATGATACAAGCCTGTAAAGATAATCCAACACGAATTGTTCGCGATGCTCCAAAAAGCAATAAGAAACAACCACCGAAACAAGAACAACTAACGCGTAGACTATCACTCAAAACAGTCCCAGTTTCTGGGGAACAAAGAATGTCACGCGCTTTCTCATCCATGCAGTTTGATAGTACTACTCTTAATGAATATATGAAACCATGGTACACTTGGGCTTTAGATATTATGGCCTGTGGCGTGTAAGTGTTTTGTTATTATACTCACTATAGACTCGTCAAAAAAGCACCATACTTGGCGGCATCATCAGAAAAACTGAAAAAACGATTTATTCAATTAAACAAGGAACACAACAGTATTCGGTGGGGACGTGCCACAGTACCACTCAGTTCGATCCATATGAGTGAAAAGAAAGACAAAAAAATTAGCGAGAAAACGTTAGATCGACACGTACTCACTTCACAAATTGAAAAAGTCATATACGGACCACGATCGCTAACTTGGCAAAAATTCCAAGTTGGTGCGTCATGGAGATGCATATCACTCGTTGTCAACTACACAAGTCACGACAAGAAAAAAGAAGTCCGTCGAAGAACCATCGACTTACAATTTGCATCAGAAAACGAAACACTCGCATGGTTAATTGGTCTAAATTTTCTCGTTTCTGAAACTAAGAAAAAGAACGCAAAAAGCACAGTTGAATTCGAAGCCAGAAGAGATGCTATGATAAACAAAAAATTGAGCGAGTACAAGTGGATCAAGTTCCGTTTACACGTTGCAGAATTTGCACGAGTGAATACCATTAGTGTTGGAAAAGGAGTTGGATTGTTAGTTGCCAATTTGTTGGGCGATGATGACGATGATGAAACAGAGTTTGAAGAGCTGACAACAAATGTCGAGAGGATAGATCTTAATATCGGAACAATTGACCAGTTGGTAGAAGAGGAAAATGCAGATGGTCCACTTGCAACGGAAGAAGCTGTGGAAAATCGTGCAGAGGAAGATGATGATTTGGGAGTGGAGGCTTCAGAAATGAGAACTGAACTAACAGATGTTGAACAATCAGAGCAAACACAGAGGACAGACGATCAAACGGAGGAGCCGTTGTCAGAGTTACCAAATGAAGCAGAAGAGCAATTTAACGAAGTAAACTAGCATCCAAGTGGATTGCAAAACACCGACCTCGAAATCATAATGTATGCTAGCAGTGAACGTAAGAAACAAACTCTACATAGATGTCTCGGTTTTCTTTGTCAACCAGCTAGTTAATGAACACTATTCTAATATTTTGCTATGTACGATACTACAAGTGTGAATGTAATCCAGGTTGGTATGGTGCCTATTGTAGTATACCATTGTGTTCAGGAAATTGTTCTTGGAATGGCATATGCGCTGCTCCTAACACTTGCAAATGTTTTGATGGCTATCGTGGAGATTCCTGCGAAATTGATTGCGGATGTAATAGCAGAGGGGTATGTGACTCATCAACCACACCAACATTCAAATGTGATGCAGGTTACAAACTTGTTGGAAAAACATGTGAGTACGACTGTACATGTCCAAACAAGTATCAAACATGCATTGGACCAAATGAATGTTCTTGTCTACCATCATGCGTATATGGAACCTGTTTAGGTGGTAAATGTACATGTTGGCAAGGTTACGCAGGTGCTGATTGTTCTACACCGACAACGTCACCAAACGATTGTTCACCAGTTGCTATCAACTTGGCTTATATCGTTGACTGGAGTTCAGAATGGGTATTTGTTGATGTGATGAAAAGCTCTCGATTTTGGATCTCGCAAATGGTACAAGAATATTATTCTGAAACGCAAAGAGTGTGGAGTACTGGAAACGATTCCGATTCGAGAGGACAGATACCCAACATCTCTACAACCAGGTCAAGCAGTTGGAACACTCATGCAACGCGATTTGCAACTTCACTATCCATCAGGTGTGTACACTTGCTTCTATGAAGGTGATGGTAACATTACTTTTGGTTTCGACGCAAAAGTAATCAGCATGAGAAAGGGCATGATCAAAACACAAGTAACACCGTCTACAGTTCAAGACAATGGTATCTATTTACAAATCACTGCCACCAATCCATCGAATCCTATACGAAACATACGAGTAATTATGCCTGGATTCAAGCACACTGCAGAACGAATGCCTTTTCATCCACTGTTCTTGGATTCTATCAGAAAATACAAGACTCTACGCTTCATGGATTGGGCTCTCACAAACAACGCACAAGATGTCGAATTTTCCAATCGCATTAGACCAAATTTTGTTTCACAAGCATGGCGTGGAAAAACGCATCTACCTATATTGATGCAATTGGAATCGCTCCATATGCTGATTGTGGAGATTTAGGTGGTTCTGCTGCACCACATACAGCACTACTGTCACAAGAACAAGTTCTAAATGCTTGTTACGCTACAGTAGCCCAAATGCAAAAAGACATACAAACACAAGTCAATATTTCAAAGTCACACAACAAAACTATCATTTCATACGAAGCAGGAATGGGATTAGTCGAACAACAAGCAATGATCAATGGTCAAGAAACAGCAGGTCTAACCAACTTGTTTCTTTCTGTGAATCGAAACACTACAATGCGTGATGTCTACTTTAGATACTTACTCGCCTATCATAACGCAGGACTAGATAGCTCCTACCCGATCATGCATTTCACGAGTTGTGGGTTACCTAGCAAGTATGGTAGTTTTGGGTTACTAGAATACACCAACCAAGACAGGAGCACAGCACCAAAGTTTTTAGCAGTACAAGATTTCTATACGATGCTAAGAAAAGAACAAAACAGGTTGTATGGATCCATTAGCTCTAAATCATGATCCAAGTGCTGTTACAAGTGACAAATCATGTAAATATCCACCTGTACCTATCGATTCTAGCGGAGGAGAAATAAGTTTCGCCAAAGTAGCGTTAACGTTTCCATCTTCTGCTCTGAATACAGCTGTAAACATTAGTGTGAACGAAGTAACAGCATTACCATCGGCAACGAGTATGGTAGGTACTGGTTATCGCTTTGGTCCAAGTGGGTTACAGTTTAGTGTACCTGTACCTGTTTGCATCAACATTAGCGATATACATGGTGATAAAATGAATCAGAATTTGAAACTATTCCATAGTTCTGATGATGTAACGTGGAATCAAGTAGATAACTATACTGTTGATCCTGTTACTCAACAAGCATGCGGCAAACTTCACCATTTCACTGTTGTTGCTGCTTTCATCACAAACACGAGCAACACTACGAATACTACACAAACTGTGCTTAGTCAAATGCCAAATGAGGATCTGAAAATGATTGCTGTTTTGAGTATCATACTAGCGACAATAACTCTGGTGTGCGTGCTAGCGCTGATAATATCAGTTATCGTGTTTAGAGTAAAGAGGCAGCGCATTGTTGCCATGAAACAACAGGAAATACAGATATCCCTCCAGTTGAGATATGAGAGAACGTAGACTGTATATCGTGTGGTAACAATTTGGTTCACAACTAAACAATCGATTCGGTTTAATAGCTTGTTTCCTTTTTTGTGTTTCTTTCTCTTCTCTCCATTTCCGAGCATCTATGGCTCCATCTTTAAATCGTGGAAACCCAACAAAATCATTAACGCCATAAATGTATCGCAGCGTTGGGCATTCAACAAGCGCAGCATTTACATCCACTTTACTGCAGCTACTCGGCATTATAAGTTCTTCCAATTTTACAAATGATTTCAATGTTGCTGGTGCTTTGTAATTTGCTTTAATTAAAAGCCTCCTTTTTGGCAACTCTAAGCGTTTTACATTACATTCTTCACATCCATGAAATATGCTCTCATAACTATTATTCTTTATGCGTAACTCTACTAGTTTCGCAACACGATGTGGTAGCTTATACATGTTCAATGATTGTAAGTACAAAACACGTATCGGCAGGTTGTCCAGTAGGAAGTCTAAATTAACAGAAGATCAAGTTTTTTCATGTGAGGACAGTGTATTACCATGCTAATTCCTGCGTCTCTCGACAGTAATCCAAAATAACTTTGTAGCTTTGGTGTTCTTTCGAAAATCTTCTCCCACTGTGTATTTTGCTCAAAACTGTAATCCCTCTCTGCAAGACTCGGATTACTTATATGTTGTGTTTGCAACACGCCATTGTACTTTTCAACACGTTTGAGGAATAAATTCCAAATAGGACCAAAGTTTGGTTCATGAATGTACAAGTGAGTTATTGTAGGGAGTACATGGTCTATGATAGCTGATAACTGTGTCGTATTTGCGATAGATCTGTCAAACAAAATGTGAGTGATGTGCATATCGCTTATATCTGCGAGTATTTTCTTTGTCGAGTTATGTCGAGCCAGTATGCTGGCGTTAATAGCGCAGTAATTTGGAAACAATGATAAAACCGCCTCTTTGAATTCTGATGAGTCAAATACTGGGCAAATATCCCATTGGTTGCAGAAAGCTATCTGATGGTCTTCATGTTTCTCATTATCGCTTAATTTTTGTATTTGTATTTGTCGCAGTTGTGGTAAGCGAGATTTGAGGTACTGGAGGGTGGTAAGTGGAGTACCAAAGAGTTTGTCCCATGTTGTATGTACGACAATTGGAGCATTAGCCGCTATATTGTACCACTCTTTGCAAACTGGTTGTAATAATAGCCATATATCTGTCCAGTCAAGAAACGAGAGCATATGGATAGTGACTTCCTGTGGTATATCGATTAGTGACATGTTTTATGTTTTACAGGAACGTACCATCACAAAGTCAAGAACTCGTATTTATAGACTATAACCGGTAGCTTCTTTTCTCAGGCCAGGATACCTGTGTCCAAATGTGACTGTAGTGCATCGTAGTAGACACATGACGTCGTTTTTCACCTACAATACCATCTGATTTGTTTCTAATGTTTTGAGATTAGCATTACTAGATAATCTAGCGTGTTTTACGCACTAGTTATTGCTCACCGTTTCCCCATATAAATTGTGTTCCCTGCACTAATCTCCAACAGAAACTAAGCAAACAGGACAATGCAGCACAAATCGACACGGATTTGTAACGTGGTAAAGTCGTGAATTTGGTTTATGGCTTCCTTGGAATTCCAAGTACAATAGTTATTGGTCCCCTATCCACATGTAAATTATAATACATTAATGGTTTATCATCGTCGAGTTCTGATGGCCAAAACACTCTGACATATTCAGGCGCAGTATTTTGTTCTTGTGCAATTAGTAGTTTAAACTCTAGCACTGGTTGGGTTGTATTAAACATTATCGACCTAATACCGCCTGTGAGAAACCTATAGTAGACTTGCGTTAGGTTTGCGTGTGTCTTGTTATCTGTCATGGAAGCTTCGTATGTTCTTTACAATTAAATTATTTGCTCATGAGTGAGGAACATGTAAATAGCGATAGTGTAAGAGAAGAGGTGAAGCAATATGTTTTCAATCATGCGTGGGAGTCTGCTTCTCAAATCGCAAGAGAGAATGACAGAAAAGATTTGATTAAGTACATAAGCTTCTGTCAAAGAGCTCATACAACGAAATCGTATCAAAAAATGATGCTTGAAATGGACAGGCAGACAGAACCAGTTCTTATTCAAGATACCGTAGAATTCGTCATTACAGATTTGATAAACACAAAACTTTTAGAAGCTGTCGAAGTATACGCATCATGGATAGACATATTTGATGAAGAAACTCGAAACTCAATCACAAGTGTCGTAATGCGAGCCTTCGAATCAAATAAGGTTTCCATGCAAGAAGCTAAAGAATGTGAGCACTTACT
>JAESGV010000475.1_pt1 | contig 17806 bp, 10 predicted proteins | sample 9269781 | NCBI WGS metagenome assembly JAESGV01 (sample SAMN15741586, study PRJNA653496) | algae metagenome | isolation source: Tildeniella torsiva UHER 1998/13D and co-occurring heterotrophs from... | place: Slovakia: Slovak Paradise National Park, Hrabusice, Kosice Region | collected 2000-01-01 | reverse complement strand
TAACAGAACTACACGAGTCGACACTACTTCGTTGCGTGATGAATCGATACCTAAAAGACAACATTTATACATTTATTGGACCACTGGTTCTATCGTTAAACCCTTTTAAATGGGATATTCCTCACGTGCAAGATGAACGCATGATAGATTACATAAAACAAAAACCAGGGATATATCCTCACGCATGGAGCGTTGCAGATCGTGCATTTCGGAGTATGAAAGAAGGTGGTGGAAACCAAACCATGTTAGTGAGTGGAGAATCTGGAGCTGGAAAAACGGAAGCATGTAAAACAGTTATCAAATATTTGAGCATGCTGAGTTGCTCCATGACAAATGATCAAGTGTTGAAAGAAAAAGCAGCCGCCATTTCGGAAAAAATCAAAGAAGCGAGTCCGATATTGGAAGCCTTTGGAAACGCGAAAACGGTTAACAATGACAACTCTTCAAGATTTGGAAAGTTTATCAAATTACAATTTGACAGAACGGGATTGGTACTTGGTGCAGAAACAATCAACTATTTATTAGAAAAGGTATGACTTAATTGACAATCGACTAACAATAGTCTCGTCTTGTAACACAAGGAGAGGGAGAACGCTCGTATCACATCTTTTATCAATTATTAGCCAGTGGAGATTCCAAACTATTAAGTGATTTGGGATTAACAAAAGCAGTAGACTATGATTGTTTGATGCGAGGAGATTGTTGGCAAATCAATGGTGTTGATGACAAACACGAATATAGTGAAGTCCGAGTATGTTATCTCAACAACACTGACATTTAGCGTGCAATGAATATTGTAGGAATGGAAGCTGATGAACAAGATGCTATTTTCCGTGTCGTTGCAATGATTCTACATTTATCAAACGTTCGCTTCTCACAAGATGATGACAACAAATCAAAAGTGGATAATATGGAAGTCTTGAAAAAAGCAGCTGATTTGATACGTGTAGATGCCGACAAACTAGCACATGCGTTGACAACAAAAACAATTATTATCATGAAAAAACCCATCACGAGTAACTTGGACAAAGCGGCGGCAAGTGACGCCCGTGATGCTCTAGGAAAAGCCATTTACGATTACATGTTTAATTGGATTGTTTGGAAGATTAACCAACGCGTATGCGCACAATCGTATGAACGATTTATCGGTCTATTGGATATTTTCGGATTTGAAAAGTTCAAAGTGAATAGTTTTGAACAATTGTGTATCAACTTTGCAAATGAATCGTTGCAAGGTCACTACAATAGTTACACATTCAAAAGAGATATGATAGAATGTGCTGATGAAGGAATTGATACAAAGAGTGTTAAATTTACTGATAATCAAGAATGTATAGATCTCATACAGGGAAGATTGGGCATTTTGGCCATGCTCGATGAGCAAACCAATTTCCCAAAGGCTACCGATAAAACATTCCTAGGAAAACTCAAATCATCGTTCGGAAAAGGGAATAACTATTTCTCAAGTAACCCTACAACTCAAGAAGAGTTTATTATCACTCACTACGCCGGGAAAGTCGAATACAACGTTGCTAATTGGTTGGAGAAAAATCGCGACCAACTGAAACCTGATTTGGTTGAATTGCTGATCACTTCTCCAGACAAGTTTATCTCTGGAATAGTACCGCAAAATGCACGTGAACAACTAGAAGCGACTAAAGGTGACGCTTCTCCTGCTAAAGGTGGTTCCAAAGTGACAACACTAGGTGGTTCTTTCAAGAAACAACTTCTTGATTTAATGACCATTATCAATAGTACAACACCATCATGGATTCGTTGCGTGAAACCTCATCCGGCCAAAAAGCCAAACATGTTTAGTAACCCTTCGACTATTAACCAACTACGAAGTAGTGGTGTACTAGAAACTGTACGTTTACGTCGTGAAGGTTACTCTGTACGTATTCCACTAGAAGAGTTCTGGAAAAAGTATCGATCCATCATTGCTGAAGGTGTTACGAACGATGTAACAGATTCATGTAAGAGGATTCTTGCAGAAGTCAAGTTTACCCCATTCATGGCACAAGTAGGAAAAACAAAAGTGTTCTTGAGGTCAGAACCGTACAAACAATTAGATATCGAACGTAATAAGAGGTTAATGAGCAAAATTCAACTCATACAACGAGTTGGTCGTGGATACTTGGCTAGAAAACGAGTACGAAAGATTCGTGAAGAAATTCGATTACAAAAAGAAAGAGAAGAGTACGAGAAGAATAGAGAGTTGTATGAGAGACTTGCACGTGAACGAGAGGAGCGAGAACGTGTCGAGCGTGAACGTAGAGAAGCAGAAGAACGTGAACGTGCCTATTTGGAAGAACTAATGCGACAAGAGCAAGAAAGAATTGCTAAAGAACGTGAAGAGCGAGAAAGAATCGAACGCGAACGTAGAGAAGCAGAAGAGCAAGAACGTACAAAACTACAAGAGTTGAAACGAAAACAATTATTACGCATGGACGAATTGCAAAAATTAGAACGCGAGAAAGAAGATCGTATCCGTGCAGAACAGAAACGAATTCGTGACGAGGAAGAGCGTATTTTGCGAGAACAAGCAGAAGAGGAAGCTCGATTGTTAGAAGAACGTCGACAAGAGATGTTAGAGAACGAGAGAAAACGAGTCGAGTTGGAAAAGAAACAACGACTTGAAGCAAGAAGACAAAAACATCAAGAGAGACAAGATGAGAAACAAAGAGTGGAAGAAGAACGCGCTGCAAGAAAAGAAAAAGCAGATAGGCAGTTACGCGAAGAAGCAACGATGAAGAAACAACGCACGAACGAGTTTATTGAACTTGCGGAGATTGCTCGAGAAAAGTTGCGAGAAGAAAAAGAAGCGTGGGGACGTGCAGAGTGGGAGCGTATACAACGACAAATTTATGAAGAAGAAATGGCAAAAGAAGCAAAAATAGAATTTGAACGAGAAAAGTTGCGTCGTATTGAGGAAGCGCAGAAAGAGTTTAAACGAAGATTACTAGAAAAGACGCAGAAAACGTATACAAAAGTTACCAAAGCGCAAATTCGTCAAGCTCGTTTGCAACAGCAACGTGATGAGTATATCATAAAAGATATGGAAAGAAAAGAAGCGAAGAAACGCGAGAATGAACGTAGACGCCATGAAGAAGAGATTATTCTAATGGAGAAGCAAGCACAAATGCAATGGGAGATTGATAAAGCAAAACGTCGTGAAGAGATGAAACATACAATAATAAAGAAAATTCGTGAAGAAAAGATCCGTGAAGCATGGAAAGATAAAGAAGAAGTTAGGAAAGAAATGCAAAAGAGACTTCAAGGAGAAAAAGAATTATTCGAACTAGAAATGAAACTAAAACAAGATCAAGAAAGTTTGGAACGAAAAGTTGCTGAAGATCAATTGAAAAAGAAGAGTATGTATCATCAAGAGTTGGAACAAGCTAAAAAAGATCAAATGGAGTATGACTATCAGCTAGAGTTGATAAAGAGGAAAATTGGAAGTGTATTTATTGAAAGCCCAACAGCTGGAAATTTGTCGCCCAGGAATATGGCTGGACCTCCACAGCCTTCATTACTGCAGAAGAGCGCAATATTGTCACCTCGAAGTCAAGCTAATCATGTTTCAAATTCGTCACCATCTATACTACGAACATCATCTGCAAGATCAAATCGTTCCATTCCTGGTATGGGCTCTTTCTCTACTCCAAAGAAGGGATCATTCAGCTCATTGTATCCAAATAGACGCTAGTAAAATATTAACTGTACTTTTTATTAGATGTTTGTGTGTTGAAAACAAGTTTCGGACAACTCACACCGTTGATCAAAACAAACGTCTATTCATCATAAACACATGTTACTTGACACCGCCGAGTCGAACGATGGATTTTTCGATTTAGTGGTCACCAGGGAGCTGAAGAAGCAGAGAATATACCCACTGAAATTTTCAGGCATATTTTGAGTTTTTTACTAGCATATCCGTACTATTTTACTCTGCAACGAGTATGCAAACAATGGCACAATGAAATTCAGAATATTTGTGTAAGTATTTATTTTTTTTAACTGATGAAGCCACTAGTCCAAAACATCGACGTAGTGAACAGAATTACCGCTACAAAATTGAGAAAAATTACTTACTTGCAGAGAGTAGATACGAATACTGTCAAATATACACCGTTCAAGACCTCGATTGGAGCGGTCGAAAACCTATTAGCAACGTTCCCAAACGTAACCACGTTGGTATGTGATATCACTCTATTCTAATTGTAGACAATAGAAGAGATTGAATATCAAGTTTCTGTTTCAGTGACTGAACTCCTTGTGTCTGGTCTAACAAACTTAAAAAATGTTGTTGTACTTAACAATCCGCACAATGTACGATAAATGCAAAGCAATAACAACGTAGAATATGTTGCGAAGTCCAGTTTGTACTCTGAATAAGCTTGCTACTGTACTGCCAAGCTCTGTTACGTCGCTAACGTGGATTGGTTTTAACTTCTCTTGGGCAACAGAGAATTTACAAGAGATAATCGAACGATGCAAGTTGAAAGCAGTGTCTCTTAAGCACTGCAAATTAATAGAAAGCGATAAGTTATGTATCAAGGAGATAGAGAACACATATGGGTGTAAAATCACGTGTTATACTGTAGATCCAGAAAACAAGGAGGATTTACGAGCCTATGTTCAAACTATGCTGAAAGAGGGCGCAACAAAAGACCAACTGTTTAGCAATTTGCATATTAATGGAATGCACGCAGCAATAGTAAACAATCAAACTGCTCTGTTTGACGTAAGATCGTATAATACATTAACAAAGTAGTTATTTTGGGAAGATTTATTAAAGCAGGCATTTGCAACTGAATCGCTAACAATAAGCCTTCCAACAGTTCAAGCGTTGCTCAACACAGAGCGAACTACAGCTATGCATGTGGTCAACGCCATTTCAGCTCCTGACGTACCAAAAATACTGCACGTAGATCTCAACGCTGTTGGATGGTCCACGCGCTTGGCGCACCCACTTACCTTACTAGCTGGTGCATTTCTGGAACATAGAAATTCACCATCTCAAAGGCTCTTGTTTGACTATTATAGAAGCAAGAAAATACCAATCGTTGCAATCGGCTCAACTAATCCACTAAAAATACTGCTTAAACAACGTGTCCCACCACAAGCCTTCATAAACTTATTAAATATTGATCCGAGATTAATCATGATGGGTGACAGTAATGGAGTAATCGTAGAAAGATACGGGACACTATGATGTATCACTAACAATGGCGAATGCAGAAGGTATAACACCACTTGAGTATGTGTGCAGATTACGTGCACCTTCGCTCGTTAATTACTTACTATCACGCTTACAAGGTGCGATTTGGGAAGATGCAGCGTGCGTTACCGCCTTACTACGATCAAAATTCGAGGAAGTATCACGTATAATCGCCATTTTGAAGGTACGATACTTATGATACTAAAATAGTAGGCGTTTAAAACAAGAAATGGAGACATTTGGATACAGGAGTTCCGATTCGAAAACGGCGAGAACGTGGCCATGCGCGCAACACGAGTACTATATGCAGGCCAAATGGAAGAGATGTACAAGTTTCTTTATGGTGAGTGTGGATTAGATCCAACTTATCAACTTGCAAACGGTGATAATATACTACACGTATCTCTACAAAAAAATCATAACGCCTATTATTCCGGGTGTGGAGTTATGGAACTCATCAAGTACGGGTGTGACTATACAATTAGAAACAATAGTGAATTTTCCTAATCAGAAATTCCTATTTGATCTGGAAAAGCAAGAGACTGAAGACAAGATGTTACAATTACTGGAGACACTACGCTTAAGCAGCAATCAAAATATATTTCATATAGTGTACCATAAAACAGAGAACAGCAAAAGAAGTATCAATAAATTTTGGAATCTAAGAGCACTCAACAACAGGAAAACTTGGTACTTGATGCAAACACCAAACCTAAGTGGCAAAACACCATTGATGCGAGTGTTGAAATCGAGCACAACAAATTCGATAGACTTCCTCAACAATCACAAAGAGTTTTTTGACTACTTTACTGATCTACCTGTCAAGATAGGTAAAGATGCAGTGCCATTACAGTATTTGGCCAACACTAAAAAGTTCGAATACTCTGCTCTGTATGAATATTACCTAGAACGAACTTCACTGGCTGCTACAAAACCTATTAACGGTGTTTCAGTTCTTCACCAAATTGTCACAGCACCCAAACTCGATTTGAAAGCAGTGGAACGAGCACTAAACTATAGTAAACAAAAAGCAACGCACAAAGAGTTTGTATCGTTCATGAACCTGAAGCAATCTGAAGGAAAGACTGCACTTGTACTTGCAGCAGAAAGAGGATCAACTGCTACTATGGATCTTTTAATTAGTTTCGGAGCAGCAACTGATTGTGCACCATATAATCCACTTGGTACACCCACTGAAGAGACGCTGAAAGTAAACCAAACTGCTACAAAAGCTACAACAGTATTGAGCAAGTGTAAAAAGGGAAAGAATGCCATAAAAGCACAGAAAAGAAAACAAGATAATGTACCAGAAGAATCGGACGAGAGCGCGGCAGGGTACAGAACAAGAAAAAGATCCAAAAGGATAAAATGCACAGAGAATGATGAATAATAAACAGAAAGAATTATCATTGAAATTTATTTTAAAGACGATCGTTGCCAATTTGTGTAACATCCTGTAAGTCACCATGTACAACTCTTGCAGGACTAGTAGGACTATGTACGTCCACCTTTGGTACACCATATTTCTTCTTTCTACGTACTACACATACAATAATGAGTATTACAGTTCCACATAATACTATTGCAGCAAGAGCACCAATAATACCACCAATTATTGCACCTACGTTTGCAGCTGCAGAACTCAAGGCACTTTGTGGTGCAGGTGTAGGTACGCTCCCTGGCGGTGCAGGTGTTCCACCTCCACTTCCTCCTGATCCTGGTGGCGACACCACTACTGTACTGCCAGCGGAGAAATCAGTTGTATGGTTACATTGGCATGTGATTCTTGTAGCGCTAACAGCCACTGTTTCGCATCCATAATCGCTCCAATCACTCACTTTCGAACTCCAGTACAAACAAGTATGGTTCCATTGTCCATTCATATTGAAGGTTCCAGCTATTGTAAATCGCAATGGATGAGTCAAATCTTTATGATCCGTTTGGTTACTATCTACTCCACCTGATATCGAAATGGTGAGCACTCCTGCTGGTATATTTCTAGTCGAATTTGTTGCATATCTATTACTCTTGGAAAGAATAATCTTAGTGTCAATAAGTTGTTGATCTGCTCCTGTAGATTGTTGTCCACCATTTACAGGAATTATAACTTGTTCCCCTCCACCTAAAGAGACATTCTTTTCTGATCCTAATGTACTGATATCGTTACGCACAGCTACCATGACTAGTGAAGATCCTGCTCCAATCGTTTGAACATCACCAGATGCCATTCCTGATACAATACTGTTCAGTAAAGCTGCACAAGTGTCTTGTACTTTTTGCATAGTTTGTGCTCGTTTCCTAGTAGATTCTGTTACGTTGACATTTGCAGAAACAGTAGCGTTTACTGCTGCTAGTGATTTTGCGCGTCGAGCGGTTTGCGTCGCTTTTGCAGCATCTGAAGCATCATCATTGGCTGCTTTTTGAGCAAGATTTTGGAGTGCTGAAGCAGCTACGTTTGCAGTATCAACGGATATTGCTACTGTAGTTGTATCTACCATGGTATTGATATAGTTAGCAGTTGACAGTGACGTGTCATCAGAAACACGATCTGGTGAGCTAGTTACTGATTGCAGTGCGTTGAATCTACTAGTTAGTTGCGTTGGTGATGTAACTGGTTCCGTGTAAGATGTAATCTTGGTGATAAAGGTATCAGTGAGTTTTTGTCTTGCGTTTAGTAGTTCTTGCGTCATGCTACAATCAGTTCCAAAGTAACCTGATGCGCATACACATGTTCCAGAAACACAAGAACCATGATTAGAACAATCATTAGGACAGGACGCAACTGTTGTCGCTGCAACGGTAGTTGTAGCACTACTTGATGCCACTGTTTGTTGAACACTAGTGATGACAGACAATGCTTGATTGATAAAGTTGAACGCGTCATCTTCACTAGCTGAAGCGTCATTGAGTAACGATGCTGCTTGGTTTTGGAAATAATCAGCAACAGCTGTTTGATTCACAGAAGAAGTATCATTACTTCCCGCAGGTGGAAGACCTGCAATGACAGGTGCTGTAACTGTAACAGTTGCTCTTGTTTCAACAACGTTCCCGAAACTATCAGAAACACTTGCTACTAGAATCAAAGAGCCATCTGATTTTGTACTCATTGGTAGTTGTTTTGTGATAAAAGATTGAGTGGAAGGGATGCCTAAAGGTCTGTATACATCAGACGCTCCTGATTGATCAACATATGAGAATGTGTAGGTCAATGCATTAACATCATCACCATTTCCGAATCCTGCGCATGTCATGACAAAATTATCAGTGACTGCTGCTCCAGTAGTTGGAATGACAGAGAATGTTCCCACAGTAAGAGCACTTGCAACTTGTACACTAGCTTCAGCATACGCTGTTCTCACACCAATCGTTACAGTTAATCGGAAAGTGTACGTAACAGCAGCGGTGAGTGTGTTCGCTTCGATTACCAAGTTTGCTTGGTTAGCGTTAGTGAGTGTTAGCGTTCCCTGAGTAACACTCCAACTGTATACTGCTCCAGCATCACGATCGCGATCAAAGTTTGTAATTCTTCCATTCAAGTTCAAACGAGTTGCAGTACCAATGATACTATCAGGTATACCATCAATACGCAAGATCGGTGGATTGGTATCAGAATAAATGAGTTGTACTTGATCTGTGTATGTCTTGTCACCACGAGTAACACTGATACCTATTAAATAGGTAGCAGGAACCATAGTATTTGCATCTAGTGTAAGCACGTTTGATACTTTAGCTGTTAGGTCAACAGCACAGTTGTCCAAAGTTCCGTTATTGTTCTTGACGCATGTCCAAGAAACTGTTGCACCAGTTGGAACTCCTTGTTGAGCAGTTGCAGCAACTTGAGAATCTGCGTCATAAATGTATGCTGTGATCGTAGCTGCAGCTGCAGTTGACAACGTTCTTACAGCACCTCCAATAATGTTTACTCTAAGTGGCTGTGAGTTAACAGTAACAGTCAAAGAGGCAGAGGTGTTTACTGCTCCACGACTAACAGTAACTCGTAAGTCATATGAAGTATCTGCTGCTGGGAATGCATATGGACTCAAATACAATCGTTTTGTTTGAAGTGGAGTAGCTAAGGCTGATATTGCAGGACCTGATACTTGTGACCACGTATACGCTAGTCTGGTGTTGTCACTTGCGCCACATGTTACATATCTTACGTTAGCGTCTACAGCTAACGGATCAACCATTCTCAACGAAGCTGATGTCATTGGTAGCATAATCACTGGCATAGGTACACTTGACTTGGTTACAGTTATTGTTGCAGGTGGATTATTTCTTCTGCTCAAATAGCTTTCAACACTTAGCGAGAAAATAAATGATTGTTGATATGGACTATCTGACAAAAATACTCGCGCTGGTAACATGAGTAGGGTGGAGTATGGGTTAGTGAAATTGGTGATGTACCCTCTGATTTGATCAACAACTAGCGCTATTGCAGCGTCGTAGTCGTACTGATCAATACCAACAGACAAGTATACACTATTCACACTCCATAAATACTTGAGTGCACGGTTTTCGTTAGACTGTGCGTTGGCGACCAATGTCAAACTGTCACATGGGTTCAACGTTGATGGTCCTGATATTGTTACTGTAGGACGCACCGGAGCTGCGTTTTCTGTTACTCCGACAGTAACTGGTACAGAGTTAACTTGAGCATTCAAATTCAATCTAGCTCCTGGTAAGACTGTTGCGTCTGCAGCCAGTACAATTGTGATTGGAATGTTCTTGTACACGTTCAAGTTTGGAAGATTAGGAACAACGATAACATCGCGAGTAACACTCTTGGAGATCGATGCTTTGCATACAGGATTCGATCCTAACGCGTTTGCAGTATTGATAAACAGTCTTTGACATGAGAACATGACATCTCTATCTACTCCTGAATTAATAATAGATAGCACATTGACGCCAAGTTTTTCGCTTGAAGTGGCATCAGTTACTGATACAGAACCGATCAAAGCGTTTCCTTGATCGTTAAATGTCAAGTCACTTAAGAAACTTGCGCAACTTGCTCCGAAATAGTTTGTCAATAGTGTACAAGCAGTGCTTGGTACTGTTACGCTACAATTACTTCCAATGTAACCAGAATCGCATTGACAGAACAGTCCATTCGCAGAACATCTACCATGTCCAGAGCATACTATGTAATCGTTTCCTCCGGTGTCGTCACAAACAGTAGGTTGGAAAACATTAAAGTTTGTGCATACTGTAGTCATTGATGGCTCACAAACGGAGAGTCTAGTAGCATCATCCAATTGGCATTGAGTAAAAAATTGATTACAAATTGCAGGACAAACTGGTAATCTTGCAAGTTGGTCACCACTGAGTACTTGTTGTTTTGGTACTCCTGCAGGACATGCTGGATAGCTTTGCGAGCACATGTAGTTCTTGTGACTATAAATACATTGCTTGTTTGGATTTGGCATATCTACTTGCGATGTGTTGAGTTTCGCTACAATAGCAGCATCATTTTGTTGTACAATATCCCGAATAGTTTGAGTGGAAAGGCGAGTGATCATAGTTGGATAATTTAGCGGACACACGCTACTCGCCACATACTCACATGATGTTACTCTTACAGGAATGGAACAATCACTTCCGGACCATCCATTTTGACATGAGCAAGCTGATGGACCAGTGCATTTGCCGTTTCCTGCACAAACAAGACCATTTGATGATGACGCAGGGCACGAGAAGATGTTACAGTTGTCTCCAGAGTAACCTGCCTTACAAACACAATTGTTCTCAGAAACACATGCTCCGTTTCCACTGCACGCTGTAGTACTATTACTATCCATGCCATTGCATTTCCATGATACTGTTGCTGCTGTTTGGCATGCGTCTCCTGTCCATCCTTGTGTGCAGAAGCACTGGTTAGATCTAATACATCTACCATGTCTTGAACAGGCACTAGGATCAGTAGCGCTAACATATGTATCAACTGTAACATCAACATTTGTTGTGGTATTGCGAATAACTGTTGTTCTGCAGCCATAATCAGTACATAAAGCACCAAAGTAACCATTCTTGCAAACACATACGTTTGGTGCTACACAAACTCCGTTTCCTGCACAAACTCGATAAATATTGTCTTGTGGTATGCCACCACATGAGAAGCTACTGCAATCTTGTCCTGTGTAACCTGCTCTGCAATTACAGTTGTCTCTGGCAACACAAGCACCTTGACTGGAGCAAACTTGTGGAGATGTCGCAGCTGTACCAAAACAAGTTACTACGCTTGCTGCAGGAGCTGTTGTAGGGGCAGCAGTAGTAGTAACTTGTGAATTGATAGACTTTTCGCAGTTTGCACCATAGTATCCTGATGTAGCGTTACACACACAATAGTTGTTGGAGTAACATACACCATGACCAGAACAAACACTGGGATCAGTGGATCTAATGTTGTTACAGGTAAATTCAACAACTACGGCAGTAGTGTTGACTACGCTATATGGTGATGCAGTTGTAACACCAGCAGTGTTATTTGGCATTTGGCATTGATTTGGACCTATGCACTTACCAATGCCATTACATACGTATGGTAAATTGTATGGAATACCAGAACATAAATAGCCAGAACAGTCAGCATTGTAGAATCCATTGGGACACTGACATTGTTCAGCAGCAACGCACTTGCCTCTACCACTGCAGACACTGGAATTTGATTTGTCAATACCAAAGCATGACCAGTTCTCGCAGCTAAGACCTGTTGCAGCACCGTAACATGTACAATTGTTTGGTGCTATGCATTTACCTTTGCCGGAGCAAACAGTAGAGTTGTAGTTGAAAACACCATCACAGGTCCATTGAGAGCAGTATGTACCTGAGAAACCAGCGTCACATTGGCATTTGTCTTTAGCAACACACTTTCCGCGATCTGAACATACTCCAGGTGCGTTTGGTTGTGATCCAAAGCATGTAAATTGTTCACAGTTCTTTCCTGTAAATCCTTGTTGACAACCACAAACTCCTGTAGGTAAACAATATCCATTGCCACTACAAGTGTTGTTTGCCTTTGCTGATACACCATTACATGTCCAATCCTCGCAAGATTTTCCTGTTCTACCTTCATTACAGGTACAGTTATCTGTACCAACACAGCGACCATAACCAGAACAAACACTTGCAAAATCGGAACGGATACCAAAACAGGTGCGTACTGGTTCTGCTGTAGTTGTTGGAGGTCTTGTTGGTTCAACTTGACAGTTTTCTCCTGTGAACCCACTGTAACAATTACATCTATCTGGTGCAACACACGCACCACGGCCACTGCAAACAGTTGTCATAGTATTAGATATCTTGGCACATGTCCAAGCAGCGCACTTTTCACCTATGTAACCAGTATTACATACACAAGCACCTCCTCCTGTAGACGTTTGTACACACTGTCCATTTCCGGAGCATACACGAGTATCATTAACCGATATGCCACTACATGATAGCGGTGGAAGAGTTGGTCGAAGTGTAGTGATAGGTCTTGACTCTGTTGGAGATAAAGTCGTACCAACTGTTCCTCCTATCTTTCCAAGAGGTAGTTGACCATAGTACTTTAAACGCTCTATAACAATAGCTTCGGTTCCTGTTACATTGTATGACATTGCCAAGCAAACATCAAGGTTAATGTTAGATAGCTGAGTTGCCAACGAAGAATCTATTGGAAGACTCGTTGAGGCAACAACATCATTGTTCTACAATAATTAGATAACGCTAATAAAATGCTTACTGTTCTAACAAGTTGCGCAGTCATCGTCAAACCTGAAGTTCCTATGAGTACAATATAATCAGTGTTCAATGATAGTGCAGCGTTTGCGCTACTCGTTCTATCGCCTACGCTTAACTCGAAGGTTTGATACGTTGTGAAACCTTGTCTGATGGATACGCTTATTAGACCAGAGAGCCAATATTCTAGCGCTGAACCACGTGGTAAATTACCTGCACTGCTTACTATGAATACAGTCTTGTTTGCAATACTCATTTGTGGTTTCAAACAAATGGCTTTTCTGTCAAATCCTGTTCCTGCGAACGATGCCGATAGCGAGGCACTAGCACCTACCGCACGTCCTATAGAAACTGTCAAAGCAGCAGAAGCTCCAGGAACAGTATCTATTAGACCAGTGTCAAATACATCTTGTACTGTTGCAGAATCTAACGAGATAAAAGTAGTAGCAGATCCTTTGACACTTATTTCACATTGTCTTCCTATGAATTGATCATTACAGTTACATTGATCAGCACCAGCGCATATTCCATTAGCACTACATGCACTGGAATCTGTACTAGCTTTACCGAAACATTGATACTTTGGAGCAGCTGTTGTTTGTAAACCTCCAGCAGCTGGTGTTCCTGATGGTGGAGGTGTCGTAGTTTTAGGAGGATTCTGTGTTGGTACAGGTGTACCTTCCTGAGCAGTAGCACGCTCACATGTTTCACCGACGTAAGCAGCGCTACATTTGCAAGTATCAGGTGCAACACATTGACCATGTCCACTACAAGCAGTATTCATAGTGTTCCATACACCTGCACACTGCCAAACAGCACACCTCTCACCAAAGAAACCTCTTTCGCAAGCACAAACACTAGCATTATTTGATGCGTTTGGTACACACTGACCATGGTTCGAGCATGCTCTGGTATCGTTTGAGGGGTATCCGTTGCACATTCCAAGTGGGTTAGGCGATGCTACAGGTGGTGCAGTCGTCTTTGGTACATTGGTTGTCTGTGGTGGTTGAGATGTTAACATTGGTCCAGGTGTTGGTGTATTACCGCTCTCTCTTGGTGGCGGTGTTGATTGACCTGCCGGTGTTGGTGTTCCTTGACAATTATCTCCTGCAAATGAAGCGTCGCATTTACACATATCAGGAGCGACACATGCTCCATGTCCGCTACAGACTGCAGTCGAGTTTTTCAACACTCCTCCACATCTCCAATTTGAACACTTTTCGCCGTAAAAACCTTGATTGCAAACGCATACACTTACGGTATTTGTTGAAGTTGGACTACACTGACCATTACCAGAACAAGCTCGTGAATCATTGGCAGGGAAACCATTACACCATCCAAGCATGTTTGTTGGTAACAAAGTTGTTCTTGGAATATCAGTGCCTTGAGATGGCATAGGAGTTGGCGTTTTTGATGGTGGTAAAGTTTGTCCTGGAGAAGTTGTTACAGTGGGACCCGTGCCTAGTACGTTTCTTCCTAGTTGTCCAAAGTAGCGTAGTTTCATGACAGCAGTACTATTTCTTGCAGATCCATCACTGGATAGTGAAGCACACATATCAAGAGTAGCACTTGCCAAAAGATTTGTTAGAACATCATCTTGTACTTGCAGGGTATTCGTCACAAGAACTTCGTTTTTCTAATAGTTAGTTAATACTCTTATCTACTTACCAACGTGACCATTTGTGCAGTGAGTATCCACCGATCGACACTCAAAAGTATCATATAGTCAGTGTTCAAAGAAAGTTGTACATTGTTGCTAACTCTCGCATTTGCTGCTTCAAGTATAAAGAGCGGTGCACTGTCCGTAGTACTCTTCACAGATATTGATATTTTATCAGAGAACCAGAACTCTAGTGCAGTACCTGGTGGAAGACCAACAGCACTACTTACGACATAGGTTGTCTTGTTTCCAACGTTAACTTGTGGTCTCAAGCAAACTGCTTTTCTGTCAGATCTTTCATCAGGGAACGAAGCTGATAGTGCCATGGAATCTGTTTGAATAGATGATGCCAAAGCACCCGTAGTTCCAGTTATAGTGTCAATAGCATCAAGATTCAAAATAGAGCCACCAGAGGTACTACCTGCTGCCGATTTATATGTACTTGACATTGCTTGTAAATTAAATTCACAAGCTTTTCCTACTATCGAAGGATTTGAACATACGCATTGATCAAGTCCTACGCATGCTCCACCTCTAGAACAAACAGAGAGATCTCCACTAGATAAGCCAAAACATTGATATTTGGGTGGATACGTTGGTGCATATGTTGTTCTTGGTGGACTCTGAGTTTGTGAAGGTGGAGGTGTTGTTTGCATAGCAGCTGGAGTTGGCGTTCCTTGACAATTATCTCCTGCAAATGAAGCGTCACATTTACACGTATCAGGTGCAACACAGGCTCCATGTCCGCTACAGACTGCAGTCGAGTTTTTCAACACTCCTCCACATCTCCAATTTGAACACTTTTCGCCGATATAACCTTGATTGCAAACGCATACACTTACGGTATTTGTTGCAGTGGGATTACACTGACCATTACCTGAACAAGCTCGTGAATCATTAGCAGGGAAACCATTACACCATCCAAGTAGATTTGTTGTTGATGATGGTGTTGCTTGTATGGTAGTTCTTGGTGTGTTTGTTGTAGGAACACTAGTAGTCTCCTGTCGTGTAGGTGGATTAGTTGTCTGCGGTGGCATAGAAGTCACCATCGATTCAGGAGTCTGCGTTTCAGTTTGTCTTGGTCGTTCTGTTGTTTGAGGCGCAGATGATGTTGGTCCTGGAGGTCGCTCCGATGGCGCAGAAGTTGCTAATGTAGGTGTAGGTGATGATATCTCTGGTTGTGTTGTTTGTGTTGGTTGAGTACTTCGTGGTGGTGGTGGGGAATCAGTCACCATTGGAGTCGACGTTGGAGCATCAGTCGATGATGCTTCAGGTAGTCGAGATTCCTGTGTTGTCTGTGGAGTAGTAGTTGTTTCTGCTACAGGGTCTGTACGAACAGGCGTTTGTGTAGTGGTACTCTCTGCTGGTGGCGTTGCAGTTGGAGTATCCGATGTTTCTAGTGTTATTGTTCCACTAGGTGCCTGAGATACCGTTGCAGTTGGTGTTTCCGTTGGTGTAGTCTCTTGACTACATACTACAACAATAATCGCTAACAGCAGTGCTAGAACACAACTCCTTAGCATTGTGATCTGTTTTTGCGCTCGTAGGACTGGTTGATTGATTTTGAATTTATGCCCTTTTAGGTAAGATATAACAACAATTTCTCTCTCGTGCTGAGAGTAAATGAGTATTCTCGTCTAACTACCACGGTTAGAGGGCCAATTGACTACATGTGTAGTTTCACTTATTTGTTGCTCATGCCCACGATATTGTTGTATTATACAAGCTATACGATAATAGTGTACGGCCTGTGCACGTTTAAACTAAATGTTTGCGTTGTCAACTGTCAAAAAAAAGTGTAAACATGCACAGAACAAGTCTCGACAGAGTTCTGTTGCGCAATACACTGCTAGAGCCCAATTCTGTATCTACTGCGAAACAAAATTTAGAAACTTGGAAGATACTAATAGTTGGGGCTAATGGTTTGGGATGCGAAATTATGAGAAACCTTGCTATGGCTGGTTTTAAAAATATAGATATTATGGACAAAGGTTTAGTTACGATAACTGGCCTTAGTAGTCAATGCTTATTCAGTGAAAATGACGTAGGAAAACCGAAAAGCCAAACAGCAGCGCGTGCTATCACCCGACGTATACAAAGTATTAACATAACAGCTCATATGTGTGCTATAGAACAACATGAATTAGAATTTCTACGAGGATTCAACTTGATAATCACAACAGTGAAATCTGTCGACACAAACACGTGGCTGAACTCCAATCTATTGTTACTATGTAAAATAGATGCAAACAGAGAACCTATTCGCGACACAATAATACCTTGGATAACTGCATGGGCTCGATCGTTCAAAGGTATAGTCAGCACCTTCATGCCTGGTTTGTCAGCGTGCAGATTGTGTGATGTTGAATTTTGGAGGGAACCAGATTTTCCTGTACCTACCGGCACATTAGTAAATCAGCCAACATTACCCGAGCATCATATTTACTATTGTATTCATGTTTGGAGTATCACAAACAGCAAAACAGTACAGCACTATAATCAAACAATAGCTGACGATGAAAGACTGGATCGTTCCAATGAAATTCACATTATGTGGATCTTTGAGCATGCGTTCGCTAGAGCAAAGAAAGTAGGTAGTCACGGTGTTACGTATCGTTTGACTAAAGAAATTGTTTCCAATATTTTTCCCATTGCAGTAGGAACGTGCGCATTTACGGCCTCACTTTGCACAAACGAAGCGTTAAAGTTGGCTACGCTATTCTCACCACCAGTCGACAACCAATTTATTTACACGAATGAAGGTATATACGGCTACACATACTCATCAGAAAAGAACGAACGCTGTAGCGAATGTGGTGAATCTCCAGACGTAACCGAAAATCCATAAATACAATTTTAATCTTCCTGTTTTACTTTTTTCTTCTTTTTCATTACTGGTGGCTCCAAACTCTGTGAAACATCCAACAATGCATCCAAATCTCTAAACTTGAGTGTTTGTAACCTAGTTCTCAATTGTGGTTGTTCTACCAAGTCATACGGCATCTGTTGATACACTTGAATATCACGAATCACACCACCAAGTAATCTTCTCTTTGTAAAGTTGATCAAACCATCTTTTGTTTTGTCCTTGTTACCATCTTCAATAAACAAAACATCAGTCAAGTGCATACCAATGTATGGCATACATGGTACTCCACCTTCTTTGGTGGCAGCACGTAACGCAGCGTAAGACTTTTTAG